>FLNX01002731.1_pt1 | contig 38275 bp, 37 predicted proteins | sample 1140341 | NCBI WGS metagenome assembly FLNX01 (sample SAMEA3878208, study PRJEB12797) | bioreactor metagenome | biome: Moose rumen | place: Sweden | collected 2011-10 | reverse complement strand
TATCGCATTCATCTCATTTCTTTTGATGGCTGAACTTCGGTGGGAAAAGCCTAACTCCTCTCTTGTCAGAGTGCGAAAAGAACAGTTTCCGTCACTCTCAATGAGTATGACATCTATGTCTATCAGCAGTTCATATAAACTACACTTGAAACAACTGCTGTTATTTACGACTGCAGCCGCTACTGTTCCTGGGAGGCCAACCAGGCCCTCAAAACCAACAATGCCACGTTCTACGCAATATTTTGACAACTGAGAAATATTCACACCTGCATCACAAATGAGTTTCCCCTCCTTTACGCTGAAGACGGTCATTTTCCTTGTCGAGACAATCGCATCCGTACGGAAAGTGTCTTTGAAATACAAGTTGGAAGTATGACCTATCACCTTAAAATATTTTTTGTTGTTGCAAAGAAACTCCACTACAAGTCTTAATTCATCAACTGTAACAGGAAGTATATAGAATGGAACTACAGGACCACGATGAATCCACGTTTTCTTGGCCAAAGAAACGTTCTCAGCGTATTCAATATGATTGGAGTCTAAAAAATGGGTTATTATCTCATCCATGGCAACCTCTTCTTTATTAGGTTCATTATCATTTGTCTTTCACCTGTGTTTATGCCGACACAATAAATAACAGTAGCAGTGATTAATATAGACAGCAGTGTTACTGTCAAAAATCTAAGCCAACCTTCCGTTATAATATATTCTATATAAATTGGAATCGGCAAAGTCAATACAGTTACGATAGCAATAGGTTTCAATACTTCTTTTAGATAGTCTTGAACAGGCATTCCGTTCTGTCGGTGAGAGAAATATATTCGGGTTATCTGAGCTATAATTGATATACCCATTGCCACATACATGGTAGATTCGGGAGGGTAGCCCATCGTGAGGAAAAACCATGCTACTGGAAGATTCAGTATAAGAAGTCCTCCCGTCACTATTTGAAAAAATTTGATATGTCCTGTAGCGGATATGGATGTCTGAAGGGGATAACTCATTGAATCAATGATGGCTATGATGATAACCAACCGTGTAAACAATATAGTATTCTCTGGGATATTCTTTAGCCATAATGTAAGGATAAAGGGAGTCTCCATAAGCACAGGTAGTGATAATAAGAATATCAAATAAAAATATAAGCGTGAAGAGCGGAATAATAACTTATAAAATTCGTCTTTTTCACCTGCGGCATAATACTTTGTTATTTGTGGTTGTACCGCCTTATGAAAATTAAGTACAAACTGGTTGATTGCACTATTAACCTGATAAGCAATGGCACGAGCAGCATTAACAACTGGGTTAAAGAAGATATTGAGAAGAATATTAATACCCTGACTCCTTACTATACCAGAAATTGCGCCAAACAAACTCCATCCTGAATAATTGACAACTTCCTTAAAAATGCAACTATCCCAAAAACGTTTTACCCAACTTTCAGGGAAATATTTCAGACTATAAATGATATAAAACACGTCGATAGTGCACGTCATCATACAAACCAATATAGAATTAACCTTCAATTTGTCAAAAGGGGTGATGTAGAGAATATATGCTACGCCTAACTTCAAGAACACTTCAAAAAGGCCGCCGATTGCGTAAACGTTCATTCTCTCCCTTGCGATGATGATGGCATTATAAGGAATGGTCATAATTCTGAACATAAACGAAATTATGGCGCATTGGTATACCCACATGGCAGCATCCGCTCTTCCAGTTGGAATAACCAATTGGGTTTTGACAAACCATAATCCCAAAGTCTCGGCAATAATGAAAATAATGGATGCCATGCCCGCAAAACACCAGAAGGACATCGAAAAATACTCAGACAGCCGCTTGTAGTCTTGACGACCTAAATAGAAAGAGAAGAAACGCAATGAGGCAGAGTTCATCGTTGAAGTGAGGAAACCAAACATGGCCACAACTCCTCCTACAACATTATGAATGCCGTAATCCTCTGCACCTAAGGCATTTAACACAATACGCACGGTAAAGAGGCTGACCGCCATAACAACCAGCATCCTCAAGTAGAGATACATTGTGTTTTTTGCTATGCGCTTGTTATTTGCAGATACATCTGACATTATACGATGATATCAGCTAAAGATTAGCGATTGGTATACAACTCTGCTTTGATATCGAATGGAGAATCAAAATCCTTCAGCAACGGATGCTTAGTATCCTTCTCACTTAACAATGCTTCGTCGGTAGGTATCTTCCAGTCGATGCCGAGAGAGGTATCAAGAATACTGATACCGCCGTCTGCCTCTGGATGGTAGAACTCATCGCACTTGTACTGGAACACCGCTGTCTCTGACAGTACGGCAAAACCATGAGCAAAGCCTTTAGGAATGAAGAACTGGCGGTGGTTGTCCTCGGTCAGTTCCACAGCCACATGCTTTCCGTATGTTGGGCTGCCCTTGCGAATATCTACTGCAACATCAAGAACAGCACCTTTCACACAACGTACCAATTTGCTTTGAGTAAAAGGAGGCCGTTGGAAATGCAGTCCACGCATGACACCATAGGAAGACATACTTTCATTATCCTGCACAAAGGTGATGGAATGTCCTAATATGGGTGCAACCTTCTCGTCAAATTCTCTTTGTGAGAAGCTTTCAAAGAAATAACCTCTTTTATCCCCAAACACTTTGGGCTCTATTATCAGAACTCCTTTAATATCTGTTTTTATTACTTCCATATATTTTATTTAACGTTGCTTTAAAATAGGGGTAGGCCCGCTGTTATTGAACCTTAGTGCTTCAGCACTTCTTATGAGAGACCAGCGAACTCTCCGCCCCTTATATCTGGGCAGTTCGGAGTGTGCGGTGCTCCTCCCTGCCCCAAAGCGGCATCAGCTGCGCGTAAATACCGGTGACCGCTATTCTTTAGTTTACCTATTCTTCCGTTGTTGCATAGAATGTTGTTTCATCAAGGGTTCCTTCCGCTTTCCTTCGTTCATATTCTTCTTTAGACAACGCCTCCCAAATAGCACGTTTGTTTATCTCTTGCTCCAACTTTTTCCCACTACGCTCTGCTATTATTATTTCTACTATAAACCCTAATTCACATTCTTTACTATAGCAAACACCTGATCACTATCACAAATAGCCAATTTTAGCACAGCACGCCAATAGTTGGTTCCATGCCGCTGTTGCTCGTCCGTTGCCGTTTGGCGTATTACATCTTTTAGCTGTTCGTCAGTGGAATGATATATGTTCAGATTACTTTTAATAATAGACTTCATTGAAGATATTTCTTCATCTGTCTGATGAATATAACGTTCCCTTAAATGCAACTTCACAAAAGTATTTCTGTATTTTCTATATATATCCGCATCTGGATTACAGGCATCCGATACAAAATAATCGTATGTAACCGCATCCCCAACGACATCTATCCTTACAAAAAGCATCTGGATGGCAGGAAGATCGTCAATATACAAATCAAGAAATCGACGCTGTCCGTTTTCCAACCATTCATCTGACTTCCAATCATTGCAGGAATGGCAGCATCTTATCAGGTTGCGAGGGTGGTCGGAGAGAACCGGAAAGGCAGACTGAGGTAATATATGGTCTAACGTATGCGCTTCACTGATGTCACATAGAGGGCAAAAAGGATAGGTATGAAGATGTTCATCAAATGACAGTTTATCGTATAAATCCGTAAAGGCTTTGTCGCTGAAGCGGTAAAGACGTTTGAAATCTGCCACATCTCTTTCCGTTAACTGTAATTGAGACATACCTTCCAGCGTATCACTGGCAAAACGACAATCGTACTCAACGAATTGGGACTTAGAAACGTTCATCATCGACTGAATACGATGCTTATAAGTAGGATCCTTTGGACTATTCTTTTTGGCGGCTGCAACTTTCTGATGGAAGAAAAAAGAGTCACCATTGTAATGACTAACCTTCTTCATGGTTGCGCAATTCTAAATTCTTAATATACATCTTCAGATTCAGACTAAGGGGTAAATCTGCTGTTTGTATTTCACCGACCATTCTTTCATAACTCATTCCTCGTCCCATGTACTCTGCTATTATCTGTTTAAAGTATGGCTGAGTTTCCTCACTGCCAAAGATTTCATTACTCAAAACAGAAAGGTTCTCCCCAAAAGTCTCAATACCAATTTTATGAGCCGTTACACTATTCCCAATGCGTTTCATCACCAAAACATTACGCGACATCATTTCGCGCACTATTTGTGGCGAATGGGTTACTATGATTCCATACGACTTATATGCACCAAGCAAATTGTAAATAGCATTAATAAGCGATGTGATAGCCTCTGGATGGAGGTGGGTTTCAGGCTCGTCAAAAAGAATGAGAGAATAGTTTCTGATATGCGCTAAGATATCAAAAAAAACATAGACAAATGAAGACTGACCCGAACTCATAATTCGAGCTGCATCAGCTATTGCCTTTTTGTTCAGTCTTTCCTTATGTTCTCCTTCGAGCCAGCTATCAAGTGTCTCTTCGTTAAAGAAAGTCATCATCACCTGCTTCCATTCCCTTATTCTTCCCTTTCGTGAAATCTCAGAACAGTTTTCTATCAGCCTTGCCTGTAGTTCTTCGGGAGTCATCACTTCTTTACTGCCATTGGCATGTTTCTTAAGTAGTCCACAATAACGATAGTTGAAGGTTGCTGAACTATCAGGTATTTGAAAGTGGTCGTAATAGCAATAAGAAACAGTGATACATTTCTTGAAATTGGGGACATGGTTAAACTTCTCCATATTTTTGGCTTCTAAGTCAAGTGGCAGCTGGGATATGAATTGGGTCTTACCGGCACCATTTCTTCCTATTATGGAATAAAGGCGATTAGGGAAACGACCTTCAGAAGAAAACGCAAATGGAATTTCAGTAGGCTCTTCCGCAAATATTGGCTTAAACCTATAGGAGAATTTGAATTTGGTTTCAGCATCCTCATCTCTCAGTTTGTACATAATATCATTTAGCACGTCCTCCGCCTCGTTTTCACGTATTAAACTGTAAAAATTAGGGTGATTTGAGAATTTTTCTTCTATCATAGGAAACAATGCACAGTCGCGCATGGCCCACATGACACTCATAAAGTCACCACCCAACAATCTTCGAAGCTTGAAATAGTAATCCTCTGTCTGTCCCAATGAACAGTATTCACTCGATAATTGAGTAAATGCGTCATCAATATGTTCGGATGTGTAATAATAACCTGCATTGAGTTGCTCCTGCGTCTTATATGTAGTGTGAATTATTTTCACTACACCCACATGACTACAATTACCGCCACCATCATAGTAGAACATATCAAACCATGTACACACGCTGAAATCATCCCAACCTCTATTAAATGCAAGAACAATGGCAGGAAACTTGTCTGGCTGCTGATGGTTTGCTGCATATTTGCTGTTACCAGTCGGATGCTTATCAACATAAATTGGTATCCAATTTGCTGCTAAATCCCTCGGAGAGTACTCTTCATCTACATTCCTTATCTTGAAAACCGCTTTACCATCGTTGTTATATCCAAACAAATAAAGTTCTTGCCCATCTTCGTGTAGGTAAGGGGAGATAATTGCATGTAACCTTCCCTGGACATCATCATTCTCTGAATAACGGGAATCAACAACGGAAAGTAAGAAAGAATTGAAGATGACATCATTTTCATATATTCCCACTTTGGATGAGAACACTTCGTCCAGTGTCCAATCCTCATTCATAATATAATGCTGGCGAATATCATCCTCTGCATTCTTGAATTGAGGGCGACCGTCAGTTGACCTCATACTCTTCAGGTCTTTGAAAGAGTTGATGAATGCCAAAAACAAATCCTGCTGCTCCAACCAAGCAAAGAATCCGCTTCTCTCAATCTCTTTAAACAGTTCCTGTTTCTTTCTTATATCCATCATTGCACACATGTTTATTTATCAAGCAAAGAAAGTAATGCGGTTTCTTGTGCCTTGATAAACTTATAAATAACTTCAGCCATTTTCTCTGCCCTGACATTTATATCAAAACTGTCGGGATTTTCATGATAGCGTTTGTACACGCTTCTGGCAGTTTTAAAGTTTGAATCCTGATAACCGTCAACCTTTTCCTTGAATGTTTTGTCTGCATTCTTTCCGTTGGCTTTTTCTTCAAGCATTACAAGGTTCCCGATATTGGCATTCTTACGGTCAGCTGAATCCGGGTGGAGGTGTTCTATAGTATAAGGTGCAATGTTCCAAGAGCCGGTTTCTATTGATTCTAAAGTTTCAAGAGCTATCTGCGCTCTGCGCTTCTGGCTGATGTCTTTGTGATATTCGTTAATCTTGGACCATCCAATATTTTGGAAAGACTTTGTGAACTCTTCCTGTGTTGGTAAGCGTCTGCACAGGCCGTTGACAAATTTCTTCAACGTTTCCGCTGAATAGTTATCAGAGATAGCTTTGGCGGTTCCTTGAACGGTATCAGTCAACTTATTAGATGTCAGACGGCCAAGGAGGTTATAGCAAATAAAGAAGTACTTAATAAACTCTAATGTACCAACATAAATTTGATCACTGATTTCACCCGTCTTATTCCGCTGGATAAGGCTTAGGAACATTGGACGGAAAAGCACACCCCTATTAGTTTTCATAAACGAAAACACGTTGTATTCACTATCCGAGCAATTGCCATCTTCTCCCGCCCTGGGGTCTGATATTATCTTATAATAACTGGCTTTCCGGCATAAATCATCCAATAGTCCTATTACATCGTATTTACTTGTTTCTGACTTCAATACATCATAGTTGAAATTATGACTGTTTCCGCTCTTAGCGTAGCGATGCGTAACATAATGACGAACAAACTGTGCCACATTATCACCAAGAGGATGAACAATCTCATTCTCCCATCGCTCTTTAGCTTTGTCAACATCGTCTGAAGGCTCATAATAACGCATGATAAAATTCTTAATCAGCTCATAATCCTCCAGAATCTGCCCACGTGCATTCAAAATCTCAAAAATTGTATATGCATCTTCTTCTGACGTTGCTATGATTTCAACCACACTGGTGCGTAACAAAGAATTGCGATAACCTTCTACTTCAGGAGTAGTAAGCTTTGAAAGCTTGTTATAGAAATAATGAACGGCATCAAAAATATCCTTGTTTTGTTTGGAAGCATTCGAGGATTCTGCAATAAGCTTGGTGATGGAGCTATAGGACTTATCCCAATTGCAGACATTATGAATGAACACTTCTAATGAGGGATAATGTTCTGAAGACAGCTTGCAGTACTCTTTGTTTACAAGGTTCTTGGTTATCAGATAGCTCTTAAGACCTTCAAAGCTGGCTTGCAAAGACCGCTCTTTAAAAATATACATTATCGAGGACAAGAGAAGAAGAAAAGTAGTAATTCTCTGCTGGCCATCTATAATGGAGTACACCTCTACCCCTTCACCTTTATCTCCACTGTCTCTCTTTTCAAGCACAATGCTGCCCATAAAGTGGGCGCGCTTGCTATCTACAATGGAGAATTGCAGGTCTTCAAGCAAGTCCTTCCAGTTATCTTCCTTCCACACATAGCGTCGCTGATTACGAGGAATCAAATACACACGTTTTTCCAGTACGCCACTTATCTTCTTGTCATCGGTATTAAATGCCATCTTCTATATAATATCTGTTTTTTTTTGACATGGTGACATGGTGACAGGGTGTGGTGACAGGGTGGCGACAGGGGACAAGTTCATGTCACCATGGGCTGGTACCACCACCGTTGCCATCAGCAATAACATGGTTATTATCATTCTTATCCTCATAGCCATTTCCATTTCGTTCCCATTTGGGTTAAATATCCATATTGCTCATTTCATCACAAGATGCCTTGCTCATAATGCGTATTCGCTGGTTTCAGGATTCAAGATTCAGGGCAGCGGAACTGCTGGTTTCAGGTTTCAAGATTCAGGGCAGCGAGGCTGCTGGTTTCAGGTTTCAAGATTCAGGTTTCAGGGTGGACAAGACTTGAAACTTGAAACGGGCAAAGCCCTATGAAACTTGAAACAGACCTTATCCTTCAGGTTTCAGGTGTTTTAAGCCTGTGATTGGACATCCTTTGAGGGAAGTGATGAACTTGCTTATTGCTTTGCTCAGATTGAGGCTATCATTATACAATTTCTTGGCCGTGTCCTTATCAATGAAACCGACATCAGTGGCTCTGATGATCTGACTGCGAACTTCGCCACAGGAGCCTTTTGCAATATACAGGAAATTGATAAATTCCTTGTTGCCATCGCGTTCGTAGCCCTCTGCTATGTTGTCCATGATAGAGCCGGCGGCTGCATGAATTTGCTGAACAAACCTCATGTCCTTATGGAACTCGCCGTCCTTGGTGATAGCATACACATCCTTACAGAGGTTACGTGCCATCTGAAAGATGGTCAGGTCTTCAAAACGCTGGACTTTGGACATACTAACTAATGGTTTCAAGTTTCAAGATTCAGGTTTCAAGTCCTATAAATAAATTAGGGCCAAACTACTTTCATCATTGTCGGACAGTAATAACAACACTCTAAACCTAACTCATAACGAATTAACCAAAGACAGTTCTCTGGTGTTACCACCTCTTCTGGGCAATACTTCTCAAGCAAGTCAACACTATAGTCTGAAGGTAATAGAGGTAATTCTATCCTATCTATATTTTTTAACCCTAATTCCTGGAGTTTTGCCCAGTGCTTTGGCAAGCTCTGGAAAAGGCGAACAAGGAAACCGTAATGGTTTTCTAATGTTTCATTAACAACTATTGTAGCATCATTGAATGTTAAGGTTAGAATCTGAAGTTCAAATCCTTCATTCTTTTTCAGGAAATTGCTAAATGCTTTCCATATTGCTTTACATGCAGTTGTAAACGCCCAGAGTTCCGCACCAGGGATTAGCACATTATTCAAGAAAGCGGTAAAAGTAAGATTGAAATTCAGAGCAGCAAAGAACTCTGCACCAGTACATGCAGCGGGATACCACTTTTTGTGTTCCTGCACTACACAGACTTCACGAAGTTCTTCAATCAATTCTTCTTTCCCCTCTAATTGTCCATTACTATTGAAGGTAAGCTGTATCCAAATATCATTACTCATCTTTCAAAAATACTTTCTGTGCGCTAGCAGATTAATAATCCAATCTCTATGAAATAGTGATTTACACCTATTGACGGCTGAGGTCAGAGGTCGAGCGTAGTGTTAATCTTAATGTTTCAGACTTTTTCGAAGAATGTATCTGGTTTATTCGGATTAAATATCTCGTTGCAGTACATCACGGTTACCAAGTCCTCGGTGTCGGAGAGGTTGATGATGTTGTGGGTATAGCCGGGGAGCGGTAAGTGCATACAAAGCCTTTACCAGACTTGTCACTGAACTGGAGAAGGTAGGAGCCTTCCTGCAGTCCTTGCTCTGACACCTTATCAATGGCCTCTGAAAGAGTATTGAGGGCGAAGAGCACCTGCTTGTTCTGAATGATCAGATACAGATTAGGATACTGCTTAGACAGCTCCTCACGATGCGCCTCAAAATATTTGTACTCTTCTCTGAGTTGTTTATTGTTTAACTTCATATCATCCATAACCTTTTCTCCTATCTTGACTTATCGGTTGCAAAACTAAGCATCTTATTCCATATCTGCAAGGATTATGCTGTTTTTCTGCTTCCAGATATTTAACAGATGAGGGAAGAGGGAAGAGGGAAGAGGGAAGAGGGAAAATGTTAGATGGAAGATGTTGCTACACCCATCCTATAACTCCTCTTATTCCGTATTTCTCAAAATATGCATTTTCTCTTAACTCCTCCACGGATGATTTTGAAGGAGTAAGTACCGTGTCAAGCATTAGGAAGCCTTCAGGTCCATCGCCTATAGCTTCCAGTTTTTCAAGAAGATTGTCATTATCTCCCTTATCTTCAAACTGTGAAACATAGTCCCACAAGACTCTATCCAGCTGTTTCTCCATCCATAGTTGAAGTGCTTCTTCACCTTTGAAGTGAGACTTCGCCAGGTTCATAACCTTATCGTTTATCCTAATGCTTCGTGTACACATATTGATATCTCCTACATAATTACTGATGCAAAGGTACGAAAAATATTTGAATCTTATCGCACTTTGATGCATTATTTTTCAATTTTTGTATTTTACGCTGCACAAAAATGAAGCTATATACTTGGTCGCTGCGCTCAAAATTGAAGCAAAAATTATAATGTCACACAGATTTCACAGAAAGCACGGAAATCACAGAAAATATTCAACACTAACGAGAACAGACCCCTCTAACTCCAGCCCCCCTCTAACTCCCCCTATAGGGGGAGGACTTAATCTCACATGGAAAGTAATTCAACTTAATTCCACAATTCATCCAGTCCTGTCTTCCATGCAGGGAAGGGCGGGTTCTTAAAGAGCTCGTTGTACATCTTCAGACTTTTGTTAACCAACAGCAGGGCGGCATCGCAAACGGATTTGTCGATGCAGCGGATAACGGGCAAGTTGCTTGGAACGTCCACTTCTATGGCGAAGCCGTGGGCGTAGTCAGTTCTACTGAAGACCTCGTATTCTCGCACACCGTCCGGGTCTTCGCCTGAAAGCATGGCATAGACGGTGGGGCAGCACTTCTTTAACTGGGGCATCTGAACCTGTGGATTCTTGATGCGTTCGAAATAACGGTCCCAGTTAGCGAGGAGCATCACCTTGCCTTCCTTGCTGTGCGACATGCTGATGATGACATACACGGCGGGCTTTACCTTGAAAATGAGTTCCACACATTCCTTTCGGACGCAGAACGTCAAATCGGGTGTTTCCTGATTGAAGGTAGCTCCTGCTGTGGATGAAAGAAATTTGCGCATAAAAATTCTACGTAAGCGGTTATTTTAGACCCGTTCTTGCTCTGGCAAGCGACTTCTCTTATACTTTGATTTGTTGGCAAAGTTACAAGTTTTTTTGCAAACAGCAAAGAAATAATCGATAAATCTCTCTCTACTACGAATTCCTTTTTCATATCAAATACTTATGCTGGGACGATGTCTTCGCGGGATACTTGGACCTTTGCCCAGTCGAGACCTTTGATCATCAGACAGAAATAGGACTTGCCATCCTTGGAGACAAGGGTGCCTTCCTGGCCACGAAGGAGGCCGTTGACGGCTTTTACGGTTCCACCTACTACATAGGACTCGTCGGGATAACCGAAGAGGACTTCATGGTCTCTGTCGTTGAGGATTGACCGCATCTCACGCATCTCCCGTTCATAGATAACGGCATAGTCGGGTGCATGGGTGTCAACACGGGAACGAGCATGGTCGAGCATGAAACCGGAGATGTAGGGATGGTCCTTATAGAAATTTGACAATGCCTTACCAGTTGGAAAGGACTCCATGCGTATGAAGACTTTGGCGGGGATGCGGACATACTCAACAGCCTTGGGACGACGCTTGGCATAACGACGCATCATGGTCTGGGTGGCCACATAGGCGGTATAGCCTTCTGCATTCAGGGAGTCTCGGGAAACTTTCTCGCTGTTGCGTTTGACAATGGCAACGAACCACTTATCGCTTTCGGATATGCCTTCGGCGCTGACAGTCGGCACGGTGTCCTCTGTCTCAACAAACGATCCCATTGGTGGTGTAATTTGTTCCATTTTTCCCACGTTCTCAAACGGGTTCAGCTATGTTTGGTTGTCCAATCATCAATATGGATGATGTGGAAATCGGCTGCAAAGGTACGAATTTTATTTTATACGACGAAAAAAAATGAGAAAAATTTGATGGGGGAGCGTGGAGGGAGGGAGCGTGGAGCGTGGAGCGTGGAGCGTGGAGGGTTGAGCGTTGAGGGTTGAGGGTGGAGGGTTGAGCGTGGAATGTTAAAGTTTACTAAATGTTAAGGGTTGTAGGGGGAGGCAGGTGGTTACTCTCGACAAAAATGAGTACCTTTGCGGCCGATTTAGTCCGTGGAGGCCAAAAAAGTGAGCGCACGAAGCGTTTCCGCCTTACGGAAAAACCCGTTTAAACATATAAAATAATGTACGCAATCGTAGAGATTAACGGTCAACAGTTCAAGGTCGAGAAGGGTCAGAAGCTCTTTGTGAACCGCATCAAGGATGCCGAGGAAGGCAAGACTGTTGAGTTTGACAAGGTGCTGCTGGTTGATGCAGACGGCGCTGTCACGGTAGGTGCACCAACCGTAGAAGGTGCGAAGGTAGTAGTAGAAGTAGTGAACCCGCTCGTTAAGGGTGAGAAGGTCATCGTCTTCAAGATGAAGCGTCGTAAGGACTCTCGCAAGAAGAATGGTCACCGTCAGCAGTTCACTCAGGTAGAAGTTAAACAAGTTATTGCTTAAAAGGAGGACACATCATGGCACATAAAAAAGGTGTAGGTAGTTCTAAGAACGGACGCGAGTCAGCAGCTCAGCGACTTGGCGTGAAGATCTGGGGTGGCCAGAAGGTTCAGGCAGGCAACATCATCGTTCGTCAGCGTGGCACGAAGCATAACCCGGGCACTAACGTTGGTATTGGTAAGGACGACACGCTGTATGCGCTGGTTGACGGTACTGTCAACTTCCACAAGGGAAAGCGTGACAAGAGCGTCGTTTCAGTAATACCCGAAGCTTAAGCTCAGAGTAAAAAAACAAATAATTTATTCCAAACAAACAACAAAAATCCCATTTCTCTACGGAGATTTGGGATTTTTGCGTGTTGAGGGGAGAGAGGAGAGTGGAGCGTTGAGGGTTCTTGCTCTGGCAAGCGTCCCTGCGGGCCGAGCGGAGTGTGGAGAGTGGAGAGTTGTTGGTCGCTTCGCTCAAAATTAAAGCAAAAATGAAGTCATTATATAATCGCACACTGGTCCCACGGAAAGATTATGTAACAAAAAAATGGGCATTTATTTTGTAGTGTGCGCACTTATTAGTAATTTTGCAGACGATTTGTAAAATCGGGCTAAAATAGTTAATTAGTAAAATAGTAAAATAACATCATGCTTACACTAAAACTCATTAACGAGGAGACTGAACACGTGATACGTGGTCTGGAGAAGAAACACTTTAAGGGTGCCAAAGAGGCTATTGACCAGGTGCTGGCCATAGACAAACGCCGTCGTGAGGCTCAGCAGAAGCTGGACGCTAACCTGTCGGAAGCCAAGAAGAAGGCTGCCGAGATTGGCGGTCTGATGAAACAGGGCAAGAAGGACGAGGCCGAGGCCATTAAGGCTGAAGTGGCACAGATGAAGGAGACGAACAAACAGTTAGAGGAGCAGATGGACAACGCCCAGCAGGAGCTGACCACCCTACTCTGCCAGATACCTAACATTCCCTACGACGAAGTGCCTGAGGGTGCCGCTGCCGAGGATAATGTGGTAGTGAAAGCCTCACCTGCCCCCTCTCAAGGTGGGGAGCGTCTGACAGTAGAGGAGTTTGGTAAGGTCTGGACACCTATTCGTCCGAACATGGACGGGGAACGCTCTACTCCCCTGCCCCACTGGGAGCTGGCTAAGAAATACAACCTGATTGACTTTGACCTGGGTGTGAAGATTACGGGCGCCGGATTCCCTGTGTATATCGGCAAGGGTGCCAGACTGCAACGCGCTCTGATCAACTTCTTCTTAGACGAGGCCCGCAAGAGCGGATATACGGAGATTATGCCTCCTACGGTGGTGAATGCTGCCAGTGGCTATGGCACGGGACAGCTGCCTGACAAGGAGGGACAGATGTACCACTGTGAGGTGGATGACTTCTACCTGATTCCGACGGCTGAGGTGCCTGTGACGAACATCTACCGTGACGTGATTCTGGACGAGAAGGACCTGCCCATCAAGAACTGTGCCTACACGGAGTGCTTCCGCAGAGAGGCCGGCAGCTACGGCAAGGATGTGCGTGGTCTGAACCGTCTGCATGAGTTCTCGAAGATTGAGATTGTACGCATTGACACACCGGAGCACTCGAAGGAGAGCCATAAGGAGATGCTGGAACATGTAGAGGGCCTGCTGAAGAAACTGGAACTGCCCTACCGCATCCTGCTGCTCTGTGGCGGTGACCAGTCGTTCACCAGCTCTATCTGCTACGACTTCGAGGTCTATTCAGAGGCTCAGGGTCGCTGGCTCGAGGTGTCGTCGGTGAGCAACTTCGACACTTACCAGGCGAACCGACTGAAGTGTCGCTACCGTCGTGCTGACAACAAGAAGACGGAGCTCTGTCACACGCTGAACGGCTCTGCCCTGGCTCTGCCGCGCATCGTTGCTGCACTGCTGGAGAACAACCAGACGGAAAATGGCATCCGCATTCCTGCTGCCTTGGTTCCCTACACGGGATTTGATATGATTGAGTGAACGGGAACGTTAACGCTAACCTTAACGTTAACGACAACGTCAACGATAACGACAACGGCAACGATAACGTCAACGGCAACGATAACGTCAACGGCAACGATAACGTCAACGGCAACGATAACGTCAACGATAACGTCAACGATAACGTCAACGGCAACGATAACGGCAACGGCAACATTTTAACGGCAACGTGAACGATAATATTTTCTAGGCAATATAAAACGCTGTACCAACCCGCAATAATTTTTATTGCAACAAAAAATCCTCTCCGAGACTGGAGAGGATTTTTTTGTTGTTTAGTTTTTCTTCAGCACCACTGCGGAACGGGCGGGAAGGTAGAGCTTGAGCCACTCCTTCTTGTCCTTGACGTAGAGGGGATCGTAGTTGGTGAGGTGCGTCATGGTGTCATCGGCAAAACCATTACCACCGAAGTCCTTGGAGTCGGTGTTCAGCACCACATCGTAAGAGCCTGTCGGAACGAGGAAGCCATAGTCGGTATAGCTGCGCGTGGGTGAGAAATTGAACACGAAGACAAGGTCGCCACGCATGAAGCAGAGCACCTGGTCACCATCGTCGTGCCATATCTCGGTGACGGGCGTCTTCTGGAAGTTGCGCTGGCTCTTGATAACCTCGAGCATCTTGCGGTCGAAGTCGCCCAACCAGTGGTAGCAGAGCTCCTTGTCGTCAACGAGGTGCCACTGACGGCGGGCGTACTTGTAGCTCCAGCCGTTACCTTCGCGCGGGAAGTCAATCCACTCGGGATGTCCGAACTCATTACCCATGAAGTTGAGGTAACCGCCATTGATGGCACCGGCCGTGACGAGACGAATCATCTTGTGCAGGGCAATGCCGCGCTGAGCCAGGTCGTTGACATCTTTCTTGGCGAAGTGCCAGTACATGTCAGCATCGATAAGACGGAAGATGATGGTCTTATCGCCTACGAGTGCCTGGTCGTGACTCTCACAGTAAGAGATGGTCTTCTCGTCAGGACGACGGTTCTTAACCTCCCAGAAGATGGAGCAGACGTTGAGATCTTCGTCGCGTACCTCCTTAATGGTCTTGATCCAGTAGTCGGGGATGTTCATGGCCATGCGATAGTCGAAGCCATAGCCGCCATCCTCGAACTTAGCTGCCAGTCCGGGCATGCCCGATACCTCCTCAGCAATGGTGATGGCGTTGGGCTTCACCTCGTGGATGAGCTTATTGGCCAGCGTGAGGTAGCAGATGGCATTATCGTCTTCATGACCATTGAAGTAGTCACCATAGCCACCGAAGGCCTCTCCCAGTCCGTGGCTGTAGTAGAGCATAGAGGTGACACCGTCGAAGCGGAAGCCATCGAACTGAAACTCCTCGAGCCAGTACTTACAGTTAGAGAGCAGGAAGTGGAGCACGTCGTCCTTACCGTAGTCGAAGCAGAGCGAGTCCCAAGCCGGGTGCTCATGACGGTCACCGGGATAGAAGAACTGGTTGGGGTCGCCAGCCAGATTGCCAAGACCCTCCACCTCGTTCTTTACGGCATGAGAGTGAACGATATCCATGATGACGGCAATACCCATCTTGTGGGCGGTGTCAATCATCTCCTTCAGCTCATCGGGGGTGCCGAAACGACTACTTGGAGCAAAGAACGAGCTGACATGATAACCGAAGGAGCCGTAATAGGGATGCTCCTGAATGGCCATGACCTGAATGGCGTTATAGCCATCTTTCTTTACTCGCGGCAGGATGTTCTCGGTGAACTCCTTGTAAGTGCCCACCTTCTCGGCATCCTGTGCCATACCCACGTGGCACTCATAGATGAGCAGCGGGTCAGTATGGGGCTTGAAGTTCTTCTTCTTGAAGACATAAGGCTTCTCGGGGTTCCACACCTGTGCTGAGAATATCTTGGTCTGGTCGTCCTGAACGACACGCTGACACCATGCGGGGATGCGCTCGCCCTCACCACCGTTCCACTTTACCTTCATCTTATAGAGCTGTCCGTGCTTGAGGGCTTTCTCGGAAAGCTTCAGTTCCCAGTTGTCGGTTCCCTCAATGCGCTTGCAGCGGTATTTCTCTGTCTCCTGCCAGTTGTTGAAGTCGCCAATGAGATATATCTCAGTAGCGTTAGGAGCCCACTCACGGAACACCCAGCCCTTGGCGAGCTTATGCAGTCCGAAGTAGAGGTGACCGGTAGCAAAGTCGGAGAGTGTCTTCTTTCCGTTGCGGGTGAGCTGACTGATCTTCCACAGTGCATGGTCGTGACGACCACGGATGGCATCCTCAAAGGGTTCCAGCCATGAGTCATTACGTACGAGTCCGATATGCTGCGGTGCTTCTTCTGTTACTTTCTTTGCGGCCGTCTTCTTAGGCTTTGCCGCTGTTTTCTTTGTTGTTGCCATAATTACTTTTTTTCAATTAGTAATTAATAATGAGTAATGAGTAATTATGATTTCCATGCATGCCATGGACAAACAGCAAAACATAGGGCAATTCTGCCTTTATGTGAGTAATCATAATTACTCATTACTAATTACTCATTACTCATTAATACTTTATTTTAAATATTGCTTTCTTGATTTCGGGTTCAAAGGAGATGCAGGGGGCGTGGCCATCCTGGGGGAAGAAGACGGCGAACATGCCCTGGTGGCAGGTGACGTAGCTCTCGGCAGCAAGGTCGCCAAACTTGGTGATGTCCTTCTCGGCATTGTAGGCGGCATCCGGCAGGTTACAGGCGGGCGTATAGCCATAGGTCTCATCGCCTGACAGAGGAATCTGGATGTCAATCATCAGGCGGTGGGTCTCGAGCACAGCCTCGTCGGGTGTCTTTCCCTTTGCTGTAGTGATGTTAACGAAGAGGTCTTTTCCGGCAATCTCGTACTTGCCCGGTTCCATTTTGTTCAGGTCGTTAGCCTTCAGGAATTCCACTACTTGCGGGAATAGCGGATTGAGCGTTGCATAGCTGCTCAACTTGTCTAATGTGTCAATAATCATATTCTTAGATGTTTTGAGTATTTAAGCTTTTAAGTTTGAAAGTTATCGTTTTTCAGTCCTTCTTCTTACGGCCACGCACATAGGTGCCATGACCTGTGATGTTGCCATTACGGTCACGCTCTACATAGCGGCCGTCACGACGGTCGTCAACATAGGTACCCTCGAAGCGATTGCCGTCCTTGTCCTCCTCGATGGCAGCACCATTGCGCTTGCCATTCTTGAACGTACCCTTGAACTTAGAGCCGTCAGCATAACGGGCGACGCCCTCACCATCGATGTTGCCGTCCTTGAAGTCACCCTCGAAGACGTCACCACTCTTAGTGGTCAGCTTACCATGACCATTGGGTTTGTCGTTCTGCCACTGTCCGGTGTAGGTATTGCCATTCTTCCACACCAGCGTGCCCTGTCCATGCTTGTCACCCTTGAGGAACTGTCCTGTGTATTTATCGCCGTTGGCATAGGTGAAGATGCCTGTTCCCGTGCGGGCTCCATCAGCATACTCTCCCTCGTAGATGTCACCATTCTGGAACTTATAGATGCCACGTCCATGCTGTACGTCGTTCTTCCACTGACCCACATAGACATCGCCGTCAGCATACTTGAACGTACCACGCCCATTACGCTGGTTATCAACCCATTCGCCATCGTAGGTTGAACCGTCAGCCCAGTCGTAGATGCCCTTACCACTCTTCTTGTCATTGACCCACTGACCATCGTAATAGGCACCATTGGCAAAGGTGTATTTGCCATAGCCATGCCGACGGTCGTTCTCCCAGTTGCCTTCGTACTTATCACCATTATAATAATACATAGTACCGAAGCCCTGCTGCACATCAATGTACCAGAGTCCTACATATTTATTATTATTGAGGAAATAATAGGTGCCCTCGCCCACCTGATGGTCCTTGACCCATTCGCCTTCGTACTTCTCACCATCGAAGAACAAGAAGATGCCGTAGCCCTGACGAAGTCCCTTGACATACTCGCCTTCGTAGCTGTTACCGTCAGGAAAAACCGTCTTACCCTTGCCATGAGGCTTGCCGCCCTGCATCTCGCCGTTATACTGTCCTCCGTCGTGCGTCTCACAGGTGCCAAGGGTGATTTTCTGTGCTCCGACGAAGAGAGGCAATGCCATTAATATAGAAGTGATGATATATCGTATTTTCATTGTTCGTTATTTTTTAAACCTTACAAAGGTAGAAAATAATTCATAATTCATAATTCACTATTCACAATTATTTTGTACCTTTGCAAAAAATTAGTATTTATTATGAAGTTTATTGCTATCATCCCTGCGCGCTATGCCTCGACGCGCTTTCCCGGAAAGCCACTGGCCATGTTAGGAGGCAAAACCGTCATTCAGCGTGTCTATGAACAAGCCATCAGCGTGTTGCCCGAGGCATACGTGGCTACTGACGACGAGCGCATCTTTCAGACGGTCAGCGACTTTGGAGGACGTGCCATCATGACACGCAGTGACCACAAGAGCGGAACAGACCGCATTGAGGAAGCAGTGGAGAAGCTTTACGCCCAGCACCCATCCGCCCCCGACGTCATTATCAACATTCAGGGTGACGAGCCTTTTGTGCAGCCCTCACAAATAGAGACGCTCTGCCACTTGTTTGACGACCCTGAGACACAGATAGGCACCTTAGGAAAGCCCTTTGAGAACATGGAGGCTGTGGAGAATCCCAACTCACCGAAGATAGTCTGTGACAAGCGTGGATTCTCCCTTTACTTCAGTCGCAGCGTCATTCCGTTTGTGAGAGGTGAGGAACGAGACAAATGGTTCGGTCACTTCCCCTACCTGAAACACCTGGGACTGTATGCCTACCGCCGCGAAGTGTTACGCGATGTGACCCAGCTGCCCCAGTCGCCATTGGAACTGGCAGAGAGTTTGGAACAGCTGCGATGGTTGGAGAATGGCTACCGCATACGCGTAGGGCTGACCGATGTGGAAACGGTAGGCATTGACACCCCGGCAGACCTTCAGCGGGCAGAGGAGTTTCTTCGTTGACATGCGTCAACGACAACGCTAACCCTAACGATAACGTTAACTATCTTCGCTCAACACTCTACGCTCCACGCTCAACAAGATACGGAGTTCATGTAAGCGGCACACATTTCAGCACAGCGCTCACCATCGACACCGGCAGAGACGATGCCTCCGGCATACCCAGCACCTTCGCCACAAGGGAAGAGCCCATGTACCTGGACATGCATGAGCGTTTCAGCATCACGCAGAATACGCACAGGACTTGACGTGCGCGTCTCTGCTGCTATCATGACCGCCTCGTTGGTAAGGAACCCGTGTGCCTGACGACCAAAAGTCTTAAAACCTTCCTGCAGTCGCTTGGACACCATTGGCGGCAACCAGAAATGCAGGGGCGAGGAGATGAGTCCCGGGGCATAGCTGGAACGCGGCAGGTCATAGCTGAGTCGATTGTTGACAAAGTCTGCCATGCGTTGTGCGGGTGCTGTCTGTCGGCGATTTCCCTGCTGCCAGCAGTCGCGCTCTATCTGTTCCTGGAAAGCCATTACTTTTAATGAAGAGTTAATAGTTAAGAGTGAAGATTCACTATCAATGTCTTCCGGACGAATCTCTACCACCATGCCGGAGTTAGACCACTGGCCACCACGATTAGAAGGCGACATGCCATTGACAACAATCTGTTCATCGCCGGTGGCTGCGGGAATTACGAAACCACCGGGACACATGCAGAAGCTATAGACGCCACGGCCATCCACCTGCGTCTTAAAGCTGTATTCAGCAGCGGGCAGATACTTGCCACGGCCCTGTTTGGAGTGGTACTGTATCTGGTCGATGAGCATGGAGGGATGTTCAAGACGCACTCCCACAGCAATGCCCTTGGCCTCTATCTGCACCTTGGCCTCAGCCAGATAGCGATAGACATCACGCGCCGAGTGGCCTGTGGCTAAGATGACGGGGCCGGTGAAACGTTGAGCGTTGAGTGTTGAGCGTTCTTGCTCTGGCAAGCGTCCCTTCGGGCCGACCGGAGGGTTGAGCGTTGAGAGTGCCTCTACGCCAACTATTGTTCTGTCGGCATCAAAGATAAGGCGGGTCATCTTGGTCTGGAAGTGTACCTCACCACCACAACGAAGAATGGTGTTACGCATGTTCTCAATGACACGGGGCAGTCGGTCAGTACCGATATGCGGATGAGCATCGGCGAGGATGGCCGTTGATGCCCCATGCTGACAGAACACATGCAGGATCTTCTCGGTAGAGCCACGCTTCTTGGAGCGTGTGTAGAGCTTGCCGTCAGAGTAGGCACCTGCCCCACCCTCACCAAAGCAGTAGTTGCTCTCAGGGTCAACACGCTGGTCCTGACGGATGCGTGCCAGGTCCTTCTTACGCTCATGCACGTCCTTACCACGCTCCAGCACAATGGGGCGCAAGCCCAGTTCTATGAGACGAAGGGCCGCAAACAGGCCTCCAGGACCTGCTCCCACCACGATGACCTGCGGGCGGTCGCTGACGTCATGATATTCAGTATGAATGTACTCATCGTCCTCGGGCTGTTCGTTGATGTAGGCCCGTACCTTCAGATTGACAAAGATGGTATGCTGACGGGCATCGATGCTGCGTTTCAGTATGCGCACGGCTGTCAGGGTGCGAGCGTCAAATCCATACTCCTCAGCCAGATAGCTGCGCAGTGACTGTTCGTTAGCTGCCACATGAGGCTGAACGCGAAGTTGATATTCCTGTATCATGGTTGTATTATTTTTCCGCAAAGGTACAAAATAATTGTGAATTGTGCATGGTGAATTGTGCATTATTAATTATATTTGCACGATAAAAACGAGAAAAAGATGCAAATCATAGAAATAAAGACCCTGCAAGAGCCGGGCATAGAGATATTCAGCACACTAACGGAACGACAGCTGCGCATGACGCTGGAACCGGAAAAAGGACTCTTCATAGCCGAGAGTCCGAAGGTGATACGCGTGGCCCTGGATGCCGGCTATGAACCAACGGCACTGCTGTGTGAGCGACGCCACATAACGGGTGATGCCAAGGACATCATCGAGCGATGTGGCGACATACCCGTCTATACTGGAGAACGCGAATTGCTCGCCCAGCTGACGGGCTACACGCTGACACGAGGAGTGCTCTGTGCCATGCGGCGAAAGAAGCCTGTCAGCGTAGAAGAGATATGCCGCGATGCACGCCGGCTGGTAGTCATTGAGGGTGTTACCGACACCACGAACATAGGTGCCATCTTCCGTTCGGCTGCTGCCTTAGGCATTGATGGCGTGCTGCTGACTCCCGACTCCTGTGACCCGCTGAACCGAAGGGCTGTGAGGGTTTCGATGGGTACGGTGTTTCTGGTGCCCTGGACGTGGATGAGCAGCGACGTGCGCGAACTCAACCAGTATGGATTCAAGACAGCCGCCATGGCCCTGACAGACAACAGTCTGCCGCTGGACGACCCACAGCTGAAGCGTACGGAGCGCTTAGCACTGGTGATGGGCACCGAAGGTGACGGGTTACCAAAAAAGACCATCGGTAACTGCGACTACGTGGTTCGCATACCGATGGCACATGGGGTTGACTCCCTCAACGTGGCTGCTGCTACAGCCGTTGCCTGTTGGGAGTTGAGATGATATCGAGCTACGATTCTTACTCCTCCTTCTTAGGCTGAGTGGCCGTAGTAGGCTTATAGCGCTTGTTCAGTCCGTTGATGACATCAACAGTAATGTCATAGCGCTTGTCAGCAAACAGGATGTTGCTTGTAGCGTCCGACTTAGAGAGAATCATGTCGAACTTCTTATCCTTATTATATATAGCAAGGAAGTGGTCGAGCGAGTCCTTCAGGGCTACAGAGAAGTCGGCAGCCTCCTTGTCCAGTTCAGCAGCCAGACGGTTCTGCAGTTCCTGTAATGACTGCTGACTGCGCTGAATGGCCAACTGGGCGTTCTCAGCCTCCTCACGACTGCGGAACTGGTTGTTATTAATTTTCTGCTGGAAGTTGTTCATGGCAGCCTGCAACTGCTGACCCTTCTGATTCAGCGTGTTGGTAGCGTTGGTACGCTTCTTCTCGAGAATCTTGGTGTAGTCAATGCAGAACTTGTACTGTGATGCCAGAGAGTCAACTTCAACGTAGGCAATCTTAATACCGCCCTGAGGTGTAGCTGCAGGCTGCTCGTCCATCTTGGGAGCAGCATTGTTGCAAGCTGTGAATGCAAGTGCTGTCATCACAGCAACCGACATGGTCTTAAACATGTTCTTTTTCATTTTGTTTCTATTTTTAAATTTAATCCTTAATTCTTATCCTTAATGTTCAACTTTTCTCCCTCACCGCCAGTCTGCTCTTGCGGCGAAGTTCCCGATCCTGATCCATTACGCAGTGAATACCGCGTTCACGCATTGCCTTACTGTCGTGAATATGCTGCGAAGAGAACGTTCCATTGGGCTTCAAAAGCACCTTTATCAGCAAAAATATCATGCCGATAGCAATTATTAACGCACTTATTAGCAGTATTTCCGTCATTTTTTCGTAACTTTGCAAAATCGCCTGCAAAGGTAAGCAAAATAAAACAATAAACTATCAAGTGAAACATTAAAAATGAATAAAAGAGATTTAAAACCGCAAAGTGTCTTTGAACAATTTGCAAGAATCAACGAGATTCCGCGTCCCTCAAAGCATGAGGAGAAGATGATTGCCTACTTGCAGAAGTGGGGGGAAGACCACCATCTCGACACCCGGGTAGATGAAACCGGCAACGTCATTATCCGCAAGCCTGCCACACCTGGCTACGAGAACCGCAAGACGGTCATACTGCAGAGTCACATGGACATGGTATGCGACAAGCTGGTGGATGTAGAGTTCGACTTCGACCGTGACGCCATCAAGACCTACATCGACGGCGAGTGGCTGACTGCCGAGGGCACCACCTTAGGAGCAGACGACGGCATCGGCTGCGCCATGGAGCTGGCCTTGTTGGACGCTAATGACATTGAGCACGGCCCCATTGAGTGTGTCTTCACCCGCGATGAAGAGACTGGTCTGACAGGTGCCGAGGGCATGAAGAGCGACTTCATGACCGGCGACTACCTCATCAACTTAGACTCAGAGGACGAGGGCGAGATATTCGTGTCGTGTGCAGGAGGACGTAACACCACCGCCCACTTCGACATCACCCGCGCTAAGGCTAACGACGGTGCCTTCTTCCTGAAGGGCTCGCTGAAAGGTCTGAACGGTGGTCACTCTGGTGACGACATCAACAAGAAGCGTGCCAACGCCATCAAGCTGTTAGGTCGTTTCCTCTATCAGGAGATGCAGCGCTACGAGGGCATTCAGCTGGCACAGTTCCACTCTGGCAAGCTGCACAACGCCATTCCGCGTGACGGCTACTTCGTGATTGCCGTACCCAACGAGAAGAAGGAGAACATACGTGCCGACTGGAACGTCTTTGCTACCGACGTGCAGGATGAGTTCCACGTTACCGACAATGCCATGGTGTTCAACATGGAGAGCTGCGATGCAGAACTCGTCATCGACGACAACGTGGCCTGCCGCTTCGTCTTCGCCCTGCAGGGTGTTGACAACGGCATCTATGCCATCTGTCAGGACGAAGCCTTAGGCGGCATGGTGGAGACCTCCAGCAACATTGCCAGCGTGCACACCTCAGAGACGGCCATCGACATTCTGAGCAGCCAGCGTTCCAACGTCATGTCAAACCTTGACAACATGTGTGCCACCTTTGCTGCCACGTTCCGTCTGGCCGGTGCCCAGGTAGTCAGCTCCGACGGCTATCCTGCATGGAAGATGCGTCAGAACAGCGAGCTGCAGAAGATTGTGGTAGATTCCTACCAGAAGCTCTTCGGCAAGCAGCCCATTGTTCGCGGCATTCATGCGGGTCTGGAGTGCGGCCTCTTCTCAGAGCGTTATCCTAACCTCGACATGGTGAGCTTCGGCCCCACCCTGCGTGGTGTTCACACGCCTGACGAGCGTCTGCTCATCTCCACCGTACAAATGGTGTGGGACCACCTGCTTGACGTGCTCAAGAACATTCCGGCGGCAACTGTCTGAATTTAACGAAAACGCGCTTGCTCTGTTTTTCGAGGTACCTCGCACCTCGAAAAACAGAGCGAATGCGAAATCAATTAGAACTTACAAAACAAAAGTGACAGAAATCATTATCGTAGCAGTAGTTGGCATCATCGTTGGTCTTACCATCGGCATGCTGTTAATGCGTAACCAGAAGTTGACGCTTCTTACTAAGGTGGAGGTGCTGAACACCCAGATGGAAAGCATCAGGCGTGAGGCAGAAGCAACGAGGCAAGAAGCCGAGAAACACTATCAGCAATCGTTATTCGAAAAGGACAAGACATGTAAAGATGCCCTTGCAGCCAAGGACGAGGCTGTCAAGGAGGCTCTTTCGGCCAAGGACGAGGCATGTCGTGAGCGGTTGGAGGCACAGGAAACCCGACACATAGCATCAATGAAGGCCCAGCAAGAGCGCTTCGACGAGACAGTTGCCAAGATCAGCGAGCAGATGAAGACTGCCACCGACGAAATGCTGAAACAGCGTCAGAAGGAGTTCAACGATGCCAGCAACGCCAACCTCGGCCAGATAGTCAATCCGCTGAAGGAGACCATCGAGAAGATGAAACAGACGATGGCCGACAACACCATCAAACAGACGGAGATTAGCAGCGACATGAAGGCGAACATCCAGAACATGATGCGCCAGAGCGAAGCTGCCAAGCAGAGTGCCGATGAACTGACTCGCGTCTTCAAGCACGGGTCAAAGGTACAGGGCGACTGGGGAGAGACCGTCCTTGACGAACTGCTCGACGCACAGGGTTTCACACAGGGTATTCACTACAGCGTGCAGACCTACATTCGCGATGCCAACGGCAACATCATCAAGTCTGACGAAGGGTCGATGATGCGTCCCGACATCGTCCTTCACCTTGACCAGCGCCGTGAAGTCATCATCGACTCCAAGGTTTCACTGACAGCCTTCATGGACTATATCAATGCCGAAAATGAAGAGGAACGCGAAAAGTATCTGAGGGCCCATATCGACAGCCTCAACAAGCACGTCAAGGAACTCTCGACCAAGGATTACTCGTCCTACATCCAGTCGCCCAAGGTGAAGATGGACTATGTCATCATGTTCGTTCCCAACACCGGAGCCCTGTGGACCGCCCTCCATGCCCAGCCCGACCTCTGGCGCAAGGCCATGGACAAGAACGTCTATATTGCCGACGAACAGACACTCTATGCCGCCCTGCGTATCATCAAGCTGACGTGGACCCAGATTGCCCAGGTCCAGAATCAGCAGAAGGTGTTCGACCTGGCCACCGAGATGATGGACCGTGTAGGCCAGTTCATGAGACACTATCAGAATATTGGCAAGCAATTAGACGCTGCCAGGAAAGCCTTCGACGACGGTGAGAAGAAGCTGCAGCCTCAGGGTCAGAGTATTCTGCAGACCTGCGGTAAACTCCAGAAACTTGGAGTCAAGCAGAGTTCCAAGAACCCCCTGCCCCAACTTACCGACATTGATGATATCCTTGCCAACGGAGCTGAATACGTTGACGAAGAACAACCGTCATCCGGCCATTCTCTTACCTAACGACCAGTTTCCTGCCATTACGAATATAAACACCCTTTGCCGAAGGCTTCTGGAAGAGACGGCGACCTTGCAAGTCAAAGTACTCCTCTGCCTTTTGTCTAAGGGACATGTTACTTGGCTGAACTGACGTTTCCGTCTGTCCTGCCTTATACAACAGACGGCCATAGTTATAATAGCCGCCATTGGCAAAAGGCATAACACCCGTCAGCAGATCGTGATTGGTGAAGATAATCTCCACAGGTTCTGCCTCAGAAAATAAACAGAGAAGAAAATGAAAACAATAATAGTCTGATGATGACAGCAAGAGAGATTATACGATATATGGAGTCGTTGCGCGATGAGGAGCAGCGACGCGTGCTGATGGGGTTTTTCAAGACCGCAGCAGGACAGTACGGTTATGGCGACGAGTTCTTAGGCATCAAGGTGCCGCAGACACGGGAGGTCGTCAAGATGGCAGCAAAAGACATGCCACTAAGCGAGATTCCCGGACTGCTGACGTGCCAGTGGCATGAGGTAAGACTCTGCGGACTGCTGATACTCGTATGGCATTTTGAGCGAATGGCCACCAAGCGACTCATCAACGACACGCAGGCAACGAAGCAGCGTGACGAAATGCTGAGCCTTTACCTGCAACATGCCGAACAGGCCAACAACTGGGACCTGGTCGATTTGTCTGCACCGAAGATTCTCGGCCATTGGCTGATGCTGCCAACCATGCTCCCTGAAGGAAAGGCAGGCCAAAACAAAGATTACAAGTTGAAGGTACTCGACGAACTGGCTGCCAGCACATGCCTCTGGAAGCAGCGCATGAGCATGGTCTGCACATGGAAGACCTCACAGATGGGCGATGCCTCGTGGTGTCTGCGCTATGCAGAAATACACCTGCAGCACCCGCACGACCTGATGCATAAAGCCGTAGGCTGGATGTTACGTGAAATGGGTAAACGGGTGTCAATGGACCTGCTGAGAGACTTCCTGCGCCAACATGTCCACGAGATGCCGCGCACAGCACTTCGCTATGCCATTGAGAAGATGGACGACGACGAGCGGCAGTACTGGATGAGCGTTACCACCGACACGACACAGCAAAAACCGCAGCGACGCGCTACTGAATGTGAATAAGCTTGTGAGTCTGCAGGGACAGATGCCACTGGGGATGCTTCTTGATGTACTCCACACACTGGCGCGTCACCTCACGATTACGCTCGGTGTTGCCCGTATCGCATGGCTGCAGATTCAGGTACAGGCCCTTGTTCTTTCCCCATGTCCCCGGGTCGTGAATGCCGTCGAAGACCACCTTCACCTCGTCAACCTTCTTTGCTGCCAAAGCCGGAGCATGCTCAACAAAACAGTTTTTCGGAGAAAGCGTCACCCAGTCGATGGCTGATGGCAGCGGACAAGTGCCGTTGGTCTCTATCGCAATATAAAAGCCCTCACGATGCAAGGCTTCAATAAGCGGTTCATCGACCTGTAATGCCGGCTCTCCACCTGTCAGCACAACGAATCCGCAGTCTTTCCACTGGCTTACTTTCGCCACTATCTCTTCGGCCGTCATCCGCTGGTAGTCACTATAGTCAGTATCGCAGAACGGACATCTCAGGTTACAGCCACTGAACCTTACAAACACAGCAGCACGGCCCGTATGGCGTCCTTCACCTTGCAGTGAATAGAAAATCTCGTTAATACGGTATGTCTTCATGGCTACAGCAGATATTCGGGTTCAATGGGAAAATGGTCGTCGTAGGCTTGGGCGACATTACCGCCTGACTCCTTGACGATAGCCTTATAACACTCGGGGAACTTCATGACCACCCAGGCAGCAATGTTCTCTGCCGTAGGGTTAAAGGGCAGCAACTCATTAAAATTGCCGTGATCCAAATAACCGTGTATGGTCTTTTTAATATATTTGAAATCTACTACCATGCCGTCGGCATTCAGCTCCGACGAAGCAAGGAAAACAGTAATCAGCCAATTATGCCCGTGCAGCCTGCTGCACTTGCTTTCATACGACAGGTTGAGCTGATGGCTACCTGCCACTTCCATTTGTTTCGATATACAGTAAATCATATTCAAAAAAGCTTCCACCATTCTGATGGGTAGGAAAAAAACGTTTCCGTTTTTTCAGTATTTCTTATTTTCGCCTGCAAAGGTACGAATAAGTGAGGAAAGTACAAAAAGAAAAAGCAACTTTTTTCTTTTTTACTTTCGAACGATAGTACCTTCGACGTAGTCAGAGGTACGAATAAGTGAGGAAAGTACAAAAAGAAAAAGCAACTTTTTTTCTTTTTTACTTTCGAACTCGACACCATAAAAAAACTCCCGACAAAGCCGAAGTCTTGCCGGGAGCTATGAAAAACATAAAATTAATTTACTTCACCATCACCTTCTTGACACTACCGTCAGCATACTTCACAATGTTCAGGCCCTTCTGCGGAGCATTGAGCAGCTTGCCGTCGATGGTGTAGAACTCAACGGGCTGGGCAGCATCAGTACCAATTGAGAGGATGCCAGAAGCATCGCCCTGAATGCTTGTTTCAGAAGCATTCAGAATTCTGCCATTACTATTATCAATGAGCAGGGCAACCACCTTCAACTTCGACTTGTCCTGAATGAGGGAATTCCCAGAGATGTCAGCTGTGTAGCTGAACTTCTGAACCTCGCTGGCAGTAATCGTGCTGTTGACAGAACCGCTAATACCCGATGCGATATCCCAGGCAGCAACAGCAACATGGTCAAACTCCAAGCCTGTCACCTTAGAAGCAGCATTATACCAGAAAGAAAAATCCGAATTATTGTAATTGGCATTATGGCTCAGGTTATTGGTCTGCGACCATTGAGAACCAGTGCCTTTCATACCGTCTTCAATAAGCACTAATGCAATACCATACTGTCCATTGTCGTCAGTATAATAGAACGTTGTCTCAGTATTAACCTTGATGGCCTTCTTGTCAGCATCAGCCCATTCTGCTGTTGCTGTCACACTGCCAGGAACAACCTCGGTCAAAACTTGGCTGACGGCAGACTTCAGGTAAACCGGATGCGGATATACATCGTAAGCCCTGTTCACAAAAGAACTGGGGAAGCTGCTAACCTGATTCAGTATAGGATTGTAATCAGAAATGGTCATTGGGTCACTATCATGAACAGCAATCAGCACCACCTTGTCACCATAAGTGTCATGAATAGACTGGAGTCCTACAAATCCAACAGGACACCATCCGCACCAAGTACCCGTAAATTCCTCAATGACAGGAACGACGGTAGGCACATCGGTCATGTTGATGATATTACCCTTTGCCGACTTGTTAGAAGCACCATTAGCCACACCGTTTACCTTCGTAATAGTAATTTCGTTCTCAACCTTCTTGGGGTCTGCACTTGCCGGGAAAGTTATGTTCACGCTGGCCTTAGAGTTAAAGGCAATTGCGGGTGTGGTGATGGTTGTCTCTTCCGTAGTGGTTCCATTAGCTGTAATAGTGTAGGAGATGTTATTAATGGTATTGCTGCCGTTATTGTTAATATCAACACCAATTGTTACTTCATTACCAGCAATTGTGTAAACCGTCGGGAAATCAGATGGAGTAGCGCTTTCTTCAACAATGTTAGCACCCTCAACAAGTATCTGGAAAGCCAGCTTACCAAAGCCGTTTCCATTCAGGTCAGACCATGCTACTTGGCCAGGTGCACAAATAAGGAATGCGTCGATAGCATCGCTACCACACGACATGATGGGATATGCATTTGTGCTGCTTACATAATAGCCAATATAGAAGGCACCATTATTAACCTCGTAGGGAGTAGTCAGCTCGAAGTCGTTCGCTCCGTCAGTCAGAGTTTCCTTAATGTCCTGAACGTAGTCGGCATTATTAATATTTGCAGGTTGACTCTTAGAAATCCACACCTTCATGTTGCTCATGGTGCTTGCCAGCTCATCGGCAATATACACACGTACAGCCTTAACAGTTGCACCTCCTATCTGCTCATTATTAGCAGGCACATAAATACCAGTAATGAAAGACGTGGGCGAACCAATACCAATAGTAGTCGAGTTACTGAGTTCAGACTCATTCATGTAACCCCACCACATCTGGCCATCAGTAGGAGTGATGGTTGCCTTGTTAACCTTGGCAGGAGCCTTGCGCTGTACTCCATTACCGGGAGCAGCCGTCCATACTTGTGCATAGCTGCACACAGCCATCATCATGGCTGCTAAGAGTAGAAATGTTTTTTTCATACGCTTTAATTTTTTGTTGGTTATTGATTAATAATGACTTTCTTTCCGTTTAAGATGTAAAGACCCTTCGTGGGGTGTGACACCTGTCTTCCGTCGAGTGTGTAATAACGGCCCTCCTTCTGTTGAGCCTCAACAGAAGTGATGCCTGCTGTCTCACCATTAGTGAACTGAATCTTCACGCTATGTGTCTCGCTGCCAATGGTAGCTGTCAGCGTAGCAAGCAGATAACCTGTGCTTTGGGCGTTCTCTGCGTCGAACTGCGTCTGTACCAAGCCACCAGTTACGCTGAAGTTCTTCGTCAATGATGTCTTTGTGCCAAAAATCATGCAGTCGCCACCCATGCACCACTTCAACACGGTGGGGTTCATGGAGTTATGCTCAATCTCGACAGTTGCACTTCCCGATGCCGTGGTGCCGCTGAGCAGTTTCAGAACCAGCCCGTTGTCAGGATTGCTGCTGGGGTTAGTTTCACACCACATCTCACCAAAGCCAAAGTCATCCTCAACTGCCTCAATAATCACCATACCGCCATCAGGCACGCTCGTGCCATGATACTGGAATTCAAAGGACTGTGCTTTTGCTGCCATTCCCATTAGGAACAAGGCTGCCAACGAAATAAGTAAACGTTTCTTCATATACTAATCTTTTAATGTTTAATATTTTCTCTAACCTTCGCATACTTCACCTGCTGCACGCCCTTGTCGTCATAGACGAAGGCGATGACGGCGAGGTTGTCAATGTTCCAGTCGTCAGGCAGGGTCAGGGGCTGGTGCTCAATGTTTTTTTCCTCACTTTCGTGAATGCTGATGTCCTCACCCCATGTGCCGTTGACTGCCGTACGGAACACGTGCTGGTGAACATACTGGTCGTTGCGGGTGCCGTCGGGCATCATCTGGAAGGCGGTGATGTCATTTTCTACTATCCAAACCTGCAGCTTACCCTTAAAATCTCCGTCAAGGCCCACCACACCTGTTGTGATATTCAACTGACGGCCGTCTTCAATAATCTCCAGGAAGATGTTGACTGGCGCCGTCTTCTGCAGTTCCTCACGTACTCGGCCGCCCCACGACGTATAGTCGAGCACGCCCGTACGATTAACCATGCCCACGGGCTGGTATTCCAGATTCCAGTAGTCGTAGTATTCGTCGCCCGTCTCGGTGCGCAGACCGAGGAAGCGGGCGTTAGTGTAGAAGGCCTGCGGCCCTGAGTGTATGCCAACGGCAATGACTGCGTCTTCACCATACTGCTCCTGCAGCCGGTGAATCTCGTCAGTAGCATTAGGACAGTTGACGCAGCGCTGCCCCGTAAAGTCCTCCATCAGCACGCTTCGGTTGACAGATGCCGGCTTCACGTAGATGAGCCGTTCGTCCTCGCTGATGTTGCTGCAGGACGAGAGTAATAACGATAACGTTAACCCTAACGATAACGTTAACGACAAGCGTACCTTATTATATATAGCGTATTTCATTGGTTCCTGTCTTTCTGTTTTCACCTTTAGAAATTGTAGTTATACGAGAGCTTCAGACCCTTGCTGGCCGGCACGTAGCGGCATACACCACCCGAGCAGTTGTAGCCGTCGATCTCGCGTCCGTAGCCCAGTTGCACGCGATGAGCTCCGGTAGTGAAGGTCACCTGCGCCATATAGTAGTGCACATGCTCCTTGTTGACCCTATACTCGTCGCTTAAGGTTATCATCCAATGAGGCACGAGCGACAGCTCCAGCAGTCCGAAGAGCCAGTTACCGTCGTCGTCAGTCGATTCCATGTATTGCAGCTCTCCGCGCAAGGCCACCTTCGGCGTGAACTGGTATTTTCCGTCGGCCACGAAGATGTCGTTATGCACCATGCCGCCGTGGTTCTCAATCTTACCTTTGTTATAGCGCTGGTTCATGTACATCAGGAAGAGCTTGAAGTCCTTGCTCAGCTTACGCGTCAGCTGGAAGTTTAGGTCCTGGTAATAGGTCTGACCGCCCCATTTGAAGAACGACGAGCTGTAGCCGTCGGTACCAGCATACTTCATGCTGCCCGCCAGCGTGTTGAACGACAAATCTTCATCAAACTTGCGGTCGATGGCCTTGACAAGGCTGTAGTTCACCTTGACAGTCATGCCGTACTTACCGCCCAGAGTGGTGTTACGCTTGAAGTTGTAGCCCACCTCAGCCTGGTAGGCCCATTCGCCGTCGGCTACCTGCGTGGCGTAGGGATATTTAGCTGCCAACGTGTAGGTATGATCCTGGGTAAAGGCGAGCAGATGGCCTATTGACGAGGATACGCCTATAGCCTTGCTGGCATTTCCCGTGCTCTTGAACGACATGTTCTCGCTACGCTTGGCCTGCAGCAGGATGCTGAGTCCCTTCTTAGAGTAAGAGCCTGACAGCATGGCAACGCTTCCCTTACGGAAGATGTAGCCGTTGGCATACGACGGGTCTTCACCCTTCTGTGCATACTCGGCCAGCACGCTCCACGGGCCGTGATTCAGACTGACCCGCACGTCCCAGGCATTCACATACTTGGGGAAGTTAACCTTGTGGTAAAGGTCAGCAAAGACCTCCTCCTCGTTGTTCTCATAGCGGTTCACCCACGAGCCTCCTATCATCAGGCGAGTGTTGCTCTTCTTGAGTGAGGGAATCCACTCGTCCAGGCTGACTTCTACGTCGGCACCACTCACCAGCGACTTGTTCCAGCTCCAGTAGCGGCGCTGCTTGCCCGAGAGCAGCTTGACGGTCACGCCATCGGTGGGTTTAAGCACCAGACGGCCTCCCAGCAGGGAGTTATCAATACCTAACGAACGCTCCTCGTAAGTACGCAGAATGAATCCCGAGCCGAACTGCTCGTAAAACGTACCTGCCGTGAGCTCTGCCATGCCCAGACGACCCTTGACGTAGAAGTGAGGCACGCCCCACCCCTTGAAGTCGCCCTCATAGCCGGGCATCGGGTGCTCCAGATACTCAAGCCGAGCCCCGGCATCCACATACTTACTGTTCAGCTGTAGGGTGACGTAAGTGTTGGTCACCAGGTCCTCGGTCTTCTCGGCACCAATAATGGAGTCGTTCTGCGGCAACATGATGTCGCTCTGAATGCTTCCCGTCAGCGTCACCTTGTCCTGAGCGGATGCGGGACTAACGAATAAAAGAAGAAAAGAAAAGAGAAACAGACTCTCCCCCACCCCCTCCCTGTGAGGGAGGGGAGAAAATACTTTCTGCAATATTCTTTTTATAATCATATCTGTCCTTCCTTTTTTGTAACCTCTACCCTCCCTTTAGGGAGGGGTTGGGGTGTGGGTCTTCATATAGTTATTTCAACAGTTTACGCACATTCTCAATCAGCTCCACCTCGGCTCCGTCGGTATATCCCTGGTGACGATAGACAATTTTCCCGTCGCCGTCACAAACCAAGACGAAGGGAATCATCTGAATGCCCAAAGCCTGACGAAGGTCGCTGTTGGGGTCGAGCAGCACGTCGTACTCCCATCCGCTGTTATCCACCAGCGGACGAACCTTGTTGATGTTCTGTGCCTGGTCAATAGACACGGCAAAAATCTTTACGCCCGTCTCTTCACGCCAGTCGTCATACACCTCGCTGATGGCATCGAGCTCACGGTTACAGGGTTTGCACCACGTGGCGAAGAAGTCGATGATAAAAGGCTTTCCGTCGTTACGTAAAGTATCCGTCCGGACAGTATGGCCGTCAATGGTTTTCAACGTCACAGCAGGCAGCTGAGCCTGAGCCATGCCCACCATGCAAAACATCATAAACACAAGTGATAAATAGAACTTTCGCATCATTTTTGTATAGTTATTATTATTTTAACGCCGCAAATTTACAACATTTTCCCCATCCAAGCAAACGTTTTGAAAGGAAAATGCAGCATAGGGCTCACAAATTGACATAAGAGGATATTCTCTGGGAGAGAAATACCGTTTCTCTCCCAGGCTGAAAGCGCGAAACGCCTGTTGTTAGTATTCTGTCTCCTTTTGTTTATTCCATGGGCGATTATTTGTTATGAGGACAGGTATTCTTCCATCGTAATGACCGTGCTGTAGCCACCGACCTGTTCTTCGTTTTCGTGTCGGTTAATGCCGGCATACGTCAGGCTGCTGTCTTCATAACGTTTGAATTTATAGACAGCATCGTTCATCAGCGCCTCGTTGAACACATTGAGGCTGACCAACAGGGCGAAGTCCTGTTTGGTAAGGCCCGTGACACGCTCAAACAATCTGGGCTCCAACTGCAGGATGACGTCTTTCAGGGAATACTCGCGGTAGTCTGTCAGGTACATGAAGATAGGTATGCGTGTAGCAAACTTCATCAGCTTTTCCTGTATCTGTCGGCGCTTGCTCTTAATTTCCTTTTCCGCCTCGCTCAGTTCTTTCTTTTCCTTGGGTGTCAAGCCTTCCTCATGTTCCTTACGTTTCTTCTTGATGTTGTCAGTTTTGTTGATGATGGTCTCGATATCCTGATTCAGCGAGCGGAAGCCTTCGATTTTCATCAGCGCAGCCATCGCTTCCTTGTTGTTCATCAGCCGTTGAAGCGTGAAGTTATCCACGTTGACCAGCAAGGCACTTTCCCATCTACGGGCCAGCAAGGTGGCCGAAGTGTTGTTCATGGCCATATCCAGCACGTCGCTGGCCGAAAGTGCTTTCATCACACCATTCTCGTAACAAAGCACAGGCAGGAACTTAATGAAGTCATCGACACATTTTTCCGGGTTGCCCTCTTCTACATTCAATTGACAGGAGTAGTCAGCCACCTTCCTTAAAGCCCGGTTGGGAGCAAAGTCGAAGACATAGCAGACCTTCTTCAGTATCTCCACCTGGTTCGGATGCAGCCCGTCACTATTGGTGATGGTCCAGGGAGATTGTACGCGGAATGCCGACTGGAAGTAGGTCTCAGGCGAAGACGTGTCACGCAGCATGAAGATACCCGTCCATGGACGCACAGTAACACCTGTCGTCAGTTTTCCACAGGTCAGCGTGATGGTCTTACAATGCAACGGGTCTGGGTGCGACATGGCTTTCTCGACAGGCGGCAGAGCCTGCTGTCCAATGCCAGCCCTTGTTCCGGCACACACGATGACGCGGTAGTCATGATAGAAGGTGTTCTGAAGTTCTGTCAGCAGATTGCGCATGGCAAAGCAGGAGGCCACGTTAGGCAAAAACCATAGCGTGTGGTTCATGTTCGAATAGAGGTCACCATTGAGGAATGGCAGGGGTGGTTTACGGTTGCCTGCCTTCAGGTCGTTGATGGATGTGGGCAGATATTGTCCACGCAGCATGTCGAGCCATTTCTGCACCTCATCATGGTGTTTGAACACAGCATCTTCTCCTTTCCCCTCTGCCTCGAAGAAAGAGTTGAGGTCGAACTCGTCAAACTCGCCCTCCTCAGCCACTCTCGAAATTTCCGCAGGTAGCTGATAGGTCAGCAGCACCATCTTGGGTAGTGAGGCGTAGGGATTGCCTGGTTTATCACCCCATTCCTCCTTGGCCCGTTGCTCGTCACTATAGGTCCAATTGTAGATTTGCTCCTCAATAAACTCACCCGAAGCGATGGCACGGAAAGGCGTTCCTGATAGGTAAAGGTAGTGTTTCGACGTGATGGGAATCAGGTCTTCGTCAAAGTAGTCGGGATTCTCTATCTCGCTGCCCAGGTCCTCGCTCACTCCAATCAGTTCCTTGGCATTCTCACGCCAGGCTCCGTAATGGTATTCATCCAGCACGATGCAGTCCCAGTTGAATCCGCGAGCCCATTCGTGTTTCAGTTTCATGCCACCATTAGCCGTGTTCTTGCCGAGGAAGTCCTGGAACGAACCGAATACGACCATCGGTTTCTTCGGGTTGGCATGCTCAAACTGATAGTCGATGGTAGCCTCTTGGCTGCGTGCAATGAACTGCCATCCGTCAAAGTCCACATGCGTCATCAAGTCTTCTTCCCAGGCATGAGCTACGGCGGGTTTGAACGTCAGCACCAGCACGCGCCGCCATCCCATACGTCGGGCCAACTGATAGGTCGTGAAAGTCTTGCCGAAGCGCATCTTGCAGTTCCAAAGGAAGTGAGGCACGCGACCAGCCTCCGACTTATAACTGTCGAAATAGGCAACCGTCTTATCCACAGCCCGTTTTTGTTCAGGGCGCATGTCGAATGTCTTGTCTCGGTTCCACGCTACGTCCATTCTTTCCCTGACAGCCACGATGGCTGCCCTGACCTGTTGTGGCGTACAGCGATACCACTCTCCCTCCACGTGTTGGCATCCCATCCGGACCAGCTGGCGGTGCACATCATGATCCATAAACGCCGTACCATCTTGTCGCATGGCACTCTCTTCCACCAATATGCGGTACGGCGGTTCGCCCGGACGCACGATGTTGTACTGCTGGCGCACCCGTTCCTGCACGCCAATCGTAGTATAGCCCACCTTCAGCAGTCCGCGCAGCTGTGGGTCATACTTGTCCTCGTAAGCATAAATCATCGGAGCCGACTCCGACTTCCGTGGAAAATAACTCTGTGTTGTTGCCATAACCTTATTGTTTTGTTATGGCGCTGAACAACAAGTTTTTAGATTATTTGTTAGCTAAGACTTCCTTAAAGAAGCGTACAGCATCTTTCAAAGAGTCAAAATCATTATTGATGATAGAAAAAATCTCATTTGCATCTATATCAAAGTAATGATGGGCAATAACGTCTCTGACACCTTTTACCTCTTTCCACTCAATAGATGGATATAAGGGCAGCAAATCGAACTTCGTCAATTTGTCGAGATTCTTAAAACTTTCACCAATAGCTTCAATAACCATACATGCAGCATCCAATTTCTCCCTCCCTTCCGGGGTTAAAAGAAAATCGTCTGCATTACGAATAACCGAATTGCGTATTTGTACAGTATTGATTGCCTCTTCTATCCTGTCCAGAATATGGAGAGCGGTCTGTCTGTCAGCTGAAGATAAGGATTCCATCTCTTTCTATCTGTTGGGCTAAGTAACTATCCATATTCTTATGAATGCGCAATACATCCACCTTACAATTCAGCAGTTCTTCAAGATAGATTTTCAAGCCTGAACGCCTTAGAAGACTTGGTTCCATCTCAACGCATATATCAACGTCGCTTGATTCGTTTTGCTCATTACGGGCAACCGACCCAAACAACCTCATGGAACGAACGCCGAACTTATCAGCTACCACGTTCTTACAGGTCTCCAGTTTATGTATGCATTCTGCTCTGTTAATCATTTCAGTTGCAAAGATAGGTATTTCCCGTCAAACTTCCAAATAAATCTATCAAAAACTTGTCAAAGAGCGCCATGTGTTATTATTCTATTTTCTTTTGCTTATTCCATCGGACGAATCATCGATTCTATGAACTGGATTTCCTCGTCCGTCAGCCCGTACTTCTTATAGAGTTCCTCGTCCGTCCATGGGTGAGAGAAGTCTTGGAGGGGGACGAATTGAAATGCATCTTTATTTATCATGATTGAACTCATGGCTTGAAGCATTAAAAACCTTGCAAATATTGTTGATAGGTATTTCCGTAGGTTATCTGCTTCAATCCTTTCCTTGAATGAGCCTATACAAATATATGTTTCTGCACAGATTTCATTTTTCTCCATAACTCGCATAGTTGATGGTACGATTTGGTATTTACCATCTGAACCCGGTTTGTTTCCACCAGACATAGCACGAGTCATTATTACATTATATGCATCTATTGCGTCTATGCTTTTTGTTACATCTGTTCGTTTAACATAACCAACTCCTTCACTAGTCAATATTCTTGTTGAACCACTAAAGGGCTTTTCTTCTCCTCGTACATAAGTTCTAAATCCAAACGGGTTTGAAGGATATACTAATTCCGAAATCATTTTACTATCAACTTTTCTTATTTTCCTAATAATGTTGATTGCAAGATTGGAGCGAACAAAAACAGGAAATTCCGAAAGGTTCCTTTGAACAGTCACATAATTTCCCGTACTGTGCGGTTGAAAACGGCATGTTTGTGAGTTAAACTTTGCTAATCAGCTTCCTTGCATTTCAGTCCGTTGGTATCCATAAAATCTGACAGTCTTTTGTTAATCGACTGATTGTCAAATGCTTGCATCTATTAAAGAGGTCATTTTTGGCTTTCCGTAAAGAGGTGGGACATAGGGGGATACACAAAGTATCCTGGCCGCGCTTAT
>FLNX01002730.1_pt1 | contig 38497 bp, 28 predicted proteins | sample 1140341 | NCBI WGS metagenome assembly FLNX01 (sample SAMEA3878208, study PRJEB12797) | bioreactor metagenome | biome: Moose rumen | place: Sweden | collected 2011-10 | reverse complement strand
ATCGAGGGCATCCAGTTTTGCCGAACAAACCAGCCCGGGCTCTGCGTGTCCAGCATGGCAGAAGTGTCAACAAAAACAGCACAGCTTTTTCGCTTGTGTCTACCGATTCAGTACGACTACAAAACTACTGTCTACTGTTTCAGTTAATGAAGAGAAAAAGTGTCTAGTGAAATCAGGAAAAGTCAGTTAGGTGCCGCCTAAGTGATAGTTAGGTGCCGCCTAAGTGATAGTTAGGTGCCGCCTAAGTGATAGTTAGGTGCCACCTAAGTGATAGTTAGGTGCCACCTAAGTATGCGTTCGACCATAAAAAAGTAAAAAACTTCGTCTTTTATTTTTTATTGTTCTCACTTATTTGTAACTTTGCTGCCGAAATGAAGAAAGTACTACTTTTATTAATAACTGCGTTGGTGCTCGTAGGATGCGGAAAATCATACGAGGAGGAGAAGCGTGAACGTAAGGAAACACAACAACGGTTGGCTAAGGAGAATGCTGACGCGCTGAAGATTGCGGTGCTCCCTACGCTTGACTGTCTGCCCATCTACGTGGCCTCTGAACTTCAGTTGTTTGATACAACGTTGGTGGATGTCCGCCTGAAGCCTTTTACGGCGCAGATGGATTGTGACACAGCGTTGATTGGTACGTCGGCAGAAGGTGCCGTAACCGACCTGGTGCGAATGGAACGGTTGGTGCGCAAAGGTGAAAAGATTCACTATGTGGCCCAGACAGGTGCCTACTGGCAGCTGTTTACCAACCGTAATGCACGCATTCGTCAGCTGAAACACTTGGAGGACAAAATGGTGGCCATGACGCGCTACTCGGTGACCGACATGCTGACTGACCGTGCCGTTGACAGTGCGAAGGTGAAGAGTGAATATGTTTTCCGTATTCAGGTGAACGATGTGAATGTCCGCCTGCTGATGTTGCAGAACAACGTGATGGATGCGCTCTGGCTGACAGAACCGCAGGCTACTATGGCTCGTCTGGCCAAGAACCCGGTCTTGCTGGACTCGCGTAAACTGAACATGAACTACGGAGTAGTGGCTTTTAACGCCAAGAAGATGAAGACTTTTGAGCGCAAACAGCAGTTGGAGGCATTTATTAAGGGCTATGATGCAGCTTGTGACTCTATCAATAAAAATGGTGTCAGACGTTATCGTGACCTTATTGCCCGCTATTGTAACATTAAACCAGAGCAGGTTGACTCGCTGCCTCGCGACTTGAAGTTTGACCATGCCCGGGGACCGCTACAAAGCGACATTGAGCGGGTAGGCGCATGGTTAAAGAAATAGAGAAAGAAACACATGGAACGAAACGAGGCGTTGAAACGGGTGATGGCGGCATTAGTGGCCCGCAATATAGGCAGGGCGCTCAGTGAAATACACAATTACTTGGTGGTGTATCCGCAAAACCAGCCGATGGCAGAGTTTAATGCGTTGCGCAATGAGTACGAAATCATGGCACGCTACTGGCGGCAGGGGTATAAGGACCCGCAGTTAGAAAAGAATTACAATAGGTTATTGCAGCGTGTCTATACGTTGTATGCCGACTTGTCGCACTGGCGGCGTATCAGCAGTTCTCCGTTTCTTTCGGCTACCTATTCTCAGCTCATGACGAGTGCTTACGACTGGTCGGTCTCTACCTTCAGAATGGAGATGGAGTCGTTTGTAAGTAATGTCGCTATGGTTGCCTTGGAGCCGGAAAACCGTCAGTCTCAACGTTTATACGAGTTGCATGTTGCTCACCAGAAGCACATGGAACTGTTGTTTAATTACCTCTATACTTCGCGTCATTGGTCGGAGGCCACTTCGCAGGCTTTCGAGGAGATGTTGCTGTCGCCTACTATTGACAGTAATGACCAGCAGTTGCTGGTATCTGCCATCACTTTGTCGCTGCTCAACACGTTTGACTTCGAGAAATTCCGTTTGCTGGTCAATGTCTATAGCCAGTCGGTTGATGAACCTGTGCGTCAGCGTGCCCTTGTAGGGTGGGTGATGGGTCGCAACTACACATTGTCAGCGGTGTTCCCTGAGGAACGTGAAATGGTTGAACACCTGCTGGAGGACGAGCAGGTGTGTCAGGAGCTGACGGAGCTTCAGATACAGATGATCTATTGCATGAATGCTCAGAGTGACCATGCAAAGATTCAGTCGGAAATCATACCCGACCTGTTGCGTAACAGCAACTTGCGCATTACGCGTAATGGGTTGGAGGAAAAAGATGAAGACCCGATGGAGGACATCCTGCATCCTGAGGCTTCCGAGGAACGTATGGAGCAGATGGAACAGACCATACAGAAAATGGTTGATATGGAGAAGCAGGGGGCTGACATTTATTATGCCGGTTTCTCGCAGATGAAGCGTTTCCCCTTCTTTCAGCGAATCAGCAACTGGTTTGTACCTTTCTCCATGAATCATCCGGACCTGCACGAGGAATTAAGTAATAATCGCAGTTACAAGTTCTTAGAGGGAATGCTGCAGGTCGGGACGTTTTGTAATAGTGATAAGTATTCGCTGGTGCTCGCCTTTTCGCAAGTGGTTGACAGATTGCCAATGAGTCTTCGTGAAGCCATGCAGAGGGGGGAAATGACGATGATGGGATTCTCCGAAATAGCCAAAGAGCAGCTAAGCACGCCTACCTATATTCGTCGCATGTATTTGCAGGACTTGTACCGTTTCTTCCGTGTATTCCCGCATGCTGCTCAGTTTGATCATCCTTTCAAACCGAGTGAAGAACTGGGACATGTATTGTTTTTTGCCTCACCGCTGTTCCGCGGAACGCCACTCGAACACAAGTTTGATAAGGTGGTGTCTTTGCTCATGCGCCAAAATCGGTCTGACGACGCTAAAAGACTGCTGCAATGCTACAGCCCTGAAAGCCGTACGTTTGCTTATTACATGATGACCAAGGACTATGAGCAGGCACTAATGCTTCAGCCGGAAAACGAAAAGGCCATGCAGGGGTGGGCGCGTACGCTCTTTGCCCGTCATGAGTATGAGCAGGCTGCGGCACAGTATGAACGGCTCATCAATAAGAACCCGGGAAAGCAAAGCTACGAACTGAACAGGGCTGTCTGTCTTTCCAGCCTTGGGCGTTATGGAGAGGCCCTGCAGACGCTGTTCCGTATGAACTATGAGCGTCCTGATGACATGAGTGTCAGCCGTGTGTTGGCGTGGACGCTGACTTGTGACGGTCGTTATGAGCAGGCGCTGACGCTTTATGATAAACTGACAACAGATGACGCTAACCCTAACGCTAACCCTAACGTTAACGTTAAGGCTCAACGCTCCACACTCAACGCTCCACGCTCAACGCTCAACACTCAACAAATGGTGGACGACCTGCTGAACAAAGGGTTTTGTCACTGGTTCGAGGGCAGCGACTTAAGCCTGGCTGTGTCTTGTTTCAAGCGTTATCTGGAACTGACCGGCGAGACTGCCGATGCAGTCTTGGAAAGTGAAAAGGAACTGTTGACTAAGAAGGGGATTTCCGAGCCTGAACGCCTCATGATGCTCGACGCCATAATGCAGTAAGGCGTCGCCACCCCCATGTCATGAGCAACGGCACACCCACACCGGCTATGGTGTAGAGAATCCAGAAGCAGTCTTCTTTGGCATGTTCATGTATGACCATGTGGCAGCCTATTTGCTGCGGGTCCAGTCCGTAGTACCATATTTTGAGCAGGCTGACCAGTTTGAAGCTCAGGATATGGAACACAAAAATGGACAGGGTGTTGTCACCGCAGAAGACGAGAAAACGTTTTATGATTCCTTCGTGTTTGTCAATCCACGTACTTATATTATAAACCATCAGACAACCGCAGATGGCAGGGAAGGGGAGCGAGAGGAACTGCTCGAACGTGGAGCGCCAGTTCATGTTTGCCCATAGGTGTTGAGAGAACCACCAGACGATGACGGCGAAGAGCAGGGTTGTCCACCATTTTACACGGTAGCGCTCTTCCCACTGCCGGAAGATGTATCCGCAACCGAAGAAGAAGGCTCCCATCAATTCGCGATAGCCCCCTTGAACAAGTGTGATGACCTTGAGTCCCTCGTAGGTCTTCCAGGCACAAAGCAAGAGGAGCAGCAGGCAGACGATGTAGGGGGTGGGGCAGGTCCTGTTGTCTCTATAGTCTCTATAGTTTCTATAGCTGCTATAGAGCCTATCCACCAACTTATATATAATAAGGTATAGGATGCTGGCCACGAGGAGCCCCCGGAAGAACCAGAAAGCACCGTTCAGGAACTGGTCGTAGCCACCCATAGCCGTTACAATATTCCATAGACATTGTTCTGTCTGCCGCCATGTGTAAGGATGTGTGACTCCACCCTGTTCATTGCCATATACCTCGTTCAGAATGCCAATGTCGAACATCAGGTTGTGGAGCAGCAGAAAGATGACGCTCCACTTGACGAAGGGCCAGTAGAGCCCCTTGAAACGCTTCTTGATGAACGTCATCTCGTCATCGAGGTAGCGAAGGGAGAAAAAGTAACCGGCAGCCGCAAAGAACAACGGCATGTGGAACTCGTACAGAAAGCGGTGCAGCACGTCAGGTGATTCTGCATGTCCTATGACCATCAGAATAATGCCGATGGCTTTGGCAATACTGATGACGGTGTTGCGCTTAGTGCTTATGGGGCTCATAGGGCTCATAGGGCTTATAGGAAGGGTGTCAGCAGGTGAGCAAACCATCCGCGGAACTTCTGCCAGGGGGTGCGGAAACGGTCCCACTCCTCGGGTGTCAGGTAGAAACTGTTCTTCTTGTCGCGTTCAAACATCTGGTCCAGTTCGTCGGTTGTCTTGGGGTCAATGATAACGGCATTCTCCTCGTAGTCCCAACGTAGGCTGCGTGCATTGAGGTTGGCACTGCCCACGGTGCAGAAACGTCCATCGACCATGATTACCTTAGAGTGGTGGAACCCTGGTTTGTAAATCCATACATGCACGCCGTTCTTCATCAGCTTATGTACGTTATAGAATACACAGTCGGGGGTCAGCGGAATATCACTTTTCTCCGACACCATGACCTCCACCTTCACCCCTCGCTTGACGGCATTCTTAAGCGCTTTCTTCAGTTTGCGGTTCAGGGTGAGGTAGGGGTTGATGATCTTTATGGAGTCCTTGGCGTTGTTAATGGCTTCCAGATAGAACGTCCTGATGATGTCGGGCGAGGTGTGTGGCTCGCGGTTGATGATGCCCACCATCTTGTGTCCGGCCGTTGACGTGGTATCGGGGCGCAGACCTGTAAACTCGTTAGGCATGTAGGCCCGGTAGTACTTCGAGTCTAACAGGTTCTCACCGGTCACCTTTTCCCATATACGACGGAAGATGGTCTGCAGGTCGTGTACTGCGCCACCTTCTATGCGGCAGTGAATATCACGCCATTCGCCTACCTGTTCTGTTCCCACAATGTAGTAGTCGGCTACGTTCATGCCGCCAGTGTAGGCAATCTGACCGTCTATGACCACAATCTTTCGGTGGTCCCGGCTGAACACATGGTTAACCCAGGGAAAGCGTATAGGGTCAAATTCGTAGATTTCGATGCTGTCCTTACGCAATGCTTCCAAGTGGCGTTTCTTCAGGGGGCGGTTGTTCGAGTCGTTCCCGAACCCGTCGAACAACGCACGCACCTCTACACCTTCCTTGCGCTTCTCTCTGAGGAGATTGAAAAGCAGGCTGGCAATGCTGTCGTTGCGGAAGTTGAAGTACTCCAGGTGGATGCTGCTCTTTGCCTGTCGGATAGCCGCAAACATGTCGTCAAACTTTTCACGGCCGCTCAGGAAGAGCGTCACGCTGTTGTCATGGGTAAAGTGGATGTCCTTCTTGCGCAGGGCATCCACGATGAGGCTGTCACTTGTAGTTTGCGCACAGGTCGTTCCTATGCATAATACCAATATTAATGAGGTAAGTATGTTCTTCATCCATCTCATGACTTGCGATACCTTAAACGATATTCGAGTGGCATCATGCCATATTTCTCCTTGAACGCATAGGCGAAATTCTCAGCCGTGAGGAATCCCACGTTGGCTGCCAGCTCGTTCATGTTGATGTTCGTCTTGATAAGCAGCATGCAAGCGTGCTTGAGCTTGAGGTCACGTACTAACTCCGTTGGCGTCTTTGTCGTGATGTTCCTGATCTTGTGGAAGAACGGAACGCGCCCCATGCCCATGGCGCTTGCCATTTCGTCGAGGCTGATTTGTCCGCGACTCATGTTCTGCAGCACGTACTGCTCCACATTGTACATGAGCTGCTTGTCCATCATATTATTCATTGAGTAGTCGCCAATGGTTTCGCCCTCCTTATACAGGCCGGTAGTGAACGAGCGGTCCTCCTCTTCTGGTTCCGAGGGAATGTTCATGGTTGTCTCTTCCTCCTGTCCCTCGGTGTAGGTGGTCTCCTTTACCTTGTTCTCACTTTCGTCGAAGTAGAAGGTCGAGGTGGTCATGCTTGAGTTCTGGCTTTCCAGCATACGGGTCTCTCCACCCTCTATGACGTTATGGTCAATCTCTATTGGGGCGATACCGAGTACTTTGTTAAAACGTATGACGGCTTCCTGCATGTTGAACGGCTTGGCTATCATGTCGTCAGCCGACAGCGTGATGTTCTGTTCCTTCATGTCGCTGTGGGAATAGACGCGGTCAGTCATCAGTATGAACTTGGCTTTCTCGGTACCAGGGTTCGACTTGAGCAGGTTGCAGAGCTCACTGCCCGTCATTTCCTGCATGTCCTGTTTACAGATAATCAGGTCGGGCTTCATGACCTTGATGTCCTCAGCAGCTACGGCAATGTTGTTGTATATGCGCATGTCGTAGATGTTCTGCAACTGTGTCTTGATGAAGTCGAGGAACGACTCGTTATTGTCAATAAACACTACAACGAACTTCTGGGTCAATTGTGAACTTTCGCGTGGCTTGATCTCGTAGGTCAGCTCGCTGGCAGCTATCTGCGGAAGACTTACCTCGCCCTTGTCGTTGAGTCCCATGCGCTCGTTGACGGTAGAAACGGCTTTTGCCTCCGGGTTCTCAAGTGTCATCTGCATCTCTGAGATGCGGGTAATGACTTGCAGCATTTGGAAATGCAGGGAGTTCAGCTGCTCCTGACCTTCGAGTGACGTCTCTTTCTCTGCCAGGTTGCCAATGATGGTGGTCATGCGGGCCATAGGCTGGCGCAGGTCGTCGCTGGCCTGCTTGATTTCTTCTCGCTGACGTTTCAGCTGGTCAATCACATTTTTCTTGCGCTGCCAAATCTCCTTGAGCTTCTTAAACCCGTAACGCCACAGGATGAAAGACACAGCCAGGACTACCACATAGAAGCAAATCATCCACCAGGAGAGCCACCACGGACGTAGTATGACGATTTCAAGCACGCGCTCGCTGTCGCTCACCTTACCGTCGGCGCTAATCGCTTTTACGTGTAAGGTGTAGGTCTTGCTGTTCAGGTTGTAGAAGGTGACACCGTGGTTCAGGGCGTCGCCGTTGTGCCATTCATCGTTCAGACCTTCCATCTGGTACATGAACTGCAGGCGTTCGCTTTGGTTGTAGTTACCGTTAGCAAACTTGATGGTAAAGGTGTTCTGGTCGTGCGCCAGCTCCAGACGGTTGCTTTCGTTGAGTGCGGTGGGCAGCAGTACACGGCCGTTATATTCGTGACCAGTCAGTATTTCCTCCTCGCCCACGAAGAGCTGGGTCAGCATAACGCGCGGGAGCTGTTCTTTCTTCTCCTTGACCATAGGACGCTGCCAGTTAACGCCATACAGTCCTCCGAAGATGACGCTACCGTCGTTCTTAGTGATGATAGAGCCAACGTTGAACTCGTTTGACTGCAGGCCGTCGCTGGTGTCGTAGTTATAGAGTCCGTAGTTGTAGGTCTCTGTCTCGTGCAGTCGTTGTACGACTACTCGCGAAACACCGTTCTTGGTGGTTATCCAGATGTTGTGCGACTTGTCTTCTGCCAAACCGCAGACGGCATTGTTGGTCAGTCCGTCTTTTTCTGTGAGGTAGTCCAGCTCGTCTTTTTCCAGGTTCAGGATGTTGACACCTTCACGTGTTCCTATCCAAATCAGTCCCCGAGAGTCTTGCAGCACCTGTGTGATATAGTTGCTGGTAAAGTTCTTCAAGTTATTGGAACTTCCTGTTATGACTTTCTTCTCGGTGGTCGATAAGTTCAGTACAATGAGTCCCTCAGCCGTACCTACCAGCATGTTGTTACCTGTAGCGAGGAAGAGTGAGGTGATGTTGTTAGTGGGCAGCTTTCCGCTTTCACGGGTGTAGCTGGAGAAGGTGTTCATCTTTGGGTTATAGACCTGTAAGCCGCCGTTGGTAGCTATCCAGAGGTTTCCTATTTTGTCGGCGCAGAGGGCGTTGATGTGGTCGTCAATAATGGTACGCATACTGTCCTTGGCAGCCGAATAGATAGCGGCAGTACCGTTCTTGATGCGTGTCAGTCCGTTCTGGCGTGAGCCCACCCACAGGCTGCCGTCAGGCGTGGTGGCCATGCAGGTGGTCTTCTTGCTGGCCAGCGGTCCGTCGTATCCAATGACGCCCTTGTCGCTTGTGCCGTACCAGAGGTTGCCTTGTGCATCCTGTGCAATGGCGGTAATGTCGCCATTCAGTAGCGATTCGAACTTATAGATGTTCTGACCGCTGAAGGCAACACCCGATTTTTCCGTTCCCACCCACAACAGTCCGGTGTCATCGACATAGAGGCTCTGAATGCCAATGGTCTCCGTGTTCCATTGCTCATCGTTCTGGCTGCGGGGCTGAACGGGCTCTAACGTGTGGTTGGTAGAAGTGCAATGCAGCAGTCCGTTGCGGTCAGTGCCTATCCAAACGTTACCGTCTTCGTCGCCTGTCACGCTGTTGACGGAGTGATCTACGCTGATGCCCGACAAGCCGAGCTGGTCGCCTATGGTGGTGTCCCATTCATTGGTGTTCTTGTTATAGACGAAGAGTGTGCCCTGTCCGTAGAGCCAGATGTTCTCGTCCTTATCCGTATATGCCTTCAGCGACTTGGTGCGTCGCAGGTGGCGCTCGGCCACGTAGTCGGTCTGCCAGACGGTGTGCTGCTGGTGCATGACGTCGCAGCATACAATCCTTCCGTCATCATAGACCAGGATGGCACCGTCCGTGCATTCGCTGATGGAGCAGATGGCTCCCTGTGGAATGCCTTGCGTGGTGTTGGTGTAGCCGAACTCGTAGAGCAGTTGCTGCTGCATGTTGTAGGCCACAACACCCTTGTTGGGGATAGATGCCCACAGGTTCTTATGGCGGTCGATATACACGATGTTGGTTTCGCCCTCAATGTTCATGCGGCTGAACACCTGCTTCATGTCGCGTTCGAAATTCTCCGTCTGCGGGTGATAGACACAATAGCCCGAGGCCGTCTCAATCCAGAGTGTGCCGTCCAGCGCCTCCTGAATGTTGAGCACGTAGCTGTCAGCCAGCGATGCTCCGTCCTGGGAATCGCTTTGGTAGCTCTTGAACACATAGCCGTCATAGCGGTAGAGTCCGGCAGGTGTTCCTAACCAGACGAATCCTCGCGAGTCCTTGAGTATGCAGTTAATCTGGCTGCTGGTCAGTCCGTTTTGCGAGTTGAGTGTTTTAAACAGATAGACGCCCGTTGCTGCTATCGGCATGACGATAGCCAGCATGAGTAATATCTTCTTGATTCCTGTCATAGTCCTAACTCTATATCATGCAAGCATAGTGGTCAACAACGCCCAGCAGGCGGTTGTCGTCACTTACTACTAGCACCGTGTGTACTTTATATTTGTTCATTATACGTTGTATCTCTGTTATCTTCGTCTGCGGCGTGACGGTCTTGGGCTTGGTGGTCATGATGTCGCTGACGGTACGGTCGAAGAACTCTGCCTGCCATTTCTCCATGGCGCGCCGTATGTCGCCGTCGGTAATGAGTCCTACGATGTGCCCCTCCACTACAGCCACGCCCAGTCCGAGCTTTCCTTTGCTGACGTGGATGATGGCTTCGCCCAGGTGCATGTCGGGCGGTATGACGGGCATGTTCTCGGTGAGCATCACGTCCTGAGCGGTAGTGAGCAGGCGCTTGCCCAGTTCTCCGCCCGGGTGGAACTGTGCGAAGTCCTGCGGCTGGAAGTTGCGCTTCTCAATGAGTGCCACGGCCAGAGCGTCGCCCATAGCCAGTGTGGCGGTAGTGCTGCTGGTGGGTGCGAGGTTCAGCGGGCATGCCTCTTTCTCTACGCTGACGTTAATATGGCATGTGGCGTATTTGGCCAGTAGCGACTGCGGATTCCCGCTCATGCCGATGATGGGTATCTGCATGTGAAGCACCAAGGGAATAAACCGCAGCAGCTCGTCGGTCTGGCCTGAGTTGCTGATGGCCAGCACCACGTCGTCCTTGGTCATCACGCCCAAGTCGCCGTGATAGACGTCGAGCGGGTTGATGAAGAACGAGGGCGTTCCCGTTGACGAGAAGGTGGCGGCAATCTTTGCGCCAATGTGTCCGCTCTTGCCTACGCCTGTCACGATGACCTTTCCCTTGCAGCCGTAGATGAGCTCCACGGCCTTGTCGAACTCTTCGTCTAACTGTGGAATGAGCTGGAGTATGGCCTCAGCTTCATCCTTAATGCATTGTATGGCGTATTCTCTTATTGTCATTGTCTTTTTTTGTAGTTTTATAGTTTCTATAGCATCTATAGTTTCTATAGCTATAGCAATAGTTGGGTAATCAGGTTCTCCAGCTTGTCTAACTCCAGCATGTTGGCAGCATCAGAGAGGCCCTGGTCAGGGGTGGGGTGCACCTCAAAGAACCAGCCGGTGGCTCCGAAGGCTTTGGCTGCCAGTGCCATAGAGGGCACGAAGCGGCGGTCGCCGCCTGTCTTGCCGTCGGCTCCGCCAGGTCGCTGCACGCTGTGGGTGCAGTCCATGATGACGGTGGGTACTATCTGCAGCATGTCGGTGATGTTACGGAAATCAACCACGAGGTTGTTGTAGCCCATCATGTTGCCACGCTCGGTGAGCCAAATGTCAGTAGCACCAGCGTCGCGCGCCTTCTCCACGGGGTAGCGCATGTCCTGTCCGCTCAGGAACTGGGCTTTCTTGATGTTGACCACCTTACCCGTGCGGGCAGCAGCCACCAGGAGGTCAGTCTGTCTGCAGAGGAAGGCTGGTATCTGTAGCACATCGACCACTTCGGCGGCAGGTGCTGCCTGCCAGCTCTCGTGAATGTCGGTGAGCAGCCTTAAGCCGTACTTCGTCTTGACATCGGAGAGCATCTGCAGTCCCTTGTCTATACCAGGCCCTCGGAATGAGCTGATGGATGTTCGGTTGGCCTTGTCGAACGAGGCCTTGAAGATAATGTCGGTACCCAGTTTCGTGTTGATATCCACGAGCTTGGCTGCCACGGTGTCGAGCAGCTCTTGTGACTCAATGACGCAGGGTCCTGCTATGAATTGTTGTTTCATATTTCGTGTGCACGTACATATTATCTTGCAAAGGTAAGCATTTATTTGGAAAAGACTTTCGCTTTAACAATTTTTATACGCTCAACCCTCAACGCTCAACGCTCCTTAATATGAATATCGCGCTGTGGGAACGGAATCTCGATGTTGTTGTCTGCCAAGGTCTGATAGATGCAGGCCATGATGTCGCTCACGGCGTATATCTTCTTCACGGCATCCACCCAGACAATGACCTTCAGGTTGACGCTGGAGTCGCCGAACTCGGTGAACACCACCTTGACGGCCTTCGACGTGTCGGTCCACTTGTGGTGCAGCTGTGTGACGGCCTTCTCCACCACTTCCTTCACCTGATTGACGTTAGAGCCGTAAGCCACGCCGAAGGGCACCAGTGCGAGCACGTAGCCGTGGTTGCGCGTCAGGTTCTTGTAGTTCTTGCTGAAGAGCTGTGAGTTCTGGAAGGTGATGACCTCCCCGTAGAGCGAGTTGACAATGGTGCTGGTATAGCTGATGCTGGTCACCTTGCCCATGGTGCCATCTACCTCAATCCAGTCGCCCACCTTGATGCGGCCGGCCATGAGGGTGATGCCGTAGTAGATGTTCTCGATGATGTCCTTCATGGCGAAACCTATACCGGTGGAGAGACCGCCGGAGATAACCACGAGCCACGTGGAGCTGACATCCATGATGGTCAGGCTGACAATGGCCCACGTACCCCAGACGATGACCTGAATGACGTTGCGCCCCATGACGGTTCGGCTGTCGGCGGTCGAGGAGTCGGTATGCTGGAAGTGCATACGCAGAAATTCCAGGAGCGTCTTGCTGATGTAGCTGAAGAAGAACCAGAGGCACGCCACAATGGCAATGCTGAGGAAGCTAAGCTTGAGGTTCTCCATCTCAATAAACTGATAGTTAAATATTTGCCAGCACAGGTCACTCAGGTTGAAAACGTCGGCAGCCCAGTAGATGGAGACCATGATGGAGGCCACGCTCGTGACTGGCAGCAGCACCTGGTAGAGCAGCCGGTAGAGCCACGTCTTGGTGATGGGCTTGGCGTTGAATCCGTGACGCTCGCCATACTGTTTCAGGTAGAGGCTGACGCAGGTAATGGTGAGGATGCAGGTGAGCTGCATGATCCACCAGATGAGCACCTGGACGGCCATAAGCGTGTAGCCCGACCACGACATGACGGTGGAGAAGATGAACACTCCGAGCGATATGTAGGTGTAGAACATGTCGGAACGTGGAATGTTCTGGTTGTGGCGTCTCACCATGAGCCACTGCCACAGGGTGCAGGCGAGCAGGATGGGGGGGAATATCAGGTTGACCAGTTCGTTAGGGGTCAGGATGATGCGAATGGCAAAGACGATGAAGCCGATGACGAGCAGCGGCGTGTAGATGCGGAAGGCACTGTAAATCTGGTCGCCCTTGACGCGCAGCAGCAGCGAAATGAGTATGACGCCCAGTAGCCAGGCGTACTCCACCAGCAGGTTCGATGCCATGATGAAGAAGTTCTGGTTCGTGGTGGCCATCATCACCCCCATGATGATGGCAAAGGTGATGGTGGTGGCGGCCATGATGATGAGCCGCCTCTTCTTCATGAACTCTGCCGTCTGGTACTTCTTAGGCAGCAGCAGACGGAAGAACACCTGGTTGAGCAATGTGGCCACAATGGCATAGATGATGATGGAGACGAAGAGTCCGAAGATGTAGATGGAGTCCCACTGCGAGCCGATGCGCTGCTCGGGGTTGTACTTCTTCTGTACGGTACGCTCCATGCGCCGCCACTCGCGCGAAAAGTTCTTCAGCGTAGTAAAATAAGAGTCGCTGCCGTTCTTGAAGATGCTTGTCTGAATGTCGTTGTAGCGCTTCTGGGCGTAGTCGTTCAGTTCGCGCAGGTGCTTTTCGGTGGCTTCGTGGTAGCGTATGAACTCACCCAGCTGTGAACTGTTCTGGCGCAGCGAGTTACGTATGCTGGTGGCCAGTATGATGCAGGCCTCGCGGTCAGCCCTCGACTGCTCGTTCAGCAGCGGTTCGGGCATGTCACGCAGGCTGCCAATGAGCGAGTCGTAGCGTGCAATGTCTAAGTTGGTCTTGCTGAAAAACTGCTTGAACGGGGCCTTGCGCTGTTGAAACTCCATGTACTGCTCGGTGGCTTCGTGGCAGGCGTAGGTCATGTCGAAGATGTACTCGTCGTCCTGCGAGTAGAGCATCAGCGCGTTCTGGTCGCTGCGTTCCATTTCGGCACGCAGCCGGCTCTGCATCGTTTGCTGCATCTCCTGGCGACGCTCCATGCGCAGGGCCAGTTCGCGGTAATATATGGTCAGCTCAGTACGCAGTATGCTGAGCGTGTTTGCCAGGTCTTTTTCCTTCAGCACGGCGTGTGCCTCGGGGGTTGCCAGCACCACGGCCAGCAGTATTACGAGTAGTTTCTTCATTATTGCCTTTTCGGTTTAGTTTGTGCAAAATTACAAATTTTTTGCCAATCAGTGACACAATCTTCGAAATATTTACTATCTTTGCAGAAAATTAGCGATTTCATTATGATGATACTTATTGCAGACAGCGGAAGCACAAAGGCCGATTGGACGCTCATCAACTCACCCCATCCAGGCCGCTGGGACGTTATTGCAACGTTCCACACCCAGGGCATCACGCCCGTTCACCAGACTTACGACGACATGCGGCGTACCATTGCCCACGAGCTCATGCCGCAGCTCTCCACCTTCCCCAGGGCGGCACTCGTCAACAGCCGTATGCTGGAGATTCCCCTCATGGAGCAGATTGAGGTGTATTTCTACGGCAGTGGCTGCACGCCGGCTCATGTGCCCACGGTGAAGCGCATGCTGAGCGAGTTTTTCACGGCAGAGAAAATCCGCGTCGAGAGCGACCTCATGGCGGCTGCCCATGCCCTTTGCGGACATAGTGCGGGCGTGGCCTGCATCTTGGGCACGGGGGCCAACTCCTGTCTCTACGACGGTGAGAAGATTGTGCAGAACACGCCTGCCCTGGGCTACATTCTTGGCGACGAGGGCAGTGGGGCCGTGTTGGGTCGTAAGTTCCTCAACGCACTCTACAAGGGCCGTCTGCCTGAACAGCTGAAGCAGGACTTTGAAAAGGAGCTGAAGGTGTCGCAGGCCGACATCATTCAGCGTGTCTATCGGGAGCCGCAGGCCAACAAGTGGCTGGCATCGCTCTCCACCTTCGTGGCCGCCCATATTGAAGTGACGGGTGTGCGCCAGCTGGTCATCGACAACTTCCGTGAGTTCCTGGTCAATAACGTTAGGCCTTACAACTGCAAGGACCTGCCTGTCAGCTTCGTCGGCAGCATGGCGGAGCATTACCAGAGTGAACTGGAGGAAGCTGCTCGTTCAGAAGGATTTACCGTCGGTCAGATAGTCAAGAGCCCTATGGACGGACTGGTGAAATACCACTGCGTGTAAAGTGCCGTTTCTCTCGGAGAGAAGTGCCGTTTCTCTCGGAGAGAAGTGCCGTTTCTCTTGGAGAGAAGTGCCGTTTCTCTCGGAGAGAAGTGCCGTTTCTCTCCAGTCGTATATATTGGACAGTAAGACAGTAGGACAGTAGAATTTAAAAAGTTTTACGCGTACGTACGCGTACGTACGCGAGCACTTTTCATTTTCTACTGTCCTACTGTCCTACTGTCCATTAATAATACCAACTCTGCTATCTAATAGTGACAGATGACGGATGACACATGTAATCTGAAACTTTTACGCGTACGTACGCGTACGTACGCGGCGCTTTTCTGAAATCCATCTGTCATCCGTCATCTGTCACCTCTTATCGGCACCCCGACGCTGCAAAATTACAAAAAAGGACTGAACGGTGCAAGTTTTCTTTAGAATAATTCCTCTTCTGATACTTATTTTGCAGATATTTGTCTTTTTTGCTCATTATTTATTTTTTCTTGCCCTTTTTCTTGTTCGTTTCCTTCTAATTTGTTACATTTGCAACCAAAATTACAAACATATTTATTAACTACAAACAAATTTAATTAAAGCGTATGAAAAAACTTTTTACTTTGGTTGCTGCCGCTTTCTTGGCAGTTAGTGCTAATGCACAAACCCAGTTGACTCTTGGCGGACAGGCTGAGAATGGTTCTTGGTCATGGGGCTGGACTTATCAGGCTACTCCTCGTGCAGACTTGTTCTTTGGAAGTCAGTGGGGTGAGTTCCGTCTGGCAACAGAAGGTGTCGTAGCTGGTGCTTCTTATAAACTGGTTGTAGCTGAGGCTAACGAAGCTGTAAACCTGCGCATCAATCACACAGTGACTGATGACACAGAGTATATTACTGTGAATGCAACAGAAATTACAGGAACATTTGCAGAAGGAGTGAAGGATGTTGAATTGCAGGGAACTGAGGCTGGTGCCGCATTGTCTGTCCTCTCATTCGAGATTGATGGTGTCCAGACTGTTTATTCGCAAAACTGGGGTGTTGCCCTTTATTCTGGTAAGTACACTACCAGCCAATGGGGTGAGCTTTATCTGATAGGTGCTGCGTCTGATGAGGCTCAGACAATTACAATTAACTTTAACGAGGAAGTTCCTGAGGACGCATTACAGTTGAAGGTTTACTATGTAGAAGCTGATGACGAAGGAAACACAGAAGGTTATCCCGCAATTCCTGCTGGAACAACAGCATCAATTGACATTGACGTTGCTGTAAAGGCTATTTCTCTGCAAGCAAAGGATGCTTATACCATTGATATTGTAAATGCATTTACTGCTCCTAAGGGAACGCAAGGTATCACCAACATCACTGCTACCGAGAATGTCAACGCTCCGATGTACAACCTCGCTGGTCAGCGTGTTGACGCTCAGTTCAAGGGTGTTGTCATCCAGAACGGTCGCAAGTTCATGAACAAGTAAATAGTTCTTATAATGTAAGGCAGGGCGCTTCCCTTTTTTGGGGGGTGCCCTTTTTCAATCAACTGAATAGTAATCTGACTGACTGTAGTTGCTATAACCCCTATAACAATGAAAAAACTACTGCTACTAACTGTGCTGGCCGCCACGATGATGGCCTGCCAGCAGAAAGAAAAAGAGACGCCGCAGTTCGTCACCGTGGAGAACGGACACTTTATGCGCGCAGGTGTACCTTATTATTATGTAGGCACCAACTTCTGGTACGGAGCCATTCTCGGCTCGGAAGGACAGGGCGGCGACCGTGAGCGGCTCTGCAAGGAACTCGACGAGATGAAGCGCATAGGCATTGACAACCTGCGCATACTCGTGGGCTCCGACGGCGAGCGTGGCGTGAAGACCAAGGTGGAGCCCACGCTCCAGATTCGTCCGGGCGAATATAACGACACCATCCTGGCCGGACTGGACTATCTGCTCATGGAAATGGGCAAGCGTGACATGGTGGCCGTGCTCTACCTGAACAACTCGTGGGAATGGAGTGGGGGCTACGGCTTCTACCTGGAACAGGCTGGTGAGGGCAAGCAGCCCCGGCCCGACGAAGCAGGCTATCCCGCCTTCATGGAGGCCATGAGCAAGTATGCCACCAACGAGAAGGCCCATCAGCTCTTCTACGACTACGTGCGCTTCATCATCAGCCGAACCAACCGCTACACGAACGTGAAGTATTCGGACGACCCCGCCATCATGTCGTGGCAGATAGGCAACGAGCCGCGCGCCTTCTCCACCGAGGCCCTGCCCGCCTTCGAAAAGTGGCTGGCCGAGGCATCGGCACTCATCCGTTCGCTCGACCAGAACCACCTCATCAGCGTCGGCTCCGAGGGAGCCTGGGGCTGTGAGATGAGCTACGAGAGCTGGGAGCGCATCTGTGCCGACAAGAACATTGACTACTGCAACGTTCACCTGTGGCCCTACAACTGGGGATGGGCCAAGCCCGACTCGCTCATTGAGCACCTGCCGCGTGCCTGCGACAACACCAAGGAGTACATTGACAAGCACCTCGCCATCTGCGACAAGCTGGGCAAGCCCCTCGTCATGGAGGAGTTCGGCTATCCGCGTGACGGCTTCAAGTTTACGCTCGACACCCCGACCACTGGTCGTGACGGCTATTACAAGTACGTCTTCTCGCTCGTAGCCGATAATGCTGAGCAAGGCGGCAAGTTTGCAGGCTGTAACTTCTGGGGGTGGGGCGGATTTGCCAAGCCGCTGCACGAGCAATGGCAGGTGGGCGACCCCTACACCAACGACCCAGCCCAGGAGGCTCAGGGCCTGAACTCCGTCTTTGCTACCGACACAACAACCCTTGCCGTCATTCGTGAGCAAGTAGATAGAATGAAGAAAGTGAAGTAAAAACCGAAGAAAGTAAAATTGTACAAATATCCGACAACATAATATTATGGTTTGTCGGATATTTTGCGTATCTTTGCACCATCATTTTATTCCTAAAACATCAACACTGATATGAAAAAGCTATTTCTGCTATTGGTTGTCACCTTGACCGTGGTGCCAGTCTGTGCTCAGATACGTGGTTACGACATTCAGGTAAACGTAGTGCCTGACCATCAGGACTGGACCTACAAGACAGGTGAGACGGCCACGTTTAAGATTTCCGTCACCCGCTCGGCCACGCTGCTCAATGACGTAACCATCGACTACGCTGCCGGACCTGAGATGTATCAGGATGTTAAGAAAACGGGCGTTGTGCTCAAGGATGGTACGTTGACGCTGAAAGGCAAGATGACGAAGCCTGGTTTCTATCGTGTTGATGTGACGGCTCATGTGGGCGGCAAGGACTACAAGGGTGCCTGTGGTGCCGCCTTCTCGCCAGAGAAGCTGCAGCCCACGACGGTGCTGCCTTCTGACTTCACCGCTTACTGGCAGAACGCTATCAGCGAAGCACGCAAGACCCCGCTGAACCCCACCAAGCGCCTGCTGCCCGAGCGTTGCACCGAGGATGTCAACGTCTATGAGGTCAGTTTCCAGAACATACAGCCGAACTTCCGCACTTACGGCATTCTGTGTGTGCCTGTGAAGCCCGGTAAGTATCCTGCCATGCTGCGTGTGCCGGGAGCCGGTGTGCGTCCCTATGGCGGCGATGTGTATTCTGCTTCGCAGGGAGTCATTACCTTAGAGATAGGTATTCACGGCATTCCCGTCACCATGGAGCAGAAGATTTATGACGACATCTTCAACGGTGCCCTGATGGGCTATTGGGAAACAGGCATGGACGACCGTGACAAGTCTTACTACAAGCGTGTGGTCATTGGCTGCATCCGTGCCAATGACTATATCGAACAGTTCACGGAGTGGAACGGTAAGAAACTTGCCGTGACGGGCAGTAGTCAGGGCGGCTTCCTCACACTGGCAACGGCGGCCCTCGACAAGCGAGTCACCTGCTATGCCCCTGTGCATGCTGCCCTCTGTGACCATACCGCCTCACTGAAGGGTGTTGCCTGCGGTTGGCCGCACTATTTCTATGGACAACAGACGACGGACACTCGGCGTATTGAGACATCGCGCTATTATGACGGTGTGAACTTCGCCCGTCAGATTACCAACGGGCAGAAGGGGTGGTTCTCGTTCGGCTATAACGATGACGTAGTGCCTCCCACGACGGCATGGGCCACGTATAACACCGTGACGGGCCCGAAGGAAATCTCGCCCTATCAGGCCACGTGGCACTTCTGGTTCCAGGAGCAGTGGGACGAGTGGGAGAACTGGCTGTTGAAGGAATTGAAGAATTAAATAAAGATAAGTAACGATGAGGAAACTTTTGACGATTGCAGTTGCCGGAGCAATGATAGCCGCCTGCACTACCACTAAGACAGAACCTGAGCCAACCGTGGCTCAGCAGTTGAAAACCCGTCTGGACAGCCTAATGCAGAAAGGCATCATGTTCGGCCATCAGGACGATCCGTTCTATGGCCTGACATGGGGCTATGACAAAGACTCCAGCGACGTGAAGAACGTGTGTGGCGACTATCCCGCCATCATGGGATTCGAGCTTGGCGGCATTGAAATGGGTGATGCCAAGAGCCTGGACAGCGTGCCTTTCACCCGCATTACCGAGGAAGTCATCAACCAGTATAAGCGTGGTGGCATCATCACCATCAGCTGGCATCCGCGTAACCCCGTCACCACCATCGACGGTGGTGGACTGGCAGGACAAAAGTTCCCCGAAGGAACGGCATGGGACGTGACAGACTCTACCGTTGTGAAGAAGATATTGCCCGGTGGTGAGTATCATGAGAAGTTTCAGACGTGGATGCAGCGGCTGAGCGACTTCCTGGCCACGCTGAAGACCGAGGACGGAACGAAGGTGCCCATCATCTTCCGCCCCTGGCATGAGAACTCCGGTTCATGGTTCTGGTGGGGCGAGAAGCTCTGCACCGTTGAGGAGTATAAGGCATTGTGGAACATGTTGCAGGACAAGCTGAAGGCTGACGGATTCGACAACCTGGTATGGTCATACTCTCCCGGTATGCAGGATAACCTGACTGCTGAGCGTCTGCTCGACCGTTATCCCGGTGACGACCGTGTAGATATGTTAGGACTGGACGGTTACCAGTGGAATGCCGGCGAAGGCCAGCAGTTCATAGAGCGCGGCAAGCAGAACCTGACCGTACTTTGCCAGGTGGCCAAGGAGCATAACCTGATTCCGGCTCTCACCGAGTGCGGCCTGAAGAATGTGACGGACTCCACGTGGTGGACATCAACGCTGCTGCCTACGGTGGATGGATTCCCCATCAGCTACCTGCTCGTGTGGCGTAACTACAAGGACGAGTGGTTTGGTCCGTCGCCCTCAAAGCCCGACGCACAGTCTTTCCGTGACTTCTATAACGATGAGAAGACATTATTCCTGAAGGAAATAGCTGAATAACGTTACACCGACATACCGAAACAATAAAAATAAATAAGACTATGACTTTCGAAGAAAAAGTAAAGGCCCTACGCGCTCACCACGAGGAGCTGCTGAGCCGCAAGAACGAACCCATGGAGTGGGGGAATGGTATTTACGACAAGTGGAAGAACCCTATCCTGACTGCCGAGCACACCCCGCTGGAGTGGCGCTACGACTTCTCGGAGAAGGACAACCCCTACCTGATGCAGCGCATCATGATGAACGCTACGCTGAACTCCGGCGCTATTAAGTGGCAGGGTAAGTATGTGCTGGTGGTACGTGTGGAGGGAGCTGACCGTAAGAGTTTCTTTGCCGTGGCCGAAAGTCCCAATGGTGTGGATAATTTCCGCTTCTGGGACGAACCTATCACCATGCCCGATGATGACTTACCAGCTACAAACATTTACGATATGAGAATCACCGCCCATGAGGACGGTTACATCTATGGCGTGTTCTGCGCTGAGCGTCACGACGACAGTAAGCCGGGTGACCTCAGCGCTGCCACTGCCACAGCCGGCATTGCCCGCACCAAGGACCTGAAGACGTGGGAACGTCTGCCAGACCTGAAGACCAAGAGTCAGCAGCGCAACGTGGTGCTGCACCCGGAGTTCGTCGATGGCAAGTATGCCTTCTACACCCGTCCGCAGGACGGCTTCATCGACACAGGTTCCGGCGGCGGCATCGGCTGGGCACTCGTTGACGACATTACCCATGCTGAGGTGAAGGACGAGAAAATCATCTATGAGCGCAAGTACCACACCATTACTGAAGTGAAGAACGGTGAGGGACCGCACCCCATCAAGACCGCGAAGGGATGGCTGCACCTGGCTCACGGCGTACGTGCCACGGCTGACGGTTTGCGCTATGTGCTGTATATGTACATGACGGCGCTCGACGACCCCACGAAGGTGATTGCCCGCCCCGGTGGCTTCTTCCTCGTGCCTACAGGCGACGAGTACCTGGGTGACGTGATGAACGTGGCCTTTGCCAATGGCTGGATAGCCGACGAGGACGGTAAGGTGTTCATCTATTATGCTTCGGCCGACACGCGTATGCATGTGGCAACCTCTACTGTTGACAAGCTCATTGACTACTGCATGAACACACCTGAGGACGGCTACTTCACCGCTGCCTCGGTAGAGACCATCAAGAAACTGGTAGCAAAGAACAAAGCAAATAAATAGTAAATCGAAATATCATTATGGCAACAATTAAAGAAAAAATCGGTTACGCACTTGGTGATGCTGCGGCTGGAGGTATAACATGGAAGATTATGTCCATTGCCTTTCCGCTGTTCTTTACCAACGTGTTTGGACTGACGGTAGCCGATACGGCTACGCTGATGCTCATTGCCCGTATGTTCGACGTAGTGACGGACCCGCTGATGGGTTCGTTGGCCGACCGTACGCAGTCGCGCTTCGGTACTTACCGCCCCTGGCTCATCTATGGTGCAATTCCCTTTGGCTTGATCTTTGCGCTGTTGCTCTACACGCCAGACTTCGGCCCTGTGGGCAAGCGCATCTATGCCTATTCGCTCTATCTGCTCATGATGGCAATGTACACGGCCGTGAACGTGCCTTACGGTTCACTCCTCGGTGTGATGACCGACAATGACAACGAGAAGAACCAGTTCTCGTCGTTCCGTATGGTGGGTGCCTACGCCATGGGCTTCATCACGCTGCTCTCGTTCCCCTACATCATTGAGTTCATTGGTGGCGACAAGATGGCCGACGGCACTTATACCGTAGCAGCCAAGCAGCACCAGTATGCTGTTATCGGTGTGTTCTTTGGCGTGCTTGCTGCTGTGGGAACGCTGGCTTGCGGACTGCTCACTAAGGAGCGCCTGAAGCCTGTACGTGCTGAGAAGTTCTCGCTGAAGCCCTTTGCCGACCTGTTCAAGAACAAACCTTGGATTTACCTGACGCTGGTGGGCATCTGCACCAACTTCTTCAATGGCTTCCGTTATGCGGTGGCAGGCTATCTGCTGGAGTATTGTCTGCATGGTGACGTGACAGTAAGCGGACTCATCATCAACTACACCGTCTTCATGACCTTCGGTGAGGTGACTTGTATGATCTTCGGTGGCCTGTCGCCAAAGTTCACAGAGTGGGCAGGTTCAAAGGTCAAGGCCTTCTTCTATGCTGCCGTTATCTGCCTGGTGTTCTCCATCATCTTCTTCTTCATCCCCATGGATCCGGCTTACATCTGGCTCATGGTGGCAGTGGTGGTCCTGACGTCTGTGGGCGTGGGCCTCTACTCTCCGCTGCTGTGGTCGATGTATGCTGACGTGGCTGATTATGCTACCGAGAAGAACGGTACCTCCTCTACAGGACTTATCTTCTCCAGCGGTACGATGGCACAGAAGTTCGGTACGGCCATCTCAGGTTCACTGGTTGCCCTGTTGCTGGGTATGGCCGGTTTCATGTCTGGCACAGATGAAGTAACGGGTGAGACCATTATCACCATCACCGACATGGAGTCGGTACGTAGCATGGTGTGGGCGCTGTTCTCTCTCTTCCCAGCTGCCATAGTGGTGATTATGATGGGTTTGCTGTACTTATATCCTATTAAGAAGTGATATGGACGAAAGAGTAAAAACAATGAAACAGGAGATGCAGGATGTGTTGCAGAACAACATCCTGCGTTTCTGGCTTGACAAGATGGTCGATCGTGAGAATGGCGGCTTCTATGGCCGCATAGACGGTCAGGAGGTGCTGCATGCTGATGCCGAGAAGGGTGCCATTCTGAATGCCCGCATCCTATGGTCGTTCTCGGCGGCCTATCGGGTGCTGCATGATGAGGAATACCTGGAAGCCGCTACGCGTGCCAAGGACTACATCATCGACCATTTTATCGACAAGGAGTATGGGGGTGTCTATTGGAGCTTAGACAGCAAGGGCAACCCTCTTGACACCAAGAAACAGTTCTATGCCATCGGCTTTGCCATCTATGGTATGTCGGAATATGCCCGTGCCACGGGCGACCGCGAGGCATTGGAGTGTGCCCTGCAACTGTTTGACTGCATTGAGGAACATGCCTTAGACCCTGTCTATAACGGGTATATAGAGGCTTGCACGCGCGAGTGGGGGACCATAGCCGACATGCGCCTCTCGGAGTTGGATGCCAATTATCCGAAGTCGCAGAACACCCATCTGCACATTATTGAGCCGTATGCCAATCTCTACCGTTGTCTGAAGGAGCTGGACGTTACCGAGTCGTGTAATTACGTCCCGGTAATAGGTGCTGTTCTGCCGGTTGATGTTGCCGTACCTCAGGAAACCAAGATGCGTGTGGAGCGTGCGCTGAGGAATATCATCAACATCTTTACTGACCACATCCTCAACCCCGAGACGCACCACCTCGACCTCTTCTTCGACATGGACTGGACGCGCGGTGCCGGACAGTTGGAGAGCTACGGTCACGACATTGAGTGTTCGTGGCTGATGCATGAGGCCGCCTTGGTGTTGGGTGACACTGATGTGCTGGCGAAGATGGAACCTATTGTGCAGATGGTAGCCAAGGCCAGCGAGAAGGGCCTGCGTCCTGACGGCTCGATGATCCATGAGGCCAACCTCGACACGGGTCATGTGGATGACGACCTGCATTGGTGGGTTCAGGCTGAGAACGTAGTAGGGTGGTTCAATCTCTATCAGTATTTCGGTGATGAGGCAGCCCTTGACAAGGCTGAACGCTGCTGGAACTATATCAAGACGCAGCTCATTGACTACGAGAACGGCGAATGGTATTGGAGCCGTCATCCTGACGGAACGCTGAATACTGTTGACGACAAGGCCGGCTTCTGGAAGTGTCCTTATCACAACAGCCGTATGTGTCTGGAAATCATTGAAAGGTCAGACCATATCTGAAGTAAAATAATAAAGTCCCGACGCAGGCAATAGCAGTCGGGACTTTATTATGCTCAGAACAACAGAAACTTCTTTTTCTTCTTTCCGCTCTTTTCCTCCTCTTCCTTCTTTTTCTTCTTCTCTTCGGCTTTCTTCTTCTTCTCCTCCTCCTTCTTGCGTTTCTTTTCTGCCTGGACAGCGGGGTCTTTGCTCTCCCATGGCCAGTGAACTTTCAGTCCGGGGTGCTTGATCTTCATCTTGCTCATCTCGTTAGTGTCGGTGAAGGTGAAGTCGAACCAAAGGTCACCCACTGAGCCGTTCTTACGTAAGCTGCCGTTAGCTACGGCCCCATCACTCTTAATGCTGACCTTGGTGTCGCGCACGTGAATACCTTTGAAAGAGCTGTCATCTACTTTTGCGTCAACCGTTCCGATGGGCAGCTTGCCACCTAACTTCTTGCGCATGGCGGCCGTGCGGGGCTTCGAGATGTCGATGGAGAACGTGGCTGATGCTGCCACGTCGCCTAAATGCTTGATGTCCATGACCTGACCGATGGCCAGCCTTGGTGTGCTGGCATGTCCACTGACGTATTTGTTGTTCTCATCGAGGGCAAAGTTAAAGTTGATGTTACCAGCCGCAGTATGGAGCAGGCCCTGGAACACCTCCTTCTTGTAGAGGACGGCAAAGTCGCCTGTATAGCTGATGTCGCCCAACCGGCGCAGCTGCTTCATCATCATCTTCTTCACAGGGAATTGGTTGATGATTTTCTCCACCGTATTGCTCTTGGCCTTCATGCTGGACACCTTGAAACGAACGTCAAGCAACTCTTTCTCCTTGAGGTGCTTAATATCGCCGATGGCAGCAATAGTAAGCCCTTTGTCTTCTGTATTCACCCTAACGTTCCGAAAGCTGATGGTGCTATCAGTCCCGTTCATGGTCAGACTAAGGTCGAGAGGAATGGTAAACTTACCCAGTACTGGAGCAAAGGTTCGTGAAATGTCAGTCAGCAAAGCCTTGCCGGTGATGGTGCCTGTCGAGTAACTGAGCTTAATGCTGTCCTTCTTGCTGGGTAGCTGCATCACGGCATTGGCTATGTTAAGTACGGTGTTCTTCTGCTGTAACTTCAGGTCTTGGAAAAAGAGTTTGCCCTTAGAGAATGTAACGTCGGTATGCAGGTCGCGAATGTCGATACCCGTAATGGAGTCCTGCGCCGTACACTCAGTAAGTTGAATCTTGACAGAATCCTTGTTAGTGGGGTCGATGGTCAGCTTCAGGTTGCTGGTAATGTCGAAGTGGTCAACGTCGAAGAACCCGCGTTTCGGCTTGCCAGTGTTCTTACGTGGCTTCTCTCCCTTGGTGTGGAAGCGCAGACCTTCTATCTTGGCAGAAACAATAGAGTCCTTCTCTGTAGCCGTCAGCTTGCCGATGGCAGCCCAAGTTACCACAGGGCCTTTCTTCTTTTGGGCAATCCAGTCAGCCCGCAGACTGTCGATGGTCAGCTCGTAATGACCAAACAGAGTCTTGTTGAGTTCTGCCTCCTGTAGTTTAAGATCGTACTTGTCGTAGATGACATGGATATCTTTCAGACTGATATAGCTGGCGTCAAAGGTTAGCTTTTTCTTCTTTTTCTTTCCTTCGTCCGTTGTCTGTTGACTCTTGTCCTTCTTAAAAGCATCGATGACAAACTGATAGTTGGCAGGGATGGAGTCGGTCTTCTTGGTCAACAGGGCGTTCAGCCCCTCAATGCTGGCGTTGTCAATGATCAGCTCGTTATGGAGTAGGGCAAACAGCTGCAGCTTGGCTGCCAGTTCTTTCATTTGCAGCATCTTGCGCTTTTGCAGGTCTTCCACCTCGAGACCATGAAGCCTGACGCTCATGTTGAACAAGTCGATGTCGGCTTCCTCTATGCTGACCTGCGTCTTCAGCTGTTCGGTTAGCGTCGTTGTAGCATAGGTGAGCACCTTCTGCTGTACATAGTTCGTGTTGACTAAAGCCAATGCAATAATGAACAAAACGACAAGCGCCAGACAAATGCCGCCTAAAATTTTGAGTGTTAGTAATAATTTCTTTTTCATCAGGAGTAGTATTTGGATGGCGCAAAAATACGAATAAAAAATCTATTTTCCCATACTTTTGTTATTATTTTTGGCAATATCAGAAAAACTTTGTACCTTTGTTGCCTCATTAATAAATAGTAACACATGAAAAAAGCAACTATTCTATTCGCACTGATGTGCTGTATGGCTGTACAACTTTGGGCACAGCCGGCATTTAATGAAAGGCCTAAACTGGTAGTAGGTATTGTGGTTGACCAGATGCGTTGGGACTATCTTTCGCGCTATTACGATAAGTTTGGTGACGACGGTTTTCGCCGGCTGATAGACAAAGGCTATAGCTACGATAATTGCAAAATCAACTATGTGCCTACCGTTACGGCCATCGGGCACGCCAGCGTCTATACTGGCACAACACCCGCCTTCCACGGCATTTGCGGAAATAACTTCTACCTGAAAGGAAAGAGTGCCTATTGCTGTTTCGACGCCGGCGTTCAGCCAGTAGGGTCTGACAACAAGAAGGCAGGGCAGATGTCACCCGTTAACCTGTTGGCCACCACCATTGGCGACCAGCTTCGCCTGCATACCGACTTCCGTTCGAAAGTCATTGGTGTCAGCTATAAGGACCGTGCGGCCATTCTTCCTGCAGGTCATTCCGCTAACGCTGCTTATTGGCTCGACACCAAGAACGGTTGCTTCATCACCTCCACCTACTACATGCAGGAGTTGCCGAAATGGGTGAAGAATGTGAATGCCCAGATGGCGAAGAACGAGGAATTGAAGAAGGTGGGCGACAGGGTCGGCTACTATCCGCTTTGCGGTCACCTGACTACCGACATGGCCATTGCCGCCCTCGACGGTGAGCAGTTAGGCCGTGGCGATGTCACCGACATGCTCTGCGTGAGCTATTCAGAGACCGACGTCATAGGTCATGAGTGGAGCACACGAGGCGAACATACCGACGAGGCTTATCTGGAACTTGACAAAGACATAGCCCGACTGTTGTCAGCTCTTGACGAAAGGGTAGGGGAAGGCAATTACCTGGCTTTCCTTACTGCTGACCATGGAGCTGCCCATAACTGGAAGTTCATGCAAGAGCATAAGTTCTCGGCCGGACCGTGGAACAGTGACGAGATGAAAGGTCGCATCAATGACGAACTGGCCAGCGACATGGGTGAAGTGCCAGGCATTATTGGCGACATCATAGATTATCGCATCTTCCTCAACTGGGATACCATTCGTTCGCAGGGGCTCATCACCGCCGATATGGTTCATCAAGTGCTGGATTGTGTGCGTATGGAAGAAAACGTCACCTTTGCCGCTGCCTATCAAGACCTGGCCACTACCGCGATGCCCCCTGTGTTGCGTGACCGTGCATTGTTAGGCTACTATCCCGGCCGTTCAGGCGACATCATCTTCTTCCCCAAGCCGGCTTATTATGAGTTTGGCAAGTGGTCGTCGCCTGTAGGCACTACGCATGGCGAGTGGAACCCTTACGATGCCCACATTCCCATGCTGTTCTATGGTTGGCACGTACCTCACGGCAGCAGTCCGCTTGAGACGCATATTACCGACTTTGCTCCTACCGTTTGTGCGCTCCTCCATATTCAGCAGCCCAATGCCTGCATAGGTGAAGCGTTGACATTTGAATAAAAAGTGCAAATAAAATTTGCATGTTTACTCGCGAATTTGTACCTTTGCAGGCAAATTCGCGAGAATACATTATAATATATTATAAACATTATGAATTTTACTTTGTTAATTACCGTCCTTGTGACGGCTATTACACTGGTGGTGGCAGCTTACATCATTGCTAAGCTGATAGGACCGCGTAGCTATAACAAGGTGAAGGGTGAACCCTATGAGTGCGGTATTCCCACACGAGGGTCCAGCTGGCTGCCTGTGAGCATCGGGTTCTATCTGTTCGCCATCCTGTTCCTCATGTTTGATGTGGAAACGGTGTTTCTGTATCCATGGGCAGTAGTAGTGAAAGAGTTTGGTGCGGCAGCATTGCTGTCCATCGGCTTCTTTCTGGTTGTACTTGTTTTGGGCCTGGCCTACGCTTGGCGGAAAGGAGCACTGGAATGGAAATGAAGCCGAAAATCAAGAGTATTCCTTACGAGGAATGGAACGACAACGAGTCGCTGGAGCGGCTGGTTGACGAACTGCATGAGGGAGGCTTCAATGTTGTTACGGGTCAGTTGGACAAACTTATCAACTGGGGCCGCTCTAATTCGTTGTGGTCGCTGACCTTTGCCACCAGCTGTTGTGGTATTGAGTTCATGGCCTGCGGTTGCAGCCGTTATGACTTTGCCCGCTTCGGTTTCGAGGTGACGCGTAACTCTCCCCGTCAGGCTGACCTGATTATGTGTGCTGGAACGATTACCCACAAGATGGCTCCTGCCTTGAAGCGCCTGTACGACGAAATGGCTGAGCCAAAGTATGTGGTAGCCGTGGGCGGCTGTGCCATCAGTGGCGGTCCGTTCAAGTCGAGCTATCATGTGGTGAAGGGCATCGAGGAGATTATCCCTGTTGACGTGTTCATTCCTGGCTGTCCTCCACGTCCGGAGGCCATCATGTACGGCATGATGCAGCTGCAGCGTAAGGTGAAGATAGAGAAATTCTTTGGTGGTGCCAACCACAAGCAGTCGAAGGACGAGCGCGAGTTAGGCGTGTCAAACGAGGAGCTGACGTTCCGTCGCTTGGGCGACCATCGTCGCGAACCGATTATTGTCACCGATGTTCCTGCAGATTTTAAGATGGAAACAGATGAAGGAAAGGAGGCAGCCGTATGAAACTGGAGTTTTTATCATTCGACTTTGACAAGTTCGCACAGGAGATGCAGAACTTGAAGGACAAGAAAGGCTTTGACTATCTTGTTACCATCGTGGGTGAGGATTTCGGCGAAGAAGGCCTTGGCTGTGTGTATATCCTGGAGAACAGCGATACTCACGAGCGTTGCTCTGTAAAGCAACTGGCACGTACTCAGGTTTGTGGCGATGGCATAGCCTCAAACGGAACGGGTGAGACCGACGGACAGCAGGTTCCCTACATTCCTACCGTATCAAATATCTGGCGCGTAGCTGACCTGCTGGAGCGCGAGGTCTATGACTTCTACGGCATAGTGTTCTTGGGTCATCCTGACATGCGCCGCCTGTTCCTGCGTTCCGACTTTAAGGGTTTCCCCTTCCGCAAGAACTGGAAGTTTGACGACAGCTATACCTTAGAGGACGATGTGGAGCCTGACTACGGTCTGGAGTATTATCTGGATAAGGATGGCAATCTGCAGGTTAAGCAGAACAAACTCTTTACCGCTGACGAGTACGTCATGAACATCGGTCCGCAGCACCCCTCAACCCACGGTGTGCTCCGCTTGCAGACAGTACTCGACGGTGAGACCGTCAAGCGCGTCTATCCGCACTTAGGTTACATTCATCGTGGTATTGAGAAGATGTGTGAGACGATGACCTATCCTCAGACTCTTGCTTTAACCGATCGTCTTAACTATCTGAGTGCCATGATGCACCGTCATGCTCTTGTAGGTGTTATTGAGGAAGGCTTAGGTGTTGAGTTGACCGACCGTATCAAGTATATCCGCACCATCATGGACGAGCTGCAGCGCTTAGACAGTCACCTGCTCTACGTAGGCTGCTGCGCACAGGACATGGGTGCCTTGACGGCATTCCTGTACTCTATGCGCGACCGCGAGCATGTGCTCAACTGCATGGAGGAGACCACAGGTGGACGCCTTATTCAGAACTATTACCGTATTGGTGGTCTGCAGGACGATATTGACCCGAACTTCGTGAAGAACGTGAAGGACCTTATCAAGTACATGAAGCCCATCATTCAGGAGTACGTTGATGTCTTTGGTGACAACATCATTACCCACAACCGCTTTGAGAAAGTGGGTCCGATGTCGAAGAGCGACTGCATCAGCTATGCTGTTACAGGCCCTGCCGGACGTGCCTCAGGCTGGAAGAACGATGTCCGTAAGAACCACCCGTACGACATGTACGACAAGGTGGAGTGGGAGCAGATTACCATGACTGGCTGTGACACGATGGACCGTTACACCTGCCACATCTCAGAGATGTACCAGAGTCTGAAGATTATTGAGCAGCTCATCGACAACATTCCTGAGGGTGACTTCTATGTGAAGCAGAAGCCCATCATCAAGGTGCCCGAAGGCCAGTGGTACTTCTCGGTCGAGGGTGCCTCGGGTGAGTTTGGTGTCTATCTTGACTCTCGTGGCGACAAGAGCCCGTACCGTCTGAAGATGCGCCCGATGGGCCTCTCGCTGACAGGTGCGCTCGACCCGATGCTGCGTGGCCAGAAGATTGCCGACCTCGTGGCTACCGGTGCTGCCATCGACTTCGTCATTCCTGATATTGACAGATAAGTTTAGTAATTAGTAGTTAGAAATGAGTAATTAGTAATTATGATTAGCTTGAGCGCTTCAAATATTTGTTTTAGTCCAGCCGCAGCATCATGCTGCTGGTGTAATCATAATTACTCATTACTAATTACTCATTACTCATTAAATTAAAGTAAGATATGTTTGATTTTAGTATAGTAACACAATGGTTCGACCAGCTGCTTCAGGTGACCCTGGGTTGTCCTGAATGGTTGGCGATATTGATAGAATGCGTGCTGGTGGGTGTGGCCATTCTGACGGCCTATGCCCTCATAGCCTGCGCATTGATATTCATGGAACGTAAGGTGTGCGCCTACTTCCAGTGCCGTCTGGGCCCGATGCGTGTGGGCTACTGGGGACTGCTGCAGGTGTTTGCCGACGTGTTCAAGATGCTCATCAAGGAGATCTTCTTCGTCGATAAGGCCGACAAGTTCCTTTATGCTGTGGCTCCGCTGCTGGTCATCATCGGTAGTGTGGGTGCCTTCTCGTTCCTGCCTTGGAATAATGGTGCAACGATTCTCGACTTCAACGTTGGTGTATTCCTGCTGACTGCCGTTTCATCCATTGGCGTGGTGGGTATCTTCCTGGCCGGTTGGGGTTCTAACAACAAGTATTCGGTTATTAGTGCCATGCGTGGAGCAGTACAGATAATCAGTTACGAAATGTCGCTCTGCCTCTGTCTGATTACTGCCGTCGTCCTGACGGGTACCATGCAGATGTCTGGCATTGTGGAAGCACAGACGGGTCCCTTCAAGTGGCTCATCTTCCAGGGACACATTCCTGCTCTGATTGCCTTCCTGGTTTTCCTCGTAGCAGGTAATGCTGAGGCCAACCGTGGCCCGTTCGATATGGCTGAGGCCGAGAGTGAGCTGACTGCCGGTCACCACACCGAGTACTCGGGTATGGGCTTCGGTTTCTTCTATCTGGCCGAGTTCCTTAACCTGTTCATTATTGCCGGTATTGCCGCTACGGTATTCCTGGGTGGCTGGGCTCCTGTGAACATCGGCATTGAGGCCTTCGACACGGTGATGAACTATATTCCCGGTATTGTCTGGTTCATGGGTAAGGCCTTTGCCTTGGTATGGCTGCTCATGTGGATTAAGTGGACGTTCCCCCGTCTGCGTATTGACCAGATACTGAAGTTAGAGTGGAAATACCTCATGCCATTAGGACTCATCAACCTTGTGCTGATGACCGTTGTGGTGGCGCTGGGACTGTATATTAAATAAAGTATGGAAATGGAAGAGAATAAATCATATTTCGGAGAACTCGGGCACGGCATCAAGACGTTGGCTACGGGCATGAAGATTACCTGGAAGGAATACTTCAAGGACTTCTTCACCAACAAGTCAACCGAGCAGTACCCCGAGAATCGCAAAACGACCCTGCACGTGGCCAAGCGCCATCGTGGCCGTCTGGTGTTCAAGCGCAACGAGGACGGCAGCTATAAGTGCACGGCCTGCACCCTGTGCGAGAAGTCATGCCCTAACGGCACCATCAAGATTACGTCGCACATGGCAGAAGACCCTGAGACGGGCAAGAAGAAGAAGGTGCTCGACGACTACCTGTACGACCTTGGCGACTGCATGTTCTGCCAGCTTTGTACCAACGCCTGCAACTTTGATGCAATTGAGTTTACCAACGATTTCGAGAATGCGGTGTTCGACCGTTCCAAGCTGGTGCTGCATCTCGACAAGGAGGTCTATCAGGGTGGTTCGCTGCCCGGTCTGATTGATGGCGGTGCCCCGCAGGAAATCGGTAAGTTTAATACTAAAACGAAGTAAAGACAGCTATGGGAAATATTGTTATGTTTGCAATACTCGCCGTCGTCATCTTGGCCTCAGGCCTGATGTGTGTGACGACCACGCGAATCATGCGCGCAGCAACATTCATGCTGTTCGTGCTGTTTGGAGTGGCAGGAATCTATTTCCTGCTTGACTATACGTTCCTGGGTGCTGCTCAGATTTCGGTCTATGCCGGTGGCGTGACGATGATTTACGTCTTCGCCATTCAGCTGGTGAGCAAGCGTACCCTTCAGGGACTTGAGAAGAAGCTGAAGGCCAGCAGTCTCTTGCGCGGTGGCTTGGCTGCCGTAGCCGGTCTGGTGGTTGTCAGCTGCATTCTGCTGAAGACAGGTTTCATCACTTTGGCTCCCGCCAATGTTGAGGTACCTATGCGTGAGATTGGTAAGGCGCTGGTAGGTGCCGGCCGTTATGAATATGTGCTGCCGTTCGAGTTCATCTCGCTGTTCCTGCTGGCATGTATTATCGGTGGTTTGGTAGTAGCAAGAAAGGAGGAGCAGAAATGATACCCGTAGAATGTTATTTCGCACTTAGTGCCCTGCTGTTCTTCATTGGCGTGTTCGGCTTTGTTACCCGTCGTAACCTCATCGCCATGCTCATCTCTGTAGAACTGGTGCTCAACGCTGTTGACATTAACTTTGCTGCCGTCAACCGTCTGCTTTATCCGCAAGGCATGGAGGGCATGTTCATGACGCTCTTCGTAATTGGTGTGGCAGCTGCCGAGTCAGCCGTGGCTATTGCAATTATCATCAACGTCTATCGCAACTTCAAGAGCGACAGCGTTGACAGTATTAAGAACATGAAATGGTAAACAGTTATGGAAGCAATTTATAGTTATTCATTTCTAATTCTTCTGCTGCCTGCGCTCTCATTCGTCATTCTTGCGTTGGCGGGCATGAAGATGTCGCATAAGGTCGCAGGCCTTATCGGCACAACTTCGTTGGGACTGGTTACGCTGCTGTCTTACTGCACGGCTTTCAGCTATTTCACGGCTGACCGTCTGTCTGACGGCGCGTTTGCTACGCTGGTACCCTATAATTTCACTTGGCTGCCCTTAGGCAATCTGCATTTCGACATGGGTATTCTGCTTGACCCCATCTCGGTGATGATGCTCATTGTCATCTCTACGGTCAGCCTGATGGTTCACATCTACTCTTTCGGCTACATGCATGGCGAAAAGGGATTCCAGCGCTACTACGCTTTCCTGAGCCTCTTCACCATGTCGATGCTCGGCCTGGTGGTAGCCACCAACATCTTCCAGATGTACCTGTTCTGGGAGCTGGTAGGTGTGTCTTCTTATCTGCTCATTGGATTCTACTATCCGCTGAAGCCCGCCATAGCTGCCTCCAAGAAGGCGTTTATCGTGACGCGCTTTGCTGATATGTTCTTCCTTATCGGTATTCTGCTGTTCGGCTACTACACCGACTCGTTCTCCTTCTCGTTTGTCAACGACCTGGTGATGGGCGAGGGTGCTGCTCCGTTCATTCCTGGCAGCGCTGCCAAGGCAATGGCCGCCGGAGCCTTTATCCTGCCCACGGCCCTTGTGCTGATGTTCATTGGCGGTGCCGGTAAGAGTGCCATGTTCCCGTTGCACATCTGGCTGCCCGATGCTATGGAGGGTCCGACGCCTGTGTCTGCCCTTATCCATGCTGCTACGATGGTGGTGGCCGGTGTGTTCCAGATTGCCCGTATGTTCCCCTTGTGGATTCAGTACGCTCCCGATTCGCTCAGCATTGTGGTCTGGGTGGGCGTGTTCACCGCTTTCTATGCTGCTGCCGTGGCTTGTGCCCAGAGCGACATCAAGCGTGTGCTGGCCTTCTCTACTATTTCGCAGATTGCGTTCATGATGGTGGCCCTCGGCGTTTGCCTGCCCGGTCATGAGTCGGTTATCGACAATCATGGCTCGCTGGGTTACATGGCGTCTATGTTCCACTTGTTCACGCACGCCATGTTCAAGGCCTGCCTGTTCCTCGGAGCCGGTTGCATCATCCATGCTGTCCACTCTAACGAGATGGCGCTGATGGGAGGTCTGCGCAAGTACATGCCCATTACGCACATTACGTTCCTCATCAGCTGTCTGGCCATTGCCGGTATTCCTCTCTTCTCGGGCTTCAGCTCGAAGGATGAGATTATTTCGGCCTGCTTCCAGTACAGCCCTGTGGTAGGCTGGATTATGACGGCCATAGCAGCCATGACGGCGTTCTACATGTTCCGTCTGTACTACGGCATCTTCTGGGGTACGGAGAATAAGGAAGCTCATGAGCACCACACGCCCCACGAGGCTCCGCTCACGATGACCATTCCGCTCATTGTGCTTTGCGTCATCACCGTTGGTGTTGGTGTTTATACCACCATTGCAGGCTTTGCAGGGTGGGGCGGTTCGTTCGGTTCGTATGTGACGGCCAGCGGCACGGAGTATAACATCCACTTCGATACGCAGGTAGCCCTGACCTCAACCATCATCGCTATTCTGAGCATTTGCCTGGCTACTTATATATATAAAGGAGAGCAGCAGCCCATTGCCGACCGTCTGTACAAGACGTTCCCGAAGCTGCATCGTGCAGCCTACAAGCGTTTCTATCAGGACGAGATCTGGCAGTTTGTCACTCATCGCATCATCTTCCGTTGCGTCTCCACACCTATTGCCTGGTTCGACCGTCACGTCATCGACGGCACGTTCAACTTCATGGCCTGGGGTGCTAACGAGGCAGGTGAGAGCATCCGGCCGTGGCAGAGTGGCGACGTTCGTCATTATGCCATCTGGTTCCTCTGCGGTGCCGTGGCTTTAACGTTAATATTATTAGCCCTATAGTCTCTATATTAACAATAGCCTCTATAGAATCTATAATAAGAAAAGAATATTATGTCAATATTAAGTTTATTTGTAGTAATTCCCGCCCTGATGCTGCTTGGCCTTTGGCTGGCCAAGAACCTCAGTCAGGTGCGTGGTGTGATGGTGACTGGCGCCTCTTGCTTGCTGGCACTGTCAATATGGCTGACTGTTTATTTCATTCAGCAGCGTGCTGCAGGCAATGCTGACGAGATGCTACTCACCTACAGCGTGCCTTGGTTCAAGCCGCTTAACATTGCCTATTCCGTCGGTGTCGATGGCATCTCGGTGGTCATGCTGCTCCTGTCGAGCATCATCGTCTTTACCGGAACATTCGCCTCATGGCAGCTGAAACCCATGACCAAGGAGTACTTCCTCTGGTTCACCCTGCTGTCAACGGGTGTCTATGGCTTCTTCATCTGCACCGACATGTTCACCATGTTTATGTTCTACGAGGTAGCCCTTATCCCCATGTACCTGCTCATCGGCGTGTGGGGCTCGGGTAAGAAGGAGTACGCCGCCATGAAGCTCACCCTGATGCTCATGGGAGGTTCTGCACTCCTGATTCTCGGCATCCTCGGCATCTACTACTTTAGCGGAGCCACCACGATGAACGTCAACGAGATAGCAGCCATGCACAACATCCCCGTTGACATTCAGAAGGTGTTCTTCCCCTTCATCTTCATCGGATTTGGCGTGCTGGGAGCCCTCTTCCCGTTCCACACTTGGTCACCCGACGGTCATGCTTCGGCACCTACCGCCGTGTCGATGCTTCATGCCGGTGTGCTGATGAAACTGGGAGGCTACGGCTGCTTCCGTGTGGCTATGTACCTGCTGCCCGATGCTGCCAACGACCTGGCTTGGATATTCCTTATCCTGACTACTATCTCGGTCGTCTATGGTGCCTTCTCGGCTTGTGTGCAGACCGACCTGAAGTACATCAATGCCTACTCTTCTGTATCGCATTGCGGCTTGGTGCTCTTTGCCCTGCTCATGATGACGCGCACCTCTTGCACGGGTGCCATCCTGCAGATGCTTTCCCACGGTCTGATGACGGCTCTCTTCTTTGCCCTTATTGGTATGATTTACGGTCGTACCCACACCCGTGACATCCGCGAGCTGGCTGGTCTGATGAAGATTATGCCGTTCCTCGCTGTAGGTTATGTTATTGCCGGTCTGGCCAACCTCGGTCTGCCGGGCTTCTCAGGCTTCATTGCTGAAATGACCATCTTCGTTGGTTCGTTCGAGAATGCTGACACGTTCCACCGTGTAGCTACCATCATTGCCTGTACGTCCATCGTCGTCACCGCAGTCTATATCCTGCGCGTGGTCGGCAAGATACTGTACGGCGAGGTGGAGAACAAGCACTTCCTTGAGCTTACCGATGCTACTTGGGACGAGCGTGTGGCAGTTATCTGCCTCATTGCCTGTGTGGCTGGCCTCGGCCTGTTCCCACTCTGGGCAAGCAATGTCATTAACGATGCCGTCGGCCCGATTCTGTCGAACATTATATAAGTAAATCGAAAATCGAAGCAAGATGAATTACAGTCAATTTCTACTGATGCTGCCTGAGGCAGCTCTGATAGTGGCCTTGCTCATTGTCTTCATGGCCGACCTCGTTTGTCCGCGCGTGCCATGCGAGAGAGCAAAGACCCTCAGCATACTTACCATACTGCTCCTTGTCGGCACCCTCGCCGCTGATTTCTTCGCAGAGCCTGTGACGGCCTTCGGGGGCATGTATGTTACCAGCAATGCCGTCAACCTGATGAAGATAATCCTCACCGCAGGAACCATCATCGTGGTCATCATGGCCCATCCCTGGATTGAGCATAACGACACGAACCGCCGCATCGGTGAGTTCTATGAGCTCATCCTCTCCACGCTGCTCGGCATGTACATGATGATGTCCAGCGGACATTTCCTCATGTTCTTCCTTGGCCTCGAAATGGCCTCGGTGCCCCTGGCCTGCCTCGTGGCCTTCGACAAGTACAAGCGCGACTCTGCCGAGGCTGCTGCCAAGTACATCCTCGTGGCCACCTTCTCCAGCGGTGTCATGCTCTTTGGTATCTCCTTTATCTATGCTGCTGCCGGCACCCTTTATTACGACGGTGTGTTAGACAGCCTGACCAAAGGCTACCTCTTCTCACCCCTGCAGATTATGGGCTTGGTGTTCTTCTTCAGCGGACTGGGCTTCAAGCTCTCGCTCGTGCCCTTCCACTTCTGGACAGCCGACACCTATCAGGGTGCCCCCACGCCCGTTACTGGCTATCTGAGCGTCATCTCCAAGGGTGCCGCAGCCCTCACGCTGCTCATCATCCTCGAGAAAGCCTTTGCCCCCATGGCCGACTACTATCAGCCCATGCTCTGGGTGGTCATCATTCTGAGCATCACCGTGGCCAACCTCTTCGCCATCCGTCAGACTGAGCTCAAGCGCTTCATGGCCTTCAGCTCCATCTCACAGGCAGGCTACATCATGCTGGCGGTTATCGGCAACAACTTCCAGCTCTCCACCACGGCGCTTATCTACTACGTGCTCGTCTATGTGGTAGCCAACATGGCCGTCTTCACCGTCATCAACGTGGTGGAGCACCGCTCTTCGCTCAACCCTCAACGCTCAACCCTCATGAGCGCCTACGACGGCTTCTACCAGACCAACCCGAAGCTGGCGTTCCTCATGACGCTGGCCCTCTTCTCGCTGGCTGGTATTCCTCCGTTTGCAGGCATGTTCTCGAAGTTCTTCGTCTTCATGGCTGGCGTTTCTGGTCACGAGGGCTATCCCTTCTGGTCATACTTCGTCGTCTTTATCGCCTTGATCAATACCGTAGTCAGTCTTTACTACTACCTGCTCATCGTCAAGGCTATGTACATTAAGAAGACCGACACGCCGCTGCCTACTTTCCAGAGCGACGGTTACACCAAGATTGCTATGGCCATCTGTACAGCCGGTATCGCTCTCTTCGGCGTAGTCAGCTGCATCTACGACTGGATCTACGCTTCGGCAGGAGCATAAGCCAAGGCGAGCATGTGAAATAATCAAAGCGATAAAATACAAAAAGGATTCCCCGTCCCTCCCTTGCGAGAGTGGCGGGGATTTCTTTTTCAGACTTCCGTTTTCTCGAACGGCGTGAAGTGCGCCTTGCGGTAGGTCTTGCCGCCCTTTTCCTCGGTGGTGTAGCTCACCTCGTACTTCTTCTCCAGCTCACACTGGCTGAGGAAAGCCTTGCTGGTCAGGCGGTCCAGCTTCTCGCCCTCGGGAATGAAGCGGATGTGGATGG
>FLNX01003053.1_pt1 | contig 38728 bp, 41 predicted proteins | sample 1140341 | NCBI WGS metagenome assembly FLNX01 (sample SAMEA3878208, study PRJEB12797) | bioreactor metagenome | biome: Moose rumen | place: Sweden | collected 2011-10 | reverse complement strand
TCGTCAGTGACTCCTCCCATGTGAGTTTTCTTGGCGATGTCAATTCCAACAATGTACATAAATCTTAATTCCTTTAGGGATGAGTGGATTTGTGAAATATGAACTATCTTATCTCTGGTGGCTCACATCCTCGTTGGAGATTCGGGGAAGACCCCATCCTGCTAATCTGTGTACTGCCAGCCAGAGCAAGAAACCCAGTCTTAGTTACGGGGAAAGCCCCAAGGAGGTGGCGGGTTATCGGGTCATATATCACGGGTATACTATCCCAAATCGAATAAGATAATTCAATAACATTAATATACGAGGAGGTGTCATGGCGGAAAACGGCAGTTTTTGGGCTAAAAAAGGTCGTGTTGGGCGCGTCAATTTCAATTTGTACCATGATATAGAAATATATCTTTGAGAAAGCGTCACGGTTTTCTGTTTCTGGACGTTTGTCGTTTTTGTTGATTATCCCCTATTTTATAGGGTATAATCAGAGTAAATGAAAAGGGAATTTATAGAAACCCCGTCATTCACAAAGAAGTGGTTCGAATTTGGCTTCACGGATGCTGATTTGGCAGAACTTCAGCAGTTTCTCATCAAGAATCCCGATGCGGGAGATACTATGGTCGGTACCGGTGGATTGAAAAAGATTCGCTACGCTTTTGAGGGACGCGGTAAAAGCGGCAGTGCGCGAGTCTGCTATGTTGATTTTGCCACTTTTGAGAAAACCTATTTGATTCAGGTGTTCTCAAAGGATGAAAAACCGAACCTTACGGACTCGGAGAAAAATGCCGTCAAAAAAGTCATATCGGTGTTGAAAACGGAAGCTGCGAAAAATTGGAGGCAGGGACATGAGTGAGTTTTTTGAAGAATTGATTGCAGGATTGAATGAGGCGGTCGCCATCGAGAAAGGAACCCTAAAAGGTCGAAAGACAGTTTATGAGATTCAGCCCGTAAAAAAATATGACAACACCCAAATCAAGCAAATCCGCACTTCTGTTGGAATGTCGCAGGTGCTGTTCGCCGATTATATGGGAGTCTCGCCAAAAACCGTGGAGGCATGGGAAAGGGGGATAAACCATCCTACGGGAACAGCCTGTCGGCTGATAAGCATGCTTGAGAACAAAAACTTTACGTCGCTGCCTTTTGTTAATAAAAAAGCGACATTGTAATGAACTGCGCTGCATGCAATGCTTAGATGCCCATCTTCCCACAAATCGCGATTTGCGCCCCCGTCCGCCAAAGTCTCCCGCCCGGAGATTCGGTCGTCCCGGACGCGCGAATCCCGGCGGAAACACTACATATAGCGTTTTTTTCATGTGCGGGGACAGTGATGAATCATCTGACGAGTGTTTTTCCGCTCCGTCGGGGGAGAGGATTTTTGAGCAGTGATTTTATTTTCGAAAAAAGGAGGAGACATGGCGGAAAACGGCAGTTTTTGGGCGAAAAAGGGCGTGTTGGGCGCGTCAATTTCAATTTGTACCACTATGCCGGAAACAATCCGGTGAGGTATGTTGACCCGGATGGAAGGGTGTTAAAAGTGGTCGGCTCTGTAGAATTTGTTAACAGAGTTGTTGCTGATTTGAAGATAATCTGCCCAGCCGTTGATATAAAAACTGACGGTACAATTTTTTTGAATGATAGAAGCACAGAATGTTTTCCTGAAGGAACAAGGTTAATTTCAAGTTTAATAAATGATGCTGAAAGAACAGCTTTCATATCTGATCCTAGAAGCAACAAAAATTCCCAAAATTTCAATAATCGTTGCATTCCTGAGCTGAATAATCCAAACTTGACAGAGGAGCAAAAAGTTGAAGGTGCGTATAATGGATGTGATGTAAAATCGGCAACTGTTTATTACAATCCTGATTTACCAACAACAATAGAAATTGGAAAGCGATATGGAAAGTCGAAGCAGTGGAATCGACCTGGATTTTTGGCTTTAGCGCATGAACTATATCATGCGGACAACTGTTTTAAAAAACAATGCGGCTATAACAGCCTGACTGACGAGGAAAAAGTTGTCGAGCAGACCAATCGAATTGCCAGGGAACAAGAAATAACAGAGAGGGAATTGCCATGAAGTCGGTATTGTTTTTCATCATGATTGCGATTTCTCAATTTGTGTTGTCTGCTTGTGGAGAAGAAAAAGTCGGAATTGAATTTTCGTATCACTTGAGTGGAAACATGCTTACATACGACCTCCTCGTCAGCAACAACAAAGGTACGGATGTTTTATTGACGGACATAAACGGAAGTTACTATTCGATAGACAGGAAGAAGATATTCATTGAGCTTTATGCGCATTCTCAAGACGAATACAGTGCAATGGGAGACGGCTCTGTTTTCATGTCAAGCGAGACACGAAAACTTCATCCGGGGGAGAAGTTTCGATTGCACAAAACTGTAAAACTGGAAAGCTTCCGGTTCAACAATTTCTATGAATCAAAAAAAAATGAGAACCAAAATTTCCAAGGATACAAGGCTGAAATTCTCGTCGGGTGTATTTCTTCCCCCGACAACGGCATGAATCCGTCATACAACGAATTGAATTACTTGCAAAGTATTATGGGGCTTATGTCCAAAAAAGATTTTATGGAATTAAATTTCAATCAAAAAATGAACTACCTGTTTCGAGAATGCAAAAGATTTCCGACTTCTTATGATCAAAAATTATATTGCACTTGGCTGTCAGAATCTGTGAATCCCAAATTTGTCATTCACTCATTGTTTGACAAATCGTTTTCTGACTCTGAAAAGTTTGATTTGCTTCTGAGAAATCTAGAAAGACTTCTCAATCTCAATCTCCTCTGGCTTTGTGTCCGTATCTTCCAAAGTGTCATGCAGGATTCCCGCGACAATGACATTCTCACTGCAATTATTTTCAGTAAGAATCTGCATTACTTCCATAGGGTGTACGATGTACGGAATTTCAGTTCCCTTGCGTTTCTGATTCTGATGTTTGAGAGCGGCAAAAATAATAGCGTTATGGATTTTCATAGATTGCCCCGGAATAAAGAAGCCCTAGACTTGCTAGGGCTATATCCGTTCAAGAAAGAACGGCGATGTGCTGATTTACCAAGCGTAGGTTTTGGCTTCCTCTTCGGTAATACCACCCCACATAATATCTATAGTTCCTTTTTCAGCAGGTACAAGCCCTTTTGACTTTGAAACATAGAATTCATTACCTTTTTCGTCTTTTGCAAAGGCTTTGTCAAAATCACTCAAATAATATTTCATGGCATACCTCCTACATCTACAGTATAGCACATCTATTTGATGTAATCAACTAAAATAATGAATTTGAAAATGACAATTTCATAGTGGAAAAAGTGATATTCGTTCTGGAGGATTTCATAAAATCATATGATCGTGGAATACTCCTTAAAAACGATTCTTTTTATTCGACAGTTTGCAAATTGCGGGACAATGCAATTTCAAAAACCGTGTCGGCGTATAAAGAACGTATTATTTGCAGTTCAAAATTGAATGACTATATTTTTCGATTGCTAGGCAAGGAATATTTTTCTCATCTAGATTCGGCTTTCGGAGGAAACTACAAATACTCTTCTTTTGAAGAAAGTGAATTGTGGATAAATCTTTTTGATTGATTTACTACGCAGCATCAAAATTTGGTTGCATCTAAAAGTCCCAAAATAGCGTTTTCCTCGATATATGAAGTTGAGTATATACTTAAATTTATATATCGTTTGTTATATACTTGTCTCAAAAGACATTAAGGTGCCATAATGACAACTATCAGCCAAGATGGAAGATTTGAATGGGATTCAGACAAAGACGAACAGAATGTAGCAAAACATGGTTTTTCGTTTTCAGAGATTCTAGAGGTTTTTGACGATCCGTATCTTCTTACAAAATTTGATGCAAATCATTCTACTATTGATGAAGAGAGATATTTTAGTGTAGGTTGCATTCGTGGAATTGTAATAATCGCTGTTAGTCACACGGATCGTGACGGAAGGACTAGAATTATTTCTGCAAGAAAAGCGGAGCCAAAGTTGCAGGAGGTTTACAATGGATACGTCAAAAAAATTAACAGATGAAAGACTTAAGGAGATTGCAAATCTTCCAATAACTTATGATGATGACATTCCTGAATTTTCAGATTCGGATTTGAAAGATTTTGAGCCAGCTCATCCTGAATATTTTAAAATCAAGCCTATCAAGAAATCCATTTCCATAAAAATTGACCTAGACGTTTTGGAAGCTCTTAAGGCTCAGGGGAAGGGATATCAAACGAGGATAAATTCAATTCTACGTGATGCGATCTTTTCTTCTCGTTAGTTTTCTCTAAAAAAGGGCGAGTTGTGCGCGTCAATTTCAATTTGTACCATTATGCTGGAAACAGTCCCGTCAAGTACACGGACCCGGATGGAAGGGAGCAATTTTCACCTTTTAGTTTTAACAATCCTGTAGCTGAATTTTGGGGCTGGATTTCTAGTTTCAGCTCAGGCAGTGATAAAATTGTTGCAAGCACGATAGCTGCTTCTAATGGAAATCAGACAGCTTATAATCAGTTAAATTCTCTATCCCCGTATATGGGGGAAGCAATGGCTAAAGTTACTGGGGACGTACTTATCGGCGGTATGGAATTTATGGCTGAAAATGGTACAACATTGGCATTGGTTGCATACGCATCTGGGCATGTGGAAGTAGGCGCTGTCATAGATGGTATAACTATAGCTTGTGATGTAACTTTGGCATTTATGGAAGCTCGTGAATCTGGTGATTATAGTAAATTTGCAAAAACGGTAGCTGCTGATTTTGTTTCAGTTGCGGTTGGAAATGGTGTATCAAACGCCGCTTCAAAAGCTTGCAAAAGTGCGATTGGCGGTATACCAAATTCTGTTACAGAAACAGCAATTGATTCTCTAGCTAATATTTTAAGTGAATATGCAGGAGGCGAAGCTGGAAATATTACGAAGCTAACTGCTGATGAACTTTTTAATTAGGAGTCTATAATTATGACCGAAAGAACTCTGAAAATAATAAGGTTGCTAGGGTATTTTCTTGTATTTCTATGTGCGGTTTTAGTGATTTTGCTTCTTCGGTGTCATTTTTTCGAGAGTGAAAGGAATGTAAAGTTCCTTTTTCCTCTTGGAACATTGGGATTTTTTTGTTTGGCGTATGAAGCATGGTACGAAGACAAAAAAATGAGGGATGAGAATAGATACAATCTAGTAACTTTTAGAAAAAATGTAGGGATATCACTGTTCATGGGAATAATGCTACTGCTTTTTACAGTGATGCTTTGATTGTAAAGAAAAAGCTCTCTTCTTCCCACAAATCGCGATTTGTTCCCGCCAACTGCGCGCCCACAAAAACAGCGTCCAGCCCGGCCGCAAAACGCGTTTGTCGGGGAAAACACTATATGTAGCGTAGTTTTTCCCCTGAAAAAAGAGCTTGAATCATCTGACGAGTGTTTTTTTGCTTGTGGGGAAGGGGATAATATTTGTAGAAAAGCGGCCAGGGCAGAAAAAAGGAGGAAACCAGTCGAAAAAGTGCCGAATCCGTGCGAAAATGGACTAGTTGGGATGAATCAATTTCAATTTGTACCACTACGGGGGGAACATTCCGGTAAAATTCACAGACCCGGATGGAAGGTTGATGAGAGTGCTGAAGGAAATCTTGTTTTCGATCCTGATAAAGACAAAAACGGAAATGCTGTAATTGAGAAAAATGGCGGTGGAACGGTAAAACAGGATGGGGGGAAGACAATCAGATTTGACAGAATCCCCGGATACCTTTATACAGACAAGGGCTCAAAAGTTAGAGCATATAAAAACCTTACAGATGACAAAGACTTGCAGACCAATTGTATTGGTACAACATTTGCAGACGGAGAGTATTGGATTGAGCCAGATTCTGCAGGAAATAATAATGTGGAGCTTATTTTAAAAGATGACGGCTATACAGAAATTTCTAGGGGCAATGGTAATTTAAATCAATTAAAATTTGGGGATAAGGTTATATTTAGAAATTGCTCTAATAAAATACATCATGCAGCGATATTTTTGAATGCCAGCAATGGGACAGTAAATGTATTGTCAAAGAATGGTGGCAGGCCGAAAGGCGAAATGAGTTTATATAAATCGGCATTGCCGGATTCTGCGACATGGAGTTTTTTTAGAAAATGAAAAAAAAATTTTTGATTGCCATCGGAGTGCTTTTGGCTGTAAATCTTCACTGTGAATCTCTGCTTGATAGACTGAAAATTGGTGGGGTTTTGTCCGAGAAATTGCAGTCTGAAAAAATTACTTGCATGAAATCTCTGTTTTTTCAAGAAGACTACGAGTTAAAAATGCTTTCGTATAACTTCAGCAACTATGAGGGGTATAATTATAGTGTTTATGTCGATGAAAAAAAAATAATTCGTGCAATTGTTGTACATTCTGACAATTATTTTTTTGAGAATCGAACATACAAAACAAAGGAAGGATATACAGTTTATTCAACCCCGATTGATATTGATGTGGATGATATTGTCGCAGTCGCTGCTGTTCCGTTTTTTGGAAAGGTATTTATTTTGAAATCTGGCTGGGGATTGTTGTTTTATGGTGCTGATTATTACACCCCTTTGGATACTCATTGCTCCTTGGTAAAGCTAGATGTGAATTATTTCGAACTCGCTTATGCGACTAAAAGTTTGGGATACGAATCAAAGAAGAATATAGAAAGTACTAATTAAGCATTCTTCCCACAAATCGCGATTTGTTTCCTCCGGCTTCCGCTCCCTTCAAACAGCGCCCAGCCCGGCCGTAAACCGCGTTTGTCGGAGAAAACACTATATGTAGCGTAGTTTTTCCCCTGAAAAACGCGCTCGAATCATCTGACGAGTGGTTTTAGCTTGGAGAGAGAGGGATAATATTTGTAGAAAAGTGGCCAGGGCAGAAAAAAGGAGGAGACATGGCGGAAAACAGCTGTTTTGGGGCGAAAAAAGGTCGTGTTGGGCGCGTCAATTTCCATTTGTACCACTACGCGGGGAACAATCCGGTACGCTATATAGACCCCACAGGTATGTGGTCTGACAATCATGATGGAACTTATACAGCAGAAGCTGGAGATACTCTTTGGGGACTTTACGGTTCTGAATGGAAAGAAAAATCAGGTTACACAGGTGACCCGACAAAACTGCAAGTCGGAGATGTGGTTGGAAATGTAAAATTATCAGGAGCTTATTTAGATTCAAAAATTGGGGAATCAAATACAGGGGCTGATATAATATTTAATAATCAGTCTTCAATAAACTATGAATGTGCAGTTAATATTGATAATGAAGACGGATATTTTTATGTTGCTGGTCATGGTTCTGTATCTGGTATTTCTTCTGACCGTTTAGCCGATAATCGTCGAAGATTTCGTCCTGAAACATTAGCAAAACTAATAAAAAATCATCCTAATTATCAGAAAGGTGATGCTGTAGTCTTATTGTCTTGCTTTCTAGGAGCAGGGGATTATGCGCAACAAGTAGCAAATGCATTAGGTAACGGTGTTAAAGTAATGGCCGCTGATACATATGTAAATATGTATAATTCTGGTTTTTATGAAGCAAATCCAAATGAACCAGTGATGAATGCTGATGGTTATCTTGAGCCAGTTGAAGCTACAAGGAGAGATTTCAGATGCTTTGTCGGAAGATAATTACACTGCTTGTATTTTTTATTTGTGGAGTCTGTTATTCTGAGGAATTGCTCAGATCCTCCAGAGAACCTAAATTCAGCAAGAATGAATTGGAAACTATGCGATCAAAGGCTGCTGACGGCGATATGGATGCGGCTCTTAAATATGGTGTTTACATGGTTGTAGATCTTTATAATGAAGTTGAAGGTATTAAATATTTGGAAATAGCTGCGGAGCAGAATATACCTTATGCAATTTATTGTATAATTGCATTTACAAATTATAAGACTGATTATTATTATCACAAACTACGGGAACTCGCCAAGATTAATAAAGAGGCAAAAGAATTGCTTTATAGTTATGAATACGAATAAAAAGTAAAAATGGAGACTACTGATGATCAATAAAATTGCAAAATCCATGTTTTTGTTGCTGGTGTTTTTCTACATATCAATCGAAGTTCCCAATGAATTTTACAACGTCTTTTTCTGGCTGGGGTTAAATTATAGAAAAAACGCATATATCGATTCAGAATTAGTCTATCAGCTTGATGATGATTTTTCTCTTGAGTTGGGAAACAAACTGCCTAGAGGTGCGTGTTCAAAGAAATATAGAAGAGCCGATTGCTCAGAGTTTTTTTGAGGAAGTTTCTATACTGTAGATTGCAATTATAGAGGACTTAAGTACACTGTGGGGTATCGGAAATTTAGCAAAGAAATAATATGGTTGGAAACAAGGGATGCGGAATTTAATTTACAAAATGTTTTGCGCACAGGTGTTATGCTGAATCAGGAGATACAGCAGTATTTTTCAAAGATTGAAAGACCAAAGGACAGGGTTGGATATTCAAGTTTTCTGTTCAAATTTGGGCAGACAGTTTTTGACAACTGGCAATGCGTGTTGTCTCCGGAAGGTGATTCATATCAAATTTTTAATTTTTTTAAGACATCGCTAAAAGAATCCAACGATCGGATTTGGGAAACACATCCCCATGTTGCAAATGTTTATGGTGTTGCTGCATATATTCCATGGTTTTTATTTCCTGTGGCTCTTGTTTCCATGCTCTATCTAATTGTGAGTTTTTTTGTAGCCGAAAAGAGATGGATAAAAAGGATTCGAATCTCTGCCTGGGTTTTATATGCTTTGTATTTAGCCGGCTCTGTAGTTTATATAATAACAGATGAAATTTTGTATGGATATTTATAGCGCTTCCTTCCCCCCACAAATCGCGATTGATAATTAATTCGACACGCACTTAAAATAATTTTGACGTTTCAGAAAAAAGCCCTATGATAAAATCGGGGCTTTCGAATTCTCTCCTGCTAACTAATTAGATAGAAAACGAAAGCCCAAAGAATTACCAGTTCTTTGAGCCTTCTAAACACAACCAAAAGGAATGATTTTGATTATGCCTAATAAGTTTGTCATCTGTGGAGAAACTCAACACAGAGCGTTGAAATTGCGAATTTATACATCTCAAGAACAAGAAGTCCTAATCAACAAAACTTTTGGTTGTTGCCGTCAAATCTACAACAACCGTCTTTTTGAAAGAAATCAATTTTACGAAAATGTAATCAAGCCAGCCAATCCAGAAGACCACAAGGCTTTATGGAAAACGGCTCATTTTTCAAGTGAAAAGGAAATGAAAGTGAAATTTCCGTATTTGGCAGAGGTTTCGAGTCAAGCTTTATGCTCTGCGACTATGTTTGCAGAAGCAACTTATAAAAACTTCTTTGCATCCGTTAAAGGCACGAGAGCTGGCTCACAAGTCGGAAAACCTAAGTTCAAATCCAAAAAATCACATGATTTCAGTTATCGAGAATGTATGAATGTCGGTTTAATCTGGAACGAAAGAAAAATCAAAGTTCCTAAATTGGGGTTGGTGAAATTCCGACACAGTGGAAACAAGAAAGGAAAACTCGATTTCTTTCTCCGAGATGGCGCAAATTTAAAATCTATTACAATACGAAAAAATCCTGCAGGAGAGTATTATGCAGTCTTGCTTTTTGAAAGAGAATACTGTCATAAACAAAAAGTCTACGAAGGTGACGAAAGCCAAGCCATCGGATTGGACTTTTCTCCTGAAGAGTTTTACATAAATTCGGATGGTTCATCCGGAAAAGATTTTGGCTATGTTGCTCAAAAACAAAAGAACTTAAAGAAATTAACTAAACTTCAAAGACGACTTGCAAGGAAACAAGTTGGCTCAAACAATCGTGAAAAAGCAAGGGTAAAAGTTGCTCGTATGGAACATTACATCGCAGAATGCAGAAACGATTGGATTGAAAAAGAAACAAAACGCCTAGTTTCAACTTATCAAGTCATCGGAATTGAAGACTTGAATTTGAAAGGAATGATGAAGTTTAGCAAGAACACAAAGAACTACGGAGACGCTTCGTGGGGAAATTTCGTCAATAAGTTGCTTTGGAAAAGTTCATTGAATGAAAACAACTGTCAAGTAATCAAAGCCGATAGGTTCTTTGCAAGTTCGCAGATTTGTCATTGTTGTGGATTCAAGAATCCGATTACGAAGAATTTAAAAGTTCGTTCTTGGACATGCCCTGAATGTGGAGCAGAACACAACAGGGATGTAAACGCAGCCATCAATCTTAAAATGAACGCAATAAAACAAGTACGGCAAGGAATGTCGAAATTCAGGTCTGTGGAGGATGTCGAAAGTTTAGCAACGCAGGCGTTGCAAATTGGAGCATCCGAAGAAGCAGAAAATTTGACCGGTGACGGTCAGAATGTCCTCACTTTGCTATAAAGTGTGTGAGGGGATAATTCCGATTCGACATTTGCCATAGATAATTCGCCCGAACGCCTTGCGAATCTGTAAAAGAAGTTTCTCATTTGCTAAAATGGGAGCATGTATCGAATTTATGTTGAAAGAAAGCCTGGCTTTGATGCCGAGGCGACTCGTATTTTTTCTGAAATCTCCGGATTTCTTGGAATCAGTGGTGTGACGAAAGTCCGCTATTTGAATCGCTACGATATCGAAAACACTTCGGACGACGTTTCGGCGATGGCTGCGAAGAGGATTTTCTCGGAACCACAGAGCGATGTCGTTTCCGAGAAAATCGACATTCCTTCCGGCGATTCCGTCATCGTCTGGGAATATCTCCCCGGACAGTACGACCAGAGAGCCGACTCGGCTGAGCAGTGCCTGAGCCTTCTTCGCGAGGCTTTGAAGAATTCCGTGAAAGTCGGAACGAAGCCTCCGCGTGTTCGGTGCGCGAAAATCGTCATCCTTTCAGGCTCGGTTTCAGCAAGCGACGTGGAAAAAATCCAGAAGTACCTGATTAACCCTGTCGATTCAAGACTCACGGACGAGAAAATCCCGGAGACTTTGGAGATGAAGGCGGACGTTCCTGCCGACATTCCGGTTGTCGAGGGGTTCATCAAATTCAACAAAAAAGAGCTTGACGAATACAGGACGAAGATGGGGCTTGCCATGGACTTGGCCGACATCGAGTACCTGCAGAAGTATTTCAAGTCGGAAAAGCGCGACCCGACCGAGACCGAAGTCCGCGTTCTGGACACATACTGGTCCGACCACTGCCGCCATACGACTTTCAACACAGTCCTCAAGGACATAAAAATCGAGAAGGGCCCGTACAAGAAGCTCTTCGAGCAGTCGCTCAAGAACTACGAGGCCATGCACGCCGATGTCTATCAGAAGCGAAAGGACAAGCCGCTCACTCTCATGGACATGGCCACAATCGGCGGAAAATATCTGAAGAAGCACGGTCTCTTGGAGGACATGGAGGTTTCCGCCGAGAACAACGCCTGCTCAATCTACATCGACGTTCACTACACGACAGGCGAGCCTACAGAGCGCTGGCTTTTGATGTTCAAGAACGAGACCCACAACCACCCGACCGAAATCGAGCCGTTCGGAGGCGCCGCGACTTGTATCGGAGGCGCAATCCGCGACCCGCTCTCAGGACGCTCGTGGGTCTACCAGTCGATGAGAATCACAGGCGCGGGCGACCCGACCGTTCCTCTCTCGGAGACGCTCCACGGAAAGCTTCCGCAGATGAAAATCGTCCGCGAGGCCGCGCAGGGATTCAGCTCTTACGGAAACCAGATTGGACTTACGACAGGCCAGGTCGTTGAAGTGTACGACCCCGGCTATGTCGCAAAGCGCATGGAGCTTGGAGCCGTAATCGCCGCGGCCCCAGTCGACACCGTAATGCGCGAGGAGCCGGAGAACGGAGACATCATCGTGCTTGTCGGCGGCGGAACTGGCCGCGACGGAATCGGAGGCGCGACAGGCTCCTCGAAAGTCCACACTGAAAAATCAGTCACCACGGCGGCCGCCGAAGTCCAGAAGGGAAACGCGGTCGAGGAAAGGAAAATCCAGCGTCTGTTCAGGAATCCCGCCGTCTCCAAAATCATCCGCCGCTGCAACGACTTCGGAGCGGGCGGTGTTTCTGTCGCAGTCGGAGAACTTGCGCCGGGACTCGACATCAACTTGGACAACGTTCCGAAAAAGTACGAAGGCCTGAACGGAACAGAGCTTGCCATTTCAGAGTCTCAGGAAAGAATGGCGGTCGTCGTCAGGAAAAGCGACGTGGAGAAATTCATCGCAGCCGCGAATGCGGAGAACTTGAACGCTGTCGTCGTCGCGACCGTCACCGACACGAACCGCCTCGTCATGAAATGGCGCGGAAAGACAATCGTCGACCTCGACAGGGTGTTCCTTGATTCGGCTGGCGCGGAGCACACGGCAAAGGCCACAATCGAATCTCCGAAAGAGCAGCGTGAATCTCCTCTCGTGAAGCCTTTGGATTCTGTGGCGAAAGTCTTGGGAAAATGCGCTTCCGCGACTGGAGAGTCCGCTTCCGAGCGTCCTACGGCGGAGCAGATAAAAGAAGCGTTCATCGCGAACATCGGTGACTTGGCCTGCTGCTCCCAGAGGGGCTTGGGCGAGAGGTTCGACGGCTCAATCGGTGCCTCCACTGTTCTCTTCCCTTACGGAGGAAAATATCAGGGAACGCCGGAAGCCGGAATGGCCGCGAAGATTCCTGTCCTTTCACCGCGTGAGACTTCGACTGTCAGCTTGATGGCCTACGGATTCGACCCGCGCGTGGCCGATTGGTCTCCGTGGCACGGAGCGCAGACCGCCATCATGTCTTCGCTCGCGAAAATCACCTGCATCGGCGGAAAGGCGACGACTTCCCGCATGAGCTACCAGGAATTCTTCGGACGCACTGTCGATGAAAAGACTTGGGGCTATCCCGCGGCCGCGTTGCTCGGTTCTGTGGACGCCCAGAGGGAAATGGGCTGCGCCTCAATCGGCGGAAAAGATTCGATGTCCGGCACTTTCGAGCATCTGAACGTTCCGCACACGCTCGTCTCTTTCGCTGTCGCGCACGACGAGGCAGCGAACGTCTGCTCAGGCTCCTTCAAGAAGGGCGGAGACCACCTCTTCCTCGTGAAGGTTCCGTACAACGAAGACTTGTCGCCGAACTGGGACGTCTTCAAACAGAACACTGACGAGCTTTACGAATTGAACAAGGCCGGAAAAATCAAGGCGATGTACCCTGTCGGAGCGGGCGGAATCGCCGAGGCCGTCACGAAGATGGCTTTTGGAAACAGAATCGGCTGCCAGCTCACCGCGATTCCTTCTAGCTGCACGGCGCAGGGCTTCCACTCGAACGTCGTGGACTGCATCGCCGATTTGTTCACTCCGCTCTACGGAGCAATCATCGTGGAGACTGAGGACGACAAATTCGACATCAACGACAAATTCGTGAACACGACCGTCGTGAAAATCGGAAACACCCAGAAGGACCCGATTATCTCGTTCGCTATGACAGGCTTGAACCCGCTTCCGTTCGTGGACATCCAGCTTTCGGATTTGGAGAATGCGTGGGAATCGAAACTCGCGAAAGTCTTCCCGCCAGTTTCGGACGTCAAAATCAACAAAGAATTGCCAGATTTCGCAAAAGCAGAGCATCCGTCATTGGTCGAGGCAAGAAAGACATTCACCGTCGCCGATTCTTCAAAAGCGAAGCCGAAGGTCATAATCCCGGTCTTCCCCGGCACGAACTGCGAATTCGACATGGCTCGCGCCTTCAACCTTGCCGGAGCCGACTCGAAGATTTTCGTCTTCAGGAACAGGACACCGAAGGACTTGGAAGAGTCGCTCATCGGCTTGCAGAAGGAAATTTCCGATGCCCAGATTCTCGCTTTCGCGGGCGGATTCAGCGCGGGCGACGAGCCTGACGGTTCTGGAAAATTCATCGCGAACGTCATCCGCGAGAAGAGAATCGCCGACGCCGTGACAGCCCATCTTGAGAAGAAGAATCTCATCGTCGGAATCTGTAACGGCTTCCAGGCGCTCATCAAGACAGGCCTCGTTCCGTTCGGAAAAATCATGGAGCCGAGCGAGGACATGCCGACACTGACCTACAACAACATCCACCGCCACATCTCGCGCGTGGTCCGCACCCGCATGGTGAGCGCGGCCTCTCCGTGGGCTTTGGACGCTTCCGTCCTGGATGCCCGCCCTCACTACATTCCTGTGAGCCACGGCGAGGGACGCATCGTAATCAGCGACGCGCTCGCGAAGGAGCTTTTCGAGAATGGCCAGGTCTACAGCCAGTACTGCGACGAGAACGGAATCCCGACGATGGTGGAGCCTGACAACCCGAACGGTTCAGCCTACGCAATCGAAGGTCTCACTTCCCCGAACGGTCTCGTCCTCGGAAAGATGGGCCACTCTGAGCGCACTGTCGGAAACGGCAAGCTCGGCTCGTCTGCTGACCTCATAAAGAACATCGCAGGCGACCCGCTTTCCGAAAAGAGCGGAAACTCTTGCCAGAACCTCTTCGCCGCCGGCGTGAGGTACTTCGGCTAAGCGTTTTGAGAGCCTAGCACAGCCGCGCGGATTTTGAATTGAACGATTCGAATCCGCGCGGCTGTTTGTTTTTTGTTTATTTTCACGATTGGTTGAGCCGGCTTCCGACTATTTTGTAGATTTCCAGCTTGTCGCGTTTTCCTATTCCACAAATTTCCACAATCTCGACTTTTTGAGGGGAGAGCAGGCGGTAGACTATCCGTATGCTTTTGCTGCAGGCATACAGCTTGTAGAACCCGCTCAGGTTCACGTTGTTTTTGTTTCCAAGTTCGGCACCGGCGAAAGGATTCGACTTGAGTTTCTCTATCTCCTTGTTCACGGGTTTCCTCACGCTTCCGTCCAAATTTTTGTAGTCTTCCGCAGCTTCCGGTATGAACTTTATTTCGATGGGTGGCGTGGAAGTCGGTTTTTCGTCCATCATTCTTCCCTCAAGTCTTCCCAGCTTATGTCCTTTGAAGCGTCGTAGTTGCCCATTCGGGATTTGATGTTCTCTGCGATTTCAAATCTCTCAAAGACCTCTTCAAGCGTAGAAAGATACTCGTATTGCTTGAACGGAACGAGAACCGCTTCCATGTTGTTGTTTTTGAGAATGTAGACAGATTCGTTCTCCTCCGAGACTGTCCTCACCGTCTGCGTCAACTCTTTTTGGAGCCTTGTAATCGGCATCATCTTCTCTGTGTCCACCATCATTTTTTTACCTCTGTTTTATAGAATAATATGTATTTTTCTATGTAGCAAGAATCCGAGGATTGGAGCAAGTTTTTTTGGAAGAGAAATGCTGATTACATGCTAAAATACAACAATGAGCGATATCTATGCAGACAAAATGATACGGTGTTGCTCATAAAATTATTGAGATTGCATGATGAGCGTACATTACGGGAGTTTTGAAATCGGTGCGGTCTTTTCAAGCGAAGAACGCACGCTCAGCGACTGGCTGGTCGTTGATTCCTCCCACCGCTGAGCGTTTCTTCGTATTTGTGCTATATTTTTCTGATGAATGAAAAGAGTGGAAAAACTGGAGAATCGCTGACCATCATCTGCACGACAGTCCTTGTCGAGACTTCTCCGCAGGCGATGCCGCTCGGAGCCGCCTGCATTGCCTCCGCCATAAAGGCGAATCCGAATCTGAAAACATTTTATGTCGAACTCGTGGATTTTTCGCGCGAGGAAGACTCGTTCGTGAGGGCGTTCTCGGAAGGCGAAAGGGGCGGGGAGGGCGGAGAGACAGCGGCCGCGCTCATGATAGCGGAAAAGCTTTCCAAGAAAAAGCCGTTCGCCGTTTGTTTCTCGGTCTATGTTTGGAACCACACCATACTCGACAAGGCCGCTTTTGAATTGAAAAAAATCATTCCGAATGTCGTCTGCATTGCCGGAGGCCCTGAAGTCACCGCGAATCCTCAGAATTTCAAGAATTTCGACTACACAGTGGCGGGACAGGGGGAAATCGCCGTGCCCGCGCTCTTGGAGCGGATTGTTGAGTCAGGGAAAAACGGAAAAGTCGAGATACCCGGAATCTACTGCTCGTCTTCAAAATGCGCTCCCGGCACTGTCACGCGCGCGGTTCCTTGCTCGCCGGAACTCACGCCCTCGCCGTACTTGGACGGAACTCTCGACCCCGCAAAATACGGAGGCGCACTCTGGGAACTTGCCCGCGGCTGTCCGTTCAAATGCTCCTACTGCTACGAGAGCAAGGGCGAAAAGAAAATCGCCTATTTTCCGATGGAGCGGCTCGAAAAGGAAATCGAGCTTTTCGCGAAGAAGAAAATCGCGCAGGTCTTCGTCCTCGACCCCACCTACAACGCTTCCAAAGAGCGGGCGATTAAGATGCTCAAGACAATACAGAAAAAGGCTCCGGGCATGTTCTTCTACTTCGAGGCCCGCGCGGAATTCATCGACAGGGAACTCGCATCGGCTTTCTCCCGCGTTCCGTGCTGCATACAGTTCGGGCTTCAAAGCTCCAATCCCGACGTCCTCAAGAAAGTCCACCGCACCCTCGACAAAAAACTTTTCGCCCGCAACATCGGATTTTTGAACGAGGCCGGGGTCACTTTCGGATTCGACTTGATTTATGGGCTTCCGACCGACAATCTGCAGGGGTTCAAAAATTCAATCGACTTCGCGCTTTCCCTCTATCCGAACAACCTTGAGCTTTTCTGCCTCTCTGTCCTCCCCGGCACGAACCTGCACGACGACGCCGCGGGCTACGGCATGGTCTGGGACGAGAAGCCGCCCTACCACGTCGTCCGAACGCCCGAATTTTCTGAAAGCGACCTTGCGAAAGCCGAAAGACTTTCCCGCGCCACGAACATCTTCTACACGCAGGGGCGCGCCGTTCCGTGGTTCAATGCCGTCCTCCATCCGCTCAAGGAAAAGGCGAGCGACTTTTTGTGGGAATTTTCAGAGACGCTCGGACGATTCGATTTTTCTTCGGAAGAAATCACCGAGATGCAGAAGTCGTTCGTCAGGAGAAAATACAGGAATGCGCATCTGGACAAGCTCGTTCCAATCGCCGAGGACTTGATTTCAATGCACGGCGCGCTCGGAAGATGCACCTTCGACGGAAGCGAATCGACTTTCACGACGAGCTACCATCCAGACGACGTGATGAGCGAGTATGCCATGGACTTGCAGTTCTTCGCCAAGAACGCCGGAAAGCAGAAATGCCGCGTCCGCGTATTCGAGGGGAAGAACGGCGTGGACTGGAAGACCGTGCGATGAAAAAATGCGGGGAACATGGACTTGCCTGCACGCCAGCTGAAAAACGTCACATGCTCATTCCGAGGGAGAACGAATACTGCCAGTAGCTTTCAGAGACGTTGTACGAGATGTTCATGGACAACGCCGGAAACGCAATCTTCGAAAGATAGAGGCAGAGTCCCGCGCTCGGTCCGTGGCAGAATTCCACGTCCTCAAGCTCGTAGAACGCGAGGTTCTTTGAAAAATCCTCTGTCCAGACGACTTCGTATTTTCCGATGAGCGAAATCAAGCCGAACTTGAACGTCGCCAAAGCCGCCTCGAATCCCGCAGTTCCGCCGAAAATCATGTCGGTCTTGAAGTCGCCCGAGAGAATCGAGACACCCGCCGCCGAGCGTTTCTTTGCCTCCACGATGTGCGCGGACTTCTTTTCGGGAGCGACGACGCAGGCTCCGGAGACTTGCGCGAGCAGGCGGAATCTGTCGGAAAGAAACGGTTTCTGGGTCGAAAATGCCGCTGCGTAGTTCTGCACGACAGAAGCCAATGACGCCTCGTCGTCGAGCGCGAAGTATTTTGACAGGGACGCGGAAAGATTTATTGAGGAAGTGGACATGAAAAATCCGTTCCAGTCGCTTTTTGAGAGCGAATAGGCGAGTCCAGCCGAGCCGATTGTGGCCGAGCCGATTGACTCAAAATCGCCCTCGGTGTCGTTTTTCAGATAGTTGAAGCCAAGAGAAAGACCGAACGTGTTGAATTTGTCGATTTTGTTGAAGATGCCAAGCGAGCAGGAGACCGCGAAGTTTTCGAAATCCAGGACTTCCTCGTTTTTGAGGTTCCGCACGTTCGGGGTGTTTTTTGAAATCGACGTGAAGAACTGGAAGCCCGGTCGGACCCTCTCGATTGCGGGTTTCGAGAACATTCCCATGCCCGTGAGCGAGGTCGACGCGAAAAAGCCTCCGAGCATGAGCGTGTCTTTCACGCCGAACGCGTTCGTGTCCATGACCATTCCGCCCGCTATCAAGCCCGACGAGGAGTACATCGCGAACGGCAGCGGTATGAACGTGATTTTCTCGGACACGCTCACTTCGATTTTCGCTGTTGGATTTCCGTCCTCGTCGAACGATGGCGAACTTCCGTCTTCAGTTCCGTCGATTACGTCTATCACAATGCTTTCGAACACACCCTCCGACTGGAGTTGCGTCTCAAGCTCCCTCAAGTCTATCTCGTCCACTCTCATTCCGATGTATTTTTTGTAGCGCAGTTGCAGGTAGGAATCCCTCGTCTTCGTCAGTCCGATGAAATCGATTTTGGACACAATCCTTCCTGAAGCCGCTTCCTGTGCTGTCTGTTCTGTAATCTGCTGCTGTTCTGTAGACTGCTGTTCTTGTAGAGCCTCTTCAAAATCTTCGGCGTATGAAAAGAAAACAAAAAACGCGAAGACTGTAAGTAAAATTGATTTTCTCATTTTAGGAGAATACCACGTTTCAATATTTTGTTAGAATGACCTCATGGAAAAAAAATCAGCTTGTGTTGTTTTGATTTGCAGCGCGATTGCGCTTTTCTTTGTCTTTGTTCAGCCCTCGTTCTCTTCTTCCAAAGGCAGGAGCGAGAAAATCTACCTTTGGGACGGAATCCCAAAAATGGAGACGCAGAAAAGGGACACGATTCTGCACGTCTTTCCGCCTTCAAAAGATTTCGATTCTGATTCGGAAAACGAAAAGAGGCCCGCCGTCATAATCTGCCCGGGCGGAAGCTACCACCATCTCGGCATGAAGCACGAAGGCTTCGACACTGCCCGCTGGTTCTCTTCAAAGGGATTCGCCGCTTTCGTTTTGCAGTACCGGGTCGCCTACAACGAGCACCACTTTCCCGACCAGCTCGTGGATTTCCAGAGGGCGATTTCCTTCATCCGCGAAAACTCGGCGAGGTTCGAAATCGACAAGAACAGAATCGGAGCAATCGGGTTCTCGGCGGGCGGGCATCTGGTGACGATGGCTGGGGAATTTTCGTCCCGCAACCAGCTCAATCTGCTCGGAATCGATGAAATCAAGACCGCCGAGAGCGTGCGCCCGGATTTTGTCATGCCGATTTATCCTGTCGTTTCGATGCAGGACGACATTGGGCACAAGTGGAGCCGGACGAGCCTGCTCGGGCACCAATATTCGACTTCTGTCTCCTCAAAGAATTTCATTTCGAGGCAGTTTTCGATTCCGACGGCGGAGAAGGGCTTTTCGCTTTTCAACATCCGCGGTTTCAAATATTCTGATGAGATGAAAGACGCTTTTTCCATGGAGAATCCCGCAAACGTTCCAGACGACATGCCGCCGGTTTTTCTTTTGGCCTGCGAGGACGACCCCGTGGTGATTTACGAGAATTCCGTGCGATTGGACAAGACCTTGACCGAAAGGGGAGTGGAGCACATTTTCGTCAACTTTCCGAAAGGCGGCCACGGTTTTGGCATGAATCCGTCTTCGTATGCGATAAAAACTTACGGCTGGAACGAGAATAATCTTCTTCCGTGGTTGAAGAAAATCGGAATTTTGAAATAAAACGAGGTTTTTAGATGAACGAGAAAGTTTCCAAGGTTTTTGAATGGATTGGCGCCGGCATCATCGTGTGCGGTGCCGCGTTTTTCGCCGTGATTTATTTTCGGCAGATGTCGATAACGAAAATCCACCATGCGATTCTTTTGTGGGTGCTCGGATTCGGAATAATGTGCTACACGCCGCTTTCGATGTTCAGGCTGAACGAGAAGTCGAAGGAGGCCGACGAAGCCGAGCGCGCCAACGACCCGGACTCTGAGTCCAAGCGGAAGGCGGCAACGGCTTTGAAGAGGAGCCTCGCGCTCAAAATCATTTGCGGGACTGTCCTCGTGGCATACGGCTTTTTGAAATTCTTCGGCGTTCGGTGATTTTTGGTAAGCCTGTTTGGAAACTTCAATTTCGGAACAGGTCTACTTCTCATCGTTTTTTTTCTTGAGCTCCTCTTTTTCTGCTTTCAGACGCTCAAGCTCTTTTTCGTCTTCCGCGATTTCCCTGTCGACTTCTTCCATCTCGGTTTCAAGCTTTTCGATTATTCCCTCTATGAAATCCATCACATAGAATTTGAAGTCGGTGTGGACGAAGAGAGAGACGAAGAGGAAAATCGCGAATAGAAGGAACGCGAAGACGTAAAGCGCATGGAAACTCATGCCAAGCCTCCGTTCACGCTGATGACCTGCCGTGTGATGTAGCCCGCCTGCTCACCGAGAAGGAAGATTGCGAGAGATGCGACTTCCTCCGGCTTTCCCGCGCGCTTCATCGGCACGCCGGAGACAATCTCGTCGATTGGCGCTCCCTTTATCATGTCGGTTTCGATGATTCCTGGCGCGATGCAGTTCACAGTGATTTTTCTGCCGGCGAGTTCAAGCGCGAGCGCTTTCGTCGCTCCGATGATGCCTGCCTTGCTCGCCGAATAGTTCACTTGGCCTTTGTTGCCGATTACGCCCGAAACTGACGATATCGTGATGATTCTGCCCTTGCGCTTTTTGCACATGGGCATGACGAGCGGGCGCAGCACGTTGTAGAAGCCGTCCAGGTTCGTGTGGAGCACGCCGTCCCAGTCGTCGTCCGTCATCGCCGGGAAGATGTTGTCGCGGCATATTCCCGCGTTCAGGACGACTCCGTAGAATGCTCCGTTCTCTTCCGACCAGGCTTCGAGCTTTTTTCTGCAGTCTTCCCTGTCCGCGATGTTGAACTGGATGAGCGAGCACTTTCCGCCGTTTCCTTCGATTTCGCTTTTGAGGGCTTCGGCTTTTTCCGCGCCGGACTTGTAGTGCGCCACGATTTCGTATCCGGCGCTCGCGGCTGCAAGCGCAATCGCCCGTCCGATTCCGCCGCTAGCGCCTGTCACCAAAACTTTTTTCCCTGCGTTTTCTGTTTCAAAAATCAATTTCTTTTCCGCCTATTCAAATTCAAAGCCAAAATCATAGCACAATTCCTGCGCCGCGTTCCATGCCGACTTCACCGCCATCGGAAGTCCGCCCGGCATAATCATGCGCTGACCCGCGAAATACAGGCCGTCCACGGTCTTCGCCTTCGACGGGAACGACGTGGTCATCATGCCGGCCTTCATCAGGTTCATGTAGCCGCCTTCGAATGTCTTGCAGAACCGCTCGTTCGTAATCGATGTCGCCAAATCGGTGACTTCGATGTTGCCTTTGAATTCCGGTATTTTTTCTTCGAGAATCGCAGTCAAATCAGCTATCGCCTTCTCTTTTTTCTCTTTGTAAGTTCCGTCTTCCTTCGCCTTCTTCCAATAATCGTAGAATTCTCCGAGCAGAAGGCACGAGACTGTGGAGCAGCCTTCAGGCGCGTGGTTCGGGTAGAGCGCGTAGTTGTTCACCGGAAGGACGTAGAATTCCTTGCCGCCCGCCACGAACGGCTTCTCAAGCGGAATGAGCATTGAGCGCGGATAATCCTTCAAGTTCGCCTTGATTCCGAAGCCGAAGAACATGTCCTGCTCCGAGATTGAAATCTCCCGCATTTTTGTAACCCATTTCTCCTCAAGAGGCTCGTCCTTGAAGAGGTCGTCTATCGCCTGCCTCGCGTCCTGCGTCACGATTACGGCGTCCGCGTCGATTTCCTTGCCGTTCGCCACGACCCCCTTCACCTTTTTCCTTCCGCTTGCGTCCTTTTCGATTCTGATTTTCTCGACATTCTGCCTGTATTCGATTTTTCCGCCGAGACTGGTGAACGTCTGCGCAATGTTCTTGGCCATCCTCGCGGAGCCGCCTTCCGGGTAGCCGCAGTCCCCCGACGAGAACGAGCCGAGCGTGTAGATGAGCGAGAGCGCGTTGTAGTCCTGGTTTATCATGCCGCCGATGAGGTTCCGAACGTCCTTGTTCTTGAATTTGTTGACGTAATCCCTGCCCGACGTGTTCTTGAGGTAGAGCACCCTGAGTGCCGCCGTCCACATCTTCAAGACTTCTCCGATTTTTGGGGATTTGGGGTTCTTGCACTTGAGTCCGCCCTTGTCCTTTATGAGAAGATGCACATTCTTGTAATATGAAATGTCCCTGCAGAGCCGGTCAATCATCTTTTTGTCTTCTGGCGCGTGGTTCAAAAGCTCTTCGCGGAGTTTTTCCGTGTCGCGGTAGAGGCAGAGCTTTTTTCCGTCGCCAATCATGAGCGTGTAAATCGGGTCCTTGTAGAACACCGGATTGTTGTCCTGCAGCGCGCCCACTTCCTTCCAAATCTGATAGAGCGGAATCTTCTCCGATGAGCCTGTGAGCCAGTGAAGGCCGCCCTCGAAGTAATATCCCTTGCGGCTCCAGCTCGCAGAAAGCCCCCCCGGCACGATGTGCTGTTCGAGTATCGTCACGTCGAACCCCGACCTCTGCGCGTAAACACCCGCGCCGAGTCCCGCGATTCCCGCGCCCACAATCAAAAGCCTAGGCCTGTTGTTCTCCATTTTCTCCTCCATTTTTCCTTTTCAATTTTCACTTTTCAATTCTCGCTTTCCATCAGAGTCAGTTTTCCGCTGCCGATTTTTTTGTCGTCCGCGAAAAATTCTGCCTGGAACGAAAGCACGTTGTCCATTTGCGATTCAACTGCCGCCTTCACGGCAACTTCCGAGCCGGATTTTACAGAATCTAAATCGAACGCCATGTTCGACACGCTCAGGACGAAGCCGATTTTGCCTTTTCCGCCCGATAGTTCCGCTTTTTTCGCCATGAGGGCCGCCACCGACTGCGCGGCGAATTCGAAGAGGACGTAGTTTGGAAGTCCGCCCGATTCCTTGTCGAAAAAGATGCAGCTGTCCCGAATCAGTGTGCGCGACTCCACCAAAAAGTTTTCACTGTCGCATTCGGTGATTTCGTCAATCAAGCGCATTTTTGATTTTTGCGGCAGAAGCCCTGTCAGCTCGTTGTAACCGATTCTCATCTGCATTCTTCTCCGTTTCTTTTTCCGATGACCAAACTCACGTTGCAGCCGCCGAAAGCGAACGAGTTCGACATGCAGGTTCTGATTTCGCTTGCGGTCTCGGCTTTTCTCACCAGGTTCAGTTCCGGCATCGCTTCGTCTTTGGCTCCGTCGTTCAAGTGGATTGGAAGTTTCTGCTTTTCAATCGCAAGGAAGCACGCGGCAAGTTCGAGCGAGCCTGCCGCCCCCAGCGTGTGGCCTGTCATCGGCTTCGTTCCGCTCACGGGGACTTTTCTTCCAGAGAAAACCTTGTCCACCGCCTTCGCTTCCATCGAGTCGTTGAGCTTTGTTCCAGTGGCGTGCAGGTTCACATAGTCGATTTCGTCCGCTCCGATTCCAGCGTCCTTCAATGCGCTTTCCATTGCCGCTGCCGCTCCGCTTCCGTCTTCGAGTGGCGCCGTCATGTGCGACGCGTCCGAGCTTTCGCCCGCGCCCAGAAGCTCGATTCCTGTTCCGTCCAAATCCTCTTTTGAGAGCACAAACACGGCCGCCCCTTCTCCGAGCGTGATTCCGTGCCGGTTCCGGCTCATGGGGTTCGTTATTTCGTCCGAGACAGCCCCAAGCGAGCCGAATCCCAAAAGAACCGTTTCGGACGCGACATCCACGCCTCCGCACACTACCGCGTCGAGCATTCCCGCCTGCAAAAGCTCCCTCGCCTTTGCGATTGCGCTCGCGCTCGACGAGCACGCCGTGGAGAACGCGAGGGAAAGCCCCTTTATGCCGAATTTTTTTGCGCAGAAAGATGCCGGATAGTCCGCGCCCTGAATCTCCAAGTCGTATTCTTTTGGAAACGCGCCATTCTCGAAAAAATCCTTGTGCGCCTTGAGCGAAAGTTCCGAGCCGTTGTCGCAGCTTCCTATGCAGGCTCCGACCCTCTCCCTGCCGAATTTGGCGACCGCTTTCTCCACCGTCGGCGCGATTTCGTCCAATGCGGCCTGGAAAATCTGGAGAAGCCGCATTTCGTATTTGTCGCCCGTCTTTTTTAGCTTTGAGTCGTCTATTTTGCCGACGAAGAATTTCCTGTCCTCTCCGTCTTCAGTTTTTCCGAGCGTGATGCTCTTTATGCCCGACTGGTCGCCTTTCGTAATCGAATCGAAAAATTCGTCGGGATTTGAACCGCAGGCGCAAATCAAGCCCGGTTTTGAAAGAAAGAATCTCATTTTAAAGCTGCCTCCACTTTTTCCGTGAAACATTTCGGGCAGAAGAACTGTGTCTCGTTCGTGTCCGCCTTGACGCACATCTGGCTGACGCTTCCCCTTGTCGTCAATTCCCCTGTCTTCTTGTTGTAAAGCTCGAATTTCATCTGAATCATGTTCTCGTATTCCACAAGGATGGCCTTCGCCCTGCACACGTCCCCGAACCTGAGCGACTTCATGTACTTCGCCTTGACTTCCGTCACCGGGAACATGTAGCCGGATTTTTCCATTTCGATGTAGTTGTAGCCGATTCTGTCCAAGAGCGCGCACCGTGCCCTCTCGAAGTAGTTGATGTAGTTCCCGTGCCAGACGATTCCCATGGGGTCGCAGTCGTTGAAGTCGACTTTGAATTCCGTCTCCTCCGTCAGCGTTTTTTCTTCGTTCGTGTGTCTCATCGTGTTTTCCATTTTTTTCCCTCAAAAAAATTAGTCCTGTCCGCCCCAGAAATCAAAAAAATTGTACCATTGATACGGGTGGATTCTGCATAGTTCCTCAAGATTCCGCGCGTAGCATTCCGCCGCCTCTCTTATTCTTCCGTCGCGCTCGCTACGCTTGCAGCCGAAATCGACCGGGCATTTCTTTACATACATGTCGTACTTTGCGTCGAGGGCGAAATCCTTGTGCCTCATGCCGTTGACGAAATACGTGGGGGAATTCAAAAGCGAAATCATCAGGAAGACTCCGTATGGAAAGTTTGCTTCCTTGCCTAGAAAATTGATTTTGATGTTCCTGTCCGTGTGCGCGCTCACTCTGTCGCCCGCGATGACGACGACTTCCCCGTTCTCAAGACGTTCCTGCAGCAGAAGAATCGTCTCCGGGCCGATGTCGTTGGAGCTTACGATGTGGAAACTGGAGTCGGAATTCACCTGGTTCAGCAGTGCGTTGAATCCCGCCGATATGTTCGCGTCCGAGATTGTCGTTATGGACATCCTCCGCTTTGTCCCGGATTCGCCCATGCTCGCCAGCCCTTTGAGCATCTGCGCGTTTCCGAGGTGCGAGATGACGATGACCGCCCCCTTCCCCGAGTCGATGTCCGAGACGAGGTTGTGCACGTCCGTTCCCTGCCATTCCACGTTCGAGAAGTTGAGTTTTCCCGCCCACGACTGGACGTCCTCCACGAGATTCACGGCGAAGCACGCTATGTGCTTCAGGGAACTGCCCCTTCGCCCAAGATTCGAGAAGTACATCTTTGAGAAACGCCTTGCGTTTTTCGAGAACGTCCAATAGAAGAACCCCACGAAGAGCGCGAAGAACCTGAAGAGCCACGAAGGCAGAATTTTCAGGCATTTTAGCATGAGAAAATAGCCGAGGGAGTTGTTCTGCTTCTGTTCGTACCAATTATCTGCCACGGATTTTTCTCCACAGCAATATCGGGCTTCTGACAATCATTCCGCAGAAGAATTTCGTGAACACCCAGGAAATCCGCACGTTGTCCCTGAACGGATGGAAATTGCTTATTCCGTCGATTGGGTAGGTGACTTTGACCGGGTAGAACTCGTATTTCACTCCACGCCAGATGAGTTTTATGAGGATGTCGATGTCGAATCCCATCCGCGAGTCGATGTGTCCTTTTCTCAAGAATGCGCACGTCGATTCGACCGGATATATCCTGAATCCGCAGAGCGAGTCCACGATTCCGCCCGACCATGTGACGATTGCGCACCATGTGTTCGCGAATTTGTGTCCGCCCTTCCTGTGTCCAGGAGCTGTCTCGTCGAATTCCGGGTAGCCGCAGATGAGCTTTTCCGGGCTTTCCTTTGATTTTTCGAAGAAGAATGAACACCGTCCGATGTCGTGCTGGCCGTCCGCGTCCAGCTGGAGGACGTGCGTGAAGCCCATCTCCTTCGCCTTCTCCATTCCGATTCTGAACGCTACTCCCTTTCCCCTGTTCCTCTCGTTTTCGATGAGCGTGACGAAGCCGCTGTTTTTTCCGGCCGTTTCCCTCAATATGTTCTTCGTGTCCTCGTCGTTGCCGTCGTCCACCAGTATTACTTTCGTCTGGCTCTCTTCACAGAACGGCTTCAAATTCTCCACTACGCGTTCACATGCTTTTCCGTGCTTGTACACCGGAATCAATATCGCTTGTCGGTAATCCATGGAATCGATTATACACGAAAACACGAATCGACACTGCCCTTTTTGGCAGGCGCTTCCCGATTGTTGAAATCCGTGGTTCGTGCCGATACTATAAAATAAAATGAATTTGTTCAGACCGGTAAGACTCTTTCTTTCGACATTCCTGGTTTTCTCGTTTTGTCTGGTGGCTTTGACCGCGGAGGATTGGTATGTCTGTCTCGCATCCTACCGGGATGAGAAGAGCGCGATGAAGCAGCTCAATTCGCTTGAGTCGCACGGCTGTCCGGCATTCGCGGGAAAAGTGCAGACCGAAAGCGGCGAGTTGATACGCGTTTTTTATTCCAGGAAATTCAAAAGCCAGTCGTCGGCAATCCAGTTCAAGAACAAGCTTGAGTCCTCGCCGCAGTTGGATTTCCTTCCCCAAAAGAATTTCTGGTGCGTTCCCTATTCGGGCGAGATGTTCAGGGCGAATCCCGATTACGAAAAGTCGCTTGGGGAAAGAGAATCGGTTGCCGAAGTTCCGTTCACGCGCCGCACTCCAGAAATTCCTGTCGAGAAAGTCGTCGAAATCGAGCGCAAAGCAGAAGTCGTCAATGAAATTCCCGTGGTCGTCATAGAGGAAGTTCCTGTCGAGAAGAAAGTCGAGGTCGTCAAGGAGGTGCCGGTCGAAGTCCCTGTGGAGGTTCCCGTCACCGTAATCGAACAGCGCGAGGTCGTGAAGGAAGTCGTGCGGGAAGTGCCCACAATCGTCATCGAGGAAGTCGAGAAGCGCGTGGAAGTCGTCAAAGAGGTCGTGAAGGAAGTCGTCCGTGAAGTTCCCGTCGTCGTCATCGAGGAAGTCGAGAAGCCTGTCGAGGTCGTGCGCGAGGTCGTGAAGGAAGTCGTCAAGGAAGTCCCGGTCGAAAAGGAAGTTGTCAAAGAGGTTGTGAAAGAGGTTCCCGTCGAGAAAATCGTAGAGGTCGTCAAGGAAGTTCCTGTCGAAAAAATCGTTGAAGTCGTGAAGGAAGTTCCGTCCCCGGCCTCGTCTTCCGATACAGCCTTCGCTTCCGAAAAGAATTCCCGGCCGAGTCCAACAGATGCGGAGAACGAAGAAGGGGACGGGCGGGAAGAAGAGCCTGAGCTTTCCGATGAGGAGCGTGCCGCAATGGAGAAGGCCGAGCGCGCAAATAAGCTCAAGGCCAAGAAGCGCACTCTCGTCGTCCGCGACAGCGACACTGGAGAGGCAATCGAAGACGCGGCGATATCCATCGACGACGGTTTCGAGATTGCCACTGATTCCGAGGGAGAGGCGCGCATTCCGGACGAGATAACGGACGGGGAGCATTTCGTGGAGATATCCAAGGAAGGGTACGTCTCTGTCGAGCAGTCATTCACTGTGAGGAAGGACAACATCGCAAGCATAAACCAGTTCTCCATCCCGAAAGCGGTCGACTATGAGCGGATAAAAATCTCCGTCGAGTGGAGCCAGGGCGTTTCCGACTTGGATGCGAGGATAGTCGTGGAAGGAAATCAAATCTACTACAAAAACAGGAAATTCGAGAACGTGCACCTGGACAGGGATTCGCGCTCGTCTCCTGGGGTCGAGACCATTTCGATAGAGAAAGTCGACTCCGAGAAAATATATTCGTTCTACGTCACCGATTTCGCGAACTACAACTCGAACACCTCGAACAAGCTCTCGAATTCAGACGCGAAAGTCACGATTTGGCTGAACAACGAATACTACACGACGATAAAGCCGCCGAAAAACATGGTCGGTTTCAAGTGGCACGTGTTCGACGTGGTGGATTCCGAGGTCGTCCTCGTCAACACGATAGCGGCCGAGTCGATGAAAGCGTCCGTCAGCCAGTCCAAGAACAAAAAGTGACGGTCTAGCTTTTTGGGACGAGAAAGACCGTCCCCTGCGAGTAGACTACGCTTCCGTCTCCGCTTCCCAATGTGAAAGACATCTTCCATTCACCGTTTTCTTGTCGCGGGGAGATTTTTACAGATGCCTTTGCGTCGGTGTCGGGCAGAATCTTCCCGATGAATTTCACGCGCTTTATCGACTTCACCGCGATTGGACACTTCAAGGTCTCGCCCGCCATGCGCACGACCATGTCCAATTGGGCGACCGCCGGAAAAAGCTTGAACGAGGGGAAGTGCCCGTCGAAGAATGGCGAGTCCTTCCCGATTCTCACTGCTCTTTCAAGTTCCATCATTTCTCACCCGAAAAAAGCGACTGGATTTCCGGCTTGTGCTTTTTCCCCTGCACGTCGCAAGGAATCTTGTCGAGGTAGCGGTACTTTTTTGGAATCACCACATTCTCGAAATACTGGAGTAGATAGTCGTGGAAATACTTGTTGATGTCGAATTTGTCCATTCCCCTGAACTTTTCCTGTCCGTCTTTGTTCAGCACGATTGCGGCCGCGAGGTACTGCCTTCTGTCGCTCATCGGAACGACACAGCAGTCGGCGACAAGCCCTGTCTGCCCGATTCTGTTCTCGACTTCCACCACGCTGATTCTCTTCTCCTCGATTTTCACGATTGAGTCCGCCCTTCCCTTGAGAATGAACCGCCCGTCTTCGTGTATGTCGACCAAATCCCCGGTCTTGAACCCTTCCGGGTTCTTTATGTACGGAGATATTATCGTCAGGCAGCCGTCGTCCTTGTCCGCCCAGATTTTTGCGTTGTCGAACGGTGTCCACTCGTCTCCGTCCTTCGTCCTCTGCCTGTACGCTATTCCGCTGGTCTCCGTCGAGCCGTAGACTTCGAGCGGGCAGAATCCGAACACTTCGAGCGTCCTCATCGCGACTTCCGGCAAAAGAACGCCCCCGGAAGTGAAAATCCACGGATTCTTGAGCGGAAGCTTTTTCGCTTCGTGGATTCCCTCGTCGAATTCCATGTTCGTCCGTTTGAGGAACGCAGGAACCGCGATTATCATGTACTCTTCGTCGTCGAGCGAGTTGAATTCCTCCGGAAACTCGATTCTCTTCCTCCTGAAAGGAACAGCCAAAGAGAACGGAAGGCTTATGGTGAAAAGGAATCCGTAGATGTGGTGCTGGCTCACGGTGGCGCAGAGCTTCCTCGAAAGGAATTCGTCCCCCCATTTTTTCATTATGAACGCGTTGTCCTCTTCGAATTCCTTCATTCTCTGCCGAACAGCCTTCGGATGCCCTGTGGAGCCTGACGTGTACATCACGATTCTCGTCTCCTCGGAATCGATTGGAGGCGTTTCCATGATTTCGTCTTCCGCGACTTCCGTCTTTTCGGCTATCGACGGAATGAATTCCGCGCCCTCTATCGGCTTGCCCTCGATTTCGCTCTGGTCAGTGATGAACACGATTCCGTCGCTTGTCGATTTTATCTCGGCGATGAACGAAGGCGATATGTTCGCCGTCAGCAGAACCTCCTTTTTGCACTGGAGGAGAGCGACGAACGAACAGAGGAAAAGATAGTAGTCTTCGCAGTGCAGAATCCATTTGTCCGCGCTGTCGTGGCTCTTTATGAATTTCCTCATCTTCGCCGAGTCCCGGAGGAAATCGCCCCATGTGAGGAAGCGGTTGTCCGACCACTTCCTTTCGTAGCAGATTACAGTGTCCATTGGTCTGGACGAAGAATTGAATCGAGTGATTGGAATTGATTTTGGCATTTTCGAGTTGACCACCATTCTTATAAAAAATTCTACAGCGAAAAGGATTCCCATCAAGGCGTAGGAGATTCCGCCGTTGTAAATCGACCAGATTTTGTCGTTCCCGAAAAGAACCGTGGCGAAAGCCGCGGCTCCATTCAGAATGAAGAAGGCGCACCACACAATAGTGACCCGGAAGCAGTACCTCTCAACGCGACTTGAGATGAGCGAGCCTTCAAGCTTTTTGTCGGAAAGACACGCGAACCGGAAGCAGATGTTCGGCCGCATGAACAGCGTCGAAGCGAACGTGAACAAAAAGATTCCGTTCATCACGACGGGATAGAGCTTTATGAAAAGCGACTGCCCTGTCGCAAGACAGACGACTCCCGCCGTCAGAAGCAGTGCCGCCGACAACAGGAATTTCGCGTTCCTCTTCGCTTTCTCCCGAAAGTCCCCTTTTCCGCTCGTGGCGAAAAGCATGTAGAGAAGCGCGATGAAGACGGCGAAAAGCGAAAAGACCTTCAACGGCACCTTGAAGACTACGAGGCAGGAGAAGACGATGAGCGGATAGATTATCGACGCTGCTGTGAAAAGTATTTTCGATACGAGAGGCATTGCCTTTGTCGCTCTCGCTATTTTGAAGCTTTCGCCTGCTCCGCAGAAATGTAGGCGGCCAAAGCGTCTATCGACGCGAAATGCTGTCTCGTGTCCGCGTTTTCCGCGTTGAATTTGACACCGAACCTTTTCTTGAGCGCGACTCCGAGTTCAAGCGCGTCTATGGAGTCGAGTCCGAGTCCCGTTCCGAAAAGAGGCTCCGAGTCGACGATTTTTTCCGGTGTGACATCCTCAAGTTCGAGAGAGGAGATGATGCATTCTTTGATTTGCTGTTTGAGTTCGTCCATTTTGTTTTCCTTGTAATTCAAAAAATTAGCCGTTGTTTTTTCATTATACCTTTTTCAAAAGCGTTTTTCATTAGAGGTTTTTCATGTTGGCTTCGTCCGCCCTTTCTTTTTCTTCGCGGATTGTCTTCTGCAGTTTGTCGGTGCATTTTCTTACCGCAATCGCGTTTGGAAATCCGGCGAATTCCTCCGGGGAAATCTCGTCCATGACGCGTATGTCGTAGATGAAACGCTCGTTTGGGTTCACCTGCAGAACTTTGTCGCCTTTCCTCATCCCGATTTTCAGGTTTCCGCCGAGGTACACCGGAAGAATCGGATGTCCTGTCCCAATCGAGAGCCTTGCCGCGCCTTTCTTGAACGGACGCAGTGTTCCGTCGGGAAAGCTCCTCGTCCCTTCCGCGAAGAATAGAATCGTTCCTCCGTCGTCCAGGTTCGTCCTCGTCCGTTCCATCATCTTTCCGAAGTCGAACGAATTCGTCATGAAAAGCGAGTTTATGAGCGGAGAGAGCGGGTTCGACTTCGACAGGGAGCCTTTCGCCACTATGTCGCTCCACGGAAGCAGCGAAAGCATGAGGACCGAATCGAAGAACGCCGGGTGGTTCGCCGCTACGACGACGCCTTCCGCTGTCCGGAGCTTTTTCCTGTCCTCTTTGGAGATGTTGATTTTCACAAGTCCGACAATCTGCGTGAATCCGATTCCGCCCCTGATTATCGGGTTCGCGAGTTTCCTGGCTCTCCTCTGGAAATCCTGCTGCGTCTTGGAGAACATTTTCACGAACGGCAGCATGACTATCTCAAGCGAGATTCCGATTCCGAAATAGGCGAATGTGAGCAGTTTGCAGACTATCCTGTATATGTAGATTATCCTTCGCATGTCTTCCCTCAGTCTACCTGCCGAATTTAGCCATGAAATCGGCAGGGGAGTGGAAGTCGAGGCTTCCTATTTCCGACGCGCCCTCCGTTCTTTCCGACGACAGCACGCACGCCATCGCCATGGGCTTCTCCGAAAGGGCAGAGGAGGATGTTCCTTCGTATTCGGCAGGAACGCGCTCGTCCGCGTATGCGAAAACGACCCTTTTTTCCCTGCCGGATATGACAGCCGCGGCGGCCGAAGAGAGAGCCGCTGAAAAATCGCGTCCCGCCGGGTAGACCGCCGTGTAGCCGGCCTTCATTCCGAGCGCGATTGTCGCGACCGCAGGCGGTGTGTTGAACACGGATATCGAGAACTGCGCGGGCATGACCTCTGCGTCTTCGACAATGCCTTTGTTGATTTTGAGCTGACGGGTGATTTCCCCCCTGAACGAAGCGAATACGAGTTTCGCGTCCTTCAAAGATTCGTCGCCGTCAATGACGTTGTGGACGACTTCTATCGTCATCTTTGAGATTTGGCTGAGCCTGCGTTTGAAAAGCGGGTCGACATACGGAAGCTTCGGCGACTCCGCCAAGTTTTCTTCGCAAGGCTCGTATTTTTCGAATTTTGTAAGATAAAGTTCCATCGCCTTCACGCTTTCTTGAAATTCAAAAGAGAATAGAAATTCGTTCCGAGATTGTGGTGCGCAGTCTCCAGCTTGAATCCTGCCCGCTCAATCGCCTCCACAAGCTCCCCGAACCTGTACATCTTGCTGTTTCCATTCGCGATGCATGTGAAGTAGAGGCTCGTCGCCTGCAGCGCGTAGCTCTCCCCCTCGAACTTCTGCATGTCCCAAAGCGGTTCGAGAACCCACACGTCGCACTTCTCGTCCACGGAATCGTGTATCTTCGTCAGAATCTTCGTTATCTGCTTGAGGCTGAAACAGTCGAGAAACTGGCTCATCCACACGGCGTCCGCGCCTTCCGGGAGTCTTGTCGTCTCGTCGAGCACGTTTCCGCTTACGAATGATATCCTGTCCGAGAATCCAGCCTTTTTCGCGTTCTCCTCGGCGACTTTCGTCTGGCCCGGCAAATCGACTATGGTCACGTTCACGTCGCTGTCGTGCTTGCAGGAGGCTATCGCCCATTTCGCCGTGTTGCCTCCTATGTCGAAGAGCGTTTTCGGTTTTTTCGCGTAGACGATTGGCAACGCTTCCGGGAACGCGACATCGGAGTAGAAATGGTCGAATTCGAACCAGGACTTTTTCTCACGCTCCGGCAGTGTGGAGAGGGCTTCGTAGACGGTCGTCCATTTGTCCCCGAACTGCCTCAGCCCCTCCGGCTTTCCGTTCTTCACGGATTCGAGCAGGTTGAACGCGCCCTTGTAGCAGATGTCGTTTGTGAAGTTGAAGTTGACGCGCGTGCAGTCGTCTTCGAGCAGGAACCAGCCTATCTTTCCGAGGACGATTTTTTCAGTTCCGTTCTCTGCCTCTTTCTCGTTGAATTTGACGACGCCCATTCCAAGCGCCATCTCCACAAGCACTCCGACCCCATACTCCGAGATGCCTGATTTTTCCGAAAGTCCCTTTATCGTGATTCCCTCGTCCCCCGAATCCGAAATCATTTGCAGAAGACCGAGTTCGATGAGCGCGCGGATTGCCTGGAATGTCATTGGTGAAAAGGCTATTTTGATTGCCTCGACTTTTGCGTCGATTGCGCGGATTTTGTCGGTGTAATACGATTTGTTCTCAATTTTCATGTTTCGATTATATCAATTGCACCTCCAAAAACTCCATAGTCTTTCGAAGTTCCTCAAAAAACATGATATAATCAGTTTGTCCGGGAGCGAGGCTGTTCCCGTTGATTACTTGAAAAGAAGGTGTGGACTATGAGAAAGATAATAACGATAAGCCGCGAATTCGGCTCTGGCGGAAGGATAATCGGAAAGAAGGTCGCGGAAAACCTCGGCTACGAATTCTTCGACAGGGAGATAATCGACATGGCGGCGAAGGACAGCGGCCTTTCGGCGGATTTCATCGAAAAGACAGAGCAGAACATCTCTTCAGGCTGGCTCTACAATCTTCTCTTGGGGACGAGCTATTCCGGGACATCGTTCGGTTCTGGAGTGCAGCAGATTGGCGCTCACAGTCTTCCCCTCGCGGACCAGGTGTTCAACGCCGAGCGGAAGATAATCCTTGGACTTGCGGATAAGCCGTGCGTCATTGTCGGTCGGTGCGCCGACTATATTTTCAGGACGAGCGAGGAAGTCGAAAAGAAGGAGCTTCTCAACATATTCATCTACGCGGATTTCGACGACAAGGTGAAGAGGGTAGCCGAAAGGCTCGGCATCGACGAGAAAGAGGCGGCAAAGACCGTGACCCAGGTGGACAAGAGGAGGGCGAACCACTACAACACCTTCACCGAGGACACTTGGGGCGACAGGCAGAACTACGACCTCATCGTGAATTCGTCCACGCTCGGAATCGAGCAGACTGTGGAAATGCTCACTTCGTTCATCAAAAAGGCCTAGCTTCTCTTTTGCGGCGGCGTGTCGAGCTTTATTCGTATGAGCTTTATGCGCCGACGCTCGATTTCTTCTATTTTATAGGTGATTCTGTCTATCTTTTTCGACTCTCCCTCTTCCGGCAAATCGTCGAACTGCTCCAGAAGCCACCCCGCTATCGTGTGGTAGTCTTCGGAATCCAAATCCAAATCGAAAATGTCGTTCACGTCGTCTATCTTCATGTCCCCCGGCACGAGGTATTCAACGAGCGAAATCGGCGTTATCCTGTTTTCCGGTGAAATCTCGTCGGAGTCTTCGTGGACGCTGCGTCCAAAAACGGCGCGCATTATGTCGTCTATCGTCACGATTCCGATGTTGGAGCCGTTCTCGTCTATCGCTATCGCGAAATTTGTCTGCTCTTTCTTGAACCGGGCGAGAAGGTCTGTCGCCATCAGCGTTTCCGGGATGTAGATGACGTTCTGCATGACTTTAGAAATGAAATTCTTCGAATCCTTGAACCGGCTGTTCATCAGAATATGCTTGTAGTAAATCATTCCGAGCACGTTGTCGAATTCTCCGTCGCATACGGGAATCCTGGAGAAACCTGTCTCGGTGAATATGCCCACGATTTCGTCGAACGAGGCGTTGGCTGGAATGAATTTTACGGAAGAGCGGTGCCTCATTATGTCGTGCACCCGCAAATCCGTGAAGTCGAAAATCTTGTAGAGCATCTTCTTTTCGCTGTGTTCGAGGGTTCCTTCGTTTTCCCCGACTTCTATGAGAGATTTCAGTTCCTCTTCCGTTATGAGGTTCTTGTCGTTCTTCCAAAGCGAATTCAAGACGATTGTGATTCCCCCGGAAATTTTCGCGAAGACGAAAACGACAGGGTACAAAAGCCTCTCCAGCCAAATCAGCGGCCGCGCGAAACGTGATGCCGCCTCGACCGGGTACACTGCCGAGAATGTCTTTGGCGTTATCTCGCCGAATATTATCAGGACGAACGCCATTATGAACGTCGCCGCCACGCTTCCCGCTTCCCCCGCGATTTTGACGGCGACGGTCGTGGCCAATCCCGACGCGAGCGACGTGATGAAGTTGATTCCAATCAATATCAGTGAAAGGAGCTTGTCCGTATCCCTTTTGAGGAACGCGATTCTCTTCGCTGGTGTCGATTTTTTGCCGGGGTCGTCTTTCTTGAGCATTTGGCGGAGCGTCATCTTCGTTATTGAAAGGAAAGCCGTCTCGCTCGAAGCGAAAAAAGCGACGCAGCAGACCAAAATCGCCACGATGATTGAGGGGAGCACGATGTCAGTCAGCGCTTGCATTCTGTTCCTCCTCGGTGTCGTCGAAGATGTAGTCGTCTTCCTCCGACTCTTCCTGCGGTGTTTTCGTGCATCTGACCTTCGATATCCTCATTCCGTCAAGCTCCTCCACTTTGAAGACGTAGCCGCCCTCTTCGATTTCGTCGCCCGGAACCGCCATCCTGTCGAGTTTCTCAAGAATGAATCCCGCGATTGTCTCGTTCATGTGCGTGTCGAAAGTGATGTGCATGTTCTCTTCCAAATCGATGAGCCTCGTCTGCCCGTCGATGAGCGCGTCGTCGAAATCCTCGATTTTCTCCGATTCTATGGACGTGGACCAGCCTTTCTTCTCGAAATCGTCCGCTATTCCCCCGAAGATTTCCCTTGCGATGTCCTCGGTCGTCAAAATTCCGTCGGTTCCAGAGTATTCGTCTATGACGATGGCGAAGTTCTGCCTCTTTTCGTTGAGCAAAGCCTGAATCTGGCTCATCTTTGTGCTTCCCGGAATGAAAAGGGGAGGGCGCATGACTTTTTCCACAGAGAATTTTTCCTGGCTGCCGGAAAACGAGAGCATGTCCTTCACATAGATGACCCCGACGATGTTGTCCAGGTCGCCGTTGTAGACGGGAAAACGGGAGAGCATCCTCGTCTCCGAAAGCAGTATGATGTCCCTGAACGAAGCGTCCGCCGTTACGCCGATTACGTTGCGCCTCGGCACCATGATGTCGACCGCCGCAAGGTCCGTGAACTTGAATACACGGCTCATCATCTTCTTCTCGTCGTTCTCAAGCACGCCCTCTTCTCCGCCCACGTCTATGAACGTCTTTATCTCGTCCTCCGTGAAGGAGACCTTCTTCTTCTGCGTGTCGATTCCGAAAATCCGCAGAATCGAGCGCGATATGAAAGTGAAGAAAAGGACAAGCGGCCGGAGCAGCCAGAAGAACAGCGTGACGAAGCCCGAAAGCCCGAAAGCGATGCTCTCCGGGTGCCTTGTGGTGACGCTTTTCGGCGTGATTTCCCCGAAGACGAGCAGGAGGACGGTCGAGATTCCCGTCGCGATTCCCAACCCCTTCGGACCGAAAACTTCAAGAAAGACGGATGTGAGAACGACGGACAAGGCGACGTTCACGATTTCGTTCCCGACAAGGAGCATGTTCAGAAGCTCCTCTTTCTGGTCGAGCAGCTTTCCCACCCTGATTGCCTTTTTGTCGCCTTTTTCGCGTAGGAAATGTACACGGAGTTTGTTGAGTGCCAAAAACGCGCTCTCGCTTGCCGAAAAAAGTAGCGAAAGCGTGACGAATGTCGCTGCCGCGGCTATGAGAACAATGAGTCCCAACGGACTCGACGAGGGGTCATCCATAAGATTGTCAATCCTGTATTTGTAGAGTTTTGCTTTTGGAAACTGTATTTCAGTCGAAAAAATACAGTTTCGCAAGAAGTTTATTTTATCCTAATTTTGATTGTTTTGCTCGCTTTCGTTTTTCGCGAGGCTCTCGATGTTTTCTATCATCGCGTTCAAGAGGAAAATCTGCTCGCTTTGGGGAGACGCGTCTATGGATTTTTGCACGTCCTTCTTCGCGTTTCCGTAGTCCTTGACTTTCATCGAAGCGAGCGCCGCTTGATAATAGAGAAGCTGCTTGTCGTCACCCGTCAGGAATTTCCTTTCCGCTGCGCTCTCGAAAATCTTCGCGACTTTGGAAAAATCGTCGCCCGCATCCACCGCTTCCGCCGATGCCAAAGCCATGGTGTGCCGCGGAACCGAGCCGGACACGTTTTCCTTGTCGATTTCCACGACGAGCGCGCTCAATTCCTTGATGAGGTATCTGTAGACGAAATCTGTGCTGTCGAAAATTTCATCCACCGCGGCCACCCTGTCCTTCACGCTTCCGTCCGACATCGCGATTTTCAGGTTGCTGTCGAAGTCCTTAAGGAGCACGATTGCGTCGTCCATCTTCTTTGTGAATTCGTCCTCTCCGTCGACCTTTATGATTTCATCGAACGGTGCCGTGTCCGCGTCTTTTCTGTTCGGGTCGAAATCTTCCCTCACCGAATAGAATTCCAGTGCGGAAACGACATACCCTTCTTTTGTGAGCACGAACATCGACGGAAGCGTCCTGACTGCGTATTTCTCCGCCAGCTCCACCGACTTTTCCGTCTCCTTGATTGTCTTCTCGGACGCCGCTCGCTCCTCCTCGCTTGCGTCCGGGTTCAGGTTCTCGGCGTTTAGCCTGTCCGTCAAATCCAGCTTTACGAACACGAGGTCGTTCCCGAATTTCTTGATGAAATCCGCGCTCCCGAAGCCGCTCTTCTCAAGCCGCTCGGAAACTTCGTCCGTCTCCGCGCAGAAGTCGAGGAAAATGCCCTTGCCGCTCTTCTCCGCCAGCTTCTTCCCTTCGTCGAAATCCGAAATCCATTTTTTCTGTGAACAAGAATTGAAAAACACCGCGGCAAAAAACGCCACCATAAAAACAAATATTTTCTTCATATAAAAGATTCTATGTATTATCAAAGGAATTTGCCACAAGTTGAAGAAACGCCGTTTGAAAAAATCATGCCGCGGAGACTCGGGCATCCTTGCGCATCCTGTTGCCCTGGATTCGGTGTGGATTTTTTGAGGATTTTCCGATATAGTAGAAAAAGAAGCACAGCCACGGAAACGCTGGACACGTTTCCAAGAAACACGGTTGGTCTTCGTTTGTTTGCTAAAAAGCCGCCAAGCAAAGTGAAGTGCACCCCAAATATTGGACACTTTAACTAGGCTGATTTTAAGGACTGATTCCTAAATTGTAAAGGAGTCAGTCCTTTTAATTTAACTTTAATTCTCTTTTCATTATACCAAGTCAGATATTCAATCAACTCTTTCTTAAAATGTTCTACAGATTCAAACTCCTGTAAATATAAAAGTTCAGACTTTAATAGACCGAAGAAGTTTTCCATAACTGAATTATCAAGACAATTTCCTTTTCTGGACATGCTTTGCCTTATTCCCTTTGCCATCAATCTTTGCCGGTAATCATTCATCTGATATTGCCAGCCCTGATCTGAATGAAGGATAAGATTTGTACCATCTGGTATTTGGGAAAACGCTTTTTCAAGCATATCAACCGTCTGGGCATAATTCGGACTTTCTGAAAGATTCC
>FLNX01000144.1_pt1 | contig 38840 bp, 40 predicted proteins | sample 1140341 | NCBI WGS metagenome assembly FLNX01 (sample SAMEA3878208, study PRJEB12797) | bioreactor metagenome | biome: Moose rumen | place: Sweden | collected 2011-10 | reverse complement strand
GTGAGCAAGGCCTACCCCGACGTGCCGGTGACCGAGAAAGATAGCCTGATGGACTATCTGCTTCGTGTCAACGAGGCCAAGGAGGAACATTTCGTCTTCATCATCGACGAGTGGGATGCCATCTGCCGCGAGTTCAAGCCTGGCACGAAAGGTATGGAGGACTACCTCAACTGGTTGCGCCGTATGTTCAAGAGCCAGGACGGCATGAGGGTGTTCGCCGGAGTCTATATGACGGGCATTCTGCCTGTCAAGAAGTACAAGACGCAGTCGGCTATGAACAACTTCCAGGAGTACTCGATGGTGTCGCCGCGCAGCATGGATCGCTACTTCGGCTTTACCAAGGACGAGGTTCGTGCACTGGCCGAAAAGTACGGCATGGACTTCGACGAGTTGGAGAAATGGTACGACGGCTACCAGATTGGCGGTCAGCCCTCGATATTCAACCCTAACTCGGTGATGCAAGCCCTCGATAGTTTCTGGTGCGAGAATTATTGGAACCGCACCGGTGCCGTGGATGCCATAGCAGGCTACATCCAGATGAACTACGAGGGACTGAAGGACGACATCATCCTGATGCTGGCCGGCGGGCGCTGCAAGGTGAATCCCATCGGCTTCAGGAACGACCTTTCGGAAATCTACGACCGCGACGATGTGCTCACGGTGCTCATCCATCTGGGCTATCTCAGTTACGACCGCGTTACGAAGGAGTGCTACATCCCCAACTTAGAGGTGAGTTACGAAATGGAGAGCGCGGTGAAGAGCAACAAATGGGCTGGCGTGGTAACGGCCCTGCAAGCCTCGGAGCAACTGCTGCAGGACACCCTCAACGGCGACGAGGAGGCCGTGGCCCGTGCCATCGACCAGATTATGCGCCGCCAGTACCCCGCCAAGGTCTCGCAGTACACCGATAACCTACTGCTCGTCGGCATCAACTACGACCGCGACACCAAGCAGCACTCTTGCCACATCGAGACCTACGCCGAAGGCAAGTAGCCCCGACAAGTGAGAATAAAGCCCCCTCACAGGGGGCTTTATTTATTTTCCTAAGAATTTGAGAATCGCCTTGGCATCCTCATCGCCAGCGGCGGCCTCCTTTCGGATCTTAGCAAGGATCTTGGGGCCGTCCTTGTCGTTCTTGATGGCTTTCGTCAGGAGCGACTTGGCCTTCTTCTGGTCGGCTGCGAGGCCCTTCTTGCCCAAGAGATAGGCCTTGCCCAATTGGTATTGCGACTTGGCGTGGCCCTGGGAAGCGGCCTTGGTGTACCACTTGACGGCCTCGGCATTGTTCTCGGTGACGCCGTGCCCCTTGTCGTAGCAGCGGGCCAGACGATACATTGCGCCCTTCTTACCCTTCTCGGCTGCGGTCTTCAACTTAGGCAGGGCAGCGGTGTAGTTCTTCGCTTCGTAGAGCGCCTTGGCCTCTTCGTAGACCTTTTCCACGTTCTGGGCATACGAAGTGAATAGTGAACAGTGAATAGTGAATAATAGGATCAGGAACTTCTTCATAACTATTCAAAATTAATGATGACTGACTTCTTGGTGATCGACTTCGTGATAGGGGTGCCCTCCACGGTCAAATGGTCTGAGGGAGTTTCGCTGTCGGTGCCGTTGTCGCAAGCCCAACTCTTCTTCACCGTCGCCGTGAACGAGCCGCCGCTGACAATGATGCCCGTGTCGCTCTTGACGGCCTTGGGCTTGCCGTCGTCGTTGGAGCCGGTGGTCTTGGCCACAAAGGTGCCGCCGCTGACCCTGATATCCTCGCTGCAGTTAATGCCCTTGCCGCCGTCGCCCGTGCTGGTCATCGTGAGCGTGCCGCCAGTCATCGTGAAGAGGGAGTCGCTCTTAATGCAGGCAGCCGACGTGGTATCGACGACGCCATCGACGGTCTCGATCTTGCAGTCGCCGGAAGTCGTGATGGTGACAGTGCCGCCGGTGATCTCAGTACGGGCCTCACAACGGATGCCACGGGCACCGTCGGCCTCGGCCTTCACCGTCAGCGTGCCGCCGTTGATGAACATACCGTCGTTGGCCTTGATGCCGTTGGTGCCGGTGTCGGAGGCGGTGGCATTGAGCACGATGTCGCCCTCGATGGTGATATAGTCGTCGCAGGCGATGGCATTCCTACAGTTGCCGTAGACGTTGAGCGTGCCGGCGCCAGAGAAATAGGTCTGGCCCTCGCTGAAGAGGGCGCCCTTCTGCTGATAGGTCTGGTCGGCGTAACTGGTGCCGTCAGTGAGCGTGTTCGTCGTACCGTCGGCACAGACGATGTAGAGCGACTTGGAACACTGGTTGTTGATGGCGGGGCCATCGGCATTATAGATATCGACGCCATTCAGCAGGATGGTGTACTTCTTCTCGCGATAGACCAGCAGCGAGCCGTCGGTGGCTGTTCCGCTGAGGATGAGCACCAGCGTGCTGTCGGTCGCGTCGGTGATGGTGACGTCGGCCCCACTTACGGCGGCGATGCCCTTGCGGTCGCCTGTGACACTGGCCGAGGTGCCGCTATAGGCCACCCACAGCGTATCACTCAGCGAGGGGACGTTCGTCGTGGTGTCCTCATCCTCCTCTCCATCATCGTCATCATCGTCATTATCAGAGGTCACCAACTTGTAGGCCCCAAAGTCAGTATCGTCGTTCTCGCAGGAAGAGGCAAACGGGAACAGGCAACCCAACAGGAAAAGATATAAAACAGTCTTTCTCATAATTATTATTCACTATTCACTTTTCACTATTCACTTCAAAACTTAAACTTATACCCCACTCCCACATAGTGCATATTGGGATCGTAGTCGTCATCGTCGACATTCTTCATATTCTGGTAGCGATAGAACACGCCAAGGGAGTGCTGCTTGGAGAGGTTGATGTCGGTGCCCACGGTATAGCGCACCTTCTCGATGGCCCAACTGTTGTAGAACTCGGCACTGGCGTAGGGAGTCAGCAGGGCGCCCTTCTTGTCGTACTCGACCTGTAGGCGCGAGCGCAACTGGTTTTTGGCCTTGCCGCTGCGGACATAGCCCTCGTCGAGCGTCATCGTCTGGTCGCTGACCTTTAGTTTGTAGCGCTCAGGCGTGGTCTCAGGCCGATAGGTGTACTGCCAGCGTTCGCGCAACGACAGTTTCAGGCCGTTCTGGAACTTATGACTGGCCGTCAGTCCGGCATAGACACGGTGCTTCACCCCCCAGTAACTGGGACGCCACTTGATCTTGGCATTGCCTTTGCTAGAGGTGTAGGGCGTCACCTTCTCGCGGTAGTTGTAGTCGAGCAACTTATAGCCTGCATCGGCCTTCAGCCACTTGGCCACCTTGTACGACACGCCGAGACCGACGCCCCAGCGATCCATCGTCTTGAAGTCGTTGCGGGTGCGCAGGTCGGCCTCCAGGTCGATGCTCACCTTCCTGCTGAGTTTCTTCTCAGCCTCAACGCCCGCTATGAGTCCGCTCTCGGTCTGAGCGAACAAGGGCAGCCCCATGCTGAGCATCAGGACTGCCGCCGAAAGTCGTCTATACATTCGCATATTCAGAATTCTTAATCTTCAGCATATTCTTCACGTCGCCGCTGTCACTACCATCGTAGTAGACACGCAGCACCGCCATATCGCGCAGGAAGTCGACCGCCCCTACCCTGACGGAGAGCACCTTCTGTCCGAGCCGCTTCTCCAGGTCGGCAATCAACTCCTCGCGGCACTCGGGCTTGATCAGTTCGATGCGGTCGTACTGCACCAGTCTGGAAGCCTGCACCTTGAGGGAATGCTCGAAAATGACGATGGCGGCGATGACAATCAGGTCGATCACCAAGAGTTCAACCAGGGGCGTGCCGATGACCTGGCCTTTGGTATCGACACCGATGGAGTCGGCCATCGCGTGGACCACCGAGAGACAGACCACCACGAAGAGATAGGTCATCTCGCGGACAGGCATTGTGTCGGTGCGGTAACGCATGATGGAGAAGATGCCAAACAGTCCGAGGCCAACACCCATCGTGGCCTTGCCGCGATCCATGCCCATCATCAGATAGACCAGGAAGAAGAGGGCCACGGAGATAACCATAAAGGTGAAATAGAAGTCACGTCGACGGGCCTTCCTAAAGTAGAGGACGTGTACGATGAACCAGTTGACCAACACACAGAGGAGGAACCTCAGGATGGTGTCGCCGAAATCGGCAGAAAAGAAATCTTGTATCATATTGCGTTTATTATTTATTTGTCGTTTATTACTTAATCAACTTGTTCACCTCAATCAGTTTCCGCTTGAAGCGGTTGACGGGCAGATGATCCTGACCAGTGAGGGCGGAACCCATACAGTACTTGGAGAAGCCGTGGGGCTGGATGCGCAACTGGCGGAGCATCTCCAGGACGGGCGAGAACACTAGGCCATCGCGCTTCAGTTCGATGATCACCAGCGGGCCCATATCGAGTTGTTCGCCGCTCTGCAGATTGTTGAAGCGCAGGCTGCTGTCGATGGTGAGCCGCTCGGTCTTGCCCTTGTTGACGAGGGTGATGCGCGAGAAGTGATTGTTGAGCGCGGGCACCAGCGTATCGACGTCATAGCGCAGGTGTTCGCCGAGGAACTGGCGCTTGGTCTCGTCGCTCAGGTCCATATCGCCCACCTCAATGCGCTTCTTCTTCGTCCGCCCGTGGTTGTTCTTGGTCTTCACCTCCATAAACTGGAGGCCAGAGACACAGTAGGTACGGAAACGTATTTTCTGGCGGTTCGTGTGGCCGTGCTGGTGCATCGTGTACATATCGAACTGCCGGGTGTCGAAATAGGTGGTGTCGTACTCCAGGTTGCGCCCGCCGTCGATGTCCTGCACATAGTAGTCCTGCTGGGCCATCTCCAGAAGCCTTTCGAGTTTCTGGAGATTGGTCACAAACTTGGTATCCGTACGATTCATCAGTTTCACGCTGCTCATCTGCTGCAGTGTGATCGGATCGAGGGTCGTCAGGAGTTCATCAATCTTTGACATCACTATTCTCATTTATAAATTTCTCAATTACCACCGTCTCCCGGGTCCACCGCCAGGGCCACCCTGGCTGTTGCCGCCCGTATAGGTGGAGAGGCTGACTGTGGAGCCACCGCTGCAAGCATCGCTGCCGTAGCCGTTCCAGTAACTGTTGCCGCTGGCCGTCACGCCGGAACTGAGCGTCGGGGTGCCCGTAGAACTGTAGACCACCATCGGCGTGCCCATATTGCTGTTCGAAGGCACCTTGAAGGCGGTGATCAGCGAGCCACTGGCATCGTAGAAGCCGTACCAGGCGCCCTTGGTGTAGGTCGAGGCCTGATATGCCGTGCCCGTCAGGCTGTAGCCGCTCTCCAGGCCACCGATGGCAATCACGTTGCCACCCGTGATGTAGAGGGCGTATCGCTGCTCGGTATTGGCATCGAGGGCCACTTCGGGACTCGATGTGGCGACTGCCACCACCGTACCGCCCTTGACGTAGAGGTTGCCGTTGGCGTCGAGGCCGTCGTTGCCGCTGGAGTTACCCATCACGAAGCCGCCGCTGATGGTCATGTGGCTGCTGCTGTTGATGGCATCGTCGCTGGCCTGGGCATAGACGTAGCCGCCGGTGATGTCGAGCGTGCTCTTGCTCTCTATCGCCTCATGGCTCGAGGAAGAGGCATTCACGGTGCCGCCGCTGATGGTCATTGCGCCGTCGCTCTTGATGGCCTTGGCCGAAGCCGTGGCACTGCTACTGTACTTATACTGGCTGCCAGTACTGGTGGCACTCACGGTGCCGTCGCTAATGGTCAACTGGCCGTCGCACTTGATGCACTTGCCGCCCGTGCCTGTCGACTTCAAGGTCAGCGTGCCGCCACTGATGGTCATATTGCCGTCGCTCTTCAGGCCTGCACAGCCCTTGGCGTCCTTCTCGTCGCTGTCGTAGGCACCGTTGCCCGTCGTGGTCACGTTGATCGTGCCACCGCTGACCTTCATATCACCGTCGGCCTTCACGCCCTTCGAGGCTGCTGCCGAAACGGTCACGTTCAGCGTACCGCCTTCGAGATAGACGTTACCCGAGTCTTCATCGTCGTGGTCGGTGGTTTCACCTGTCGAGGTGTCGCCGCCCAGATCGCACTGGATGCCGTCGTCGCCCACACCACTGATAGTCACGGTGCCGCTCTTCATCTGAAAGTATTCCTCGCAGTTGATGCCGTCGCCGACCGCAGAGGTGATGTTCAGGGTCATATTCTTCACGGTGATGTAGTCGCCGCTCTTGATGGCGTGCTTCGTGTTACCAGCCACGTTGAGCGTGCCGTTGCCCTGCAGTTGCAGTTGGCCCTTGCTGTAGATGCAGGCTTTCTGCGAACCATTGGCACCGTCAGTCAGGGTGTTCTCCGTTCCCTTCTTGGCACTCAGTTGGATGCGCTTCGAGTTGGTGATGTTGAGGGCTGCCCCGCTGGGATTGGTCAGCGTCAGGCCGGCCAGTGCGACGGTGCACTTATAGGAGCCGCTCAGGGTGAGCGAGCCATCAGTACTGGCGCCAGAGAGCACGTAGGTGATCTCGTCGCCATCGACCGCTTCGGTATTGCTCTGCGTGATGGTAACGTGGGCACCGCTGACGGTGGCCGTCACGTAGTTGGCGATGTTGTCGGCCTTGGTGACCGTAGCCGTCGAGCCGTCGTAGACGATGTTGACGGTATTGCTGTCGACTGCAGCCGAACTGCTGTTTTCGATGATCATACTGGTGATGTCGCTGAGGTAGAAGGTGTTGCCGTTGACCGTCAGCGTCGTGCCGCCGTTGAAGGTGGCGGGCTGATTCTCCGTCATCTGCGAGGCTGAGAACTGGTAGTTGCCCTCAGCGGTGCTGATGTTCAGCGTCTGGGCCTCGGCTGCTATCGTCAGCACGAGAGCCGTCAAGAGTGCAAATACCTGTTTCATCTGACGTTCACTTTATAGGTTCCACCGTTCGTCTTCACCACATAGATACCGCGGCGCATCTGCGCTTTCGCCACCTTACGGCCCTGCAGGTCGTAAATGTCGGCATCGTCATCGAGGTCTGCGGCCTTCACTTCCTGAATAGCCGTCGTCTCGTTGGTATTCGAGAAGTACATCTTGCTCAGGTCGGCAAGTGTAAAGGTCTGTCCGCCGACGGTCAGCGTGCCGCCGCTGACGTTCACCGACATCGGGAGGGAGGTCACGGCGACGGAGGTCTTCGCCCCATCGACTGTCTCAAAAGTCAGGTAGGAATAGGTGGCGTCGTCGGCCTGTGCCGTCACCCCCCCAACCATAGTCATTAGGAAAAACATGATCTTCTTCATAATCAATCAATTTTAATTCAGATTCAATTTTTCTGCAAAGATAGGCATTCCTACGATGAATCGGAAATTTTTTCAACTAACCTGACTTTTTCTTCAACGAATCAACTATTCACTTTTCACTATTCACTTTTCACTCCTCAACTCCAACTCCACCGGGCAATGGTCGGAGCCGAAGATCTCCGTATGGATCTTGGCATCCTCCAGTCGGTCGCGCAGACGGTCGGAGATGACAAAGTAGTCGATGCGCCAGCCCGCATTCTTCTGTCGGGCCTGGAAACGGTACGACCACCACGAGTAGGTCACCTGCTCGGGATACTTGAAACGGAACGTATCGGTGAACCCACTATTTAATAAGGTGGTGAACTTCGCGCGCTCCTCATCGGTGAAGCCCGCATTGTGACGGTTGGTCTTGGGATTCTTGATGTCGATCTCCTCGTGGGCCACGTTCAGGTCGCCGCAGAGGATAACGGGCTTCTTCTGGTCCAACTGCTTTAGATAGCCGAGGAAGTCATCCTCCCACGTCATACGGTAGTCGAGGCGCTTCAGGCCGTCCTGCGAGTTCGGGGTGTAGCAGCACACGAGATAGAAGTCTTCCATCTCCAGGGTGATGACGCGCCCCTCGTGGTCGTGCTCGTCCTTGCCGATGCCGTAGGCAACGCTGAGCGGCTGGTGCCGGGTATAGATGGCCGTACCGGAGTAGCCCTTCTTGTCGGCGTAGTTCCAATACGACGCGTAGCCCTCGAACTTGAGGTCGAGTTGACCCTCCTGCATCTTCGTCTCCTGTAGGCAGAAGAAGTCGGCATCCAACTGCTTGAATATCTCACTAAAGCCCTTACCTTCGCAAGCGCGCAATCCATTCACATTCCAGGAAATCAGTCTCATATCATACTCTCCGTTTTAAGTTTCGGGCACAAAGGTACAAAAAAAAGACACAAATCAGCATAGATTCTCACATATTTTAGTTAATTTTGCCGAGGATTAGCAAGAAATGATAATATGGAAGGTATGAAAATGAACATTTGGGGACTCCTGAAGAATATCCTGCCATTTGTGCTGCCCTACAAATGGCTGATTGCCGTGACACTCGTGCTGACACTCGTCGGCTCACTGATGGCGCAGGTCAACGCCGTCGTGCTCGACCGTGCCGTCGATGCCATCAACGCCCTGCTGCAACAGCCCGAGGGCTTCCAGTGGAGCCAGGCCGTCAAGATCCTGACCGTCATCACCGTCATCCTGCTCGGCAAGGAGGTGGTGGGGGCCGTTGTTACCTTCTGCCAGCGCTACTACGGCGAGCGGATGCGCATCCTCGTCAGCCGCGATATGTCGCTGCGCGTGGTCGACAGGATCCTCTCCTTCCGTATGGCCTTCTTCACCAGCGAGGGCAACGAGACGGGTAAACTCCAGTCGCGCATAGACCGGGGCATTATGAGCATGAGCAATACGGTGAACAATTTCTTTATCGAGATCCTGCCGCTCTTCACGAGTGCCATTCTCGCCCTCGGCCTGATGTTCGCTGCCAACTTCTATGTGGGTCTTGTGGCCCTCTGCATCGTGCCGCTCTACTTCTGGGTGACCTATATCCAGGCCTCGAAGATGAAGGGCGGACGGCGCGGCATCTTCGGAGGCCATCAGGCCGTCAGCCAGGGCATCCTCAACATCATCGAGAGCATCACCGTCATCAAGTCGTTCAACCGCGAACAGATAGAGGCCGAGCGTCAGGCCGCCATCCAGCGCTCGATGACCGACCTTCAACTGAACACCCGCAAGCAGGCCTACCTCTTCAACGGTCTGAAGAGTTTCCTTGAGCAGATCGGCACCGTGCTCATCATCATCCTGACTGCCTATCTCGTGCTCATCGACTATCCCGGTATGTCCATCGGAAAGATTATGTACCACGTGATGCTCTTTGCCAATGTCAGCGCGCCCATCCGACAACTCCACCGCATCTACGACGATATGAACGACGCCCTGATCTACGCTGAGGGGTTCTTCGGCATCCTGCAGGCCGACGACGAAGTGGAGCCGACGGGCAAGCATCATCCAGAAGAGGTGAAGGGCGACTTCGAACTGCAGAACGTCGACTTCACCTACTCGAACGGCACGCAGGCTCTCTTCGACGTGTCGATGCGTATTCCGAGTGGCAAGATCACGGCCCTCGTCGGACTGAGTGGTGCCGGCAAGAGCACCATCGTCAACCTGCTCGACAAGTTCTATCAGCCGCAAAAGGGTTCTATCCGCCTCGACGGCAAGGAACTCACCGAGTGGGACACCGAGTGGCTGCGCGACAATGTCGGACTGGTGTTGCAGAAGAACCACATCTTCGACGGCACCATCGAAGAGAACATCCGCTACGGCAATCCGAAGGCCACCCACGACGACGTGGTGCGCGCCGCCCAGCAGGCCTACATCTACGACCAGATCATGCAACTGCCCCACGGCTTCGAGACGGCGGCCCTCCAACTGAGCGGCGGCCAGCAGCAGCGCATCGCCATCGCCCGTATGTTCATTAAGAATCCACCTATTATATTCTTAGACGAGCCGACGGCCAGCCTCGACGCCATCGCCACTGAGCAGATCAAGGCCTCGATCGATGCCATCAAGAAGGGCCGCACGGTGATCATCATTTCCCACAACATTGGCCAGATCATCGATGCCGACTACATCTACGTGCTCCAGCAGGGCCGCGTGGTGCAGTCAGGTGCCCCCTCCGACGTCTACCAGCAGGGCGGCCTCTACAAGGAAATCTTCGACGCCAGCGCCCGCAGCATGAACGTCGACAAGATCGCACATACCGTGCAGAATTAGTGAAAAAGTGCTACCTCGCGCCACCATTATTTAGCAAATTGTGGCCAATTAAGGATAAGCCCTTATAAAAACACTAACCCCGCAGTATGCCTTTCGGCAGGGACAACGGGGTGTTACGTTGCAAAGATAATCATAAAATGTGAAACAAGCAAGCAAACGAGCAATTATTTTAGATATTTTAAGGAGAAATGGACTTTAAGACGAGTCAGAAGCTATATTCAGTGCCCAGAATGCGCAAATATTTGAATGCTTGTGCGGGCAACAAAGGTAAGACGAAGCAGTTGTATCGCTACAATCTCAGGCTGTGTCAACGGTTCTATGGAGCGTTGAATCTGTTCGAGGTTATGTTGAGGAATGCCATCAATGAGCATTATGCGGCCTACTACTCCGATCCTGACTGGATTGTCAACCAGGCAGACACAGGCAAGTTGCTGGAATACAACAAGGATGAAATAAGGCTAACGGAAGCCGGATACCGTAGGCGCGGCATATACAACAATGACAAGATGGTGGCGTCGCTTACAATGGGATTTTGGACAAAACTATTTTCCAAAAAGCGATACAAGCGAGGCGGTAAGACGCTTTTGCAAATATTTCCTAACAAAGTGAAGGGCAAGAATCAGGCTGATATTTATAAAGACCTTACTCATATCCGCGAATTCCGCAACCGCATTGCTCACCATGAGCCAATTTGTTTCGATGGTAATGGCAATATAAGCACAGCCTTTGCCCGTAGGCATTATTTGCTGATTTGCGAGTACATCAGTTATATGGGCCAGCAGCCTGACGATGTGATTTCATGGGCAGAGAAGCCAGAGAAGTTCCTGAATGCGATTGACAAAATGCACAGAACAGAGACGTGATTCGTGATATGAAAAGAAGAAGCCCCATACACGCCTACAAGCGACTGCTGGCCAATGACCATAACTGGGATTACGCCTACCTTATAACCGCCCACAACACATGGCTCCACCAATCCTTCTCTGGAGATATGAAATTCCGCAAACTGGAGAACGGACTGTATCAACTTGACGATACGGACAGAAACCCTATCGCTGATTATCCTGTATATGTGAATGTACGAAACGAACGGCGATTCTTCCGTGCCACCCCTATCAGGGATGCGCAGACAGAACGCGATAGAGACAGGGCCATACTCTCAACCGTAAACCTGCGCCAACAGAAAGCCCTCCACCTTTATAAGACCAACGGCAATAGCGTGATGACCCCAAGTTTCAATCCACGCCCCCATGAGGGGAGCGACGCAGCGTGACGGCACAGACTCTATCCACGCCCCTGTTTCAATCCACGCCCCCACGAGGGGAGCGACCGCTTTTTGCCATACGCTATTTCCCTATTTCGTCTTGTTTCAATCCACGCCCCCACGAGGGGAGCGACGTGCCTTCGAGGATGGTGAGGGCGCACTGCACGGGGTTTCAATCCACGCCCCCACGAGGGGAGCGACTTGAGGCGGAAGATTTCTTCGTTCCTGAATACGAGTTTCAATCCACGCCCCCACGAGGGGAGCGACGTCAGTCCATATCTTGCGGACACCACCCTCTGAGGTTTCAATCCACGCCCCCACGAGGGGAGCGACTCGGCAACGTGACGAAGATGCTGACGATACAGGTGTTTCAATCCACGCCCCCACGAGGGGAGCGACACCGCCTCTGGTTCGGCATCGGCAGCGGCAACGAGTTTCAATCCACGCCCCCACGAGGGGAGCGACGACGGCATCAGAGGTTGTTGGTTATCTTGAGCAGGTTTCAATCCACGCCCCCACGAGGGGAGCGACTGATATTAATTCTACTGCTCAAACAGGTCAGGATGTTTCAATCCACGCCCCCACGAGGGGAGCGACGCAGAGCCTACGTCGGTCTTCACGCCACCGTTGTTTCAATCCACGCCCCCACGAGGGGAGCGACGCGGCAAGGTTGGCGATCTGGTATTCTCCAGAGTGTTTCAATCCACGCCCCCACGAGGGGAGCGACCGCAAGTGCCAACTGACGATAAGACCATCCGAGTGTTTCAATCCACGCCCCCACGAGGGGAGCGACTTTTGGCTACTCTCCAATAAAGGTCGCCGATTATGTTTCAATCCACGCCCCCACGAGGGGAGCGACCTAACCCTAAAATAGCAATAATTGATTCTTGTGTTTCAATCCACGCCCCCACGAGGGGAGCGACTGTCCGCACTCACTGCAATATACGTCCATGGGATGTTTCAATCCACGCCCCCACGAGGGGAGCGACTCGTTCAGCGTTGCCTTGATCTCACGCAGATGCTTGTTTCAATCCACGCCCCCACGAGGGGAGCGACCACACCGTGCTCATAACCTCCGACGGGTAGATGTTTCAATCCACGCCCCCACGAGGGGAGCGACGTCGATGGCTGCCAGTTGGTTGATGCTGAGCATAGTTTCAATCCACGCCCCCACGAGGGGAGCGACGTCTGTCATAAGGGGTTATTCTTTGTTGAAGTGTTTCAATCCACGCCCCCACGAGGGGAGCGACCGGGCGTGGCTGGTGCTTCAGCGCGAGATGGAGTTTCAATCCACGCCCCCACGAGGGGAGCGACTCGCCATCTTTTGCCAAATAATTAAGTTATTTTATGTTTCAATCCACGCCCCCACGAGGGGAGCGACAGGTATTCCGTTGATAGTCTTCGGCTGGATGGTCGTTTCAATCCACGCCCCCACGAGGGGAGCGACGCCGCGTCGTACCCAGTCTATTTCGATGTCTGGTTTCAATCCACGCCCCCACGAGGGGAGCGACCGTTCAGCGTTGCCTTGATCTCACGCAGATGCTTGTTTCAATCCACGCCCCCACGAGGGGAGCGACTGCCTTTTTCATAATTTCGTTTAATGTTTGGATATGTTTCAATCCACGCCCCCACGAGGGGAGCGACCATCACCATCTATCAAGGCAAGGGCAACGGACTTGTTTCAATCCACGCCCCCACGAGGGGAGCGACATAGTGTAGTTGTTGATCAGCGTATAGGGCATAGTTTCAATCCACGCCCCCACGAGGGGAGCGACATTCATTGCGAACAGATTGCCGCCAAGAGGGCTGTTTCAATCCACGCCCCCACGAGGGGAGCGACATATCGTGTTCGGGATGCAGAGCCATGCCGAGGTTTCAATCCACGCCCCCACGAGGGGAGCGACCCAAGGTACGCTGTATCTCCAGAGCCGCGGCGGAGTTTCAATCCACGCCCCCACGAGGGGAGCGACCGGCAATGGAATGGGGTTGATACGGGGGTGGCCTGTTTCAATCCACGCCCCCACGAGGGGAGCGACACGGGCGCGAGCAACCTGCTGACCGTTAACCCTGGTTTCAATCCACGCCCCCACGAGGGGAGCGACCTATCACTACGTCATCAGGCTCGATGGCACTATTGTTTCAATCCACGCCCCCACGAGGGGAGCGACTCTATGCTTTTATTCTTTTGATAATCATCATCTTATGCTTTACCATCTGCGAATCTCGACTTTCCGTTTACTAGGTATACAGACTTCATGCCATTAATCTCTTGATAGTCAAGGAGTGCGAACAATGCATATTTTTTGTATGTCATAACGTTCGCAATCACAAAATAATAGCATCATTTACATTATATGATGTCTCTTTGCCGATGGTGACAACTCGCCTGTTCTCATTCTTGCTAAGGTGATAGAAACGGATACTATCGAAGCTTTTGTCCATCACTGCGGAGAGAGCACCCTTCAGTTTGACATATTGCGCCTCGGTCAATTCACACTCAAAGACGGAGTTCTGTACCCGCTGACCGTAGTCTTTGCAGATGCGGGCCACTTGCCGCAACCTCTTTTGACCTTTCTCGCTAACGGTATCCACATCGTACGTTATCAGTATATACATTTTTCTATTTCATTAAGAATACGGGGTAATCATCAATGTCGTTTCTCATATACCTTGCCAACAGCATAGTCTGGACATAGGGTATGAGACCAACGGGTATCTTCTCACCTAAAAAAGGATGGATGACTGTCTCCTTCTTGCGGTTCTGCCATGCCGTGAGGAAGGTGCGCCGCCCGTTGTCGGTCAGCATCACACCCTTCTCTCCTTGATAGATGAAGTCGTGAGGAGTGATTTGTCGGCGGTTGATAAGCGAAAGCACAAAGCGATCGCCCAGATAGGCGCGAAATTCTTCCACCATATCGAGTGCCAGCGAGGCACGTCCTGGACGTAGCGTATGAAGGAATCCCACGTAAGGGTCGAGTCCAACGGTCTCTAATGCAGCCGTAATGTCATTGGTCAACAGTGTATAGGCCAGCGACAGCATGGCGTTTACAGCATCTTTGGGTGGACGGCGGTTCCTGCCAGCAAAGGGAAATACGTCGCGCTGCTGTGTCATCAGTTGCGGCAGTACCTCGAAGTAGCGGTTAGCAGCCATTCCCTCCACGCCTATCAGTTGCGTCTTGTCTGTAGAGCGGAACACGTCGCGTTTGAATGACTCCAGTGCCGTGGCCGCAGTCTCCACCTCTTTGTTGTCGCCATAGTCGCGGATATAGCGGCGCAATATGTTGCGATAGTTCTGAATCTTACCACCGATCATTACCTGTGCCACGTGTAGTGTCCACTGCTCGTCTTCGGCCAGTGTGTACTGGGTCTTGCGCAGTAGCACGTTGCCTCGTGTCTGCCCTTGTATGCGACTGACAAAACGACCGCTTGGCGACAGGAACGTCAGTGACACATTGTTGTCGGTGCAAAGTTTCATCAACCCAGGGCTGGCTCCCATGTAGCCAAAGGTGACGATGCCCTCGATATTGATGATGGGGATGCGGAACACTTCCTGCTGCTTGACCGACACTACGACGTTTTGCCCGTCTTTGCTCAGATATGATTCGGGCGTAGTGATATAGAGCGTGTTAAGTAGTTTCCTCATATAGATAACGTTTCAAATAGGTTGATGCCGCAGGCTGGTTGGCCGTTCCTGGCATACACAGATTGTTGAGCGAGCAGCGGTTGCAGTGCTTGCCGTACTGTATGGCTGGCAGCAGTCTGCTCTTGAACACGCTGTGCATCTCCTCGGCACTGTGCCTGACGATATCGCGCAAATAGTCAGAGATTTCCACCTCCACACGGTGCCGTATCTCGTGATAGAAGAAAGCGCCCCAACCGATATGGATGCCGTATTGCTCTTCCAAGCACATCGCCTGTGCAGCCAGTTGTACCTCGTCCACTTCATTCTTCTTTGGCCGTCCGTGCTTGTACTCCACAGGATATGGCAACCATCGACCTGGGTATCTAGGGTGACTGATGCTGTTCTCCTCGTCGTCTGTAGGATGCAGTTCAATGACATCCGAGATGCCATACAGACCCAGTTCATGCGAGGCGATATTCACGGAGCGTAGGCTGATATAGTCCCCACACTTCTGTCGGTAAGCGGCATCGTCCACATGCTTATGCTGGATTTCGCCCTCCACTGTCAGTCTGTTGTCGGCCCATTGCTGTTCGATGTGTATCAACGCCCACTGCCGGGGACAGAAGCGGTAGTGCTGAATCCCCGACAGCATGAGCATATCGTCCTCATTATACATTATTAAATAAGTTCCTCTATAGTTACCCCAGTTGGTACTACGGCCTTGTCAATGCTCACCTTATAGTCAGAAAACTTACGAGGAGCACCGTCACATATCTTTTCCACTTTCACCATGTCGAAAAGTTTGTTAGCCGGAGCATTGCCTAATGCTGATTCATGGTTGAAAACTATCAGTTTCTGTGCGCTCATCAGTCCTCGTGCAGCAGAGCGGTCGACATCGAACATATTCTTTAGTGCCTCCCAGAATAAAGCGAGGTCTTCTTCAGAAAAACCTGTCTGCTGTGCGAGGTTGGCAGAGATAAAACCGTGGCAGACATAGAGGCCATAGGGCACGGTGGCCTTGCGCCCCATCGTTCGATTGTCGCCACCTTGCTTCTCCGCTTCTTTCTCTGTAGCAACAGCCATACGGGTGATAGAATGTTCAGCGGCTGCAATCGGGTCTACAGAGCGAGCGAAAGTGAATTGTATCGGTCCACGGACCTGCCCAGCATTCTTGCCTGTTGACATGACAGCGCCAAAGGTGCGAATGTCGAAATACTTCTTGCACATAAAGTCGCGCGCTGCCGATGTCTTGTCTTTTGCTGCTTTCACCTCTTCGTCATCATGTGCAGCGTCAATCATCGTGTTCAGTACTGCTTTCTCCCTGATGAAGATATCGTAGCCAGCCGACTGCTCCTTGGCAACCTGTATATAGTTGCGAACTTTACGTTTCAGACAAACGTCTGTAACAAGCCCCATACCTGTTTCAGCATCTACGCGAGGCAGGTTGCCTGCGTCGGGGTCACCATTGGGATTACCATCTTGTACATCAAAGATGTAAACGAAATCGATTCTATTTTTCAGTTCACTCATAGTTGTATATGTTTTTAGTTATTATTGTTATCGTTCTTAGTGAAAAAGTCCTGCCGCTGATGGTAGTAACCAACAAAAAAGCGGCCTTGGTCTTGTAAGTCCAGATGGGCGGGGAAACCGTCAGAAGGAATCTTGTCGATAATCTCTTGTTTCAGTTTCTCAAAATAGATTTTCCGCCCATCACTCAGGTTTTCAGAGTGATGTGACGACAGATTGAGAATGGTTGCGAACACTGCGGATGGTGTTGCACTCGCTGAATTCAAGTAGCGTTCACGGATAGAGTGCTGGCTGTTTGCATCCTCCTGAATCTTGTCGAGTACGGCAAACAAGCGGCCACAGAGGTAGCCTTGATTGGTGTTTTCTTTGTCTAGCATAACTTCTATTTTTTGTTCATTACTGTTTAAGCGGTTTAGATAAGCCTTGATAATGGCGGCGCGGGCGGTTGTTATTGGATTGTTTTCATTACTTGACTCTGCCCGAATCCGCCTGATACAAGCAGAAAATAAAGGTTGTGGATATGGTAATCCTTGTAAAATGCTTCTTACTACGGATTCTGCTATATTGGGCTGCAATCTAGAATCATCTCCATATATTTTTCCATCTAAAGTTATGGCTCTCAGCATAGCATTAAGTCCCATGTAGTTTTGATTATTACTACCAGAGAGAATTTCCATATCAGAGAAATGACTAAGAATGAATTCCACAAAACCCATCAATGGTATTTCTGCCCAAAATGAAACTGCTATGCGTGCTTTGTTTGCTGGATAGACGCCAAGTATATAGAACCATCCGTCTTTGTTAAATTGTGACTGTCCATTGAAAATTGATTCAAAAGACTTACGAACTTTTTCTACTCCCTTGTCTGGATTATCTTTTGAGAACCCAAACAAATCAAATACTGATTTTTCTACTTCTTGTGCATCCTTGGATTGTGAAGATGACCAAAAAACAAACGTACGATTTCCAATTTCGAATTTGTTGCATGAACCATATTCCAACATTTTTTTCAATGCTGTCGAGCATTTGAACTCAGCATCTTCAGAAATAGGAGCATTGTTTCCTTGCTCCTTCCCATAAGAATCGTAACCACTTCCTTTCTGAAATGAAATCAATTTTGTATCACTATACTTTCCCAACTTGATTTTAGTGAAAGTAGTTATTGGAATGCACTTGTTGCCTGTAATCAAACAGATGGAGTTTCCTGCTTCTTCGTTGTTCTTAATCGAATATGCAATAATCCTTTCCTTTGCTGCAATTATCTCTGTTTCTCCTTCAATTAGGAAAGACAGATTCTTAGTGAGATTTCTTTTGATGATATCCCAGATATTTGAATTTCTCAATAAAGATTCAAGTTCGCCTTCATATTTTTCGTAAAAGAGAGAGACGGCCTCAATGTCTGTATCATCGGGGTGAAGTGTCCTCATTTGGTTTATGTAATTCACAAATCCATTATGACTCTTCTTGTTCTTGGCAATTTCCTTTTCAAACTTTAAACGTTTGACATCATCAATATCATCTTTTTCAATTCCGATATTTGCGCTGCTATAACCAAAAACATATGAGAAATTATCCCAAAGATGGAATGGTTGTGGTGTGGTTCCTGTCCTTCCCCTACTTTTTGATACAAGATATTTGTTCCCGTTTCCATCTTCGTTACGAGTATCCTCAATTCTGATAAAAGTTCCATCATGCTTAATTACAACAAGGAATACAATTTCTTTCAATTCCTTGCCAGCCGGAGCAACCTTGTCACTTCTGTGATAGTAATCATATAATGCTTTCAGTATCATCTCAATATCTCCTCACTGTCTTTAGGTGGAACAATAATGACACCGTTCTCCATCTTTGCACGATAGAACATGGCGGGTGGATTCTTCAAATCAGCCTCGAAGTCCATGTCATAGAGCATAATGCCGAGGTCACGGCTCTCGTTGATAGGTACTGCAAGCGTGCCTGTCTCAGGGTTGACCAAGCAGAACGATGCCGTACACTCTCGAGTACCTAAGTAGGGCTGTGTGAAGCACTGCCCTTTGTTGGCACGCCGTTCAAACATGGCATTGTACTTGCCGGGATTCTCATCATTATGAGGCTCTTCATTATCAAAGAGACAGGGCTGGGCAGTGCGTTTCCTTTTTGGAATAAACTCCAGTTTTGCCCAGATGCGGTAGCGGACATCACGCAGCATAAGTGTATTTTTCTGCTGCCGTTTATCCTCAATATAGATTGGCGATTTTCCTGCCACGGCACCAACCTCGTTTCTGCGCACAGACATCCACTGAATGTCGTTCAACACTTCTATCTTTGTAACCTGCCAATGAATAGCGGGTTTCCAGAAGATTGCCTCAAAGATGGCACGGGCAGCCGATGGCGTGATAACGTCATAGCTCACGCGCTCCACCTTCAGCTCTGGTCGGGTGAAGCAGGCTATTGGTCCCCAGACCTCCAAACAGAATTCTTTGTCGTAGTATTCCATATTTATAGTATATAAGTTTCTTCTAACCATTGATTATCCAATGTCAATCCAGTATCCTTCTTGTAGAAGTTTAGATTGATAATGGCATAGATATTCTCAAAAGGCTCTTCTATTGCTCCTATGCTTTGAAGTTGTTGAAAGTCGCGCTTCCTGATATTCACGCTGTATTGAGCCAGTTCCTTCATCAGTGTGTACGACGGGCCTTGTGAAGAGATTTGGTTGTATAAATCCATACTGCCATTCCAGTTGACAATGACAGATATGGTCTGGTCGTCTATCAGGCGGAATTGGTTAGCAGCCTCCTCAAATTCACATTCAGACTTGTAAAGCATTTCCTGCATCTGGGCTGTGTCAAAACTGGTGGTTCTTGAGTGCAGTTGCCGGAAATAGCAGACCATTGCTTCGGGCGAGAACCAATCATACCCTGCGCCCATACCCAAACGGGCATTGTTAGTTTGTGTGATATGTCCAGGTGGCAGTGGATGCTCTTTTCCCAGACTGAAAACGTATGTGGTACAGACTCCCCGCTTCCCCTCGCGATTGCAGCGACCGGCAGCCTGTAGTATAGAGTCAAGGCCTGCTTCCTGTCTGAACACAACAGGAAAGTCGATGTCAACGCCTGCCTCTATGAGTTGAGTGGCAACCACTCTTATCGGATTATCGCTCTCGTCCTTCAATGCCTGTTTGACTTGCTGAATTGTGGCTGCGACGTGAGCAGGACACATCATACGTGACAAGTGGAGGCGAATTCCCTCGTCGGGCAGTCTGTCGAATATTTCCTTTGCATCCCTGCGCGTATTGACAATGCAAAGAATTTGACGGTGGTTAGCCACTTCCTTTGCTATCTCATCATAGCTTTTTGGATCATCAAGAAAGGCCAGATTGACGCGGCGAAGTTTCTCATGTAGCAATACTTCTTTAGGGATAATCTCATAAACTCCCTGAAGAGCGTCAAAGCTGGCCATTGGGTTCGTGCCTAATATTCGTCCGCTGAGAATAGGTTGACTGGCTGTTGTGAACAGAATGGATGTGCCAAAGACCCGCTTCAGTGTGTCAAGCGTATGAACGATAGGCTTGTAGAATCCCAAAGGAAGCGACTGTATTTCGTCCAGTATTACTACGCTCTTCACAATATTGTGCAACTTGCGGCAATCGGAACGCTTGTTACTGAATAGCGATTCGAAGAATTGCACATTAGTGGTCACGATAATGGGATAATCCCAGTTCTCAGTTGCCAACTCTAGCCGTTCACGAAGTTCCCTGTCTCTGATGTTTTCAGGATTGGTGTTCGAATGGTGTTCGAGGACGTTTTCGTCACCGAAGATGCTCTTTAAGGTTGCAGCTGTCTGCACAATGATGCTGGTATACGGGATGGCAATAATGATGCGTTGTAAACGGTTCTTCACGGCGTGATGCAAAGCCCATAATACAGAGGCTAAAGTTTTGCCGCCACCAGTCGGGACAGTCAGACTATAGAACCCCACTTCTCCTTCGCTTTCTTTCACACATTGTTCTTGAACGTAGTTGCGCACACGATTAACTTCACTGTCAGCAGATTGTGCTCTGAGGGTTTGCAAGTGCTCCTCCAATTTCCTCAAAAGCTCTTCCATTGAAGTATGACATCCCCGTAGTTTAGATTGTTCGGGATTCACAAAGGCTTCCGTATCGAGGCTGTCTGCATCGACAAGGCAGGAAAAGAGCATACGGACGAGATGATGCAGGTCGTAACGTTCCAACTTTGGGAACTTTGGCAATGAGTATGGAATAGAAGCGTCCCAGGAAACGTCGTGTGGAACATCGCGTTTGGTCTCTTCTATGTAGTCATAATAATCATATAGTCCCCGATGATGCCCAGCAATGGGCTGGGCTATAAGCGGAGCTAATTGAGGATATTGTTTCTGAGCGATGCGTGCTCCCACGTAGGCATGAGGTGGCCCTTGCTTTACGTGCGTGTATTCCTTATTATATCCAGTTATCCCTTGAATGTATCTCTGCCACTCAGCCTGTTCCTTGCCTTTGTCGTGCAATAATCCCATCACACGCGCAATATCGCCGCATCCAAAATTTTGGGCGAACTTATATGCAAGTTCAGCCACCCCTTGCTGATGCTCGCCATTTGACTGAATAGCCAAATTGTCTTGCCTTATGTGTGATATAATAGATCTATGATAATTCATATAGTTATCTAATGCAATGTGACATCAATTAATTGAAGAGAATAGTTATATCAAAGTGAATCTCACACTTACATAATAAAAGTACTCTGTTATGTTTTGATTATGTTATTGTTCAACATGAATGTTGTAATATAGGGCAAAGATAAGTATTATTTCGCAAAAATCGTACTGTGTAAGTGATTTTTTTGCTAAATTTTCATTTTTTTCTTAAATACAACCATTAAGAATAGACTTTTTTTCGCTTTTCAACCATTTAATGTTCGTTTGACACTCATTTGGAAAGTTTAGACAAAATAAGGGTGTATAGAGGGAAACACATTTCTATCGACAAAATGGCAGAAATTGGAGATAATTATCTTGTAGGATGCACTTTTTCCTCAATAGTAGTCGCAATTTGCAGAGAAAATTAGTAATTATGCCCACATAAAAGCAAATTGAAATATGGCAAATGAGTTGACCACACAAGGCTTTCTGACATCATTTACAACCGCCATAAATCTCTCCTTTATTAAATGACAAATCCGCCATGTTTAACCGTTGGTTTCTCAATCGCAAAGCCGTTCTCCCTTATAGTCAGAACCGCTCTCACTTAGAGGATACGCGGCTTTGAGTCCGAGGGAGCGGCGGTTTACGCGCGCGATAGTAGGGAAACGCAGAATCAGAAAGCCCACCGGTATTTGTAGACATCTAGTATACCATCGAAAAAGATGCTCCGTGGCATCGGAAAAGATATGGCAAACGATCCGAAAACAGGCTCCATAGCGCGAATATGGAGCCTACTTCGAGGGTACAATGGAGCCTGTTTTCCGATGAAATGGAGCCTGTTTTCCGATGCTACGGAGCATCTTTTCAAAGTGTTTGGCATATTGTTCTCACTCGCGCGTGCGCGTACCTTAATTATATTAGGGTATGTGACATCTTAATCCTTGTCACCATAGAAGAAAATTAGATTTCCGCGTGACTAATTCGAAACTATTATAGCCGTAGGAGTAAAAAGAAGGGCAAAAAAGTTTCTCGTTTCGGAAATTTTCACTATCTTTGCACACAGAATTACAAAGATACGTCGAATATGAAGAATAAGTTCGAAAATCAGGAAAGTGGCAGCATGCTGGGTATGACTATTCAGCAAGTGAGGAAGGCCAAAGGCATGACTCAGGAGGAACTTGGCAAGCGCGTCGGTCTGCCAAAGAGCAGCATCAGCAAGATAGAGAAAGGGATGACGCATATCTCGTTTGAAGATGCTTCGCTGTTGATGGATGCGATGGGCGAGAAAATCGCCATTCAGGTGATGGGCATGAAGGAGCCTGACGAAAAACGAGTGGAGCGTGTGCGCTTTGTGACAATAGGCGTGACGTGGTATGCCCACAGCAAAAAGATGGCGTTTGCCGATGCCTACAGGTATCTGCTGGTGTATAAGGGCATCCAGTTTTTGGAAGAGAACTATGCCTATGAGCAGACACTGCCACGCCAGACGTTGCTCGACGACCTCGACAAGGTTTGCAACAGAAACCGCGAAATACTGAAAAGGGCTGTATGAGACTCTTGCACGGAAGCAATGTTGAGATAGTGAAGCCTGATCTGGCGATGTGCCAGTCGATGAATGACTTTGGCCGTGGGTTCTACTTGACCCCACAATGGCAACGCGCCTACCTGATGGCTAAGCGCAGGGCAGGCAGAGACGGAGGCTGGCCAGTGGTGAATTCGTTCCTGTACTATCCAACCAGTGCGCAAGAGCATGGATTGAAGGTGAAGGAGTTTAAGGGTTTCAGTGCCGAGTGGTCGAAGTTCATCATACTGAATCGAAGTGACGAGCGGTTTACTCATGACTACGATGTGGTGATAGGCCCTGTGGCTGATGCTTTTGTGGATAGGGAGATAGAGCGGCACAAACGGAAATACGGCCCGCGTTATCTAGAAACAGAAGCACTGCTAGATTTCGCTGAACACGTGTCACAGTTTGGCAACAAATACGTGCAATACTGCTTTTGCACAGAAAGGGCAATAAAAGAACTGATTAAAGAATAGCAATATATGGAAGAGAGGTATTTGAAATTTGAAGACTTGATGGCTGACCTTGCAGCCTATCTGGTGTCAGAATACGACATTGAGCCGCGAGACGCAGCGGGGCTGGTGATGAACAGTCCGCTGACACAGCAATTGTATTCATCAAAAGAGCCGATCACTGACCAACGGGTGAAGGTATTGGCAGAGGAATTGTTGGCAGAATAAAGGGACTATTTGACAACAACAGCAGGCCCTCCCGAAATCGGAAGGGCCTGCAAAGTCTACTATATTTATTCCCAAATTCAGAATTTGGCCATCTTGATGGCGACCACGGCACACTCATCACCCTTGTTGCCCAGGCGACCACCAGCACGATCCTTAGCCTGCTGGAGGTCATTGGTGGTCAGAAGACCATAGATGACGGGGATATTGTTGGTGGCATTCAGGCGGGCGATGCCCTCGGTGACACCCTGACAGATGTAGTCGAAGTGAGGGGTCTCGCCACGAATGACACAGCCGAGGATGATCACGGCATCGTAGCCATCGTTGAGCGTCATCTGGTGAGCACCGTAGATCAGTTCGAAGGAACCGGGAACGGTCTTCACGTGGATGTTCTCAGGCAGCGCCCCGTGCTTCTCGAGTGTGGAGACGCAGCCGTCGAGCAATGCGCCCGTTATCTCAGGGTTCCACTCTGCCACCACGATACCGAATATCATGTTGGAGGCATCAGGAACCTTCGAGAAGTCGTAGTCGGAGAGGTTGTGAAGTGCTGTTGCCATTACTCTTTGACGCGCTCAATGTAAGCATCGATGGTCTGATACTGCATCGAGTTGAAGTACTTGTCCTTCACCTGCTGATACAGTTTCAGGGCCTCAGCCTTCTTGCCCTGGCTCTCCAGAATCTCACCGGCCTGAATGAGGAATGTGGGCGAGAGGCTGTTGTTGTCAGCCTTCTCGGCAGCCTTCTTCAGGTTGCTGACAGCCTTGTCGAGTTGGTTCAGGTGAGCGTAGGCGTTACCCAGTGCGCCAATGGCAGCGGGTGAAACCATAGCGTCGTCGGCACCGTCGAACTTCTCGAGATAGTCGGCAGCCTCCTGCCACTTGTCGAGGTTGGCATAGCAAAGTCCGGCATAGAGGTTGGCCAGGTTGCCTGCCTTCGTGCTGCTGAACTCCTTAGCCACGTTAAGGAAACCCTTGAACGACACGCTGTCGCCGTTGAGTGCCTTCTGATAGTCACCGGAAAGGAAGTACTCCTGACCCTTGGCAAGCGTGGTGCTGGCCTTCTGCTCATTAGGACCGGAAACATACGTCTGGTAAAGTACGACACCTGCGATAATCACCACGATGGCGATCACTGCTGCAATAATTGCCTTCTTATACTTGAGGAAGAAGGCCTCACTCTGACTGATGGTCTGCTCTGCTACGGGAGCAGCCTGCTGATTGTTGTTATTTGCCATTATAATTGTATTTTTATATTCGAAATTCGAAAATCGGGTGCAAAATTACTAAAAAAGCCACAGATTTCACAAATTTTCACGGGAAAAGTTTATTAATCTGTGTTAATCTGTGTAATCTGTGGCCAAAAATGACTACTTTTGCACTATGATTCTCGAAAAACTGTCGCTTATCAACTATAAAAACATCCAGACGGCCACGCTGGAACTCTCGCCGAAGATCAACTGTCTGATCGGCCAGAACGGTGTGGGCAAGACCAACGTGCTGGATGCCATCTACTATCTCTCGTTCTGTCATTCGTCGACGAATCCCATCGACTCGCAGGTCATCCGACACGGCGAAGAGTTCTTTATGATCGAAGGAAGATACAAAGGGGAGCATATTCCCCAGGACTCCGGGCTTATGATCAGTTGCGGACTGAAGCGAGGTTCGAAGAAGCACTTCAAGAAGGACAAGAAGGAATACAAGCGACTGTCGGAACACATCGGCCTCATCCCCGTCGTGATGGTCTCGCCGTCGGACACACTGCTCATCGAAGGGGGCAGCGAGGAGCGCCGACGGCTGATGGACATCGTCATCTCGCAATACGACCACAACTATATCGAGGCCCTGAACCGCTACAACAAGGCCCTGCAGCAGCGCAACACGATGCTGAAGGCCGAGGAAGAGCCGGATCCGGAGGTCATCAGCCTCTGGGAAGAGCAGATGGCGGCGGCGGGAGAGACCATCTACGAGAAGCGGGATGCGTTCGTGAGGGAGATGGTGCCCATCTTCCAGCGGTTCTACGAGACGATATCGGGCAACCGCGAACAGGTGGCGCTGAACTACATATCCCATTGTCAGCGCGGTCCGCTGCTGGAGGTCATCCAGCGAGACCGGTTCAAGGACAGGGCCGTCGGCTATTCGCTGCACGGCATCCACCGCGATGACCTGGAGTTCTCATTGGGCGGCCATCAGATGAAGCGGGAAGGCAGCCAGGGCCAGAACAAGACCTTCGTCATCTCACTGAAACTGGCGCAGTTTGAGTTCCTGAAGCGTACGAATACGAAGACGACGCCCCTGCTGCTGTTGGACGACATCTTCGACAAACTGGATGCACAGCGGGTGGAGCAGATCGTGAGTCTCGTGGCGGGGGATGAGTTCGGCCAAATCTTCATCACCGACACCAACCGCGACCATCTGGACAAAATCCTCTCCACCTCGTCGCACGACTACAAGATATTTTATGTTGAGAATGGGGAGGTTGGAGTGAGAAGTGAAAAGTGAAAGTGAATAGTGATGTTTAAGAGGGACGTCAAGACAATCAAGGACCTGATTCTGAAGAATCTGAGAGCGCAGGGGCTGGAGACGCCTCTGCTGCAGAAACGGCTGGTGGATGCGTGGCCAGAGGTGGCGGGCGAACTGATCAACAGTTACACCGACGGCGTGGTGATCCGCAACCAGACACTCTTCGTCCATTTGACCAATCCGGCACTGCGGGCAGACCTGTCGATGAGACGGGCTGAACTGACGAAGAAACTGAACGACTATGTGGGGAGTCAGGTGATAGCCGATATCCGCTTCAACTAAACAACCTCATCTACCGGGATGTCTGTCGCATCAACCGGTATCTCCGCCACTTTCTGAAAGGGGAAACACACGCCAATAGTACGTACTGGCGGTATCGACGAGAGGAAGCGGTCGTAGTAGCCGCGTCCCCTACCCAACCGATGGCCCTTGGCATCGAAGGCCATCCCGGGAATCAGGGCTACATCTATCAGGGCGTAATCAGTGAAAGGCTCACCAACAGGCTCCAGCAGATGAAACACACCTTCACGTAGGTCTTCAGTCCCCTGATAGCGACGAATCTCCATCTGCTCGTCATCGATGACCTTCGGCAGCAGGACCGTCTTCCCCATAGCCACCATATCATCTATCAGGTTGCGGATATCCACCTCGTCGGGCAAAGGATAATAGGCCATAATCGTCTGAGCCCCAGCCAACTGCTGGCGCAACTGCTCTACAACAGGCCGTGACAATTCCGCCAACTGCTGTGACGTGAACTGTCGCTTGGTCTCGCGGATCTGCCGCCGCAATTCTAACTTACTAAGCATGGGCAATCAAGGTTGCGCGGATGTGGGTGCCGCGATAGTCAAACGCCTGGGCCACCTTCTGATCCTTCTGAGCGGCCTCGGACTCTGGTTTCTTGGGGAAGGCCGCGCCGTTGCGGAACAGTTTCAGCGTCTCCAGGATGGCGGGGTCGTCCTGATTGAGGTATTCCGTCCACGCCTCCTCGTCCAACATATTATAAATAATACGGCTGTTGATGAAACGCTCCAGCAACTTATACGACTTCTTGATCATCAGGTTGCGGCGCTTCAGGCCGTTCTTGTCTGCATAGTCCACAAACTTCTCCACGGAGTTCTGGCGCTTCAGGTACTTCTCCAGCGAGGCAGCATCCTTGAACTCCTTCATCTTGCTGCGGTTCTCGTCGGTATAGTTGAAGGCGAACTGCAGGATCTGGCCCGTCATCGAGGCCTCCTTATAATAAGAGGTCATACCAATGGTGTCCTCCGGCACGAAGATGTCGGGCGTGATGCCGCCACCGCCATAGACCACGCGGCCATTGTTGGTGTGATACTCTGGCCCGGTGTGCTTGATGCTGTCCTGCGAGAAGAACTCGCCGTGCTGATAGCGCGTCAGCAAGTCTTCCTCGTAGTTCTTGTCGGCACCCGACGTATAGGGCTTCTGGATGCAACGGCCCGACGGCGTATAGTAGCGGGCGATGGTCAGGCGGATCATCGAATGGTCGCTGAACTCAATGGGCTGCTGCACCAGGCCCTTACCGAACGAGCGGCGGCCGATGATGGTGCCGCGGTCGTTGTCCTGGATGGCACCGGCCAGAATCTCAGAGGCGGAAGCCGAGCCTTCGTCGATCAGCACCACCAGCGGGATGCGCTGATAGGAGCCGCGGCCATCGCTGCGATACTCCTGGCGGGGCGACTTGCGGCCCTCGGTATAGACGATCAACTGGCCTTTAGACAGGAACTCGTTGGCAATCTGCACCGCCGAGGCCAGATAGCCGCCGGTATTATTGCGCAGGTCGATGACGAGGTTGGAGAAGCCGTTCTGTGAGAGTTTAGCCAGGGCTATTAGCAACTCGGGATAGGTGTTCTCGCCGAAGTTCTTCACCTTGATATAGCCCGTCGTCTCGTCGAGCATATAGGACGACGTGATGCTCTTCATCGGAATCTCACCACGGGTCACGGTGATATGGCGGATGGTCTTCTCACCATAGCGGATGATGCCCAGTTTCACCTTGGTGTCCTTGGGGCCTTTCAGCCGGTGCATCGCCTCTTCGTTGGTCACTTCCTTGCCGACGAAGGGCTGGTCGTCGACTTCCACGATCTTGTCGCCGGCAATCAGTCCGGCACGCTCGGCAGGACCGTTGCCGATCACGTTCTGCACACGAATGGTGTCCCTGCGGATGGTAAACTCGATGCCGATGCCCGAGAAGGAACCCTTCAGGTCGTCGTTGGCAATCTGCACATCCTTGGCACCGATATAGACCGAGTGCGGATCCAGTTCCGACAGGATCTGCGGCATTGCCTTCTCCACCAAGTCGTTGATGTTGACCGTATCCACATACTGGTCGTCGACCACGTGCAGCAGGTTGTTCAACTTGTTGCCGCTCGAATTGATGATATTCAGCCGGTTGCCGGAGAAATGGTTGGCATAGAACGTGCCGACCAATATACCGAGGACGACCGACAGGGCCATCCACAGCGGGGTAAAGCGGGTTGACTTATTCTGACTCATATACTATTCTTTTGTTTATACTTCCATATAGACGACGTCGATGCCGGCACGCTCCAGGAGTTCGATGCCGTCGGTGAGGCGGTACTTCTCGCCATACACCACCCGCTTGATACCCGACTGGATGATCAGTTTGGCGCACTCGATGCAGGGTGAGGCGGTGATGTAGATGGTGGCGCCGTCGGAATTGTTGTTGCTGCGGGCCAGTTTCGTGATGGCGTTGGCCTCGGCGTGGAGCACGTAGGGCTTGGTGACGTTGTTGTCATCCTCGCAGACATTCTCGAAGCCGCTGGGGGTGCCGTTATAGCCGTCGCTGATGATCATCTTCTCCTTCACCACCAGCGCCCCCACCTGCCGACGCTGGCAGTAGGAGTTCTCCGCCCAGATGCGTGCCATACGCAGATAGCGGCTGTCCAGTTTCTGTTGCTTATCGTTTGATTCCATTTCGTTTAAGTAATGCATCAATGGTTGGCTCACTGCCCTTGAAGTTCTTATAGAGCGTCATCGGATTCTCCGTGCCGCCCTTCGAGAGGATATGGTCGCGGAAGCGCTGAGCCGTCGCCTGGTCGAAGATGCCGTGCTTCTTGAAGACGGCAAAGGCATCAGCCTCGAGCACCTCAGCCCATTTGTAACTGTAGTAGCCGGCCGCATAGCCGCCCGCCATAATATGCGAGAACTGCACGGTCATACATGTGTCGGGCAACTGCTTGGTGACCATCGCCTTGGCCCACGCTTTCTTCTCAAACGGGATGATGTCTTCCTCGAAAGGTTCCTTCTTCGTATAGTAGGCCATATCGAGCAGGCCGAAACTGACCTGACGCAGACAGGCGTAGGCCACATTGTAGTTACGGCTCTTGCGGATGCGATCGATCAGTTCGTCGGGGATAGGTTCGCCCGTCTGGTAGTGGAAGGCGAAGGTACGCAGGAAATCCTTCTCCACAGCGTAGTTCTCCATAAACTGCGAGGGCAGTTCCACGAAGTCCCACCACACGTTGGTGCCACTCAGGCTCTCGAAGCGGGTGTTGGCAAACATCCCGTGGAGCGAGTGGCCAAACTCGTGGAGGAAGGTCTCCACCTCGCCCAACGTCAGCAGGGCAGGCTTGTCCTCGGTCGGCTTGGTGAGATTCATCACCACGCTGACGTGGGGCCGCACGTTCACGCCCTTGCGGTCGATCCACTGTCCCTGATACTCGGTCATCCAAGCGCCTCCCTGCTTGCCCTTGCGGGGATGGAAGTCGGCATAGAACACGGCCAGGAACGAGCCGTCTTTGTCGAACACCTCGAACGCCTTCACGTCGGGATGGTAGACGGGAATGTCCTTGTTCTCCCTGAACGTGATGCCGTAGAGGCGGTTGGCCAGGCCGAACACGCCCTCAATCACCTTTGAGAGTACGAAGTAAGGGCGCAGCATCTCGGCGTCGATATTGTATTTCTTCAGTTGGAGTTTGTGCGAATAGTAGCCGAAGTCCCACGGCTCGAGTTTGAAGTCCTTGCCCTCCATCTTCCTGGCCAGCGCCTCGATGGCAGCCACTTCCTTGAGGGCCGTTGGCTTGTAGGCGTCGATCAGGTCGTTGAGCAACTTGTAGACATTGCGCACCCGGCCTGCCATCCGGTGCTTCAGCACGTAGTCAGCGTAGGTCTTGTGGCCTAACAACTGGGCCAGTTCGCGACGCAGGTTGATGAGTCGCTTACAGACTTCCAGGTTGTTCTCCGCATTGTCGTGGATGCACTCCGTGTTCTTGGCCATATACATCTCGCGGCGCAGGTCGCGCTGCGTCGAATAGGTCATAAAGGGTGAATACGAGGGGAAATCGAGGGTGAACACCCAGCCATCCTTGTCCTGCTCCTTGGCGGCCAGTGCCGCTGCCTCACGGGCCGACTCGGGCAGTCCGTCGAGTTGGGCCTCGTCGGTGATGTGCAGCGTGAAGGCCTTGTTCTCCTTCAACAGGTTCTGCGAGAACTGCAAGCCCAGCATCGAGGCCTCCTCCGTCAACTGGCGCAGGCGTTCCTTGCCGGCGGCATCCAGCAGGGCACCGCTGCGCACAAAGCCGTCGTAGCAGTTGTCGAGCAGCATCTTCTCCTCTGGCGTCAACTTACGATGGTGCTGGTGCACATACTTGATGCGCTCAAAGAGCCGTTCGTTCAGACGGATGTCGTTGGCGTGCTTCGTCAGGATAGGACTCAGTTTCTGTGCCAGCGCATCCATCTCGTCGTTGGTCTCTGCCGACAACAGGTTGAAGAACACGGACGACACCCGGCCCAACAGGTCGTAGTAGCCCTCGCCGTCCTTCTCGTCGTCAATGCTGATGATCGTATTGTCGAAAGTCGGCTTGCGCGGATCGTTGATCACCTTCTCTATCTGCTCGTCCTCACGGCGGATACCCTCCATAAAGGCCTCTTCGAAATCCTCCAGGCGGATACGGTCGAAGGGGGCCGCATCGTGGGGTGTGCCGTATGGATGGAAAAACGGATTCACTCGTTCTCTATTCTCGTTCATAAACTTACTAACGTTGTTTCGGATTGCAAAGTTACAAAAAAAGCCACAGATTACGCAGATTATCCCTGATATTTTATATAATTTCACATCAGCAGCCGCTCCAGAAGGGGTATTTCTATCCGGCCCCTGTGCAAAGTGAGCAGTCCCTTGGCCTGTAAACGGTTCAGCGCACGGCTGACGTTCAGGCGGCTGTCGTTGAGTTCCAGGGCCAGACGGTTCATCAGGATATAGAACCATTTCGGCCCGGCGGGATAGACGCAGTGCTGGGCGAAGAAGCGGATGATGCGGTCGTCGAGCGACTGCGGGCTGTAACGCCAGACCTGACGCGAGAGTTTCTGGGTCTGCGTGGCATAGAGGTTCAGCAGGTTCAGGCGGAACACGAGGAAGTCTTCCGTCAGCCGCAGCACCTCGTCCTTGTCGATCGTGATGAAATTGGCGGTCTCTTCCACTATATAGGTATGGGTGTAGCGCTGGCTATAGCCGAAGACAGACTCCGGCTGCAGGATATAGGGGGCAGTCATCCGCTCTACCACCAGGTAGCCACGGTCGTCGGCTGCCGTCTCTACCCGCAACGTGCCGTTGATCAGGAAGAAGAGTTGGGTACACACGTCGCCCTCACTGACGACCGTCTTGCCCTGCGACATCTTGGTGAAGCCGAAACGGGTGTGGCCTGCAACGAGTTCGAGGTCGTAGCGGCTCATTCCCTGGAACAAGGGGAACTGGAGTAACTTTTCGTAGATCTGCAGCCCTTCCATCGGCAATCACTGCGCTACCTTGTCCTTCAACGAGGGTGAATACCACACGGCATTGTCGCCCTTCTCGTCGCTATAGATGAAATAGGCCATCAACTCCGGGTGACGCTCCAGCACCTTCCGGGCTTTCTCGATGCCGAGCACCATAAACGAGGTGGCATAGGCATCGGCCGTGGCGCAGTCCTTGGCAATCACGGTGGCGGAGAGCAGGGAGTGCTGCACAGGATAGCCGGTCTTGGGATCGATAGTATGAGCAAACTTCTTGCCGCCCTTATAATAGAAGTTACGGTAGTTGCCACTGGTGGCCATCGCCTTGTCGGTCACGTTGAGGATGGTCTGCAGTTCGCCGCCCACCGACAGGGAATCGTCCGTAGGCTTGGTGACGCCGATCTTCCACGGCAAGCGCTGGGCATTGATGCCGCTGGTCACAATCTCGCCGCCGATCTCCACCATAAAGTTCTTCACGTCGTGACGGCGCAGATACTTGGCCACGACATCCGAGCCGTAGCCCTTGGCTATAGCCGAGCAGTCGAGCATCATCCGGGGATTCTCCTTCACCACCCGACCGTCTTTCAGCGAGACTTTCTGATAGCCCACCAACCGGCGCAGGCTGTCCACCTGATGCCTGTCGGGCTGGGTGCCGTTCTTGAAGCCGAAGCCCCAGGCATTCACTAGCGGGGCCACGGTGATATCGAAGGCACCGTCGGTATCGTCGGAGATGGCCATCGCCTTCTGGAACACATCGAGGAACATCGCGTCGAGTTTCACCTCAGCATTGTTGTTGACAGCCGTGATGACGCTCTTCTCATTGAATGGCGAGAGGGAGTTGTCCACCTTCTGCAGTTCGGCCTCGATGCCCTGATGAAGGTCAGAGTCGCACTGGTAGGTGATATGATAGGTGGTGCCGAAGATCATACCTGAGTTCTGGTGATAGGGCATCGACTGCTGCTGATGGATGATCAGCACGGTGCCGACGATGAGCAGAGTCAGGAAAGGCAACTGCCAGATCAACTTCTTCTTGTTCATATATCAATGATTACGTTGAAAGTACCGCCCAGTCGCGTATCGCCGTCGAGTCCGTAGCCCGGCACATACCAAGTACGCCCGATGATGCCGTCGTTATGGGCGATGCGCCGCTTGTACCTGACGCTCCAGCCCAGATGGAAAGGCCCGTAGATGGTGGCATCGACACCCAGGGCCACCTCCAGCCAGTGGTAACTGCACTTCTCGTCCTTCACGCCGAAACTGGTATCCCACTGCCACACTGGGTCAGGGAATGCCTCGCGCGACAGGTCTACCTTATAGGACGTGAAGGCATAGCGCAGACCGGCATAGAAGCGATAGGGGCCGTGCTTCTGCTTCAGCAGATTCTTGTCGACACCGATGCGGAAATAGGGTGCCGACGTCTGGTAGCGGATGCCCGTCACGGGGTCGTCGGTATGGTTCGCCTTGCCCAAGCCCGCCTCGATGATCGGGAACCACTCGTCGTGCAGGTTCACGCGGAAGGCACCCTCATACTGACCGTGATCCGACAGTTCCATCATCGCCAGTCCCACCATATCGAATGACACCGCAAAGCCACGGAAAAGGGGGATGGAGTCTTTCTGCAACGAGAAGAACTTCAACTGTGCCGAGGCTGCCTGACAGCCCAGGAGCAACAACAGGCTAATCGCTGCTCTTCGGATAGAGGTGGAAATGGATGGTCGAAACATCATAAGTCACAGAACTGTTTTTAAGGACGAGCGAGTCGATGGCATTGCGGGTGTGCCTGACACTCGTCAACTCGTGGAAGAAGGCGGCACTGCAGTCCACCGATTCGAAATGGGGGATGTCTTCCTTCTTGATCCACACCGTGTCTACCACCCTACCGCTGGTATTGGCAAACGTGAACACCAGCACATCCTCAGGATGGGAATAACTGGCGGGCAGCGAGAACGCCGACTGGCCGATAAGGCGGTTCAGCAACAGCGTATCGGTGCCGTCGCTCCGCTGGGTACTGATGGACAGGCTGTCGCTCAGTGAGCGTTCGGTGCCGTCGGCATTGCGCACGACATACTGCACCGACACGACATTCTGCACAGGACAGTCTATCGACGAGCAGGCACACAGCAGGGCGCACAGCAGGAAGATCGCCAGATGCCTCATATCGTCTCTTCGATTTGGTAGTCGTTACGCCCGGTGGACGAACGGCTGATCAGGTCGCCCAGGAATCCCGTCAGGAACAACTGGGTACCAATCATCATCATCGTCAGGGCGATATAGAAATAAGGTGAATCCGTCACCAGGCGCTGCGGGATATGGTTGGCCAGGCACCACAACTTGTCGGCACCGATGCAGAAGGCGGCCACGAAGCCCACAAAGAACATCAGCGTACCGAGGAATCCGAACACGTGCATCGGCTTCTTGCCGAACGTGCTCAGGAACCAGAGCGTCAGCAGGTCGAGATAGCCGTTCACGAAGCGGTTCAGGCCCATAAACTTCGACGAGCCGTACTTGCGGGCCTGGTGCTGAACCACCTTCTCGCCGATCTTGTCGAAACCGGCATTCTTAGCCAGATAGGGGATATAGCGGTGCATCTCGCCGTAGACCTCGATATTCTTCACCACCGCCTTGCGATAAGCCTTCAGGCCGCAGTTGAAGTCGTGCAGGTTCTTGATGCCGCTCACCTTGCGAGCCGTCGCATTGAACAGTTTCGTGGGCAGCGTCTTCGACAACGGGTCGTAGCGCTTCTGCTTGTAGCCGCTCACGAGGTCGTAGCCGTCCTCGGTGATCATCTTGTACAGGCCCGGTATCTCGTCGGGCGAATCCTGCAGGTCGGCATCCATCGTGATCACCACATCGCCCTGTGCCTGCTCGAAACCGCAATAGAGGGCGGGACTCTTGCCGTAGTTGCGGCGGAACTTGATGCCCTTTACGATGTCAGGCTGCTTCTGGTTCAACTCAGAGATAATCTCCCACGACCGGTCGGTAGAGCCGTCGTTGATGAAGATTACCTCGTAAGTGAAGTGGTTCTCCTTCATCACCCGCTCTATCCAGGCGTACAGTTCAGGGATTGACTCGTCCTCATTATAAAGAGGTATAACGACTGATATATCCATAATCTTCTGTTTTCTATCTTCAATCATCAATTTTCACCTTGCTCCGCTGCATCAGCAGACTGATGGGGATGCCGAGGATGAAGCCCAGCGTGATGTTCACCGTCAGCATGTTCAGCGCATAGTCGATGGGCCGGATGGTGGCCATCTCCTGCAGGCTCTGGTCGATGGCCTGCGTCATCCCGTACTGCTGCAGGATCTGCTGCCCCTCGTCCGTGGAGATCACCTTCGAGAGTTGGCTCAGCACGAAACCCTTGTCCATAAAGGCGAAGTACAGGTAATGGGCCACGGCCAGCAGCACGCCGCCGTAGAAGAATACCATCACCGTATAGGCATAGCCCCGGCGGAACGAGATGATGCCCTCGCGGCCATAGTCGCGGAAGTTGCGCAAACGGCCTCCCACGAAAAAGGGCGTATAGAGCAGCAGCATAATCCCCGCCAGCCCCAGCATCGAATTGGACAGTCCCATCAGGTAGAGCAGCGAGGCGCTGATCCAGAGCACGGCCAGCAGTGCCCCATCCTGACGGGCGAAAGCCTTCAATTGTATATATTCTGCAGGTGTCATATTTAACAATTAACCTTAATCGGGTGCAAAATTACGCATTTTCCCGCACATAACGAGGGCTTTGCCTCAAAAATTAGTTAAAAAGCAGTAACTTTTCACTTTTCACTATCCACTTTTCACTTTTTTATTGTACCTTTGCACCCGCTTAGACGAAAAGCGCTCTTTAAAACACGGACAAGTCCTGTACGGCCAGCTCCCTTTGAATCCCCCAGGGTGGGAACGCAGCAAGGGTATTAGGTCGTAGCGGCGCGATACAGATCGCTTGTCCACCCGCCTCTTTAGCTCAGTTGGCCAGAGCACGTGATTTGTAATCTCGGGGTCGTTGGTTCGAATCCGACAAGAGGCTCACCAAAAAGGATTGGCAAACGCCAATCCTTTTTCATATCTAATCGGAAACACCCTGAAGGGTGCTGTCGCAGCGGCCTTCAGGGGAGTCCGGACAATTATTTTATATACTACTTTTTACCGTATACGGCTTTTACGATGTGCCACTGGCGGTGAACATCGGCACAGTCCATGTGGTTCGGGGCCATCGCGTCGAAGAGTCTGCTATAGGCAGTACCTTTAGCCTTCTGGGCCCGCGCCCACTGGCGTAGTTCATTGTCGGTATAGTGCTTCTTGGGCAGCCCCCGCACCACCTCGTAGTTCTTGATGCCCAGTTCGCGCATCAGGGCCTCGGCGCGGTCGATATCCTTCTGATGGGTCTCCGTACTGGCGTATATCCAGCACTTGAAGCCGGGCTTCGTCTTGCTCCTCTCAAACTCGTTGCGCACGCTGTAGCCGTAGGATGTCTTCTCCCAGTCGGTGATGGAGCAGTGCATCCAGTCGCCAGGCTCTGCCTTACCGTTCTTGATGTAGAGTTCGCCCTTGCCTGGCAGCAGCAGGGTCTGCACACGGGGCACGTTGCCCTCTACGTCGGCGGGGATGGTGACGGGCGTGGTGATGAGGTTCACCGTCGTCTGTTTGCCATATACTTTTTGGATTTTGTTCGGCATACTGACATCGACGGTGGCCCGCTCGCCCAGTTTGATTTCTATCTTCGTGAGGTCGCTGCTCTTCAGTTTCGGCAGGCTGTTCTGATCGAAGGGCACGCCGTTGAGCATCATCACGGCTTTGTTGTTCACTTTCCCGTTCTGGGTGTTATCGAAGGCATAGGTGAAGAACTGCTCCTCGATGTGCGAGGCACCATTGCTTACGACCCACACGCCCTGCGGCAAGTGGACGCGGTAGTAGTCGCGGTAGCCCTTGCCCCACTTATCGTGGGTTTTGTATTCCACTAACACCACGCCGTCATCGGCCTTGTTGCCATCGGCTGCGATGACCGTCTGCGGTGGATTGTCTTCTGTCGTTTCGGGTGTGGCAAAGGCCACGAGGGCCAGCGCGGCCACGGGGATGGCGAACGCGGCTCGCAGCATGCGCCATCGGCTTGATTTCGTTTGATACATCATGTTGATTCGTTGTTTGAGTGAACCGCGATTCAGGGTGTTGGCAAATGGCTGCAGACGATTGCCGACGGCCTTGATCACGAGGAGTTGTTGATATTGCTTTGCATCGATGCCTTTTTGGATGACGGCCTCGTCGGCCTCATATTCGTGGATGGCTTTCAGTTCGCGGCCCAGGAGCCAGGCGAAGGGATTGAACCATTGCACCACCTGCACTGCCTCGATCAGCAGCACGTCCCAGGAGTGACCCAGGCGGGCGTGGGCCTGTTCGTGGGTGAGGATGTACCTCCGGTGTTGCTCATAGTCGCTGACGCTGATGACGATCCAGTGCATAAAACTGAATGGTGCGAACTCGCCGCCCTTCACGATGACGGTATTGCCGAACTCATCGCGCAGCCGCATTCCACCCTGCAAACTGCGAACCAGCACCGTGCCTCGCCAGAAGATACGGAGAAGCGCGATGGCCACTCCTATTATATATAAATAATGTAGGAGGTCCGCGATGCTGAGGGAGGACGCTAAGCCCGAAGGGCTGTCGAGACCACAGGCAGGGGTGCCGACCTCTGCTATCGGGCGCGCCAACGGCAACTCCGACGGGGTGGCAGAATAATCCATTGCCTCTTCAAGGCTTATCTCCCCTATTGAACTTTCAGCAAGGGTGCCAACCCCTGCAATCGGACTTAGCGTGAGATGCACGGTTGGTAGCAGGAGCGACAGCCCCACGATCGCCAACAGCACCACGCGATTAAACCGATGGAACGTCTCACGGCTCAACAAGGCAGAGAATCCGCCGTAGAGCAACGTCAGCAGAAGGGCTGATTTCAGGGCATAGTACATCATAGCGTCAGGTCGTTATTATCGTTTATCATACTGATGATCTCGCGCAGTTCTGCTTCGTCGATCTCCTCGTTCTGCACGAAGAACGACAGCATCTTCTTGACCGAACTGCCGAAGACGTTATCCTTCACGTCGCGCAACACCTGCGTCACATATTTCTCTCGCGTCAGCAGTGGCGAATAGACAAACGTCCGGCCATTACCGCCCACGCGCCGATGCTCCACGAAGCCCTTCGCCTCCAGGATTTTCAGGAACGTGGCCACGGTGGTATAGGCCGGCTGCGGCTCCGGGTGGCATTCCACCAGTTCCTTCACCGTCAGTCCCTGTGCATGGTCCCACAGCAGGTTCATCACTTCCGATTCACCCCGCGTCAGCGGTTTCAAGTCCTTGGTCTCTTTCATCGTCTCCTTGCTTTTTACTGCAAAATTAGCCAAAAACCGCTTCCGCCACAAGAAATCGCCGCTCAATCCTTCCCCGCCCCCACCCTTTTTAACATTTACCTTTAGTTTTCACCCTCCATATTCTTAGTTGTTAACGTTACTTTTTTCTACGAAACACGCCATTATTCAAAAAATCTTCGTAACTTTGGAAAGAAAAGCAATTCCTCTTTATATAAAGGCAGTTTGGAGGATTGAGAAAAATCGGGGTTACGAATTGGCAACCGTTCTCAATTCTTCATTCTGCTATGAATTGCATTCAAAGAACTCCCGACACAGAGCCATCAGCCGTTTTATGACTCGCTGTCGGGTGCAAAGGTATAAAAATAATCTGGAATAGCCAAATCTTTATGTCGCTTTAACGTATGTCAAGGAGAGGATAGCCATTGCTATAGCAGTTGGTACAAACATTGAGCATCTATTGTACCCCCAATTTCTAAAAAGAACAAATTAAATGTTAGAGCGGGAACCGAGGCCGAGGAAGTCGGCGCGGTTTCCGCTCTGATTGTTTTGAGGAATGGGGCAAGAGGGTGTTCTTGTGACTTGGGTCTCCGTGCCCCCGCCTACGCTACAGGCGATTTCTGCGAGAGAGGACGGGGACAGGGATTCGGTTTGCCTCATTCTGGGGGGCATGATGACGCTCGGAAATCCGCTCAGACCATCCTTGGGTCAGAAAAGTGTGCCCTGAATCTGGTTTGCCCCGTCATGGGGTCAGGAAAACGTGCCCTGAATCCGGTTTGCCTCATTGTGGGGTCAGAATATCGTGCCCTGAATCCAGTTTGCCCCGTCCCTGGGGTATGGGTGGCTTGCCCGCGTTTCAGGGCTGACCGTCACT
>FLNX01004334.1_pt1 | contig 38880 bp, 34 predicted proteins | sample 1140341 | NCBI WGS metagenome assembly FLNX01 (sample SAMEA3878208, study PRJEB12797) | bioreactor metagenome | biome: Moose rumen | place: Sweden | collected 2011-10 | reverse complement strand
GCAAGTTGGCAGACATCGACGCCCACCTGCGCACAATGTTGCGCAAAGTGATATGGAAGCAGTGGAAAACCCCGAGCAGGCGTGCATGGGGACTTCGGAAGTTGGGAGTTGACAATGACCTGGCACGACTCACGTCCTATTGTGGTGACCGCTACGAATGGGTAGTGAGGCGCACCTGCGTTGCCAAGTACATATCCAAAGAAGTCCTATTGCGCAAAGGCTTGGTGAGTTGCCTTGACTACTATTTGATTAGACACTCTTTGAAAACAAATTAAACCGCCGTATGCCGAACGGCACGTACGGTGGTGTGAGAGGAAAGGGAGCGAAAGCTAAAACTCTCGCTCCCCGACCTACTCGATTTTAAGTACCGTCCGGGAAAAAAGTTGCCGTAATAGCGATAGGTTTGTTGATTGTGAAGTGATTATTCATCTGTCTCATAGATGGTGCTTGCCTGTGCAGCCACGTCTGTAGGGCCTCGCCTTGGCATGGCCGTTATTGCTCATGAAGATTTTTTCCTGGACACCAATATTTTCAAGCGAGCCGAGGTCGTGATAGGGTCAGAGTAGTGCATTGGCACCGATGATTGTATGGCTCGCGTTGTCGTTAATTGCCGTTTTGTGCTGGTTGTTGTTGCTGGTGTGGTGAAAATGCATTATCTTTGCCACATTATTCAACAAAACGACTTTTTATTTTGGATCCTGACCCGTTATCGTGCCTATTGACGGTACTGTGCACGGCAAGCGCCCAACCGCTTGTCTCTTTCAACGCTCCCACGGCGGGAAGCATTATCGCCATCATTGTAGCCCTGGCCGGACTTTTCTTGTCGGCCTTTAACTCAGGCAGCGAGATAGCCTATTTCTCGTTGCGTCCCGATGATGTTGACGACATTCAAGACACCCATCGGCGCGAGCGCGTGAGCGAGTTGCTCGCCATGCCCGAGAAACTGCTTGCCACCATCCTGGTGGGCAACAATCTGGTCAACATCATGATTGCCATCGTGCTCAACTATGCGATGAACCAGATGTTTGACTTCAACAGCACCGTGCTCGACTTTATCGTCCAGACCATTATCCTCACATTCCTGATTCTGCTCTTTGGTGAGGTGATACCCAAGCTCTATGCCACCAATTTCAACACACGTTTTGCCGCTATGGCTTCGGGCCCCCTCAAGGTCACTGTCAAGCTCTTCTCGCCGCTAACGGCACTGCTCGTGCGCTCTACCAGCCTGGTCAACAAGGTGGTCACCTCCCAGACCGAGGAGCTCTCGGTCGATGACCTGACCCGTGCGCTCGAGGTCAGTGAGGTCAAGAATCCCGACGACAAGGAATTGCTCGAGGGTATCCTCTCCTTTGGCGACAAGACCGTGAGCGACATCATGCGTCCGCGAGTCGATGTGGTTGATATCGACCAGGAGGACGACTTTGACGCGGTGGTCAGGAAGGTCATCGAGACAGGTTACTCACGCATGCCCGTCTATGAGGACACGCCCGACAACATCAAGGGCATCCTTTATGCCAAGGACCTCCTGCCCTACATCGGGCATCGCGACAGCACCTTCAAGTGGCAAAAGCTCATGCGGCCGGCCTATTTTGTCCCCGAGACCCGCATGCTCGACGACCTGCTTGAGGACTTCCGGCGCAAGAAGATGCACATGGCCATCATCGTCGACGAGTTTGGCTGCACCCAGGGCATCGCCACGCTCGAGGACGTGCTCGAGGAAATCGTTGGCGACATCAATGACGAGTATGACACCGAGGAGAAATTCTACAACCGCATCAATCAAAACACCTGGATGTTTGACGGCAAGACGTTGTTGAGCGACTTTGCCCGCGTGCTCGACATCGATGAGGAAGAGTTGGGCGAGCATGCGCAGGAGGCCGAGACCATTGCAGGTTTCCTGCTCGACCTCAAGGGTGACTTCCTCAAGGAGAAAGAGGTGGTGGAGCATGGCCGTTTCACCTTCACCGTCATCAAGGTCATCAAGTACCGCATCGCCAAGGTCAAGGTCACCCTTGCCGCAGCCGGCCCCGCCGATTGAACAAGGGAAGAACCGGTTTGGCAACGGTGGCATCTAATAGGCTTATTAACAATGCCCTGATTGATAATGCTGATTTTTCTCAGTACAACCTAACGAAAAAAAACAAGGACAGCCGAGCCCTTGTTTTTACTGTATTGGGGTTGTTATCTTTTTATTGACGTATTACACAATCATCATCACCAGGACGTAGAGCCAGTGCGCTACAATGGCCGCCATCAGGCCGCCAATCGTGTGCGACAGGATGGCGCGCGAGGTCAACTCGCGGTAGTGCATCGAGTCAAGCATCGCCGTGTGGGTGCTCAGGAAGCCACTCCAGCACATGCCAATAGCGGTGAAAACGGCAATGGCGTTGCCGTCGGCCCATCCTTCCTGGATGAACTTGGGCACCAGACCCAACGCGGCACCCACTGCGCCCAGCGCCGTGATGGGGAATCCGATCAGGTGCGGATCCTCGAAGCCAAACAGCACCTTGAACACGATGCTGATCTTGTCGCCCAGCCATGGGAGCACTCCCACGCCCTCGTAGGCAGCGCCCGTGTACGTGCCGTCGGGGCTGGCCGAGAAGGTCAAAATCATCACCAGCGACGAGATGATAATCACGCCAGGGATGATGGCCAGACCCACGTCAACTCCGGTGCGGCCGCCGTCCAGCAGTGAGTTGAGGATGCGCAGGAACAGCGACTTGTATTCCTCGTGCTCGACCTGCAGGTCGCTCTCGGTGAGCTCGCAGGCAGGCTCATCGGCATACTCGGGGTGCCCCTTCTTGACAAAGTACTGCATCAGGCGTGTGGACACCATGCAGCCAAAGATGGCTCCCACAAGGCCGATGAGCGGCTCCCTGAAGTAGCCATAACCCATCATGAAGATGATGACAATCAGACCCATGCCAAAGGCGGTGCCAAAGTTGGTCAGCGAGATGTACTGGTATTTCTTGAAGTGGGATGCAAAACGCTTGTCCTGTGACAGCGTGATGATGGCGGGATTGTCGCTCAGGAACGTGAGCACCGCGCCCAGTGCTGCCATGCCCGGCAGGTTGAACAGCGGCTTCATCAACGGGCGCAATGCCTTCTCGAGCAGGTCAACAACGCCAAACTCGACAAACAGGCGGCCGATGGCACCCGTGATGACGCACACGGCCATCAAGAAAAAGCAGGTGTTGAGCAACAGGTCGTGGGCGGTGTGCATCACGGTGTTGAGCATGTTGGCAGCACCCATCTTCACGGCAAGGCCGCCAAACAGCAGCACGACAATCGACAGGCAGATGACGCCACTCAGCTTGTGGCGCGCGCGTTTCAGGCCTCGCATGTACCGTCGTGCCAGCGACATGTTCATTCGATGCGTTCGATGTATTCTCATTTTTTTCTCTCTATAGTGTTAGAAGGTACTATTAGTCGTTGCAAAGGTAGTACTTTTTGGGTTAACAGTTAACAGGAAACACTTAATACTTGGCCCTTAAATGTGATAATAGACGCCCAGGGCACTATGGCTCAAGACGTCTATTAACCACTATTTATAAACTTAAAACTGTCAGAAAGGTCGGCGGCCACCAGGTCCGCCAGGTCCGCCAGGTCCACCAGGTCGACCACCGGGCCCGCCCCAATTGTCTTGGTTGCGGTCCTTGGGCTGCTCACCCTTCTTGAAGGTGTTGAAGCGATAGGTGAACGTGACCATGCCGTAACGTCCCAGCGAGTTGTAGAACACGTCCTCGATGTAGTTGGCCGTGACGTTGCGGAAGATGTTCTTGCTCTGCCCCAGGATGTCGTAGACCGAGATGGTCAGGGCAGCCTGCTTCTCCTTCAGGAATTGATAGGCGATGGAGCCGTTCCAGATCCACTGGTCGCTGTTGTAGCCGGCGCTGTAACCGCTGGTGGTGCTGTAGCGCAGGTCGGTGCTGATGACCAGGCCGAAGGGCGCCGAGTAGGTGCCGTCAAACATGCCGCCCCACGTGTGGATGTTGCGGTTGCTGGCCGTGGTGACGGTGTTGGCCGTGGTCTGGAAACTGTAGCGCGGGCGCAACTCGATGTCAAACACGCTGTTGCGGAAGGCCAGACCTGGCGAGTAGTTGATTGACCAGGTGTTGCTGCGGTTCTCGATGCCGTTGTTGAAACCCTTGGTCACCCCATAGCGGGTGAACAAGTGGCTGGTGAAGTACCAAACCTTGCTGGCACCAAAGGGGAAACTCAGCATGTTCATGGCCATGGCACTCCACACGCCGTTCACATTGGTGTAGCTCGTCACGCGGCCACCGGTCAGCTCGTCATAATCGACAGTCGAGACGATGCTGTTTTGGGCAAACTCCACATTGGCCATCGCCATGATGCTGCGCTGGGCACCCTGGGCAAAGTCGCCAAACCTCAAGTTGATGTTGTGGTTGAAGGTGGGCTTCAGTTCCGGGTTACCGATGATGATATTGAGCGGGTTGCTCTCATCGGCAACGGGCTGCAGCTGCGTGATGCTGGGCTGGTTGGCTCGCATGAAGTAGTTGAAGTTGAGGTTACGCGTATCGGTGAACTTGTAGCGGAAACGTGCATAGGGGGCTACCGACCAGGCCCAGCGGGCGGCGATGTCGCGGGCACTGTTGATGAGGTCCTTGCTCTTGGACATGGCACTGTTGACGGTGAGTCCCACGTTCAGGTTATAGGCCTTGCGCACCTGGCGGAAGCCTACACTGAACTGCTGGTTGTAGAACGTGTTGCGGAAACTGTTGCTCAACCCCTCGTTCCACTGCGAGTCGGTGATGGTGCCGTTGGGCCAAGTGCCCAGGCGCTCGTTGTCATAGACCATCTTGTCGCTTGTGGTGTAGCGGTAACTGCCGCGATAGGAGAACTCCAGGAAGCGGGCATTCTTGACGTCGCCAATGGGCTCGGTCCACGACAGGCGTCCGGTGATGCTGTGAGTCTTGCGGCGGTTGTTGGCCGTCTGGTCGATGAGCTGAAGGCTGTCCTGGAGGTAGTAGGTGTTGTCGGTGTAGGTGTCACCGTCCTCGTGCACATTGCTGTAACTGTAGTTAAGCATCAAGCTCTGGCTGCGGCCAGGATGGCTGGCAACCTTGTGGTTATAGATCAGGCGGGCACCCCACTCATAGCTCTTGCCGTCGTTGAAGAAGTTGCTCAAGCTGCGGTTCACGGGGGTGAGCGCACGGTCGCCGGCACGGGTGATCGACGAGTCACCGCGCTCGCTCTTGTTGAAGTTGAACGAGAAGTTGGGGCGGAAGTCGATGGTATTGTTGGAGTCCACCTCCCACTTGATGCGGAAGTCACCGCGCACGTTGTGACCCTTGTCGCGGGCAGCCGTATTGGCATCGTAGTAGCTCACCGAGTCGGTGAACAGGTTCTGGCGCGCGGTGCTGGTGCGCGTGTCGCGGTCGCTGTGGCTGTACATGATGTCGCCACCCACGCGGAAGTGGTCATCCTCCTTGCTGCCCACGTTGAAGTTGATGCCGGCATACTGTGACGTGGTCACGCCGCGGTCGCCGCCAAATCGCTGGAACCTGCCTGACGCACCATCGCCAAATCCCAGATTGTTGACGTTGTTGCCGCCGCCCAGGATCGTGAACTGGTTACCGTCGCGAAAGTGGTTGATCATCACGTTGCCGGCATAGCGGTCATCGGTGCCGTAGCCCGCGTTCACCGTGCCAAACCAGCCATTGTTCATGCCTTTTTTCACGGTCAGATTGATCACGGTCTCGTCTTCACCGTCGTCCACACCGGTCAAGCGTGCCAAGTCGCTCTTGCGGTCAACGATCTGCAGCTTGTTGATCATGTCGGCGGGGATGTTCTTGCTGGCAACCGTCGGGTCGTCGCTGAAGAATTCCTTGCCGTCGATTAGGATTTTCTTCACCTCCTTGCCGTTGGCCGTAATCTTGCCGTCGGTGCCCACTTCCACGCCAGGCAGGCGTTTCAGCAGGTCCTCGACCACGGCATTGGCCTGGGTCTTGTAGGTGTCGGCATTGAACTCGATTGTGTCTTCCTTGACGGTAATCGGGCTCTTGACACCCACCACGACGGCCTCCTTGAGCATGATAGTGTTGGGGTCCATCTTCACAACGCCCATGTTCACATCACGGCCGTCTTCACCGATGGTCACGTGCTTGATCACGTCGTTATAGCCCAGATAGGAAAAGCGCAGCAGGTATTGGCCCGCCTGCACGCCCTTGATATTGAACACGCCGTTCATGTCGGTGGTCGTGCCCTTCACCATGGTACTATCCTTGGTTGCCTTGAGCAACTTGACTGTTGCCTCGACCAATTCGGTCGTGTCCTGTGAGTCCACAAGTAAGCCATTGATAATGGCTCCATGCAGCGACAGCGGCATCAAGCAGCACAATGCAAGCAATAGTGATACAATTTTCTTCATGTCAAACTTATTAGGTATTTATAATAATGATGCAAAATTACTCGAAAATGCTGAGACGCAACAAATTTATTAGATATTCCCCGTGTTTTTATAGACGAAATCGCTCGCAGCCTTATATGAGATGTGCCGATTGTTTTCTGCAGTTTTGTCCCACCCGTGCCCCGTGTGCACATTTATATAATGTGTATTTATGGGAGTTTAAGGGTACAGCCCCTGCACTTTCTCTTGACTGCGGGGCAATAAGTAAAAAAAAAACTGTACCTTTGCAAGTTAATTGTAATGTAAAAAAGAAGTGGAAACAAGATATATCTTTGTAACAGGCGGCGTTGTCTCGTCGTTGGGTAAAGGCATCATTGCATCGAGTATTGCCAGATTGCTGCTATCGCGCGGCTTCAGCGTCACGTGCCAGAAGTTTGACCCCTACATCAACATCGACCCGGGAACACTCAACCCCTATGAGCATGGTGAGTGTTATGTGACGGTCGACGGGCACGAGGCCGACTTGGACTTGGGGCACTACGAGCGCTTTACCAACATCAAGACGACCCGTGCCAACAATGTCACCACGGGGCGCGTTTACCAGAGCGTTATCGACAAGGAGCGCCGTGGCGACTATCTGGGCAAGACGGTCCAGATCATTCCCCACATCACCGACGAGATAAAGCGCGACGTGAAGTTGCTTGGAACCACGGGAAAGTATGACTTTGTCATCACCGAGATTGGCGGCACCGTGGGCGATATCGAAGCCCTGCCGTTCATCGAGGCCATACGCCAGCTGCGATGGGAACTGGGCCGCAGGTGCATCTGTGTGCACCTGACCTATGTGCCCTACATCAGCGCGGCCAAGGAACTCAAGACCAAACCCACCCAGCACAGCGTGAAGCTCCTGCAGCAAGAGGGTATCCAGCCCGATGTGCTCGTGTTGCGCACCGAGCACCCCCTGCCACCCATGATGCTCAAGAAGGTAGCCCAGTTCTGCAACGTTAGCGCCGACGCTGTGGTGCAGAGCCTGGACGTGCCCACCATCTACGAGGTCCCCCTCAAGATGCACGAGCAACGGCTCGATAACATCATCCTCGAGAAGACCGGCCTCAAGAGCGAGGGCGAGCCCGACATGGCAAAGTGGAACGACTTCCTGGCCAAACTCAAGGGGGCGACCAAGGAGGTGCGCATCGGCCTGGTGGGCAAATACGTCTCCCTGCAGGATGCCTACAAGAGCATCGACGAGAGCCTGCTGCATGCCTGTGCCTATCACGACCGCCGTCTCAAGTTGGACTATATCAACAGCGAGCAGATCAACGACGGCAATGTCGAGCAGCTGCTGGCCGACCACGACGGCATTGTCGTGGCTCCGGGTTTTGGCCAGCGAGGTGTCGAGGGCAAGTTTGTGGCCCTGCGCTGGTGCCGTGAGCACGACATGCCCACATTTGGCATCTGCTTGGGCATGCAGTGCATGGTCATCGAGTTTGCCCGCAACGTGCTGGGACTGACCGATGCCAACAGCACCGAGATTGATCCCAAGACCACCCACAATGTCATCGACTTGATGGAGGATCAAAAGACGATTACCAACATGGGAGGCACGATGCGTCTGGGTGCCTATGCCTGCAAGGTCAAACCTGGCACGAAGGTTGCAGACGCCTATGGCGTGAGCGACATCGAGGAGCGTCACCGTCACCGCTTTGAGTTCAATGATGAGTACCGTGAGCGCTTTGAGGCCGCCGGCATGACGATTGCCGGAGAGAACCCTGAGAGCGGGCTCGCCGAGGTCATTGAGCTATCGGGCAAGAGATGGTATATCGGCACGCAGTACCATCCCGAGTACTCCAGCACCGTGCTGAATCCGCATCCGCTCTTCATGTCCTTCATCGCCAGCATCATCGCCGGCAAGCCGGAATGATGGAGTTTGTAAGTTTTTAGGATGGGGAAATGTGTCAACCTTTTTCCAGACGATAACAATCACGCTGAACACTTAATATTTAGAACTAAGAACAATAGATTATAATAATGGATAAGAACACATTGATTGGAATGTTGCTCATGGGCGTGGTCATCTTTGGCTTCATGTGGCTGAATAAGCCTACCGAAGCCGAGTTGGCCGAGCGGCAGCGACAACTGGACTCTATCGCGGCCGTGCAGGCTGCCGACCAAAACCGTGGCTTTGCTGCCGGTGATGTCGACACATTGAGTAGCGACGAGTTAGCGCATCTGCAGAGCGTGCTTGAAAGCATGCCTGCCGACAATGCCGCTATCAACAACCAAGGCGTCATGCTCTCACTCAAGGACGGTAAGATCTCGGGTACCGTGACCGTGCGTGACACAACGGTGCAATGGGATGAAGTCACCGCAGCAACCAGTGCTAATCCCGCCATCCACAACCTGGCTGTGCAGGCTGTGCTGTCGGCCCTCGATGTCTATGCCAAGAACGGATCCTTTGCCGCTTCGCTGACGGGTACCGAGCAGATGGTGACCCTCGAGAACGACTCGTTGAAGGTGGAACTCTCGACCAAGGGCGGCATGATTGCACGCGCCACGTTGAAGGGCTACAAAACCTGGAACTCACCGCAACTGGTGCTGTTCGACAAGGGAGACAACGACTACAGTTTCACCTTGAGCAACAACACGCAGCGCTTCGAGACCAAGAACTTCTATTTCGAGCCCAAGAAACTCAACGACAGCACCGTGCTGATGAACCTTGAGCTCGAGGGTGGAGCCCAATGGGGACTCAGGTACACCCTCGTGCCCGGCAGCTACATGGTGCGCATGGAGATGGTGCAGAAGGGCATGAACCAGGTAATCCCGCTCAATATCAACCTTGTAGACCTCGACTGGCACCAAAAGATTTCACGCCATGAGTTCGGCAAGCAGTTCGAGGAGCGCAACAGTGCCATCTATTATAAGTTTGCCGGCAAGGGTGGTGAAGTGAAATACACCCGCGAGAGTGGCAGCGACGAGAAGGAGATTAAGGACATGCTCAAATGGGTCAGCGCCAAGAACCAGTTCTTCTCAACTGTCCTGATTGCCGACAGCGTCATGAGCACTGCCAAGATGACCAGCGTCGACACCAAGGACACGCCCGACTATGAGAAATACCTCAAGGATGTGAACTTCCGCACCTTGATTCCCTACTCGAGCGAAAAACCGATGCCCGCCTCATTCTATTTCTACTTGGGGCCCAACCGCTATCACATGCTCTCGAGCTATGACAAGTATTCGCCCAAGGAGGACCTCAAGCTCACCCACCTCATCCCGCTGGGATGGAAATTGTTCCGTTGGATCAACACCGGTGTCATCATTCCCGTGTTTGACTGGCTGGGCAAGTTCATGAGCAACTATGGTCTCATTATCCTTGTCTTGACCATCATCCTCAAAGTCGTGCTCTCGCCGCTCACCTACAAGAGCTACATCTCGCAGGCCAAGATGCGTATCCTGGCACCCGACATCGCCAAGATTAATGAGAAATATCCCAATCAAGAGGATGCCCTCAAGAAACAGCAGAAGACGATGGAACTCTACAAGCAGGCAGGCGCAAGCCCCTTTGGCGGCTGCTTGCCCATGATGCTGCAGATGCCCATCCTGTTTGCGATGTTCACCTTCTTCCCCTCCTGTATCGAGTTGCGTGGACAGTCGTTCTTGTGGGCCAATGACCTGAGCGCCCCCGACAAGATCGTTGAGTGGTCTACCCACATCCCGTTCATCTCCAACAGCTTTGGCAACCACATCAGCCTCTTCTGCTTGTTGATGACGGTCACCAACATCATCTATACCTACATCACCACCAAGTCCCAGCCCTCATCGCAGTCGATGCCTGGCATGAAGTGGATGATGTACCTGATGCCGTTGATGTTCCTCGTGTTCTTCAACAACTATGCTTCAGGACTGAGTTACTACTACTTCATCTCTCTGTTGATCACCATCCTGCAGACCTACAGTTGCCGCCTCTTTATCACCGAGGACAAGGTGCGCGCCACCATGGCAGCCAACTCCGCCAAGCCCAAGAAAAAGAGCAAGTGGATGCAGCGTCTCGAGGAGGCACAGAAGATGCAGCAGCAACAGCAGCGCCAGCAGGCTGGTCGTTCGGGCAGCAAGCGCCGTCGTTGATCTTGAATGGTTTTGGCCACTGCTTGCTTGTAAAAAGACAGTGCGATGAAACTTTTTAAGGGCTTTGTACGTCTAATAGACAAAATCACTAACCATTAAATAACTATAAGATCATGTACATCCATCACTGTCCCGAGTGCGGAAAACAGTATAGCACTCAAGAGAAAGTAAATCGTGTGAAGTGCCCATATTGCGGTGCCGAGACCAACGTTTCCTATAGCGAGCAGCCCAACTTCCAGGAGCAGATGCGCCAGTTCGGCAACGAGGCTTCCAATGCGCTTGACAGCGTCTTCAACAATGGCCCCTCGGGCAAGAGCCGCGGCATCGCCGGATTGCTTGCATTGCTCTTGGGCACCATGGGACTGCACTACTTCTACTTGAACAAGACAACGGCTGGCGTCATCTTCCTGCTTATCACGTTGTTGTCATGCGGTGTCTTGGGCATCGTCACCTGGATTGTATCCATTATCCAAGGTGTGCTCTTTTTCACCTCGACACAGCAAGAGTTTGAGCAAAAGTGGGTTTACACCAGCAGTAATTTCCCCTTGTTCTAACACACCGATTGCCTATGGGTAGACGCCAAGTGCCAACAAAACCCGACTACATCAAGTGGCTGCTCCTTGCCGGGGCGGCTGCACTTGTTGTGCTCATGGGTGGATATGTGGCATGGAGGTATATACTGCCCCATTCTGTCAATGTGGATCGTTACCGCTATCCGGTAGCGGGCATTGATGTGTCTAAGCACAACGGCAAGATCGACTTCACGGCCGTGCGTGACGACAACTACCAGTTTGTCTTCATCAAGGCCAGTGAGGGCAAGACCTACCGCGACGAGGCGTTTGACCGCAACTATCGTGATGCGCGCCAGGCCGGGCTCAAGGTGGGTGCCTACCATTTCTTCCGCAAGAACCGCAGCGGCAAGGAGCAGGCCGACAACTTTCTGGGCGTTGTTGAGGGGCTCAGTTTGGATTTGCCTCTGGTTATCGATTTGGAGGATGACTGGGGTAATGGTGCCACAACAAGCCGAGACACAGCCATTGAGCGAGTCATGGAGATGATCAACATCCTTAACGGCAAGGGCTACCAAGTGATGATCTACACTAACCTGGATGGCTATAACAAGTACTATAAGGACATGCTGGCCGATCATGACTTGTGGCTCTGCTCATTCACAAGCCCCGACTTGCTGAAGTTTTCTCATCGCATTCAGCAGTTCAGCCACGAGGGTACAGTCGAGGGCGTCAAGGGCGATGTGGACCTGAATGTATTCTGTGGCTCCAAGCGTGAATGGGCATCCTATTTAGAAGAAGTTCAACAACCAACACAACAATAATCACATCTCCACATCATGCACAGGAAGCTGTTTTTCATCACTCGATTGGTCATGCTGCTGCTCTTGTCTGGACATGCAGCGCAAGCCAGTTCTACAGTTTATAATTGGAGCCGATACGACTTGTCGTTTGAAACTCCCGACAACGGTTTTGTCACCTTTAATAGCCCAACGCGATTTGAGGTGCAATGGGAAGATATGGTCATGACCATCCAGCTATATAGTAAGGACAAGGGCGACGAGAAGAAGATGCTCAACGAGAATCTGCAGCGCAAGGCTTTGGGATACAGCATGTATGACTTGAATTACGGCAAGCTCAAGGTCAAAGGTTTCAAAAAGACATACAGCATCGACGGTACCATGCCCGACGGTTCTCGTGCCATCATTGCCGACTTGGTCTCAAAACATCAGAACCTCATTGTCGAGATTACGGTCAACTACCTCTATGGCAACCGCGAGACGGTTGAGGACATGATTAAGAGTTTTGCCGAGAACAAGACCCAGCAGCCCAACCATGAGCGCAAGAGGCAAAAGGTTCAAACCAAGCAAAAGGCTAAACGCGAGCAACAAGAAGCCGAGAAAAACAAGCAGCAACAACCCAATCGTCCTGCCGCCAGGAAGGAGAAATTATATGATGCCTGATTGGCCTGTCGGCTCATTTAAGAGTTTAACCCTTTAATGAAGATAATGATATGATAAGCAAAGTTACACTTAGAGCAGCTATGTTCCTCGCCATGATGACGGCGATGGCACCTATCGCCATGGCTCAGGACAACGGCACTCCCAACCCTGATTCCGGAATGCTGTATGCGCCCCTGGTCTATGACAACTATGACAACCAAGCCGTGGACTCGCACATGAAGGCAAACAAGAGCAGCGATCTCTACTCTCTTGATGCCGGCGATGCATGGCTGCAGGAGGCGATCGGTGCTTCCGACCGAGTGAGGCAAACGCGCCAGCGGGCCATGATTGACAATCCTCAATTGGTGGCCTATAATGCCAACCGTCTGCCCGAGCCCCCCCCCGAAGGGGTCATCAGTTCCGACCCGCGTCAGGGCATGCTCACAATTGCTCCTGCCCAAGTAGCTGTCGACGAGGTGATTCCGCCCGATGCTCCTGCGATGCCCATCCACAACTGGCTCCATGTCTTCAACGCTTCGTTGCAGTTCACCCAGGCCTACATTAGCGGGAACTGGTATCAGGGTGGAGAGAACAACCTGGCCCTGCTGGGATCCATCAATTGGAATTGCAACCTGAATCAGGACTTGCATCCCAACTGGTTGTTCAACAATGCTTTGTCTTATAAATTGGGCGTAGCCACCACTCATGGTGACAGCATCCGCAATTATCTCATCAACGAGGACAACTTCCTGTTTACCTCGCAATTGGGATATAAAGCCGTCAAGAATTGGTACTACAGTGCAATGCTTAATTTCACCACGCAGTTCCTGAACAACTACAAGGTCAACACCCGCTCGATGACTGCGGCTTTCCTGTCACCTGCCGAGTTGAACATTGGTCTTGGTATGACTTACAACTACAAGAAGGCCGATGACCGCATGTTCACTCTGGCCATCGCACCCATTTCCTATAACCTCAAGTATTGCCGCAATATCACCGACATTGACCCTGTGCGTTTTGGTATCGGTGCCGGCAAGCACAGCAAGAGCACCGTTGGTAGTAATTTCGAGGCCAAGTGGCTGTGGCGTTTCACGCCCAACGTGATGCTTACTTCCAGGCTCTACATGTTCACCAACTATGAGTATGTGCAGGGTGACTGGGAGAACACGCTCGACTTGTCAATCGGTAAATACTTGACCACCCAGCTCTATACCCACCTGCGATTCGACCGGTCACGTGCACGTGACGATGACTGGAATTACTGGCAGTTCAAGGAGATCCTGAGTTTGGGCGTGGTTTACCGTTTTGCCACCGTCAATTAATCCCAGGGAATGTTGCGGCGCATCGTCCTCATATTGCTGTTCATGATGCTGTTGTTGCCATCCACCATGGCAGCACGCAATGATGTGCCCAAGCAGTCGGTCCTCATCGAGGGGCTCGATGTGGACTCCATGCGCACGAGGCTTGATGAGACCGATGTGCAGCCCCTCGAGGGCATCTGGTATTATCCCAACGAGGAGATGACCCTCGGTATCGAGCGTTACAAGGGCGGGCATAACATCGGCTATCGCATTATCTTGCTCGAATCTCCCGATATCAATCTGGTGCCGGGAACGGTCATTGGCTACATCGCTGCCAGTGCAGTGGACAACAAGTATCAGTTGTGGCTTTATAGCCAGCGCGACCGCCTCACGCTGGTCAAGCCGCTGGAATGTGTGGCGACACTCAATGGCAAGGCAACGACTCTCACCTTCGACCCGCCGCACTGGAAAGTTAAGGTGCGTGTCAACTTTGCTCGGTTTCTGCCTTCCCTGTTCGGTGGCATGAGCATCGTGCCTGAGAAATCTGAAGAAAGCCTGCCTGTGGGATTCCGTAAAATTTATCCTGAGGGCGGTGATGGACAGCCGTTTAACCGTATTCGTTATCTGTGATGAAAAATTGGAATAAATATATTTTAACACTTCCGCTCCTCCTGATTTTGGCCTATGCGGCAACAATGGATGCCCGCACACGCACAACTCGCAAGAACCTCAACACAACCGAGATTCCCGTCATGCTGCTTGAAGCCAGCGACGGACTGCTGCCCGACAGCTTGGCTGGCATCGACCCCGATGCGGTGACCCTTAAGGGCTTCAATAAGCGGGCGAGCGACAACAAGGAGTCCTTTTTCATCACCAACAATACTTCTCATCGCATGAGTGCCGTCCGCTTGCTGCTGCGTTACTCTACAATGAGCGGCGAGATGCTGACACAACGCGCGGTTAACGTGCCGGTCAGCCTCAAGCCTGGAGAGACCAAGCTGGTGAGTATCAAGTCATTTGATATCCAGCGGCTCTTTTACTTCTACGCTGGACCTAAGCCTCGCAAGCAGGCAACTCCCTTCCAAGTGGCATTCCGGCTCACGGGCTATGACATACCAGTGGGAAATTAGCAAAGAAAAATTAACATTCACTATAAACCAATGCTAAACTAAACAAAAAATGAAACATCTGTCAATTAAACTCTTATCGGCTGCTCTGCTGGCTATTGCCGGCTGGACGGTTGCCGATGCCTGCACCAATCTGCTGGTGGGCAAGAATGCCAGTGCCGATGGCTCGACGATTATCACCTATGCTGCCGACAGTCACACCCTGTTTGGTGACCTGCAGTATCTGCCCGCTGCCGACCATGCTCCTGGATCGATGCGAGAGATCTATGATTGGGACAGCGGTAAGCATCTGGGCGCCATCCCAGAGGTAGCACACACCTATGCTGTTGTGGGTAACATGAACGAGCACCAGGTGACTATCGCCGAGAGCACCTGGGGCGGGCGCGAAGAACTGTGGGATACCACAGGCAACTCCATTATAGACTACGGTAGCCTTATGTACATTGCTTTGCAGCGCTCCAAGACCGCCCGCGAGGCCATCAAGTGGATGACCGAACTGGTGGCCAAGTACGGTTATGCCAGCGAGGGTGAGTCCTTCTCGATTGGCGACCCCAACGAGATCTGGATCATGGACATGATTGGTAAGGGTCCTGGAGAAATCGGTGCCGTTTGGGTAGCCATCCGCATCCCCGATGACTGCATCGCCGGTCATGCCAACAATCCCCGAATCTGGAAGTTTGACATGAAGGACAAGAAGAATGTCATGTACAGCAAGGATGTCATCTCCTTTGCCAAGAAGAAAGGGTTGTACAATGGCAAGGATGCCGACTTCGCTTTTGCTCCCGTTTACCAGAAATTTGATGCCGGTGCACTGCGCGGTTGCGATGCTCGTGTGTGGAGCTACTTCAACCGTTTCCACAAGGGCATGGATGCTTATCTGCCCTTCATCTACGGCAAGAAAGGATCTGAGGTCATGCCTCTTTACCTGAAGCCCGATCGCAAAATCAGCGTTCGCGACATGCAGGAAATGATGCGCGACCACTTCGAGGGTACACCGTTCGACATGACGGTTGATCCAGGTGCCACTACTGCCTATGGAGTGCCTTATCGCTGGCGTCCCATGGACTTTGAGGTGGACGGCGTGAAGTACAGTCAGGAGCGTGCCATCGCCACTCAACAGACTGGTTGGGTATTTGCCGCACAGATGCGATCATGGATGCCCAACGAGGTGGGCGGTTGCTTCTGGTTTGGCGTTGACGATGCCAACACGGCCGTGTTTGTACCCATGTACTGCTGCATCACACAGGTTCCCGAGAGCTATCGCCAGGGCAAGGCTGACATGTACACCCTTGATTGGGACTGCGCTTTCTGGGTCAATAACTGGGTAGCTAACCAGGCCTATTCCCGTTATTCACAGATGATTGGCGACATCCGCAAGGTGCAGGGCGCTATCGAGGACGGCTTTGCCAAGCAGCAGTCGGTTATCGAAGCTCAGGCTACCTCATTGCTCACCACCGATCGTGATGCAGCCATCCGACTGCTGACCAACTACTCGGTCAATGCCGGCCAGGATGCCACGGCCCGTTACAAGAAGTTGGGTGAGTACCTGTTCGTCAAGTATCTTGACGGCAACATCAAGAAGGAGAAGGACGGCAAGTTTGAGCGCAACGAGGCTGGCACGCCTGTTTCGCCCACCTTTGCCGGTTACACCCAGGAATACTATGACATGCTCATCAAGGGTCCCAATGGTGGTGACCGTCTCAAAGTTGTTGAGCCCGAGTTCTAAAACTCAGTAATCTCGATATAAAAACCGCACCGATACTGCTTCGTGTGCGGTTTTTTAGCTAATTTTGCATCTATCGACCATAATCGCGATGACAGATGATGAAACGATACCTTTTCCTATTAGTCGTCATGGTGCTTGTTGTGCAGGCACAGGCTGCGCAACCCCACAAGACCTTGCGTGAGTGGGGATTCCCCACGGGCATCTTTCCCACAGGACAATACAATGCCATTACCGATGTGCCTGGTGTGACTGTGGGGCATGTGACTTGCATCGAGGGCGACAGCATCCGAACCGGCGTCACCGCCATCCTGCCTCATCAGGGAAACATCTTCCGCAACAAGGTCCCGGCTGCAATCTATGTGGGCAATGGCTTTGGTAAATTGGCAGGTATTACCCAGGTTCAGGAACTTGGCAACATCGAGACCCCGATAGTTCTTACCAACACGTTGAGTGTCGCGGCAGGCATCGAGGGGCTTGTCCGTTACACGCTCATGCAACCTGGCAACGAGATGGAAAGGTCGGTCAATGCCGTTGTGGGCGAGACCAACGATGGCTGGTTGAACTCGATACGTCAGATGTACATCACGCCCCAAATGGTTATCAACGCCATCAATTCGGCTCATGGGGGCCCCGTCGATCAGGGCAATGTGGGTGCAGGAACGGGAACCATTTGTTTTGGCTTCAAGGGAGGCATTGGCACTTCATCGAGGCGCCTGCCCGACTCCTTGGGCGGATACACGATTGGCGTATTGGTCCAGACCAACTACGGCGGCATCCTTGAGATTGACGGCGTGCAGGTAGGGCGGCGCCTGGGGAAGCACGACTTCATCAGCCATGTGCGCAAGAACGAGAACGTCGACGGCTCATGCATGATGGTTGTTATCACCGATGCACCACTCGACTCCCGTAGCCTGGAACGGGTCGCCAAACGTGCCATGATGGGGATGGCCAAGACAGGCGGCATCGCTTCCAACGGCAGTGGAGACTATGTCATCGCTTTGTCGGTGGCTCCTGACAACTTAATCAGTGATAAGGCCAGGACTGTAACCTCGACCGTGCTTGCCAATGGCGAGATGTCGTCTATTTTCGCCGCTACCATCGAGGCCACTGCCGAGGCTTTGTGGAATTCATTGTTCATGGCCGACCCGATGACGGGTCGCGATGGTAATCACGTTGATGCCTTGCCCGTTGATCAGGTATTGGAAATGTTGCGTAACCGTTAATGAGAACCTCATCTTTTAAAGATATGAAAAATCCGTTATTAAGACACTGGGCTTTTGCTCTGCTTGTGATGACTGCCGCGCTTGTCACCGAAGCGGCCGACGGTGTGCGCGTGGGAATCGCCTGGCAACGCTCGGCCGACAACTATCAGCGGGCCATGCTTGCCATCAGGGAAGCAGGCGGTGAACCCGTTTTGCTGCCCCAGTTGCGCAGCGCAGCACTCGACTACGACAGTATATCGATTTCCTCACAGTGTGTCGATGCAAACGGTGTTTTGCTTCAGCCGTATGCCGATATCGTCAAGCGTGACACCTATCATGGTACTAATGCCGATGAACTCATGGCGGGCATGCAGGCTGTCGTTTTCCTGGGCGGTGGCGACATTAGCTCCACATTGTTTGCGGTGCCACAGCCATGGCATGGCTTGAAGGATGACAATAACTGTGACGCTACACGCGATATCTCGGAATATCTCACGATGGCCTATTGCCTGGACCATGACATCCCTGTTCTGGGCTTGTGCCGAGGCATGCAGATGCTGTGTGTCGTTTCGGGAGCGTCACTCATTCAGGATTTGGGCACCTATTACGATGGATTGGGCATTGAGTACCATTATCAGCACCGCATGCCGCGTGATGCCCAGGGCAATCGCTATTATACACCCCACGACGTGACGGTTACCGATCATAACTCATTAATGTATGCAATCACTGGCACCGACACCATTCATGGTGCTCCATCGTGGCATCACCAGGTTGTGGGTGACGTGACGGGAACGCCCTTGCGTGTGACGGGAGTAACGTCTACCGATGGCGTAGATATCATCGAGGCTATTGAGCGAACCGACAAGCGGTTTGCCCTGGGTGTGCAATTTCATCCCGAGGAGGCTGTCCGCAAGCATGTCACCAATCAGCCTGATGCAGTTCGCTTCATGCCGCTTGAAGAGGCCGTTCAGTATTTTGTCGCTCTTATCGCGCATGCTCAAGAAGGCCGCCGGTTTATCAAGGGCAATTCCTACACCCGTTCCGACACCACTGTCTACGACAAGACCGATCAAGAGTGTTATAACTTCTTTGCAGTCCTGGGCCGTGCCGAGCAAGGTTCCCTTGAGGGAGCCACAGCCGAGTTGTCGCTCTTGCTCAATCTGTTTGAACGTCGCCACCCGGGCAGTAGCGATGTTTCCATTCAGGAAGTCGCCAAATGGGCGACCGAGTGTGGCTGGTTTGCTCATGCGAGCCGTCGATGGGAAAAACCCGCTGCCCCCGAATATGTGGCTGTGGCAAAATCAGTCTTGGCCGGTAATCGTGTTCTTCCCCAGAGCATTGTGGAGCATGATTGTGTCGAGGATTTGGCTTATATCGAGACCAATGGCGTTAGATACAGCCCTTACCAGAGGGATAAGTATGTGAGTGGGGTGACGGTGTGCTATCAGGCCGTGGTGCATGAACACAATGGCCGAAAGTTTGGTTTCAGGAAACCCTCGCACTGGGTGTTCTATACATTTCCTGCCGCCAAGAGCGATCCTTTTGGCTTCTTGTGTGACGGGGGATGTGGTCACGAGAACTCTTCCAGTGAGAGCGACATCATCAGGTGATGGGCTCAACCATTTATGCCCATTGACACCCCCTCAAAAAAAAGCCACACTGATATCACATCTGTGTGGCAATTTATTCTCTGTTTACTTACTATAATTGACTTGACTTCATCAACTAATAACTAATTCACTTTTTCATGTTGCAAAATTACTGTCTCCCAGCCGAGTGTACAATCACTAAATTTAGCCATATTTCATCTTCCGCATCATCGAATTTGGGGATTTTGCGAATATTCTGATCTTTTAGGTCTCGTTTTCGTTGAAAAACACTAACTTTGTACTTACATTATATTAGTAAACATCAGACGACTATGAAAAGGATTTTTCTCGTTATCGCAGTGCTGGCCTTCGCTGTGGCGGCACAGGCCCAACTCTTGTGGAAAGTGAGTGGCAATGGATTGGGAAGACCCAGCTACGTCATGGGTACCTATCATTTCGCTCCAGCCTCGATGATCGATAAGATACCAGGGATGGACAGAGCATTTGAGGGGTGTGACATTGTCATTGGCGAGCTCGAGAAGGAGAGCATGGTGGGCGCCGAGGCTCAGGCTCTTGCTGCCCAGGCAATGATGGCTCCAGCCGATAGCACACTTGACAAGCTGTATTCTCCCGAGGACTACGCCATCATCGAGGGAGTCTTCAACAAGTACTTTGGTTCGATGGGTGTGAGACTTGATCAAATGAGAATGCTCAAGCCCATGGCCATCAGCGTTCAGATGCAGGCCATGCAGGCTATTAAGTACTTCCCCAATCTTGACCCCAACTCGCTTATCGATGTTGCCGTGCAGACGCGTGCTAACAACGCGGGGCGTCCGTCAATGGCTTTGGAGAGTGTCGAGGAGCAGATTGACCTGTTGTTTAACGCCCCCTTGACCGATCAGGCTGTGGGTTTGCTGGAGTCTTGCAAGAACGATGACAAATTTACCATGTTGTCGACGGCACTCGTCGAGGCCTATCTGTCGCAAGACCTGGATAAGATACAGGCTGTGTTGGATGATCCTGAACTCAATGGCGAGGAGGATGCCTCGATGGAGGCCTTGATTTATAACCGTAACCGCAATTGGGCCAGCAAGCTACAAGCAATTATGCCTGAGCGTGCTTGCTTGGTCTGTGTTGGAGCAGGCCACCTGCCCGGTGATAAGGGCCTGCTGCAGCTGTTGCGTGAAGCTGGCTATACGGTTGAGCCCATGCAGTAACGCGTAGTTGAAGCACCACTCCAGAAAAAATAGCATCTTTGCGCAACAAATAAATCTAATAATTCCAATAGCAATCATGATGAACGTGAAAGTTCTACTTGTCCTTGCAGTGCTGGTGATCATCATCACAGGCTGTGCCATCCGTTTCAAGAAAACTCCCGCCGCTGATAGGCCGTTGGCTCCTACGTTTACCAATGTGGGTGTTGATGAGTTTATGAATGTCGTTGCCCAAGCTGATGTCCAATTGCTTGATGTGCGCACGCCCGAGGAGTTTGGTGAGGGACACATCGCTGGCGCTACCCTTGTCGATGTGAACGAGGACGACTTTGTTGAGCGCGCCATGGCGGTGCTTGATACGCAACGGCCGGTTGCAGTATATTGCCGCAGTGGCCGCCGCAGTGCCCGCGCAGCCCGTCTGCTCGCGGCTCAGGGTTTAACCGTTACCAATCTCGAGGGGGGCGTCATGGCATGGCAGGATGCTGGCAAGGCGTTGGTGAAATAAAAGCCATGGCCGATCGTAAACATTATCAAGTGGTGGCCGCCGTCATCGAGGCCGATGGGCGGGTGCTGTGCATGCAGCGTGGTGTGACACGCTACAGCTACACCAGTCATCTGTGGGAGTTTCCTGGTGGCAAGATTGAGCCTGGTGAGACGCCCGAGCAGGCCTTGCATCGTGAACTCATCGAGGAAATGAACCTTGATGTCAAGGTTCACGAGTTGTTGGCGACCGTTACTCATGACTACCCGGATTTCACCGTCACCCTGGCAGCCTACCGTTGCACGGCCGGTTCTACGACCTTCATTATGCGCGAGCATGCCGCTTGTCGCTGGCTCCATTGGAATGAACTGGAGACGCTTGACTGGTGTGCCGCCGACGAGCGCCTTGTTGCGCAAATCCTACACTTTAAACTATAAACTTCAAGTCCCTAAAATGAATCACTTTAGGGACTTGAATTAATCAGGCTTCCAGGTCAATATTGAACTGCTCATGCCAGGGCAGGCCCTGCTCGTTGAGCACCTTGAGGAACGGATCGGGATCAAACTCCTCGACGTTGTGCACGCCGGGTTTGCGCCACAACCCCTTTAGGAACATCATGGCTCCTGTCATTGCGGGAACACCGGTGGTGTAGCTCACGGCCTGCATGCCGGTTTCCTCATATGCCTTGTGGTGGTCGCAGTTGTTATAGATGTAGTAGGTCAACGGCTTGCCCTCCTTGTCGAGACCGCTGATGCGGCAACCGATGCTGGTCTCTCCGGTGTAGTTCTCGCCCAGGTCTTGCGGGTTGGGAAGCACAGCCTTGAGGAACTGCAGGGGAACAATCTCCATGCCCTGGTAGTTGATGGGCTCGATGCTTGCCATGCCGATGTCCTGGATGACGCGCAGGTGGGTCAGGTATTCTTGCCCAAAGGTCATCCAGAACCGTGCGCGCTTGATGGTGGGGAAGTTGATCACCAGCGACTCCAGTTCCTCGTGATACATCAGGTAGCTCTCGCGCGGCCCGATCATGGGGTAGGTGAGCGGCTTATGGATTTCCAGCGCGCCTGTCTCGACCCACTTGCCATTCTCCCAATAACGGCCTTTTTGCGTGATCTCACGGATATTGATCTCGGGGTTGAAATTGGTGGCAAATGCCTTGCCGTGGTTGCCGGCATTGCAGTCCACAATGTCGAGGGTGTGCATCTCGCTGAAGTGGTGCTTGGCGGCATAGGCGGTGTAAACGCCGCTCACGCCCGGGTCAAAGCCGCAACCCAGGATGGCCGTCAGTCCTGCCTGTTCAAAGCGCTCGCGGTAAGCCCACTGCCAGCTGTACTCGAAGTGTGCCTCATCCCTGGGCTCATAGTTGGCGGTGTCCAGGTAGTGGACGCCACAACGCAGGCAAGCCTCCATGATCGTCAGATCCTGATAGGGCAGGGCCAGGTTGATGACCATGTCGGGCTTGTGCCGGTTGAGCAGGGCGACGAGCTGATCCACATCGTCGGCATCCACCTGATCGGTGCTAATGTTGTCCTTGCCGATGGCGCGGGCCACGGCATCGCACTTGTTGCGGTTGCGCGAGGCAATTACGATCTCGTTAAACACGTCGGGGTTCTGTGCACACTTGTGGGCGCACACGGTGCCGACACCACCGCATCCAATGATAATGACTTTACTCATATTGGTCCTTACACTTTAATTTTGTTCTCTGTGTGCAAATTTACGTCAATTAGCCCACTATACCAAATTTTTTGAAATGAACCCCAAAAGTCGAAAAAAACTTTTGGGGTTCACTTCAGTTCAGGGGGTAGAGGTTAGCGAATAACTCCTTTAACCCATAATCTTTAACCTTTACTTCACATAGAAGTCGCTGGAAACACCAACGCCGCCGGCTTTCAGGGTTCCGTAATTGCCATTGCCCTGATACTTCTGGGTCCACACGCGCTCTGAGCATTTCTTGCCGAGCTCGTCCTGGGTGACGATGTAGCCGTAGATGTTGCGGCGCTCGGGAACAAGGCCCTTCATTACCACATCCCAGTCGTCGCTGGTGATAACGATATCAATGACTTTGGGGTCATCGGCTTTGGCGATGGCAAGGGCCTCGGATTTGAACTTGGCTTGCATGGAGCCAGCCTTGGGCATAGGCTTGTAATCGATGTTTTCGGGACTGTTCTGAGCGATGGCTTGATCTGCTGCATTGGCATATACATTTTGATTGTAGTACATGTATTTTTGAGTATTACTGTACTTCTCGCCAACTTCGTCCCACAATTGAGGGGTGTCCTTGGTGAAAATCTGGAACAGATGCATCTGCTTTGCACATTTTTTGGCACCTTCCAGATCTGCAGCGTTCAGGTAGGAACCTTGTCCGCCGAGAGTGGCGAAGACATATTTGCCATTACGACTCACTATGGTGATGCCTTGAACCGAACCTTTTGCACGGTACTTGTTTGCCGTCATCAGGCTCCCTTTGGTTGAAACGCTCACAGCGCCATCAGCATCTTCGGTGACTTTCGTACTGTTGATCAAGACGAGGGTCCAGGAACTGATTTTATCATAGAATTGCCAATAGCGTTCATTCTCTTTCTGGATGCTTTCCCAGAGTTTTACGTCATAATCTGGCCCAGAGTTGATTTTGTCGAGGATGTGGTTGTGCTTGAATCGGGCATCCATCTGGCTCCTGAGTTCTCTCAGGCCGTCCTCGGTGATGTCCATCTCGGCCATGCGATCCACAAACTCCTCCATGCCGATGCCGTTGTACGTGCCGTCTTGGGCCATGACCCAGGGCAGGGGAGGCCGTTGGGTCTCGAGGGCACTCATCTTGGCCTCTTCTTTGGCCTTTTTGGCCTCCTTCTTGACATCCTCTTTCTTCTTGTCAACAACCTGCTCAACTTTTTCTTTAGCTTTTTCTTTGGCCTTCTTGACCAGACCGCCCAACTGGGCGTTGGCCGTTGTGGGCACACTCATGGCAGCCAGCGTGATGGCTGCAACCAGTAAGGTTTTGATAGATTTTGTTTTCATCTTCTAATCGTAATTTAAAGGTTAGTATTTTGGGGAAAATTTTGATATGCATCAATCTAATTAACAAAGATATACATATTATCTGAAACTGGCAAACAACAAATGCAAAAAAAATGAGGGTGGGCAACCGTTGCGGTGCCCACCCTCATCCCTTAGGGTTGGGATTTAATGTCTCCTTGTTTTAGTTCTGCTCCTCCTTGGGAGTGTCCTGGATCACGTTGATGTAGGTGTGACCAGCGCGGTGCTGGAACTCTACAGTACCGTCAACCAGAGCATACAGAGTGTGGTCCTTGCCCATGCCAACGTTCTTGCCAGGACGGTGCTGGGTACCGCGCTGACGGCGGATGATGTTACCAGCCTTGGCAAACTGACCACCAAAAATCTTCACGCCGAGGCGTTTGCTTTCGCTCTCGCGGCCGTTCTTTGAACTGCCGACACCTTTTTTATGTGCCATAATCTAAAGAGTTTTTGATTTTTAAATGGTTAATTAAGCAACGACTTCTTTAATCTCAAGCTGAGTGAACTGCTGGCGATGACCGTTCAGACGGCGATAGCCCTTGCGACGTTTCTTCTTGAAAACGATGATGTGTTCACCTTTCACGAGGGGAGCCTTTACCTCGCAAACAACCTTTGCACCTTCGACGGTAGGTGCGCCAACCTTAACGGCACCGTCGGCATCCACGAGCAGGACGCGGTCAAACTCTACCGAGTCGCCTTCCTTGCGCTCGTCGCCGAGATAGTGGACATACAACTTCTTGCCAGCCTCGGCACGGAACTGTTGTCCCTGAATCTCTACAATTGCGTACATTTGATAATTTGTAGTTTAAATGTTTGTCCCATAGGCGGCTAAACACAGTTGTCCAGCACTTTCCTAAGCCTCGTGGGCACTAATGCGGGTGCAAAGGTAATACATTTCCCCGAACTGGCAAGCCACTCGGCCAATTTTTTTCAATTATGAACTAAATGGGTAGGGATAGGTGATGTCCCATAGGAAGAGGGCATGGCCGGGCATGGAGGTGCCGGCGGCGCAGCGGTCCTTGCGCTCGATGACTTGGCAGAACTGCTCAACGGTCATCTTGTGGCGGCCCACCTCGACGAGGGTGCCGACGATGGCGCGCACCATGTTGCGCAGAAAACGGTCGGCAGTGATGGTGAACACCCACTGGCTGTCACCCTCGCTGGTCCATTGGGCATGGGTGACACGGCAATTGTTGGTCTTGACGTCGGTGTGGAGCTTGGAGAACGAGGTGAAGTCGGTGTAGTCCAGCAATCGGGCGGCGGCCTTATTCATCAGGTCGAAATCGAGATCAGGCGGACATTTCCAGCTCAATGGGTAGCGGAATGGGTCTTTTTGCGTGACAGCGAAGTACTTGTAGGTGCGGCTGGTAGCATCGAAGCGGGCGTGGGCGTCGTCATGGACGGGCGTGATGCCGTAGATGGCGATGTCCTGTGGCAGCAGTGCGTTGAGGCTATGAACCAGGCGGTCAATGTCTTTGATGGGTTGTTCCGTGTCAAAGTGGGCGACCATCAGGCGGGCATTGACGCCGGCGTCGGTGCGGCCTGCACCAGTGACGGGGGTGGGCACCCGCAGGAGCGTCGCCATGGCCTCCTCGATGACCTGTTGCACCGAGTTGTCGTGGGGCTGCACCTGCCACCCGTGGAAGGCAGCACCCCGGTAACCCAATTTCATGAAATAGCGCATTGTAGCTATAGATAATATAGAACATCTATATTCTATAGAAGTTACTTCTCCAAATAAGTGTAGCCGTAGAGGCCGCTGCGGAAGTTGCGCACAAACTCGTTGCCCTCGTCGCTGGTGATCTTTCCCGAGCGGATGGACTCGCTGACCCAGGTCTCGACGTTGCGCACGAGCTGCTTGGGATTGAACTCGACGTAATCGAGCACCTCGGCTACGGTCTCGCCGTCAATCACTTGGTCAATCTCGTAGTGGTCCTTGAAGACGTTGATATGGACAGCGTTGGTGTCGCCGAACAGGTTGTGCATGTCGCCCAGGATTTCTTGATAGGCACCAACAAGGAAGATGCCCAGGTAGTAGTGCTGTCCAGCCTTGAGCTTGTGCACGGGCAGGGAGTGGGCAATACCCTGCGAGGAGATGAAGTTGTTCAACTTGCCGTCGCTGTCGCAGGTCATGTCCTGCAAGGTTGCGAAGTGGGTGGGACGTTCGGTGAGGCGGTCGATGGGCATGACCGGGAAGACCTGGTCGATGGCCCAGGCATCGGGCAGCGACTGGAACAGGGAGAAGTTGCAGAAGTACTTGTCGGGCAACATCCTGCTCACCGTGCGCAGCTCGTCGGGGGCATGTTTCATGTTGCGCACGATACCGTCAACGTCACGCGCGATGGACCAGAAGAGCTTCTCGACCATGGCGCGGGTGCGCAGGTCGATCAGTCCCAGCGAGAAGCGGTCAAGTGCCTCGTCGCGTATCTGCAAGGCATCATGCCAGTCCTCGAGCAGGCGTGCCTGGTTGATCTTGTCCCAGATTTCGTACATGTCGCGCACAAGCTCGTTGTCGCTGTCGCTCACGGTATCCACCTTGTCGTCCCACTCGGGCAGCGATGTGGTCTCGAGCACATCCACCACGAGCACCGAGTGGTGGGCAGTCAGGGAACGGCCGCTCTCGGTGATGATATTGGGATGCTTGAGGCCGTTTTTGTTGCTGGCGTCAACCAGGGTATAGACGGCATCGTTGACATATTCCTGGATGCTGTAGTTCATCGAGTGGCTGCTGCCGCTGGAGCGGGTGCCGTCATAATCCACGCCGAGGCCGCCGCCGATGTCCACATACTCCACATCAAAGCCCAACTTGGCCAGTTGCACATAGAACTGTGCGGCCTCACGCAAAGCGTTCTTGATGCGGCGTATCTTGGTGATCTGGCTGCCGATGTGGAAGTGAATGAGCTTGAGGCAGTCTTCCAGCTTGTGCTCGCGCAGGTAGTCGATGGCGCTGAACAACTCGCTGGTGTTCAGGCCAAACTTGCTGCTGTCGCCGCCACTCTCTTCCCACTTGCCGCTGCCGCTGCTCGACAGCTTGATGCGGAATCCGATGTTGGGACGGATGTTCAGGCGGCTGGCGACGCGGTCGATGAGCTCCAGCTCGCTGAGCTTCTCCACAACCACAAATATGCGTCGTCCCATCTTCTGGGCCAGCAGTGCCAGTTCTACATATCCCTCATCCTTGTAACCATTGCAGATGATGACGGGATTGGCGTTCAGGTCGGTCATGTTGCTGGCGAGCACGGCATGCAGCTCGGGCTTGCTGCCGGCTTCCAGACCGATGTTGAACTTCTTGCCGTGCCCGATAATTTCCTCAACGACCTGGCGCATCTGGTTGACCTTGATGGGATAGACGATGAAGTTGGCTCCCTGGTACTCGTATTCCTTGGCGGCCTTCTTGAAGCAGCTGGAAATCTTGTCGATGCGGTTGTCCAGGATGTCGGGAAAACGCAACAGCACAGGAGCGGTCACCTTGCGGGAATGGAGTTCGTCCATCACATCGGCCAAGTCAACTGGCACGCAACTGCTCTTGGGCGTGACGGTGACGTGACCATTCTCGTTGATGGAGAAATACTTGAGGCCCCAGCCTCCAATGTTGTACAGTTCGGCGCTGTCCTCGATGCGCCACTTGTTGATTGCTGACACGGCTTAGTCAATTAAATCGGTTGAACAATACGTCTGTTTTTATTGTGAGTGCAAAGGTAACCATATTTATTGGTTGCAGCAATAGGGTGGGGCGTTTTTCGTCTAAAACCGTTCACTGTGAGAATGTAAAAACGGCCTGTTAATAAAATTTATTCTTGGCATTGCTTGCCTGTCCACAAAATAATGGCTACTTTTGTGCCTGTATATAAAACATAGTTTTATCCAACTAATATTTTTTTACAAATTATGGTAAATTACAAGGATTTAGGTCTCGTGAACACTCGCGAGATGTTTGCTAAGGCAATCGACGGCGGCTACGCCATTCCCGCCTTCAACTTCAACAACATGGAGCAGTTACAGGCTATCATCAAGGCTTGCGCCGAGACCAAGTCGCCTGTGATCCTGCAAGTGTCGAGCGGTGCCCGTAAGTATGCCAACCAGACGCTGCTGCGTTACATGGCCGAGGGCGCTGTTGAGTATGCCAAGGAGTTGGGCTGGGAGCATCCCCAGATTTGCCTGCATCTGGACCATGGTGACACCTTTGAATTGTGCAAGTCCTGTGTGGACTTCGGTTTCTCGTCGGTCATGATCGACGGCTCATCACTCCCCTATGAGGAGAATATCGCCCTGACCAAGAGGGTTGTGGAATATGCCCACCAGTTTGACGTTACCGTTGAGGCCGAGCTGGGCGTTCTCGCCGGCGTTGAGGACGACGTTCAGGCCGAAGAGTCGCACTACACCAAGCCCGAGGAGGTCATCGACTTTGCCACCCGCACCGGTTGTGACTCGCTGGCCATCAGCATCGGCACCAGCCATGGCGCCTACAAGTTCAAGCCCGAGCAGTGCACGCGTGACCCCAAGACCGGCAAGCTCGTTCCTCCTCCCCTGGCATTTGACGTGCTCGAGGAGATTGAGAAGAAGCTCCCCGGATTCCCCATTGTGCTGCACGGCTCGTCGAGTGTTCCCCAGGAGTATGTTGACATCATCAACAGCCACGGCGGCAACCTGCCCGATGCTGTAGGTATCCCCGAGGATCAGTTGCGCAAGGCCGCCAAGAGCGCCGTTTGCAAGATCAACATCGACAGCGACAGCCGTCTGGCCTTCACCGCTGCCGTGCGCAAGGTGTTCGCCGAGAAGCCCGGTGAGTTTGACCCCCGCAAGTACTGCGGTCCCGCCCGCGACGAGATGGAGAAGCTCTACAAGCACAAGATTATCGAGGTGCTGGGCAGCAACGGCAAGGCTGAGTAATCGCACCTGTCTTTAGCAAGAAAGAATCCTGCAAGGTCGCCTGCATCCCTTATGTATGGGTGCAAGCGGCCTTGCTTGCACATGATGGCCCTCTTTTCTTGATGTTTTTTAAGTTTCTTGGAAACAGTAGGTTGGCGTTCCCTTTAAAAAATATTTCAAAAAAAATCGAGAAAAATTTGGTCAGTTCCTAAATCGGTATTACCTTTGCACCGCTTTACGGAACAAATCGTTTCGGTAAGTGCGATCGGGGTGTAGCTCAGTCCGGTTAGAGTACGCGTCTGGGGGGCGTGGGGTCGCTTGTTCGAATCAAGTCACCCCGACATCGCAAAAAAGTGCTGATGATCTTTGATTGTCGGCACTTTTTAATTATCTATCATCAATAACTGAAAAGCTGTAGTGTGAGTGATGAAGCAAATGGTATTAATGCTGGTGGCGTGGGCCACGGCGGTGCTGGCCATGGGGCAGCAATGGTTGGGCGGTGACATCTCGATGATGACATCCAATGCCCGCAATGGCGTGATTTATAAGGACTCCTGTGGCGCGACTGTGGATCCTTATGACCTGTTCAGACAACAGGGATGGAACATGATGCGCGTGCGCCTGTTCGTGGATCCGCAGAATGCTCCTGGGCGCCACCACGACGAGGGCGTGTGCCAGGATCTGGACTATGTGATCGACCTGTGCAAAACCATTAAGGCAAGAGGCTTTGAGGTGATGCTTGACTTCCACTATAGCGACACCTGGGCTGACCCCGCCAAGCAGTTCACCCCCAAGCGGTGGGAGGGACTGAATTCCAAGACGCTGGCCGACAGCATCTACCGCTACACCCGCCACTGCCTGCAGGCTTTGAAGGCTGCCGGCGTTGAACCCGCGACCATCCAGGTGGGCAACGAGATCACCTTCGGCATGGACTGGCCCGTGGGGCGTGTTGACCCCATGAAGGGAGATAACTGGGACGTGTTTAGCCAATTGCTTAAGGCGGGTTGCAAGGCTTGTCGTGAGGTGTGCCCCAAGGCTGGCATCATCATCCACACCGAGAAGGCTGGCGTGTGGGAAATGACGCGCAACTACTATGACCGCCTGCGTGAAGCCGGGCTGGACTATGACATCATCGGCCTGAGTTACTATCCCATGTGGCACGGCACGATTCCCAACTTGGGTAAGACCCTCGACTCGCTGGCTAAGCGCTACCCCGACAAGCCCGTGATGATTGTCGAGGCAGCCTACTACTACCTGCACGACGGCGTGAACCGCGGCGAGGAGGACTTTACCCATTGCCCGCCAGGCACGATTGAGGGCCAGCGCCAGTTTACCGCCGACCTTGTTGCCGAGTTAAACCGCCATAATAATGTGACGGGACTATTCTGGTGGTATCCCGAGGAGAACCGCTATGGCACGCGATTCGAGAAGAGTGCTTGGGGACTGAACCGCGGCCTGTTCAACAGCGCCAACGGTCAGGCATTGCCCGCATTGTACGAGATGAGCAGGTTCAAGCGATAAGCAGATGAAGCAAACAAAGTATATCGGCATCCTGTGCGCCATCCTGTCGGCCGTGTGCTACGGCACAAACCCGTTGGGCGCGCTGCACTTGTATGAAGAAGGTGTGAATACAGCAACTGTGCTGGCGCACCGTTTTGGCCTTGCAGTCGTCATGCTTGCCGTTGTCATGCTCATCAAGCACGAGACGTTCAAGGTCACCCGCCAGGAATTCAAGGTGCTGTTCTCGCTGGGCATCCTGTTTGCGGCATCGAGCATCACCTATTACCAGAGTTTCCACTTCATGGACGCAGGCATTGCCTCGACTATCCTGTTTGTCTATCCTGTGATGGTGGCAGTCATCATGGCAGTGTTCTTTAAGGAGCGGGTGACCGCAATGACCGTTGTTGCCATCGCGATGTCGCTTGTGGGCATCGGGTTGCTCTATAAGGGTGGATCGGGGGTGTCGCTCAGTGTTGTGGGAATCATCCTGTGTGTGTTGTCTTCGCTGGCCTATGCGGTCTATATCGTTGTGGTTAACCAGTCAAGCATCAAGATGTCATCGTTCAAGGTCACCTTCTATGCCATGCTGGTGTGTGAAATCACGCTGATACTCTATTCTTTCACCTCTCCCGAACTTTATCTGCATGCCTTGCCGTCGGCACGTGCGTGGGGATTTGCCGTGTGGTTGAGCTTGGTGCCCACGATATTATCGCTGGTGTTTATGACCGTTGCGGTCCATCATGTGGGGGCTACCCCGACGGCAATCCTGGGTGCGCTGGAGCCGCTCACTGCTGTCGCTATCGGTGTAGTAGTGTTTGGCGAGATATTAACGCCACGCCTCATCGTCGGCATCATCTTCATCCTGTTTGCCGTGATGCTCGTTGTGCTGGGCAAGGACCTGCACCTGCGCACCATTACCCACGCGGTGTCCCGCCTGTGGCATTGGAAATAAAGCTTACGGATTCTTGCCGAGGCGGTAGGTATAGGTCGTGCCGGTTGATGATTCGATCTTGGTGAATGTCACCCCGCGTGACGAGGTGGTGGTGACGGTGAAGTCATTGTGAGTCTCTAAGCCTGGCATTTGGATGTAGAAGACATCGGGATCGGGGAAGCTGATGGTCATCTTGTCACCATTCTCCTCCCACGTGCCATAGCTCTCGACCAAATTCTCGTGGCCATAGACCCGACTCACCCTGAAGACCTTGCTCTGGAATTGGAAGAAATAGTCGCCTTCAACATTTTGGGGCACACCGTCGGCAGTGATCTGCTCAACATGCCACGTGCCGAACCATGGGCCGATGTCGCCGTGGTTGCGGGTGCAAGTGCTGAGTGCCAACAACATGCCGAGGCAAGCCGTGATATATCGTAATGTCTTTTCCATCATTTCTTGAATTTAAAACTGCCACTATAGGAAATGCCTAACACCGCACCCCAGTTGTTGCCGTAGAGCGAGCCGCGGTCGATAGCGAACTGGGCCTGGAATGCCCACCCCTTGTGGGTGTGATAATTGGCCTGCACCATCATCGAGAAGTCGTCGGCACTGCCTGCCCGTGGGATGATGGGTGTGCCCCAGGCCTTGCGGTAGGAGCCCTGCAGGCGATAGTACCACTCGGTGGTGAACCAGCCCTCGATGGCGGCATGGAACCCGCGCAGCACATTGTCGCGGTAGCGCATGTAGCCGTCCTGGTTGTAGAGTGGCGACTTGACAAACGGCGAGCCGATGGACATGCCGCGGCTCTGATAGCCGTTGTAGATGTAGTTATTGTAATAGTCGTCGGCACCCGACGAGTGGCTGGTGATGGGCGTGCCCTCGTGGTCGTTGGGGGTCCAGTGGATGGGGCCGCTCTGGTTGGTGAAGTCAATATACTCGATGACGGCACCCGATACATAATTATATGGGTCTTGACGGAACTCCAGGCCCCACAGGCCGTCGAAGCCGTTCATCTTGCCGATGCCCGAACCGTCTTCCCATAGCCACTGGGTGTAGGCCCGCAGGGTGCCGTAGTTGGGCAACTTGTAGTCAAGTGCGATGTCCCATGTGCCCAGGTGGTTACCCTCGACAAAAGAGTCGCCCGCACTGTTGCCGCCACTTCCGGCAATAAACGTGCGGAAGAACGCTTTGGCGTCGGCATCCATCTTGACCGTGCGATCAAGCTTTCCATCAATGTAGTAGTCGGCCGTGCCGCCAAACTGGCAAGCCGACTGGGCTCCGATGGTGAACACAACAGGCTGGTGAGGGTTGGTGCGCAGGTGCAGACTCTTGTAGTGCAGCCACTTGCCTGTGGTGATGAAGTAGTTATAGTAATTGTAATGGTTCTCGAGCCACTTGTCATCCAGCTCGCGGAAGTAGCCAAACTCGCCCTGGATCTGCACCCAGCCCTTGGTGAACGGAATGTTCTGGAAGTCGATGAAGCCCGCGCGCAGTCCCACAGGCGGACGAGCATTGGTGCTCCACACGAGGTCACCGCTACTCAGCGAGCCCTTGACGATGGGCGATGTCTTGTAGGCTTGGCCCGCCACTGCAAAGATGCTGCGGTACTTGGCCTGGACATAGGCCTGCTGGAGCCATACCCTGGCGGGATGTTGTTTCTGTACCTCGAACTTGTCATTTCCCGCATATCGCTGATAGCCCGCGCTGGAGGCGTAACCACCCCATGCCTCCACACCCGCTCCCCACGAGAAGCGAGAGCCATGGTTCATGAGCCGGTGAATGCTGGCTGTTGCCTGAGCCGAGTATTGCTGAGTGACGGTGCCCCCCACGTTGGATGAGATGTAATAGGGGGCCAACTCACTGTCTCCTGCATTCATGATGACACCCACATTATAGATAACATCATCATGGTTGTTGTGCAGATTGCAGGTCGTGGGATTTATTCCTGACTGATGGTCAGCACACACGAATAACGTGTCCTGGGCTGCCGCCATCAAGGCACAACATGCCGACAAAGCAAGAATGGCAAAAGAAATGACAGTCTTTCTCATGAGAAATCAAGTTATTGATCGATGTGTTCCAGATAGGAGTCGATGTGGCGGCGCTTCTTCTCGTCGGCAATCTCGTCGATATTGATGAGGATGCCAGTCTCCTCCACGTCTCCAAACTCACGATTGATAGCAGTTCCCAGCATCCGCATTTTGGGCGAGAGGCCCATGTAGGCGTTGACCAGCGGCGGGATATTGATGCCATGCTGGCGGATGAAGGTGTTGAGGCGCTTGTAATCCTCACGGAAGTCGTTACCCACAAAGTGTGCCATCAGCTCGGGGTCATTGTTGCGGGAATCGGGCAACGGGTCGATGGGAACCACCAAGCCTTCTTTATCTTGAAAGTACAGGTTGAGGAAACACAACAACATGTTGCGGCAGTCGCGCACATAGTTGGGGTACATGGTCATCTTGCCGAACATGTACTTGACTTGAGGGTAGATGATGGTGAGTGCACCCAAGCCGTCCCACAGATTATCAAGGGCGAACAAAGCGCGCACTCCGGCACTGGTCGCTTGGTATTCAGGACGTACAAACGATCGTCCCAACTCAATGGTCACTGGCAGAATCTCATTTAAGAACCTGTCGCTGAAGTTGAACAAGTGCCCGGTGGCGATGCGCGGCACACCGTTCTCGACCTTCACGTCCCAGCCGCAGATGAAACGGTAGGCTCCAATGATTTCATGTTTCTCGGGGTTCCACACCAGCAGCTGCTGGCAGGGCGGGACCATCAAGTCAAATTGGTCTATATCGCAGGCCTTGCCGGTGCCTCCACCTGCAGCGCGGAAAGTGACTTCGCGCAGCCGTCCAATCTCGCGCATGGTGTTGGGCGCATTGTGGGCGGTCACGACATATATCTCGTTTCCAGCTTTGTTGGTATGGCGCAGCAGGCGCTCGGCGGTGAGTTCCTGCTCGATAAGTTCAATGGGTATAGGTTCAATGATAGGTTCCATAGGGCGTTTTACCGGTTATGTGGCGCGATGGCCATTTGGGTTACTATTTCGCGCAAGCGTGCGGCTTCCTGCTTGGGATGTGCGGCATCAAGCGATGTCCAGGGAATAGGCTCACCAACACTGATGTTCAAGGAATTTCCACACTTCTTGATCATCTCCTTGGGCAGAAAAATAAGTTCAATATTGAATTTGATGCCCAGCCGTTTGCGCCACTTGGCAAAGCGGTAGAAGAACCTGGAGTTTTGAGCATCGAAATTCACAGGCACGATGTCACGCTGGTAATTGACTGCGTGTACTACAGCGGCCTTTTGCCACGGCAGGTCGGCGATAGAGCCGTCGGCCTGCATGCGAGAGCACAGGCCGGCAGGGAAGGTGATGAATTGGTTGTCGCTCTCGAGGGCCTCTTCGATTTGCGTGGCAGTCACTCGTGACTGCTTGCCGTACTTGTTCACGGGCAGGAACACGCCTCGCAGCGGTTCCACAGCCATCAACAAGTCATTGACCAGGAATTTTATTCTCTTGTCATAGCGGTTGCCAAGCAGTGAGATCAAGGCCAACCCGTCGAGCCCGCCCAATGGATGGTTGGACACAAACATGTAGCGGCCTGCCGGCAGGCGTTCCAATCCCGTGGCGTTGACGGTAATATCCATCTCGTTGAGTGCAGCAGTGGCGGCATCCACGCTGTTCAGGCCAGCCATCTTTTGCAAGATGGTGTTAAGTTTGTCTTGGCAAATGGTACGCTCTAACCACCGCACTGCCCAGCGCGGGATGTATTTATAATGCCGCGGGAGACGTTCCTGCAGCACATGACCAACATCAATTTTCATTGGCTGAGCACCCATAATCCGGTTCTTCATTTCAAAATAAACACACAAAGTTACCACTATTTCGACAAAAAATGGAACCGTTATGTCAAAAATTTGTCAAATACGTTGAAAAGTTCTACTTTTGCTTGACAATTCAAAGTGAAACGAGCGATGGTAACTGATGTTCTGAATGACTGCTTGAAAGTAGTAAAGACACGGCCCAGAATGCTGTTGATGCTTGCCGAGGTAATCGGGTTTGCGATTCTTGCGGTGGCAGCATCGTCACATTATGGCCTGGCCGATGGCGCGCGGATTACCGCGGCCATGCTGGTTGCCTATCTGATTCCTCGTTTCTTGCTCACCCGTGCCCGTGCAACATCCATAGCGTCGCTTATCCTGTTCATGCTGTTGGCCGCTTTGCTGCTGTATGTTGACTTTAAGCGCCTGACGATTTGGACCTTTTTTGATGAATTCTCGTTGCAGTTGCCCAACATTGGTGGCGATGGCCGTGCCTATTATAAGTGGGCGTTGCACCACTATGATGGCAGTGTCCCTGCTGCACGCGTGGTCTATCCTGGATTCCCGATGATGATATTAGGTTTGTGGAAGGTGTTTGGCCTGAATGTCGTCTGGCCATTGGCTATGGATCTGATGTTTACCTTGACTTCGGTGGTCCTGACAGGAATGACAACGCGCAGGCTGCTGTCGCATCGTGTGTCGGTTCGCCCCGAGACCCTGATGTGGGCTGGTATAGCCATGTCTGTATTACTGATCTACTATTTGGTGATTGGCACGGCGATACTCAAGGAAGCATCGATTGGTCTGTCAATATCTATGGTCGGTTACACATTGGCCTCGATGGACGCCGACGACAAGGAACGGCACTTTGTGTGGCGTGATTTTGCATTGTTTGTGTTCGCCTGCCTGCTGCTGGCACTTGTTAGAACCACCTACCTGTACTTTATTCTTATCGGTGTGCTCGTCATGTCGCTTTCACATCCCCGTCGTGACTGGCCCATCTCATTATCGATGCTGGGAATCATCGGCTTGTCGTTATTGCTCGGTAACGTGTTCTCGTCCTACTCCTTCGACCGTCATGCCGAGATTGTCGGCGGTGGCTGGAACATGCAGCGTTTTTATGTCATCGGGGACTCGCAGTCATTCTATCACGATGTGCTGAATTACTATTTCATGTATCCTGTTTGGCACAAGGTGCTGATGTTGCCGCTAACGGTGTCGGTGCAGTTCATGATTCCGTTGCCCTGGAATTACTATGCTAATCCAACATTCATCAACGTGCTGTCAAGGCTGACTTATGGCTGGTATATTGTGGGAGGGGTTTCGCTGTTCTATTTCCTGTATGTATCGTGGAGGCGCGATGGCAACATGGGCTGGTGGCCATGGTGGGCGGCAGTGAACTATGCTGTCGTGGCTTACATTGTGGCTGGATCGGTGGCACGCTATGCTTGTTCTTTTGAGCCTTTGTTTGTGCCGGTGGCAGTCTATGTGCTGTGCCGTTTGTGGGAAGGCCGGTGGCGTCGTGCGTTCCTGTGCTGGTCGATAGCCTATGTCGTGCTGATTGTGGCCATGCTCCTGTTCTGTCTTGAAATCCAGCAGGACACATTCTCCAAGATGTTGCAAACACGTTCTCTCAAACACGTTCTCCAGGGAATTCCCTATTAATGGGGACTTCTATTAATTACCAAAATGATAGTTCTTAGTGTTGGATGTCTTTGGCTGCTTTTCAGCATCTTTCGCCTTGCCTTCTTGGGCCATAGCTTGCTATGCTCCTGCGAAGTCAAATTTATCGAAAATCAATCCAAATCCATTCCAAGCTAATTAATTTATAGAAGCCCCCTAATGTCGTTTTCTTGTCGGTTTGTCGGTTTTTTTGCCCCTTTGGTCGGCGAGCAGGGGGCTCTCATCTTTTATCATACCTGGGCATTTAAACTTCATTTCCCGCCTTGGGTCTAAAGGTCAAGAAACAGTATAAACAATCATTATAATCTTGACGACAATGAAAAAGACTCTCTTACTTTCGCTGCTGTGCATGCTGTTGGCGCTGCCTGCCATGGCACAATATGGCTACCCTTATGGCGGTAGGCCCCGCGTACAGACCGTGGGACGCCATGGTAATGAGTATGTCGCTTGGCACCGTTATTATTTTGGACTGCGTGTGGGCCTTAACGCCTCCCACGTGAGCAGTGAGAGCACATTGCTCAACGGTAATGGCGTGAAGACAGGACTCAACATCGGCGTGGCCGCAGGTACACAGTTGACCTATCGTGCCCCCCTGTTCCTCGAGACGGGACTCTATTATACCCAAAAGGGAGGCAAAAGCGGCGAGTCGGGTGCAAAGTTCACCTATGATCTCAATTATCTGGAAGTGCCCCTTCTCATCAAGTACAAGCACTTTGTGGGCAATCAGACGAGCATCCAGCCCTATGCGGGCGGCTATCTGGCCTTGGGAACCGATGGCGACATCAAGAATTATGGAACCCGAACGGCATTCAGTTCGTTTGACGATGGCTACTTCAACCGCTTTGACGGAGGACTCAAGATCGGATGTGGCGTGGGATTCAGCATGCTTTATCTGGATGCCAGCTACGACATCGGTTTGGCGAATATTGGACAGGACAACTTTGACGATACCCACAGTGGCTGTTTCACCATTAATTTGGGTGTGAACTTTTGATCGACAGTGTTTTTTAACTGGATTGATGGCAAACTGATGATTTTTCATTAATTTTGCAAAAACTATCAACAATTCTAAACTCATTTGCGCTATGAAAAAGATTTACTACATGATGCTTTTGGCATTACTGGCGGTCACGGTGACTTCGTGCCACGACTGGGATTCGCCCTATTATGTTGATGATATTGTGGGCAGCTGGGTGTCGGAGTATGGCCATGACAACTATGGTGAATATGATATCCTGGGCTATGACGTGGTTCGCTATGACTTCTACAGCAACTATACTGGACGTTATACCTACTACTCGGCTTATGGCTTGTCCTATGTTGACTTTGATTGGGAAACCCGCGGTCGCCACCTTTACATCCGCTACTATGACGGTGACTTTGAGAGCCTCTATTACGGATATGATGACTATGGCTATCTGATTCTCTCGACCGACAGCCGTTTCTACCAGTACACGGCTTACCGTCCCAGTGGCATGCACTACCTCTCGCCCGCCGAGGACATGATGGATGGAGCGCCCAACCGGGCTGCCAAGAACACCGAGCAAGTAGCTGTAAAGGCTATTTCCCGTGCAATCAAGGCAAGAGCCGAGGCTGAAGAATAATTGAAGTAAAAATAATGAATAATAATATTGAGAGTGGGCCTGTGCTCACTCTTTTTTTAGGATGAATAGATGTACTTAACATGGGAAACAGCAAAATGTGAATGCGGTAACTATTCAGCGATTATGTGATAGTGTTTAATCGAACTTTTATGTTTGGCTCGTGCCAACTAATTATTTGCGCGTTAACCGTCTGAGAATTGCATATTCCGAATGAGGATACGAGTCGTGACTATTTGAGCGATTCTCTCTTGCAACTATTTGACAGTCAATAAAATAAGTGTTAAAAACCTTGCATGGTACAACTATCTTTTGTACCTTTGTAAGGTGAAAAAGCGTGCAGAAG
>FLNX01002927.1_pt1 | contig 38886 bp, 35 predicted proteins | sample 1140341 | NCBI WGS metagenome assembly FLNX01 (sample SAMEA3878208, study PRJEB12797) | bioreactor metagenome | biome: Moose rumen | place: Sweden | collected 2011-10 | reverse complement strand
AGCAAGCGTTTACAGGTTTTAAATTTATCTTAACAATTCTTAATAAATGATATACTTATTAAATATCATATATATTTATGGTATTATTTCCGTATGAATACGCTTGCAAAATTTATACATGACAAAAGAGAAGAACTGGGATTTACAACTAAAGGTCTTGCTATTGCTGCAAACATACCTTTATCTGAAATTGAAGAAATTGAAGAAGGCAAAGTATTGTTTCTGTCTGTTACAGTCAGACAGGCACTTTCAAAAGTATTAAAATGCGAACCGTCAGAAATAAAAGCTTTTGAAAAAGACATTGTAAATGATATTGTGTCACCTGAGATTATAGAAAGCCTGAAAGAACTTATACTAAACGGTGCAGGCGGTTTAAAATGCCCTAAATGCGGAGCTGATCTTGAAACAAAAGTTGAAAGAATGTATGACTTGGAAGATAATTTAGTACTCCATCCTAAGGCTCATTGCACAAAATGCCCGTTCCAGATACATTCATAATTTTGTATAAACAAAAAGCCTGATACACTATCAGGCTTTTTTAGTATTAATTTTTTGGGGTTGTTGTTATTTCAAAGAAAGAACAAAACCGCCTTTATCTGCATTCTGCAAAGCTTCTCCGTCAATTTTTGCACGCAGATTTTTAATATACTTATACACATAATCCCTTGGCAAATCCAAAAGTTGTGCAAGATCTTTTGCATATACAACTTCATCCTGATGAGCTGCAAAATAGTCAAATACTTTTTGTTCTCTGTCAGTTAAAGCTTTCTTGAACACAACTCTTACTTCATCCCTAATAACATCGCCTGTTTTGACCTCATTCAAAACTTCATGTTCAGCTTTTTTATAAGCCGCAGTCTGTTTTGTTTTTTCCTGTTTTGGAGCAGGAGCTTTTTTGGCAGTTTTCTTTTCTGCTTTTTTATCTTCTTTTATATCTTCTCCCTGCAAATTTTTTACAGAGAAAGGTGATACATACAAATCTTTTTCTTTTTCATAAGCACGACTTGCAATTGTAGTAAGTCTTTCAGCTCCGGTATTCCATTCCGATTCTTTTGATACAACAGGTTTCCCGTGCAATACTATATCTACTAAATCATTTGTTGCTTTCTTTTCTTCAATTTTTTTTCCTAATCTGGCAGCAAATTCCTCTAAAGTAATTTTTTCTAATGAACTTCTCCACTGTTTAATCTCTTCCTTGCTCAGATATTCAGCCATTCATTATCTCCTTACTAAACTATTCCTCACTCACTTAATCTATCATAAAGCATGCCCCGTGACACAAAATGTTTCAGAACGTAAATTTTTATTTATTTTGTTAAGATTTGGATTATTTTACTTGATTTTTTGGTAATTAGGTTTATATTCAGTCGGCAAAACAAAAACGGGCAGATTAGACTCTGTCCGTTTTTATTTAAATAACTGTATTAGAGTGTAAAATCTTCTTCCGCAGGTAATATTGCAGGAATTGATTTTATCCATTTTTTAGCTTCATCACTTGCTTTAGTCCAATTGACGGAAACAAGACCTCTCTGTACCCAAATTAACTCCTTAAAGAACTCATATTGAGAATTTAGTGCATCAATTTTGGCATTGAAATATAAGTCCTGAGCATCCGCAATCTGATTTATCGGAACTTCGCCAAGCAGATATTTAGCTTTTACCGTCTGATAGTTTTCACTTTGTGCAAACATTGCTTTGTATGATTTTTCAATCATAAAGTATTTTGCAATAGCTCGGTTTACAACAGAACGAACCTTCATTTCGATTTCCGTATTTACTTCATCCAGATATGCGTTTAATTCATTAAGCTCTGCTTTGCATCTTGCGACTTCTGCAAATTTATGACCGCCTTCAATCGGCTTCCATTGCATTCCTATAAAGAATCTGAAAGAATTTTTATTAAGCCCGAGATAAGGACTGTCAAGTCCTTTGTTATAACCGATTGGACCTGCTGCCGGAGTTCCGTAAGAAGTTGCGGCATTTGCATATCCATAAGCACTTCCGACATATTTCATCTGATTGTGACCTTCGTTTTCATAAGGAAGGCTTCTGTCAAACTGCGAACCGTATTCTAAAGACATTTTTGCGTTAGGCAGGAAGAATTTTTGAATATAATTCCCCATTTCTGCCTTTTTCATTGCAATAGCTGCCTTTAATTTTGTTGTTTCAGGTGAAAGATAAATAGCTTCTTCTACAAGCATATCAGTAAACTTACCTAATTTTTTAGGATCTCTGACATGATCTATGATATGCAAATCAGATGAGAAAAATGCAGGGTCACTTGCCGTTAAAGGTGCAAATTTGAAATCTGATTTTTGGTCTTTATATAATAATTTATTAATAGTAACTTTCAGGTTTTTATATTCTGCTTGCATGCTAAGAAGTTTTTTCTCTGCTTCCGAAACTTCGCCTGCCCAGCGGAAAACTTCTTCATATCCGCATTTACCTGTTTTTTCTCTTACTCGGGCAATCGCAAGGTTTTCTCTTGTTTCCTGAACGTACTCCTCCTGAACTTTAATCATATTTTCAAGCATAAGAGTTTCGATATACAAAGTTCCGGTATGATATTCCATATTAGCCTTTGTCAAAACTGCTTCTGCTTTATCAAATTTGAGTTTTTTATGTTTAACGATAATATTTGTTACCAAATCAGGAGAATATAAAACCTGATCCATAGCTACCGTAAACAAGCCCGCCCTTGTCGGAATATCTGAGTAGGAACTTGCATAAGCATTGTTATATGTCTGATAACCCATATCAATTCTCAAAGTAGGCAAATATCTTAAATATGCACTTGCAACAGATCTTCTTGCCGCACTAATTAAGAATTGCTTTCTTTTTATATCAAGGTTGCTATCATCAAGAGCATCTAATAATGTTCCCAAAGAGTACTGCGGCAATTCCTTATGAGAAATTGTAACAGAATTGTTTAAAAGTCTCAAAGGAGGAGTATAACCAACGGTTTCTCCTGTATCCGAGTTATAGAAAATAACCTTGTCATCATAGAAAGGTATTTTTTCATTTTTTACTACATTTCCGTGCAATACCCCGTGAATATTAAATGAAGTAGCTTCTGCAAGTTTTTTATCAACATCCATAGTTGAAGTACCCAGCATTGCGCCTAAATCTACATCTTCTCTGCCAACAATTGAATATGACGGAAGTTTTTTATCATTAACATACTTAAATACTTCTTTTCTCTGTTCGGTTGTCAAATTGAACAACGGGGTAACAAATACAGAATCAACATCTTTTGGCATTCTGCTCAAAGACGTTTTGATATCTGTATTTATCGGAACGATTACAAAATCTATATCAGTACCTTTTTCCTGAAGTTTTTTGGAAATACTTGCACTCCAGTTAGCTTCGGTTTTATAGTAATTTTCGTTCATTAAAATAGCTGTCTTTTTAATAGACGGAACAAGAACTTTGAAAGTAGCAAAGTCATTTGCTGTTTGCTGCATCGGGTTAAAGAACTTATCCCCAAAATCTCTCAGACCGTACTGGTCAATAGTTACAACATATTTCCTTTTGTCTTTTTTGTTTGTGTAATAGATACTCGACATGTAGCCCAAAGAAATAACCATTCTGGCTCTTGAATTCAGAGCTTTGTCAGAAACGGCTCTGGCTCCTTTTTCAGTCCAGTCGCCAGTGAAGATTAAATCTTTTGAAAATACAGGCTTATAATCAGGTAACAATGACCTTGTTATGGTCTGTTGAAAAGTTTTTAAAACAGACATATTTTTTTCTGACGGCCCGTCAAAAACAAAAGCCAATTCAATAGGCTTTGCATTTTTCATCATAGCCTCAAGCTTAGCCTGTTTCAAACGAGCCTGAGCCTGTTGTGGTGTTTCTGCAGCTAAAGCGCATGGACTATACATTAACATTACTGCGACAGTCATGGCTGCACATAGTATTTTTTTCATACTCTAACCCCTTATATCCCTTATCATACATTTACTAAAAATTTTATAACTGACTCATTATATCCGCAATATACGGTTATGTCAAAATTATGCAAAAAAATCCATAATCTTGCCTATAACCGACTTGTTGTTTTTGTCGGATAACAAAAAATCATACTCATGGTTATCAGAAGATGTTTGTACCTGAACGTCCCCCATGATTTTTCTGAATACAGGCTTTGCCTGAACTTTGCTCGTATCTACCCCTTTTACTTTATTTTCAGAACTAAAATAACCTATTGATGAAACCAGCATCTATTTCATTCCCCCAACTATTACGCTTTACAAATGTATCATAAACAATTAACAAAATCAATAAATTTATAATATTGGTACAAACATTCACATTAATATATTAATAAAACTTTATATTTTTATAAAAAAAGAGCAAAATTTTATTTTAGGAGTTTAATATAAAATAAAAAATGGGGGACAACATGACAAATTTGAATCTTGTAAAACCGATATCAATGGCGCAAAAAAGAATAGCCGTTAAATGTAATTGGGCTAATTATGATGATATGCCTGTAAGAAAAAGCATTTTACCCGAAGGATTTGTAGGAAAAGCAAAACCTGAACTTAATATTCCTACAATAGGTTATCCGCTTAACCGCAACAACGTAACAGTACTTGAAAAAATCCTCGGAGATGACAAAATTTCAAGAAGCCGCTTTGTTCGTACAAATACAACCGCACTCCTCAAAAGCGGAAGTGATGAAAAAGAATCAAAAATTATAGAAAATCTGCTTACTGAAGAAAATGTAGATAAATTGGATTACCAGAGATATCTGGTAAGTAAACATCCGAAATCTTATTTAAAAGATAAATCCGATGCTAATTATCTTGGCTCTCAGGCCGGTTTGAACTGTTTGTTTAATGATGTAAATTTATTAAAAGCCGCAGCAGTACTTGATAAAGAAGCCCTTGATACCTTGTTTAAAATGGATATCACTCAGGGTACGGGAAAAGCAATTGTCGATAATATCGGCAAAATGAACCTTGAACAAATTGAAAAAGTACAAAAAGATTTTGCCGCAAACGAAAATCTAAATTCTCTTTCAAAAGTTCTTTATGCAGGCTTTGGCAAAAATAATATTGTATAACTTATAAAATATAATCAAATAAAAAATGTTCTGTTATAATACAAGTAACAGAACATTTTTTTTAGAGGATAATATTTATGAAAAAGATTTTAACGGTATTACTTTTGGCTCTTTGTGTTCTTCCTACGTTTTCAAAGGAAAGACAAAGCGAAGAAATAATTACACCTATGACTCAACTTGAAAAACGACAAATTCAAACTAAGTCATATAACAATGAGAATATGGCACTGTTAATGAAAGGAATTTTGAATGTATTGCAGGATGACGGATATATTGTATATAACGTCAATTCGATGCTTGGTTTTATATATGCGGTTAAAGATTACAATATTTCTGATGACAGAATTGATATCTCAAAAGAATTCGGTCTGACAAAATCCAGACTGAAATATAACGGCGTAAAAGTTGCAACTATGGAAACTACCGCAAATATCACTGAATACGGCAATACCGCAAGAGTCAGAATAAACTTTAAAAGAAAACTTCTTAACGAATACGGGAATGCTCAATTTATTGAAGACATAAACAACAATGAATATTATGAAGATTTTTATAAAAAACTTGACAGTGCAATAGCACTTCAAAAAGAAACAAATAAAAAAATAAAACAGACTCCGACTCCGCCAAGAGTAAAGAAAATAATACTTAAACCGGCTGAACCTATAATAAAAGATGACGAACCAAACATAAATACGGAAACTGAACAACAAAACAAGGAAGAAGAAATAACAATGCCTAAAAATATTAAAAAACCTGAGCGCATAATTGAATCAACAGATATAAATACTACACCAATGGAGATAATAGATGTTGAGGCTCAGGAACAAATACAACAAGATGAACAAAAATCTTCAAAAGAAACAGCAAAAGAATTAAAAGAACAAATTAAACAGGCAAAAGAAGAAGCAAAACAGGCACAAAAGCAGGCGGAAATTGAAGCAAAAGAGCTTGACAGACAAATAAAAGAAGCCCAAAAAGAAATTGAACTTGAGGCAAAACTTCAGGCAAAAGAACTTAAACAACAGGAAACCGAAGCTAAAAAAGCTGAAAAACAATTAGCAAGAGAAGAAAAAAGAAAAGCGAAAGAAGCTGAAGAAGAATAATGAAAAAAATACTGATATTATTTATTATTTTAATATCATACTTTTGTGCATGTCCGAAAACACACGCATTTGGTGCTAAAAGTGATTTCAAAGAATACATGCGCAATATTCAGACGCATTATCTTGACTCCGACAGTACAGACAAAGTTATAAAATCGGCAATATCCGTACTTTATGATAGTGATTTTATAATAGAGGATGTTGATTACAAGCTCGGTTACATAAGGGCAAGAAAAACATTCAAAGCTAAATATACGGACAAAAAACGTGTTGCCGGGTGGACTGCTGTTCTTGCCGCAACAGGAGCATATACAGCGTTTTCTTACGGTGCAACTGCCGCAATGATGTATAGTCCGACAAGAAGAATAACCACTGAAATGAGAGCAAAAACAATGGTTACGGATGTAAATGTTTTTGTTGAACAATGCGACACAAATCAGGTAAAATTGAGATTTATTCCGGTCGGAAGAGTATTACAAAATGCAGACGGATTTTCATTCTTTAAATCTGCTCCGGTCAGAATTATAAGAATGTATCAGCCTGACGTTTATAACGAATTTTTCTCTCAGATTGATGCTAAAATGGAAAATTTATAAACATTTACCGCAGTATTTTTCAATCGGGCAATCACTGCACAAAGGTTTGATAGGTTTACATATATTTTGTCCGTGCGTAACAAGTAAAGTATTTATCGGAATCCAATGTTTTATAGGAAGTTTATCTCTGAGTGCAAATTCGGTTTCTTCAGGGGTTTTGGTTTTCACATACCCAAGCCTGTTAAATATCCTGTGAACATGAACATCCACACATATTGCAGGCTTATTAAACCCTAAAGATAAAACAAGATTAGCCGTTTTTCTCCCGACTCCTCTGAACTTACAAAGCTCATCAATATCACAAGGGACTTCTGAATTGTATTTTTCAACCAATATTTTTGATAATTCTATAATTTGACCCGCTTTATTTTTGTAAAATCCGACAGGATAAATCGCCTTTTCCAAATCTTCAACACTGACATTCATCATCTCTTGCGGAGTTTTTGCAAGTTCAAGCATTCGCAAAGTAGCGGGATATGTTGTTTTATCATTTGTTCTCAGACTCAAAATGCATGAAATCAACACAAGATACGGGTCTTTATATAAGTCCATAAGCTTTACAAATTCGCTTTTTGGCTGCTTTGCCTTTTCTAATGTATTAACAACGGCATCTATATCAAACATTATTTTAATAACTCCTCAACATCAATGACTGTTCGCAATTTCAGAGCATAGATATTATCCCTGTCAAAACGCATAAGCTTTACGGCATCCTTTTCGGTAGTTATTATATTCCCCGCAATATCAATAATATCAGTCGGCAAATATTGATGATGGTCATCAAACGTAAGAGTTCTGATAATATTAAAATCTTTCAGAAAATCATAAAATTGCTGAGGCTGTCCGATTGCACACATTGCGGTTGCATCCATCCCATCCATAAGTCTTTGACCTGTCTTAATATTATAAACATAATCGGGCTCCGTGCAACAAACGCAAGTGGGCAGCTTTAATCTTTTATGCATAATTTTTGCAACTTTCTTTGCCATATCATGCTTACTGCTTTTACTTACAATAACAAGTTTATCAATTCTGTCAAGCGCTTCTGCACCTTCTCTTAACGGTCCCGCAGGAAGTAAATTTTCGTTTCCGAAACCTTTTACGCTATCCATAAGAACCAAATCCAAATCACGATGAAGTTTTCTGTGTTGGAAGCCGTCATCCAAAACAATAATTTCAACTCCTAATTTTTCTACTGCGTATTTTGAAGCCTTGTAGCGGTTTTTAGAAGTAATTACAGTTGCCCCTGAAGTGTTTTCGGCAAGCCAAAATGGCTCATCTCCCGCGTCAATTGCATCATAAAAAATCTTTTTACCGTCTGAAATAACATTTACGCTTTTGTTACTCAGTTTGCCACTGTATCCCCTAGAAACAATCGCAACCTTTTTCCCTTTAGAAATCAGAAATTTTGCGATTTCAGAAACAACAGGAGTTTTTCCGACTCCGCCTGTTGTCATATTTCCTACCGAGATTACATAAGCATCAACTTTTTTAGGGCGCAAAATGTGTTTATCATAAAGAATGTTTTTCAGTCTGCTGCCAAAAGCGTAGAAATACGAGCAGAATTTCAGCAAATCAAATAAAATTCCGTCAGGATCCCTTGTATAGTGTAATTGTGTAATTTTTGTCTTTAGATTTTTCATACTAGAATAATAATCTGAATAATAAGAATCTCTTGTTCAGTTTTTCCGAGAATTTTTTCAGATTCTCCGTTATACACACAGTATCATCAACAATAAGTTTCAAATCAGAAGCTTGTTGTTTATTTTTCGGACTTGCGTTCACGTTATTAACCGTTTCAAGTGCCGTAGACATCTGTGCCATAGCACTATTTATATTTGTAATTGCGGAAGTTAATTGAGATTTAAGCTTCCCGTCACTTGTCATAGCATTCACGCTTTCACTAATTTGTGAAAGATTTTGCGTAATGATTTTGATATTTTTGCCTGTTGCTTCAGCATCAGCAGCATCCATAATCTTGTTTAAATTATGTGATAATTTTCCTAAAGAATCAGCCGTTGAATACATTGTTGTTTTGAATTTTGCATCTCCGATTAAGTTATTTATATTAGCAGATAATTTTGAAAAATCATCCGTTGCATGGCGTGTCATATCAAGCAACTGAGCAATATCATCCTGAGAAGAATCAAGTAAATCGTCAATTTTGCCCAATGTTTCGGAGGACTGAGCCGAAAGCTGATTCATATTTGCAATTGTGGTTTTAAGATCTTCAATAGTCTTATCCGTTAAAATATCATTTAATTTTTTGTTTGTTTCCGTAAGTGTTTCCGCTGCTTTGTATTGCCAATCCATAAAATCGGACAATCTCATCGGTTCTAAAATAGTATACGGGGATTTTTGTTTCGGTAAATCCAGTGGAGTATCATCAAGAGCAACCAGTCTTAATTTGAATTTTTTGCCTGATTTAACCGCAGTACCTCTTAAAAATTCAGGTAAAACAAGCCCCGGCATATTTATAAAATAATCAATTTTATATGCTGACGGAGTTGTAATATTATTTTTATAATTATAAGGAACAGAATCCCTCGGAATAACATCTACATTTTTAATAATACCCACATCATGATAATCTCCGCTAAGTTTCATCTGAACTTTGTCATTCTTTAAAAGCAATCCCTTTGACATAACAGGAATGTAAATGCTTCTTGTCTTAGGCGGGGTAATTTCAAGGAATAATTCCCCGATAATCCCTGTTTGCTGAATAGAGAATGATGATGCTTTCGGGATATCAACATCAGGATTTGTTATAACAAATTTTACATTAACATAACTGTTTTCATCTTTTACAACCGGAGTAATTTCTTCAACCTGACCGACTTTTAAGCCCATCATCTGAACGCCTGCCCCCGGTCTTAATCCGTTTACGTCTTTGAACTGAATTTCAATTCTGGCAGCGGAAGAAAAAGCCCTGCCTTTTACTTTCAGTACGGCACCAACCAATAGGCATAATGCTAATATGGTTAATAACCCGACTTTAAACGAAGATGAAAATTTCATTGTAAACCTTTCATTAATATAAGTTATTTGTATAATATCAAAAAAATATATAATCTGTAAAGTTATTGCAATAAAAAATCATATTTTTATAGGGATTTTTAATCAAAAAAAAGTAGGATTTTGAATAATCCTACCTACAAATTCACACTAACTATTTCATTTCTATTACGGGGAAGTTTTTCTTTTAAAAATATTTTTTATGAAATTTGAAACTTTACTCATAGTTGTTTTTACAATATTTGTACCTTTTTTCAGCCCGAAATAACTTAAACCGACGGCAGCACCGCCAACTAAAAGTGATTTCAAGAAATTATATTCTTTCTTCTGCTTTGCAGGCACATAATAGTCATGCAAAGGCTGACCAAGGTTCCCCGTTATTCCGTACTGAGTTAAACCTGTAATATAATCCAGACTGCACGGATACATAGTACTCAGACCTGCTTGAAAAATATCTTCCGTAAATGCGGGATTTGATAAACCGTACATAAAACTGTTATTCATCATAAAATATAACCTACAACCTTACCTTTACATCTATATAAAGTATTTTTGTATAAAATAATTTACTTTTTTTATAAAATTTGATTAAATAAACTTAACAATTAAACTGAAAGGCGGGAAATATGAACATGTTCAAACGTTGGTATGATGCGGATGTCGTGGTTAGTAAGACAATTAATGATATGGAAAAATTATCTGAAGAACACCAGATTAGATGTGCGGAATATATCATTGACGATTTGCTAAAAGACGTTGAATTGCCAAATCTTTCGCTTGATGACCAGTTTAACTATATAATGCGCAGATGGTACGATAAAAATATCAAAGTTTCTCATGCTATTGAATACCTCAGACTTTGTCCCGAAGATATCAGACGGGAAACTGCTCTTAAAGTACAAAAATTTATGAAAAAATTATCTTAACATTTAGACTTTTTGTAAATTCTATTGTTTAATAGAATCGGAGGGATATTTGTGGCAGACGAAAACAATAAAAATGTCGTAGATCTTTTTTCAGAACATGACAAAAATAATAAAACCGCATCGGATGATTCCAAAAGACTCAGATATTATGCGGGGTTCAGTTATGTAAAAGTTAAAAAAGACCATAACGGAAAAAAATTCCGTAAAGATTATCTGCTGAATTACCGCAGCGAATTGCATTATATGGTAACAGTAATGCGAGAGATTGACGGCGAAGTAGTATTATATTCCTATGATGTTCCGAATACGGATTTGTTCAAATTCATGAAATCATTTGATGAAAATACACTGGATGGTACAATTATAGATATAAACAAATATTTCCCGAATGAAATAGTTTAAAAATTTATTCTGAGGTGTCACAACCGAACTTCTTCGCATCCGCTCAGAATGAATAAAGCCGAAGAAGATATGTTTTAAGAGTTAGTCAAAATGTGTTTTTTCAAAAAATACAATGAAAGTTTAAATAAATGTTTTAAACCTTACCAATATGTCGGAGGGGAATTTTTATCACATAACAAAGATTTTGACTCCGCAAAAGTCAGAATTGCCATGGCTTTTCCCGACAAATACGAAATCGGTATTTCAAATCTGGGGGTTCGAATTCTTTATGAATTGATAAATCGTGAAAAAGATTATATGTGCGACAGAGTTTATGCGCCGGAAAAGGACTTTACCCCAAAACCTTTATATGCTTTGGAATCTAAACGTGCGCTGAAAGATTTTGATGCGATAGGTTTTTCTCTGCAATATGAAATGGCATATCCCACGGTTTTAAAAATGCTTGAAATGGGAGGTATTCCTTATAAAAATTCCGACAGAACGGATGATGATCCTATCATCATAGCAGGCGGGCCATGTACTTTTAATCCGCTTCCGATGTCTGATTTTATTGACGTATTTACAATAGGCGATGGCGAAGACACTATTATTGAAATTTGTAAAATTCTTGAGGAAACAAAAGGGCTTCCCCGCTCTCAAAGAATAAAAAAACTCTGCGAGGATTCAAAAAGCGGGCGTTGGTCAAAAGGGATAAATGACAAAGTTGATAAACGAATTTCTCAATTAAATATTGAAACAGCCCTTACATCTTATCCTATACCATTTTCATCCTCTGTTCAGGACAGAGCAGTTGTCGAAATCCGCAGAGGATGCGGGAGGATGTGTCGTTTTTGTCAGCCGGGACATGTAACTTTACCCGTAAGAGAACGAAGTGCTCAGGATATTATCACAATAGCCAAAGAACTTGTAAAAAATACGGGTTATGAAGAATATTCACTGCTTTCACTTTCATCAAACGATTATTCAAATATTAAAGAAGTTATAAAAGAATTATCAGTTGATTTTAATGAGAAAAAAGTATCCGTAACCTTGCCGAGTCAAAGAATTGACGGTTTCAATCTTGAGCTTGCAAACCTTGTTCAGAGTGTAAGAAAATCAACAATGACACTTGCTCCCGAAGCAGGAAGTCAAAGACTTAGAAATGTTATAAAGAAAAATATCTCAAAAGAACAGATTTTTGATGCGGTTTTGACTCTTTATGAAAACGGATGGAGCAGAGTAAAATTGTATTTTATCTGCGGATTACCGACAGAAACGCTTGAAGATATGGATGAAATGGCTGACTTGCTATCAGGTTTGAGATACCGAGCTAAACTTTTAAAAAAGGAAAAAGGTTACAATCATTCTCTTGATTTGACATGCACCCTTTCAATATTTGTTCCTAAACCTTTTACACCGTTCCAGTGGTGTCCCCAAATGAGCCTTGAAGAAGTAAAAGCCCATATAGACTACCTTATGGAAAGAATGAAAAAAGTAAAAGGGGTTAAAATTAATTACAGTGATAAGTATTTATCACTTTTAGAAGCTGTATTAACACGGGGAGATGACAGTCTGTGCAAATATATTGAGGCTCTTTACAAAAACGGTTCATACCTTGATTCGTGGGGTGAAAATTTCAGATGGAAGATGTGGTATGAAACAGCCTGCGAAAGCGGAATTGATTTAGAAGCACTTGCGCAGAAACAATATGACCTGAATTTGCCGCTGCCATGGGATTTTATAAATGTCGGTCTTGATAGAAACTGGCTAATAAGCGAATATCAAAAAGCTTTTGAACAAACTGAAAATTCGCAACTCCAGCCTACCTGTCAGACTCAGTGCGTAAACTGCGGAGTGTGTAAAAATCTTTCAACCCGAAAAGTTATTGCAGAACCTTTTACTGCCTGTGAAAAAGCTCAAATACTTGCAAAAGCAGAAAAAAGACATATTGAAGATATAGACCAAAAAGATATCAAAGAGTTTTACCGTTACAGGATAAAACTTACCAAAACGGGAATTTTAAAGTATTTTTCCCATCTTGATTGGCAAAATACTTTTCTCAAAGCAATGCAGAGAACAAATCTGAAATTTGCATATACCTACGGTTATAATCCCAAAATGAAAGTATCCATGGGGATTGCACTTCCGCTTTTTTGCGAAAGTATAACAGAACTTGTCGATATTTGCCTGTGGGAAGAAACTGATACAGAAACAATAAAATCCGAAATACAAAAAGTTCTTCCGCAAGGCTCTGATATTATCAGTATTACCCAAATAGGCAAAAATGCACCATCTATTGAAGAAGAAGTATATTGGGCTGAATATGAAGTAAAGATTTTTGACAATAGTATTTACGATTTTGATAAATTTGTATATAATACAATTACGGTTTTGAATTCCGATGAAATTTTAATCGGAAAGAAAACAAAAAAAGGTTTTGAAAAAACAATAGACTATAAACATTCAATCGGAGAATACCGATTTGAGAGCGGAAGTTTATTCATAGTTTTGAAAACGGGACAAAGTACAATTGTTCCTCCGTTGCGGGCTGATGCGCTTATGAATTTGATAGCGCCCGGTGTTGTGTTTGACATCAAACGAATACGCTTTTTAACGGAGAATTTACACGAGTTATAAGTAGAGGAAATTTTATGAACAACAACAAAAACAATTCTCAGGTTATTGACAAAAAAATTGTAATCGCTGAAAGAGATAACATTGCAGCATTACTGGAAAACAAAAAAGTTACGGATTTCTTTATCCAGCGAGGAGATGTATTATTGGGAGATGTATATTTATCAAGTGTTGATAATATTCTTCCGAGTATTGATGCGGCATTTGTAAATGTAGGAACCGACAAAATGGGATTTTTACATGCAGAAGATGTTATGGGTAAAGGTTCTTTAAAAGACAAACTTTCACCTAAACAAAAACTTGTGGTACAGGTTGTAAAAGAGCCGACAGGGCATAAAGGTCCGAGGGTAACGACAGAAATCAGCCTTCCGGGAAGATTCTTGGTACTTATGCCTTATGAACCGGGAATCAGCGTAAGTAAAAAAATTGAAAATTCAAAAGAAAGAGCAAGGCTTAAAGCCATTGTTAATTTAATAAAACCTGTCGGAGTCGGTGTAATTATCAGAACCGAGGCAGAAGGACAATCCGAAGCTGATATTCAGGAGGATTTGGAAATTCTTTTGGAAAAATGGAACAATATCATTACATCATCCGAAACTCTCGAAGCTCCAAGTTTAATATACAGAGATCAGGATTTATTATACAAGGTTATAAGAGAAGCCTGCACAGAAGATGTTTCCGAAATTATTGTAGATACCCCATTTGCACTTAACAGAGTACAGAATATTTTGCAAAACTGGCATATTAACAAAGGAGTTAAAGTTACTCTCTATAAAGGTAACGAACCGTTGTTGATTGCAATGGATATTCACAAAGAAATTAAAGCGGCTCTTAATGTTAAAGTAAATATGCCTTCGGGCGGATATCTTTTCATTCAGCAGACCGAAGCACTTACCGTTATTGATGTAAACAGCGGTAAATTTATCAGTTCTGCGACTCAGGATGAAACCATATTAAAAACAAATCTTGAAGCGGTACATGAAATTGCAAGACAATTAAGACTAAGAAATATCGGCGGTATGGTAATTATTGACTTTATTGATATGACTACCCGTGCAGATAAACTTGCAATGCTTGAAGAATTGGAAATCGCACTTGAAGCAGATAAAGCAAAACCTCAGGTTGGTCAATTGTCTGATTTGGGACTTGTAGAATTAACCCGTCACAGACAAGGTCAGTCTTTAGCCGAAATATTCACCAAAAAATGTCCTCATTGTCAGGGTTCGGGATGTTCAATCATTGATTTCAACTTTGCTACTCCTGTTGCAGAAGGTGAATACAGAGCAAAAGCCGCAAAAATTAAACTTCCTTCAGGCGCATTCAAAAAGAACAACAAGTTTAACAAAAATAATAAACAACAAGCTCAAAATCCGCAGCCCGAAGAAACCGAAACAACAGAAGCAATAGAAAAACCTTCTATTGATACAAATCCTGCTGCTGTGGCAACTGAAGAAACAACAAAAAAAGAAAACAATAAAAGAAACAGAAAAGGTCGTTTCAACAAAAATGAAAAACCTAAAACAGAAGAAGTACAAATTTCCGAAGTTCAGGAACAGGTAACCGAAGCACCAAAAGAAGAAAAGAAAAAGACTCGAAAAACAGCTTTAAAGAAAAAAGAAGAACCTGAAACAAAACAGGCTCCGACATCTTTGGCTGATATGATTGCTGTAAACACAGACGAACCTGAAGCCGCTCCTGAACCGGAAAAGAAAACGAAACGTCCAAACAGAGGTTCTAAAAAGACAACAAAGACAAAGGCTAAAAATGAAAAATAAATTATTTAACATTATATTGACGGCTATGGCAGTATCGTATACTGCCCTGCCGTCTTTTGCGCAAAAAACGGTTGAACAAAATGTTCCGTCAATGAAATTTATAATGACAAAATTTGGGATAGCAATGATTGGAGTTATGGCTTTTTCATTGCTTTTATACATTGGGCTTTCTCTTTATAACAAATTTTTTGTGGATGAACAAATAAAGAATTTTAAACTGAGAAAAGACTCATTAAGAACACCTTCTGATAAAGACGAAGCTATTATGATGTTTATTGCTAAAAATAAACTTAAATAAGATTTTAATACATATAAATGATTTTAAAAGTTTTCGCAATATTATAAAATAGGGATATAATTACTAAAAAAGGACATAAAAAATGAAAAAAGAGTTTATCTTTTTAGGACCGCCTGCATGCGGCAAGGGAACACAAACGTCAAAACTGGCAAAATATTACGGTTTCCCTCATATTGATACGGGTTCACTTTTGAGAGCAGAAATAGCAAAAGAAACCGAAAACGGAAAAATCGCAAAGTCTTATATCGATAAAGGACATCTTGTTCCTGTCGAACTTGTAGCTTCGATAATAAAAGACAGGTTATCTCAGAGTGACTGTGCTAATGGATATATCCTTGACGGATACCCAAGAAGTTCTGAGCAGGCTGATATGCTTACAAAAATGAATAAAGAAATTGATGGGAATCAGGATGCTGATTTTAGAGCAATATATTTTGATACCGATACAGATATACTTATATCGAGAATAGTAAACAGACGTTCCTGCAAAAAATGCGGTGAAATCTACAATTTAAAATACAAACCGCCTAAAAAAGACGGTGTTTGTGATTTATGTGGCGGAGAACTTACGCAAAGAAAAGATGACAATGAAGAAACAGCCATAGCACGTTTTGAAACTTATTTTAACGAAACTTCTCCGCTTATTGAATATTACAAAAATAAGAATGTATTAAAAACCATTGATGCGCAGGGTACAATTGAAGAAGTATGGGAAAGATTACTGAAAGTAACAGAGGAATAAATTATGAGCGAAAAAACAATGCTTGAAAAAATTGATATACATATTACAGACCATTGTAACCTGAATTGCAAGGGTTGTACTCATTTTTCACCTATATCAGAAGAATTTTACCTTAATAAAGAGAATTTTAAATCAGATATAGGGCGTCTTGCGGCATTAACCGGTGCTCAGTTAGGTCAAATGTTTTTACTTGGCGGAGAACCTTTATTACATCCGAATCTGACGGAATTTTTCCCGATAGCAAGAGAATTTTTCCCTGATACACAGATTATAATTATAACTAATGGAATACTTTTGCCGCAGCAGCCTGACAGCTTTTGGGAAGCTTGCAAGAAAAATGATATCCGTATTTGGGTTTCTTTATACAGGCTAAAAATTGATTATGAATACATAGATGCAAAAGCAAAAGAGTTTGGGGTATTTTTAGGTTATACCGGAACCAAAACAAACGACGAAAACAAAAAAGACTGGGGAAATTGGAAACTTGACCCTGAAGGTAAACAGTATTGGGTGGATTCTTTTTCGCATTGTTTTATAAAAAACTGTGTAACTTTGAAAAAAGGGAAATTATACACTTGCCCGACAATTGCGCATATTGAGCATTTTAATAAATATTTCGGGATGAATCTTGAAGTCGGTCCTTATGACTGTGTAGATATATATAAAATAAGAAATCACGAATCAATTTTAAAATCTATGGTTAAGCCTGTACCGTTTTGCAGATATTGCAAAACAAGAGAATATCAGTCTTGCGTATGGGAACCGACCAAAAAAGATATTCACGAATGGATATAATATTGTTTATGCAGATAAATAATTATTATATCACTGTAAAATAGTATATTATTTCATTATTTTTTATAAGACACTTTACTTATTGAAAAATATTTATCAGGTGTGATAATAATTATTGAAAAACTACACAGGGGAGATTTTTATATGAATAAAAAAACTGTTTTAATTATTTTGGCTATTATAATTTTGCCTCTACTTGCATTTTTTGCATTAACTTTTAATCAGAAAGCAACAGCGGTTGCAAACAGCGGAATGCCTCAAATTTTAAAATTTTCGTCTTCGATGTGTCTTGAATGCAAAGAAGTGGAAAAAATATTTAACGAAATTATGCCAAAATACCAGGACAGAGTTGCTTACACTGCAATTATAATTGACAGCCGCAAGGATATGAATAACAAGCTTATAAAAAAATATAATATTCAACTTGTTCCTACCGTTGTAATGCTTGATTCAAGCGGCAAGGAATGCAAAAGATTTGAAGGTGCTGTTTCTAAAGAAGAATACGAAAACGAAATAAAAGGACTTAAATAATGGAAGAATTGATGCAGTTATTTGCTAATCCGTCAAGTGTGTATGTAATGTTTTTGGTTGCATTTTTAGGAGGGCTTATTGCATCAGTGTCCCCATGTTCATTGTCAATGCTGCCGTTGATAATCGGATATGTCGGAGGATATTCCGAAGGAAAACCTGCAAAAACTTTTGTTCAGATGATATTTTTTGTTCTCGGAGCTAGCATTGTTTTTACCGTTATTGGAATAATTTGTGCATTAACGGGAAAGGCATTTATAGGAAATCCCTATTTTGCATTGATTGCAGCATCAATTATTTTAATTATGGGGCTGAATATTGTCGGTTTGCTTGATATTCAGATGCCCGTATTAATAAAAGAAATTCCACAGAATAATTTTAATAATGATTTTTTATATCCTGCATTACTCGGTGCGGTTTTTGCGCTTATCGGTACCCCTTGTTCAACACCAATTCTTGCAAGTATTATGGCATTTGCTTCAATTTCAGCTAAAATAAGTCATGCTGTTATTATGTTATTCCTGTTTTCTTTAGGACAGGGGGTAATAATGATTTTGGCAGGTGTAATAACTTCCAAACTCAAAACATCAGGGGAAAAATTCTACCAGATTTCAGAAAAAATAATGAAATTAAGCGGGATTTTATTGATAATCGTTGCTTTGTTTATTTATTATAAAATATTCTCAGCTGCAATCGCTTAAATTTCTTTTTCAAACATGCCAAGAGTTGTTGAATTTATGTCTTTTGTCATGCGTTCAAAATCGCTTAAATTATTCAGTTTGTAACTGACATCCACTTTCGTTGGCAGGAGTGCATTTGATAATCTTATTATGGTTTCTTTGTCATGTGTTAATTCAGGGGTTGGGATGGAAATAATCGTTTGCGGATGCGCAGTTTTCATTTTCTGTTCAAGCACTTTCAAAATTGCACATTTGCGAATCCGCAGTGATTGAAGATATACGGTATTTACTTTTGTTTTATTTTCTCTGGCCCCTGAAACAATGTTTTCGATATCTCTATTTAAAATATTATCCAGTCTTTTAGATACGGATTTATCTACTTTCCCGCAAAATGAAAATTGATTGTAAGAAAAATTATTGTTTATCATAAAATCTCCTGCAATCAATTTAAAACATAAGAAAATTTATTTTTGCCTGAAAATTTTAACTGTTTTTGATATCTTCCTGAATAGCGGTTAAATCATTTTTAATAATTTTCAGAGAGTCTTTATTTTCAAGAAAATCCAAAATCTGTTTTTTATCTCCATAAGCCAACGGGCGTCTGAACGGCATTCCGTTTTTCGGGTGAACCATTGCAACTTCAAGCATGTGCCCCGAAAATTTGTCACTGTCCTGAGAAATCATAAAATTAATGCTTTTATAACTTTTATTATAAGCATTATTTATAAGCCCTTCATTTATTGGTGCGTAATATCTGTCATCGCAAACTTCGTAATTTGCACGTCTTGTTACGTCAGAAAGAAGTTTTTTAACCTTTTCCATATCAATAAAATCTTTCGGGTTGTTAAGATTATTCATATTTATAATTTTTGCATTTGTATTCAGAAATTTTATCATATATTATTAACCTCATTATTAAGCAACCATGTTTATGTGTTCTTCTATATAAGGTTCAAAAGTCTCCATTTTTGCCTTTTGATCTTTAACATCAAGTTCGTGTAATTTTTCCATTGATTCTCTTGAAAGAACACGATTTATCTTTTTGGAAAGTGACGGAGATTTTTCACGCCCGCCAAGTTCAAGAGTTCTGTCATGATTATAACATTTTTGTTTATAGCGGTTTCTGTTATTATTCAAAGGTTTATTTTTTGCCAATTTATCTTTTTCACTTTGGAACATGTCAAACACAGGATTTATCGTATTTTTGCCCTGATTCCCGTCATAGTCCACATGTTCAATTTCGCCAAATTCACCCTGACCCCTTATTTGAAGTTCTGCTTTTGAACCGTCTTTTAGATAGAAATTCATCTGAGTGGTTGTATATCCGCCTTTTTTAATTCCTGCTTCTTCCATTTCATCAAGACCATCAAAGCCCGATTTCACCAAATCTTTCTTTTCGGAACAGTGGGCGATACTGAATTTTTCTCCTGTTGCGAGTTGTAATTTTTCCATTTCTCTTATTTGTCTGTCAGAAAAATATGCAATACCGTCAGGTCCTCTGTAATTGCAGAATCTTGGAACTCTGAAAGTTGGAATATCTTTTGGATTATTTTTTAACATTTCAATCAGCTTAGGGTCAATTTTACTTGCACTGAGTTGTTCAATTGTTGTAACTTTTCTTTCGAGTGCATCTTTCATCATGCTCAGCATGAGTCTGTTATATGCAGGTTCGGATTGTTTTTCTGCCAAATAAGCCTTTACTGCACGAACATATTTATTTGCAGCTTTTGTCTGAGTTTTCGATAAGCTTGCATCATCATTTAGTAATCTTGCCACAAATCTTTTTTCACGTCTTGTAAGCGGTTTGTCATTAACCCTTACTTCCTGCAAAGCTTTTACTACATCTTTTCTTGTTAAATCGGGAAGTCTTAAACGCCCTGCAATACCGTCAGTTACAAATGCCAGAGCATCTTCATCCGTTCTGAGTGTGAGTTGTTTTTCTTCAATATTTTTAAGAATTTTAGAATAAATAGATGCTGCACTTTTTGAACGTGTCTGCATTTCAAACCCCGGAAACATTGCTTGCAATTGGTCTTGTGCTTCTTTGAGATTTTGAGCAAATCTTTTTTCAAGTCTGATTGCCATATTGCCGATTTCGCCTTTAACTATATCACTGTCAAGATTTGTATAACTCAAAGGTATAGCAGGTTTTGTATCTTCAATGGTTGCAGGTCTTATCGGAATGGAAATATCAGGCTTTACTTTTAATTTTACAACTTCGGATGTTTCCTGAGCGGTCTTTTTGGCTATTTTTAACAACGGTTTGTTGTCAAGAATGGTCAGAGCCGCTTTTTTTGTTCCTTGTGACTGAACTGCTTTTGTAGCAAATTGAATAGCTTTTGTTGCTAATGACATAATTTTCCCCGTAATTATTCCCCGTATATATATAAAGAATTTTTCGGAGTAAAAATTGCCTTTTTAATTATCTTATTACTTAATATTTTTAATATATTTTTGTTGTTTTAGAGTCATGTTTTTTGTACTATTATCATGCGTGATTTTTAAGAAGGAGAAAATATATGAAAAAATCAGTTAAAGATTTAGGTGATATCAAGGGTAAACGTGCTTTAGTGCGTGTTGATGTTAATGTACCTCTTGATGAAAACAAAAACGTAACAGACGATACAAGAATACAGGCTATTGTTCCTACCGTTAATTCCTTAACGGAAAAAGGCGCAAGAGTTATTCTTATGGCTCATCTTGGCAGACCGAAGGGTGAAAGAAACATGGAATTTTCACTTGCTCCTGTTGCAAAATATATGTCAAAAGTTTTTGGGCAGGAAATAGTATTTATTCCGTCTGTTGAAGAAGCAGCACCTTATGTTGAAAAATTAGAAGACGGTCAAATCGCATTATTGGAAAATATTCGTTTCTACAAGGCTGAAGAAGCAAAAGATGATGATATGACCTTTGCTAATGAAATTGCAAAACTTGGGGATTTTTATGTAAATGATGCTTTTGGTGCAGCTCACAGAAATCACACTTCAACCGCTAAATTGGCTAAGGTTGTAAAACCTGCAGTTTCAGGATTGTTGATGGAAAAAGAAATCAGATGCTTATCTCAAGCATTGGATAATCCGACAAGACCATTTACGGCAATCGTAGGCGGTGCTAAAGTTTCATCTAAAATCGGGGTATTAGAAAACTTGTTAGACAAAGTTGATAATATGATAATAGGCGGCGGTATGGCATATACATTTGTTAAAGCTAACGGCGGCAAAATCGGAACATCAATTTGCGAAGATGATCAGCTTGATGTTGCAAAAGCTATTGAAGCTAAAGCAGCTGCTAAAGGTGTAAAACTTGTTATGGCAACAGATGTTTTGGTTACTGATGATTTTTCAGGCAACGGTACAAATAAATTTGTTAAAATCAACGAAATTCCTGACGGATTTGAAGGGGTTGATGCCGGTGAAGAATCAAGAAAAGCTTTTGCAGATGTTATCAAATCATCAAAAACAATCCTTATGAACGGACCTGTCGGAGCGTTTGAAAATCCTAAATTCTCAGAAGGTACAAAAGCTGTTTTGGCTGCAGTTGTTGAAGCAACCAAAAATGGTGCAACTTCCGTTATCGGTGGCGGGGATTCTGTTTCTGCCGCTAAGAAATTCTTTAAAGCGGAAGATTTCACTCACGTTTCAACAGGCGGCGGAGCTTCTTTGGAATTTATCGAAGGAAAAGTTCTTCCGGGTGTTGCTGCTTTGGATGAAGTATAAGTTAAATTTAATTAAAAATACGGAGCTTTACGGGCTCCGTATTTTTTTAGTGAATTTATACAAATAATGCTTGTTATAATTGACTTAGGGTTTTGTTTATAATACTATTATTAAAGTTTTAAGACAGAGAGGATTAGGGAATTGGATTTTATCAGTTTAACAATATCATTTTTAAGTTTACTTGCTAAATTCGTAGGTAATTACGGTTTAGCCATAATCGTTTTGACATTGATTGTAAGGTTTGCAATGTGGAATCTGAACGTTAAACAGCAGCGTTCAATGAAAATGATGCAGACGCTTCAGCCAAAGCTCAAAGCTATTCAGGACAGATACAAATCTAATCCTCAGCTTATGCAGCAAAAATTGATGGAGTTTTATAAAGAACATCAGTTCAATCCTATGGGCGGATGTTTACCACTTCTTATTCAGATGCCGATATTCATTTTATTGTATTCTGCATTGATAAGTCCTCAGTTTATAAATATTGCAGGCGACCAGCATTTCCTTTTTGTAGACAGCTTAGCGACTACATTAAGAGCCACTGCGGGTGTTTCAAATGACGGAAAACTCGGTGCTGCCGTCGGTGATAAATTTATCCTCGGCAACAGCGCAACCGTTTATATCGGTGACAGAGTCGTTAAAAACGTAAAAATCAAAGACGTAAGTCAGGCACTAAAAGTTCAAGGCGAATTAATCCCCGGACAGGATGTTGATTTGTCATTCAGTCTTGATAATATCAATTTAAAATTCAGTGAACTGGCAAAAGTTGAAAAAGCAGATGTTGTTGTTACAAATTCTAATATCAGAGAAAATGAAAATATAACTTTTGAAAGAAAAGATGAAGATACTATGACGGCATCAGTTCCGACGGTTCCGATTAAACGTACTTTACATTGGGATGTTGTACTGCTGATTGCTATTTTCGGTATAACAATGTATATTTCACAAAAAGTTATGATGGCTATGACAAAATCTGATTCTCAAGACCCTACTCAGGCCGCATTACAAAAATCTATGGGAACTTTTATGCCGCTGATGATTTTTGCAACATTTATTATTATTCCGATTCCTGCGGGGGTTCTTTTGTACCTTATTACAAGTAATATAGTCCAAATTGTTCAGACTGTTATGATAAATAAACAAATTGATGATGAAATGGCTAAGAAAAAAGAAGCCGTTGAAGATGCCGAATTAAAGAATGCAAAAAAAGTAAATTAAAAGATTATGAATATTTCAGAATTTGATTATGAATTACCGCAGGAATTAATTGCGCAAATGCCTGCCGATAAAAGAGAAAATTCAAGAATGCTGGTATTGAACAGAAAAAAGCATTCAATTGAGCATAAGCATTTTTTTGATATTATTGATTACTTTGATGAAGATGATGTTCTTGTATTGAATAATACAAAAGTTATACCTGCAAGACTGTTCGGTATAAAAGAAGAAACAGGGGCTAAAGTTGAAGTACTTTTGCTAAATCCTGAAAATAAAAATGATACGGTTGGCAATTCTTGTCATTGGGAAGCACTTATAAAGCCGTCTAAACGTATAAAAGAAGGTGCTTCTATTACTGTATCAAAAAATTTGAAAATTTTACCATTAAAAAAGCTTGAAGATGCAGGGGAATGGCTTGTTGAATTAAAATATGACGGCAATTTGTCTGATATTCTGCACAAAGTCGGGAATATACCGCTTCCGCCTTATATTGAAAGAAAAAATCAAACAGAAGAAATCAGGCAATTTGACTGCGAAAGATATCAGACTGTATATGCAAAAGATGAAGGTTCTGTTGCTGCTCCGACTGCCGGATTGCATTTCACTCAGGATATTTTGAATAAATTAAAAGCTAAGGGTGTTGAAATAATTTATATAACATTAAATGTCGGATTAGGGACTTTCAGACCCGTAAAATGTGAAAATATTTTGGAACACAAGATGCACTCGGAAACTTTTGAAATAACACAGGAAGCGGCAGAAAGAATAAATAATGCGAAAAACAAAGGAAAAAATATTGTTGCTGTCGGTACTACTACCGTTCGCACCCTTGAAACGGCATACAAAAAATTCGGACAAATAAAAGCTTGCCACGATTATTCCGAATTGTTTATTTACCCGCCTTATGATTTTAAAGTCATTGATAAGCTTATTACAAATTTTCATTTGCCAAAATCGACATTATTGATGCTTGTTAGCGCATTAGCGGGAAAAGATTTTATTTTTGAAGCATATAAACAGGCAGTCGAAAACAGATACAGATTTTTCAGCTATGGGGATTGTATGCTGATTGAGTAAAACCAAGGAAACTATATACAATGTTACAGTAAATTATCGCCATTCTGAACCGATAGCATTTTAGAGGTGAAGAATCTACTATTAAGTTTTTGAGATTCTTCGGTATTAAATGGCTGTTACCTCAGAATGATGAGATTATAGTATCATTTACTGTAAAATACCATATCATTATCAAAACTTATTGCGGCAAATTCAGTCTTGAATAAAATGATTTAACCGCATTTTTTACAACTTCCGATTCTCTGTCGGCGCAGTGGTTTTCCAAATCCGAATCATAAGGAATTGTCCCCAAAATATCAAGTTCATATTTTCTTAAAAGTTCTGAAAGCATTGATAATTTAGAATTATCAACTTTATTTATCACAACACCAAGCTGATTACCCGCACAATGTTTTGCACTGAATTCTTTTATTCTTTGGGCAAGGTGTGCTGATTCTTCTGTCGGATTTGCCACAATTATTGTCGTATCAATTTCCGTATCTACAAGCTGATTTAGGTATTTTAAATCAAATTCACAGTCAAAAATAACAAAATCATACCTATTAATCAGTTTATAAACGGCATCATTAATCTGCTTTGTTATAGGACATCTGCAATCCTTTGAACCTACAAACCAAGACTCTATAATATCGACATTTTCACTCACGGAAACTATAATATCTTCAAGAGCCCACTCTATAAACTCCGATTTTGTCATATCTTCGGGGATGCCTGTTTTGTATTCGTGCTTACCGCTTCGGATACCGTAAATTGTATTTCTTATATCAAGTCCGAAACTGTGTGCAAGTTCACTTGTTAAATCATTATCAAATAATAAAATGCTTTTTTCGGGGTACATTTCTTCAAAAATATGCATAAAAGCTTTTACTATTGTTGTCTTTCCGCTTCCGCCTTTTCCCGTTACAGCCAGTTTTACAGTCAAATCTTAAACCTCGTTTTTTAGTATATCAGCCAATTCTTTTACCATATCCATTGCTTTTTTTGCATATTCAACCAATAATGCGCCTGCTCCGCAGGAGGATGTTATCAATGAATTGTCTAAAATAAGTTTCTCATCAATTCCGTGTTTAGTCAAATAATTTACAGATTCATGAAAAATTTTTCTTAAATCATCAATTTTTAAATCTTTTAAAATATCATCCGATAAAGTCGGAACAAGCCCCCAGGCAATAAGCCCGCCGTTTTGAAGGAATTTTTTTATTTCAGAATGGTAAATATTAAAATTGCGAGAAAATGTATAAGCATCAAAATTTATTATATTGACTCCTGTTTTAACAGGGATTCTCCAATCGCACTTCCCGCAACAGTGAACAGCACTTATTCCTCCGTTATTGCGGATGGCATCAGATATTTCTTTAATCATTGAGATAACTTCATTTTCGCTGACTGTCAGATAAGCTGATGTTCCGATTTGGGATACTGACGGTTCATCCATAAATATTATCGGAGTTGTATTATTACTTGCCTGCTTTATTCTCTTTATTTGCCATAAAGCCTTTAAAGTCAGATGTTTTACTATAATTTCACGAAGTGTTTCATCAAATATTGCATATCGTCCGTTTTGATCTTTCAGGGTGGTTCCGAGAGTAAATGGTCCTATAATCTGCCCTTTTGCATACTCTGGTGCGGTATTTTTTATAAAATTTTCAAAATGAGAAAATGATACGGAAAAATCATTACTGATTGCATAATTTTCAAGCAGCTGGGAATTAAAATCTTCAATAATTTCTTCATATTCCATAAAAAACTTTTCAAGCTCTATGTAAAAGTTTTCGCTTTCGGTATTAAAACAGAATAGTTCCGGATTTTGCGGCAAAAAAGAGGGCATGCCTTCCAAAAATTGGATAATCATGTCCTCTTTTGCATTGATATTTTTTAACTGAGGGAAGAAAGGTATTTGGGCAAAATCATTTTCTACCAAATCAATTGCTTCTGACAACTTGTTATGCGGAAGCGAACCGATTGCAACAGGCTTTAATTTAAGATTATGCTTCATTCATTCCTCTCAAGATAAGAATACTTATGCTTCTGCTGTTTCTTCGGTTTCTTCTTCCAATGCTTCTTTAACAACTTCAGATGCTGTTACTGTTACTGCTAATTCGCATTTAACTTTTGAAGTTAATTTGATAAGCATTTTGTAATCACCGATTTTGTTGATAGGTGCATTGAGAGAAATTGATTTTCTATCAACTTCGATACCTGCTTTTGCAGCCAACTCTTCAGAAAGTTTTTTGGTTGTAATTGTACCGAACAATTTTCCTGATTCACCTGCTTTTGCAGACAATTCCAACTTACCGAAAGCTTCTATTTTCTGAGCTTTTTCCATAGCCTCAGCATTTAATTTTTCCTGCTTAGCTTTAATTCTTGCAATATTCTTTTCTCTGTTTTCCAAAGCACCTTTTGTTGCTGCTTCTGCAACATTCTGAGGTAACAAGAAATTTCTTGCATAGCCGTCTTTTACGTTTACGATATCACCGGCTTCGCCAAGATTTTGAACATCTTTTTTTAATATAATTTGCATAATAATATCTCCTTTGTACTTATATTTCTGCGTGTAGAACCACTCTACAACAAACATATCAGTTTGTCGATAGTTTTTTTATTTTTGTTAAGAGGGGTAAATAGGGTAAATATATATTCTGTATTGTAATTTTTTAAGTATTAGCGTCAATTACAAACGTTATAGTGTGGTTTATATAATCATTCAAAAGTGTTGCTAATTATTCAAAAGCTTTTCTTAACAAAACTTAATAATAGTGCAGCGTAAGAATTTTAATTACATTTATTATATTGTAAAGTTTTTATAATGTCAATTCATAAAAAAAAATAGATATAATTAGGTTATGAATCTATCAAATTCTAAAGAAATAGTGAAAATGCTGTTAATGAAAGAAAATCTGACCGTTACTAAATTGGCAGCCATGCTTTCACAAAAAGGTAAAAAGTATTATCAACAAACATTGTCGGCAAAGATTTTGAAGGGAACTTTAAAGGCAAACGAATTGATAATGATATGTGATTTGCTCGGTTATGATATGGAATTTGTCAAAAGAAGCGTTTAAATATCCAGCCCTGTAAACATTTCTAACGACGTTACCGTTTGCAGCAGCGGATAATCTTCTATGTTACGGCTTTTCACAAAGTCAATGGCTTCGTTTCTCGCAAGTTCAAGAATTTTTGCATCTCTTACAATGTCTGATATTATCAAATCAGGCAACCCACTTTGCTTTGTTCCCAAAAATTCTCCCGGGCCTCTTAGCTGCAGGTCTTTTTCCGCTATAATAAAACCATCATTTGTCTGAGTCATTATTCCCAGTCTTTCGGCCGTTTCAGGGTTTCTTGCAGATGAAATCAAAATGCAGTATGATTGCAATTCGTTTCTGCCTACACGTCCTCTTAATTGATGCAGTTGTGAAAGTCCGAATCTTTCAGCATTTTCAATAACTATTACTGTCGCATTCGGAACATCTACACCAACTTCTACAACTGTTGTGGAAACAAGAATATCGTATTTCCCGTCTTTAAAGTCTTTCATAACCGCATCTTTTTCATCAGGTTTTAATTTGCCGTGTAATAATCCGACTTTGTAATCTTTGAATACGCTCTGTTCAAGCTTTTCTTTTTCTGCCGTTGCGGCCTTGGCTGAAAGAGTTTCGCTTTCTTCTATCAGCGGATAAACGATATATGCTTGTCTGCCTTCGTTTATTTGAGATTTTATAAGTTCCCATACTTTTTTGTGTGAGCTTGTAAGGTAAGTTTTTATCGGTTTTCTCCCTTTCGGAAGCTCGTTTATAACAGTTAAATCAAGGTCACCGTGAACGGTAAGTGCAAGTGTCCTCGGTATAGGAGTTGCTGTCATTGTAAGCATCTGCGGGTTTTGAGATTTTTTCTTTAAAATATTTCTTTGTTTTACTCCAAATCTGTGCTGCTCATCCACAACGATAGCTCCGAGATTATTAAATTCAATGTTTTCCTGTATCAGTGCGTGAGTTCCGACAGCAACATTTATCTGCCCGTTTCTTAATGATGTTTCAAATTGGTTGCGGACTTTTTTGCCCTGACTACCTATAAACAAACCTACACTCAAGCCCAGCGGAGTAAGCCATTGTATAAGATTGTTGTAATGCTGCTGGGCAAGAATTTCCGTCGGAGCCATAAAAGCACCCTGAAAGCCGTTTTCTATTGCGGCAAGCAGCATTATCGTCGCCACAACCGTTTTCCCGCTGCCGACATCTCCCTGAAGAAGTCTTTGCATTGGAGTTTGAGAATTCATATCATTCAAAATTTCATTTACTGCCTGTTTTTGCCCTGATGTAAGTTCAAAAGGCAAACTCTTTATAAATTTTTGCACAAGTCCGTCTTTATGAACTTCAAGAGCATAAGACGGCATTGTTTTTGAAGTTGTTTCCCGCAGTCTTATCAATTTAAGCTGTATTAAGAATAATTCCTCAAAAATAAGTGAAAACCTTGCCTGTTGTAATGTTTCCATAGAATCAGGAAAATGTATCTGACTTACGGCTTCTTTTTTATCAAGCAGTCCGTATTTATTGCGCAAAAAATCGGGCAAAATGTTTAAAATATCGTTTTTATACATCTCAATTGCGTTAAAAATTGCTTTGCGCAGAGTTTTTATGCTCAAACCCTCACAAACCGTATAAACAGGTACAATTCGTGCCATATTCAGATTTGTATTTTGGTCATCAAGAAATTCTCCCTGCATTATGGAATAAGTCGGTTTATCAAGTGTCAGGGCATTAGTATAATTGTCGCATTTCACAACACCTGAAACCATAATTCCCGCATTGAGCGGAAATTGTGCTTTCATACGTTCCAACACATAACGATTGCCTTTTGCATTAAAAAATGTAAGTTCAAATTTGCCGCTTTCATCCGCAATAATCACTCTAGTTACTGAAAGATTATTTCTTGTATTAAAGGACGATATAGATTTTATATACCCGAAAACCGTTGTTGTCTGACCTTCCTTCAAGTTTTTAATAAGAGTTCTTGAAGAATAATCAATATGCTTTTTAGGGAAATACATCATCAAATCCTGAGCGGTGTAAATTCCGAGTTTATTAAATTTGTATGCAACTTTGGGTCCTACACCCTTGATATACATAACATCAACTTCTGACGGGTGCTTTTGCCGCTGAGTTTCACGTTCTTTTTCTTCTGCCTGTTCTTGTTTTTGGTTCTTTAGTTCAAGCTTTATAACTTTGACAAGATGTTCTATTGAACGGCGTCTTTGGGCAACACCGCTGTATGGATAAACATCAAAAGCTTCGTACAAAACTTCCCAGCGGGGATTTTTTTTGCTTTTTTTTAGTTCTTTTTTGATTTCTGATTTTATAAATTGAGAGAATGTTTTTTCTCTGCCCCGAATATCAATGTAACGGTATTTTGTTTCGTATTCTATTGCCTGTTTTATTTTATCCAGATTGTCTATCATAATTATAATATTAGCATAAATCGTTAAATATTAAATTTTATCTTATTTTTTGAAAAAAAACTTTAAGAATTTCGTTGCATTTTTCTTCTTCAATTCCGCCGTAAATTTTTGTTTTTGATTCGGAAATTTTGTCAAGATTACATTTTGAAAAAGCACCGTATTGACTGTCATAGCTTCCAAAGTACAAATTTTTTATTCTTGATTGCAAAATAGCCCATCCGCACATAGGACAGGGCTCAAGTGTTACATACATATCGCATTCGTCTAAACGCCAATTTTGTGTATTTTGTGCCGCTTCACGCAGGGCAATGATTTCTGCATGTGCCGTAATATCATTATTATCTTCTTTTGTATTGTGGGCTTTTGCTATAATTTCTCCGTTTTTGACAATAACAGCTCCCACCGGAATCTCTTTACCCGTTTTTTGTGCTTCTTGAGCTGCTATTTGCATATAGATATTTTTCATAAAAAATATTCCCGAATTATGCGATATTAAGAGTTATTTTAGCTATAAAACCGTATTCGTCGGTTGAATCAAGTTCTATTGCTCCGTCCATTGCTTCGACAAGACCTTTAACAATGAATAACCCCAGTCCCGTACCTCTTGTTGTTCTTGTCATTTCATCATCAAGTCTGATAAATTTCTCAAATAATGTTGATAATTTATCCTGCGGAATTTTATCGCATTTATTTTTAATAGTAATGATAGCCTTATTATTTTCAATCTGAGTTTCTGCAATTATTTCCGTATCAGGATATGCGTATTTTACGGCATTTTCATAAAGATTAACTATAACCTGTTCTAATCTGCCTTTATCGGCAATAATCTGCGGAAAATCTTTGTCCAAATGAACAACAATTTCGTGTCCGTTATGTTTTCTCAGTAATAATTCTGCCTGTTCAAAAACTTCCTGAAGCCATACTTCCGTATTGACCGTTCTTAAACGCATTCCCTCTATATCCGGTATCGTTAATAAATCATCAATAAGACGTTTCAGCCTTTCGGATTGTTCTTTGATTATGCGCAAAGATTTTTGTTTTGTTTCTTCGTCAATTACAATATCCTGACGCATCAGGCGTGATGTGTAACCCTGTATGCTTGTCAAGGGTGTTCTCAATTCATGTGAAACTGTATCAAGTAAATTTGAGCGAAATTCATTAAGCTCTTTCAGTTCTATATTTTTCTTTGAAAGTTCGTTATATGACTTGTGAATTTCAGAAGCCATTGTATTAAATTCGTGGGCAAGAAATACAATTTCATAAGGGGTAAAATATGTTTTTAACAGCCTTATCTGGTGTTCGTAATTTCCTTTAGAAAGTGCCATTATCGCCTTGAATAACTGTCTGATATTTATATACAGATAGAATATATAAAATCCGATAACAACAATTGTTGAAAGAATAGTTACCAAAACCGCAAGTATAATTTTAACTCTGTTATCTATAATTGCTTTTTTTGCAATACTTTCTGTTGTTCTTACAATAACTGTATACGGAGGATTTGTACCTTTAAAATAGGCTATCGGCTGATTTTTTTCTTCTCCGAAAAGTACGGGTGTATTTTCTTCCATATCTTGCGCAGGGGGTAAAAGCTCCATAGTTTCATTAAAAACCGATTGGGTAAAATTATGTGATGCTATAAGATGTTTATTCCTGTCAAGAATATAGATTTGCCTGTTATCATCCTCAAGCGGTTTAAAAAGGTGCATATCAAGATTTTCGGTATCAATGACAGCTGCAATATATGATTTATCTTTCATTTGAGTTGATATTAAAGCATCCCCGCTTTTATGAGCATCATGCTCTATATTTTCAAGCTCCGATAAATTTTTTGTTATGATTATTTTTTTGCAGTGAGGATATTTTTTTTCTATATTACTTATAAATTTTTGTTTTTGGGCAGCTGACGGAATGTAATCAAGAGTGTATGCAATCTGTCCAAGGGTTGCTTGATTTGTTTTTAGTAAAAAATCGAGTTCATCAGAAAGCATCCCCGCAACAATCATAGCGTTTTGTCTGAGCTGATGCCTCAGAGATTGTTGGTTGATATTATTTATAACAAAACCACTTATAGACATCGGGATTACAACCGCAAAGAAAAATACTATTGCGATTTGTTCGATAATTTTTAGTCTTTGTATTTTAATCTTTTTCATAATTCTGTTTAAAATTTATTGTGCAAACGGTGTTAATTTATATCCTACATTGGTTACAGTATGAAGATATTTCGGACTTTTTGCATCAGGTTCTATTTTATTGCGCAAGCCTCCGACATGAACCCTGAGCATCCTCACATCCTCATTACTGTCATATCCCCAAACTTCGTCAAGCAAAGTTGCAAGTGTAACAGGGTTATTAAAATGCTGCATAAGACAATATAATATTTCAAACTCGGTTGGTGTAAGTTTTACTTTTTTATTAACGATTACCGCTTCTAAAGATTCAGGAAATATTTCAATATCCCCGCTTCTGAGTATCTCGTTTGAAAGGGATGTATCCTGTTCCACAACCTGATTTCTGCGTAATAATACTTTAATTCTGAGCAAAACCTCCTGAACATCAAACGGTTTAACAAGATAATCATCAGCCCCGCCGTCAAAACCGTTTGTTTTATCTTCTATGGTTCCCTTTGCCGTAAGCATAAGTATCGGTATGGCAAGTTTTGCCGCACGAATATTTTTGCATACATCAAAACCGTTCATTTTTGGCATCATTACGTCAAGCAAAATTAAATCATAAGAATTATTTAAAGCTTTATTCAAGCCTTCAAGCCCGTCTTGAGCAGTATCTACAAAATATCCGCTCGAACGGATATCAAACTCAAGAAGCTCTCTTATTTCATCGTCATCATCAACTATTAAAATTCTTTTCTGTCCCTCTGCCATAAACTACTCCTTTTCCCTCAAATTTTACATAACAAAATTATTTTTTTCAATAGGTTAAGAAATAATTGCAGGAATAAAATTGTTGTCTAATGGCAAAGTTGCAATATCTTAAAAATTATCTCTTTTCTTTTCTTTCTTTTGACGATTTAGATGATGCATTAACTTTTTGAGCTTTTTTCTTGGATTCAATTATACTGTTTGAATTAAATCTTGAAAGTCTTTTTTCCGATTTGTCGTCACTATCAACAAAAGATGCCGCATTAACACTTGCAGATGCTGCAACAGAACGGTTTTGTTCGTTGTTGTGAACTTCTGTTCCCACATTTGTTGCTGCCACAGGTGCTCCTGCAACTGCAATACTGTTATTATCTTCAATTACAGGTGAAGGATTGCCGTTATTGTCTGTCGGTGGCTCAGGTTTATCATTCTGTTCATCATTTTCAGCTTCAGGTGTTGTATTTTCTTCATCAGATGTTGCTTCTTCTGTTACGCCGTCTTCAACCTGCATTCCGCCCATATCCTGTGCTGTTTGTGTGATAAGCTGCTGAGAACCTTTGTTTGTTGAAGTTGTACTCTTTGTTAAAGCATTTACTATACCGGTTGTAACTTTTGAGGTTTCTGCGCCTGCAATACCTGCCGTAGCACTGCCTGTTGCAATTCCACCTGCAACTAATTCTGAAGCTGAAATTCCGAGCCATAACATTGAAACATCAATCAGGAACAAGCCCATAGGTATTGTAAATATATTTGACAACATTGCAACTCCGGCAGCATTTAAACCTATTGCAATTGCCATATTTTGAGCACCGAATGCTAAATTAGCTATTCCTGTTTCCATTGTATCAAATGACATTTGTTCAAGTTTATCTGTATATGAAATTGATTCTTTTTTATTTCCATCAACTTTTGATACGGATTGTTTACTGTCAATCAATGCTTTTGAACTTTCAGCCAAAGGTTTTGCCACTTCCTGCTGAAGTGCTGTATTTTCAACTTCTAACTGTTCATTTTCAGCCTGAATATCATCCGCAGCTGTAAGGTCATCTTCAGTTATCAAATCTTTTGAGTAGATTTCGGCAAGTTTTTCGTTATTTTGCTGAACAATTCCGTTATTAGCAGTAAATACACCGATATTTTTGTTTGCTGATTCCTGAAGAAGCGCATTCTTTTCTTCTGATTTCTGAACTTTTTTATTCAGAACTAATGATTCAGTATTAAGAGCGGTCGTCATTGCCAAAACAATAGGGAGGAATGCTAACGTTTCAGCAGAATCTTTAAGTGCATTTTGCGGTTGTGCTATTTCAGGGAGTAAGAATCCAAACATATCCGCAGTCGGATCGGAACTTCCTTTATTTTCTGCCTGTTCAGCCCCTTGTTCGGTACTTTCTGTGCCTTCAGAGCCTTCGGTTGTCGGAGTTTCATTACCTGACGGTTCTTCATCTCCGCCTTGAGAGTTCCCGTTGTTGTCACCGGCATCCGTCGGGGTAACAGCTCCTGCATTATCAGTTTGAGATGAACCTGAAACAACAGTTTCTTCATTGTCTGATGAAATTACGGGGCTAGAAGTTTTTGCATTGCTTGTTTGAATACTTTGTGCTGCTTGTGCTGTTTGAACTTCTTTTACGGAATTGTTATTCTCAGGGGTTACAGAATTTACTTCTGCAACAGTTGATGTATTGTTATCAGAATCAACAGCAAATGCAGGTTGATTTGCTGCCAATGCAGGCTGCGCCGGAGTATTTTGAGTTGGTGCAGGTGCAGGTGTCGGTTGTTCATTGTTTTCAGGCTGAGGTGCAATTTCTTCTGTTGCCTGAACAACATCAATAACTTCATCAGAATTTGACTGTTCGGTAACTTTTATTGGGGCTTTTACTTCGGATGACGTTACTTCCTGTTTTGCAGGAGCTTTCTTTGGTTGCGGTTTAGGTACTTCATTTGCAAAATTATCTTCCTGTAACGGTTCCTGAACAACAACTTCTTCCTGACTTAGTGAATCTTCAACGACAGGTTTAGGAGCTTCAGCTGCTTGTTGCGGTTGTTCCAGAACAACAACTTCTTCCTGACTTAGAGAGTCTTCAACGACAGGTTTAGGAGCTTCAGCTGCTTGTTGCGGTTGTTCCAGAACAACAACTTCTTCCTGACTTAGAGAGTCTTCAACGACAGGTTTAGGAGCTTCAGCTGCTTGTTGCGGTTGTTCCAGAACAACAACTTCTTCCTGACTTAGTGAATTTTCAACGACAGGTTGTGAAGTTTCAGGTTCAGTTGTATCGGTAGTTTCAGTGGCACTTGTTTCATCTGTTGAGGCTGTTTCATTTTCATCAGTTGTTTCTTCTGTACCAATGCCCGCATCAACATCCATACCGCCCATTTCTTTTGCGGTGTCTGTTATAAGTTGTTCAGAATCTTTATTATCTGATGTCGTTTCTTTTATAATAGATGATGTAATATTTGTTTCTGTATGAGAGATTTCTTCTCCTGCTTCGCCTGCAATACCTGTTGCGATTGCTCCCGTACCTGCTGCAATTTCAGCCGCACTGACTCCTGCCCAAGCTGCTGCCGTAGAAACCAAAAATAAACCGAAGGCTGCTGTAAACGGATTTGATAAAAGTGCCATGCCTGCAGAACCTACAACAACGGAATTTGCTGCGTTATGAACACCATATTCTATGTTTTCCGCACCAATATCAGTTGTTTCATCAGACATATCTCCGAGATTTTCGGCAGATTCTTCAACCGTTGCTTTATTTGCCTGAACTTTTGATACATTTTTCTTACTGTCTAAAACAATTTTAGTACTTTCATTTAGAGGCTTTTCAACTTCATCTGTTAATTTGTCATTATCTCCTTCAAGTTGTTCATTTTCTGCTTCAATACTACTTTCTTCGGCTTCAATATCGTTTGTTTTAACGGGAGCTTTTTTAATCGCACTTAATTTTTCATTGTTTTCATCAAGTTTGTCTGTGTTATCGCTGAATTCTCCGACATTTGCATCTGTTGTTTGTTCAAGATTTTCATCACTTTCTTCCGATTTCTTGCCAAATTCTGTCAGAACAACAGACTGAGTATTAAGGACGGTAGATTCTAAAAGCACCTGAGGAATTTCTGCCATAGTTGATACAGAAGCTGCGATTGCAGTCTGAGGCATAGCTTTTTCGGTCATTGCAAATCCTAAAGCATCAGTTTGCATTCCTTTTGATTTTGCGGAAGTCTCACCTTCTTCTTGTTCTTCTTGAGGTTCTTCTGCATTACCTTCAACAGGAGTTTCTTGTGTTGGTGCTGCAGGTTCTTCTTCTGCCGGAGCTTCAGGCTCTGTTGTTTCAGATGTTGTCGGTTCTTCTGTTTCTTCTGTTGATTGTGCAGGAGTGCTTTGCGCCGATTCAGACGGGGTTTCTTGAGGTGATACTTCAGGTGTACTTACAGCATTTTCTGCACCTGTTGAAACTGTTGCAACCGAATTTTCATTCTCAACAACAGGACCTGAGACAATATTTTCAGCTTCTGTTATCCCTGCTGCAACCTCAGGAGTTGATGCTACTTCTGATATACTGTTTTCAGTTTCTGCCAATCCCTGAGATACATCTTCACCAACAGAATTTTCTTCATTGCCGCCTTCTTCTGTTTTTTCATCTTCGCCTTCTGATTCTGTTTCTATTCCGCCCATTTCTTGAGATACTTCGTTTACTAATTCTTTGCTTTCTTTTGTTGCAATTTTTGAATCTTTTGCAAGAACTGTTGCGGTAGTAAATTCAAGCTGAGCAACAGCTGTTCCTTCGAGTCCGAGTATTCCGCCTGCTTCCGCAATAGGGCCTGTTGTTAATTCTGCTCCCGATATTCCAAGCCACTTAGTTGCGACAGAACAGAAATATTCTCCCATTGCAACAATAGTCGGGTTCCAGATATTTGCCATCATAGCAACACCTGTTGCCATAAGATTTGCAGCGAGTGTTCCGTTATAAACACCAAGCTCCATATTTGTTAAACCTGTTTCAACTGTATTTGCTGACAATAAACCGTTGCTTATAATATCTTTTTGCAGAATTAAACCCTGTGCATTTATTTTCCCGATAGATTTGTCGTTTTTCGTGCGAAGGCTGTCACTTTCTTGTAACGGCTTTTTGATTTTTGCAACTAATTCTTCATTTTGACCTTCAAGTTCTGTTTTTTCAGCTTCTAATGATTCATTTTCAGCTTCGGTTTCAGGGTCAGGTTCTTGAGTTTCTTCTATGCTTTGAGCCTGAGAATCCGTATCTTCTGCTGCTTCAGGAGTTATAACCGGTTCACTGTTGTCTGTTGTTATTTGTTCTCCTTCTTTTTGTTCTATTTTTTCTTCCTGTTTTTCTTTTAATTCTTCTGCTTTTACTGCATTTTGTGTTAGCTTTTCTTTATTCCCTTCAAATTTGCCTACTGTTTCTTTTCTTTCTTCATCAAGTTTTTTATCTTTTTTCTCTGCCTTTTTAATGTTTTTGCCAAGAGTTAATCTTTCGTTGCTTAATTTTGTAGCTTTATCCAATGTAATAGCCGTAGAAGCTGCAGTTGCAACCGTTGCCATAATTGCTACCTGAGGCATACCCATAAACGGAAGTAAGAATCCGAAAGCAGAATCAGGATTTACAGGAGGCATAAGTTTTCCTGCCGCAAACATTGCATTCATTTGATCTGCAATTCCGATTACGGCTTCCCCACCTTTTGCTTTTGTTTTATCTTGAATTAATTCTTCTTCTTTTTGGTTCTTTTCTTCATTGTCAATATTTTCCTGTTTAAAATTAATTAAATGTTGTGCTTTAGCTGTATAATCATTTGCAAAAGCTATTAAATCCTGTTTTACATCCGAATCAAGATCCTTAATAATAAGGTCTGTTGTATCTCTTAAATCTTTTCCGACTTTTTCTGCAACTATTGTAATATTTTCATCTGTTATACCTGCAAGGTTTTCAGATAATAAACCGTTATTATCCCCTGCAGGAGTTACTACTTTGTGGCTTTTTCTTATTTCGCCGAATTTTGCATCTAATTTTGAAAGGTTAGAGGCGGCATCAAGAGTTTCCTGTGCTATATATTGTGCTTCTCTGCTTTCTTTTTGAAGTTCATCAATTGCAGATAAGAAATCTTTTAATTCGTTATTGTTAGTATCAATTTCATCTAAAATGCCGTTGATAGCACCTAATTGTTTTGAAAGAGCTTTATATTTAACTTTTTCAAAACCGTTTAATTCTCCGTTTTGATTTTTTTCATCTAAAGTTTTCCATTCTTGCATCATTTCTTCTGTTTTGTCTAAATTGTGGCTTTTGAATGCACTTTTTTGCTGTTTCGCTATTGTTTCAGCTTTTTCTGTAAGTACGGTTACATCTTCGTTGTTTGAATCAACAATTTTTTGAGCTTTATTGGATTTTGCGATAAATTCTTTAGCCTGACGACGAAGTTTGCTTATTTCCGATTCTCCTGCTACTTCTTTTGTATCGGAGTTGTCATCCATTTCAATATCACTTGAAATAACGATATAATCGGTAATATCCGCATCCTGTTGTGCTTTTGCCCAAATCAATACTTCTGTCGGGATATTAACCCCGTTATTTGCCATCTGGATAATTTCTTCATAAGAATATCCCGCATAATCAGGATCAGGAACATCATTTATACCAATTGTTGTAGAATCGAATTGAGAATCGAATCTCATGTCGAAACATTTTTTTGCATATTCAAGATAAAAACTGTCCGTAAAACGAGGTTCAGGATTGGTATTGCCTGCTTCATGCTGACCTTTAAGCTGTTCGGCATAATCAACAACACGTCTGTCGTATTTTGCCGTCAATTCAGGATCAAGACTCATTTTAACCGTTGAGTCTTTAATAGTTCCAAAATTAGTTTTTGTCTTGTTTACTTTCACTTCGCGCGCGCCTTTATCCTATTTACTCATGTTATTTATCGGCTTAAACAGGTTTGAACTTTAATAAATATCATATTTTTTGGATTTTATTAAGAAATCTTTACAAATAATTATAA
>FLNX01004388.1_pt1 | contig 39123 bp, 24 predicted proteins | sample 1140341 | NCBI WGS metagenome assembly FLNX01 (sample SAMEA3878208, study PRJEB12797) | bioreactor metagenome | biome: Moose rumen | place: Sweden | collected 2011-10 | reverse complement strand
GTCCTGCGACAGGCACACCGATGCCTACACCGACCTACAGAACAAGATTCTTGAATACCGTCAATCAATAGGAGAATAAACCTCCTTGTTTACAAAAAAGTGTTAAGCAGGAGGGATGATACAGGTTAAAAAAGCCCAAATCTGACATCGTATGTCGTTCTAAAAATCACGTTTTTTTGTTAACTTTGCATAGAAGAAAACATTGCAAAACAAAAAAACGAAAAGATTATGTCAAAGACAGTAGAACTACAGATTGAGAAGGGGCGCAACCTCATTGAGGGACTGCGTAAACATGTGAGAGAAATGGGAGAGCGCGGATTCAGCAATAGCGAGATTGACAAGATGGAGCAGTCGCTGAACCAGTTGACCGCTGCCAATGAGGAAGTGGACCGTTTACGTGAGGAGTTACAGCCTAAGGTAAAGCACATGAACGAGATACTCACTGCCGTCAAGACCGCATACACGGAGTCGAAGAAGACTCTCAAAGGCTACTATCCACAAGAACGCTGGGCAGATTACGGCATTCCTGACAAACGATAAGAAAGATATAATGACAAAGTAAACGAGTTGATGCCTAAGCGACGGACAGAGAAATAGTCATGGTATTGCTGGTAGATCTCCTCACCTAAATCATAATAGATCAATTGGGGGTTATTCATCTTCTTCTAGATCATCTAGATACTCTAAGTCGTCTATATCATCTAGGTCTTCCAGTTCTACGTACTCTATCTCCTCGTCCTCACCCTCGTCAGCAAGTTCCTGAGCGAAGCGTGACATGTCCTTGTCACGATGCACCAAGGTATCCTCCGCCATGACTGTAGCGAGTTTGTTGCTCTCCGCATTAAGTTCTTGCCAGAGCACGTCTTTCAGTTCATCGAGTCCCATATTGGCGACAGCGGAAATGAAGACGACAGGCAGGTCGTCAGGAAGGGTCTCTTTGAGCATCTCGATAAGTTCCGCATCTAACAAGTCACATTTAGTAACAGCAAGGACACGATGCTTGTCAAGGAGTTCCGGATTAAACTGGGCGAGTTCGTTGAGCAATATCTCATACTCCCTTTTGATATCATCCGTATCACCAGGTACCATAAACAACAACAGGGAGTTACGCTCGATATGTCGAAGGAAGCGCAAGCCCAAGCCCTTGCCCTCACTGGCACCCTCGATGATACCTGGAATGTCAGCCATCACAAACGACTTCCCGTCACGATAGCCTACAATACCCAGTGAAGGTTCCATCGTCGTAAACGGATAGTTGGCAATCTTCGGACGGGCATTCGACAGCGCAGATACCAGCGTCGACTTACCCGCATTGGGGAAGCCCACCAGTCCGACATCGGCAAGGAGTTTCAACTCCAGGATAATCGTCATCTCCTGCATCGGCTCTCCCGGTTGCGCATAACGGGGAGCCTGATTGGTGGCACTGCGGAACTGGAAGTTACCCAGTCCACCACGTCCTCCTTTCAGCAGTACGACCTCCTGTCCGTCGTAGGTGACATCACAGACATATTTTCCGTTCTCTGCATTGTAGACCACGGTTCCGCATGGCACGTCAATATACATATCCTTGCCATCGGTACCATGCCGTTTGTCACGACCGCCATTGCCGCCATGCTCCGCAAAGACATGACGCTCGAACTTCAGATGCAGCAGCGTCCAGTAGTTATGGTTACCACGCAAGATGATGCTGCCACCCTTACCACCGTCGCCACCATCAGGACCACCGTTAGGGTTATACTTCACATGGCGAAGATGCATCGATCCTCGTCCACCCTTACCCGAGCGGCAGTAAATCTTGACGTAGTCTACAAAGTTGCTTTCCATTACAGGTTATCTATCACTTGCTGGATATCCCCGAAGATGCGCTCCAGAGTACCCAAACCGTTGATATGATGATGCAAGCCCTCCTTCTGGTACCATTCGATGAGGGGCTGTGTCTGCGAGTGATAAACAACCAGGCGTTTCTTGATGGTCTCCTCATTGTCGTCCGCACGTCCGCTCTGCTGACCACGCTTGATAAGGCGTGTCATCAACTCGTCCTCAGGGACATCCAACTCAATCATCGCAGCCACCTTGTCACCACGCTCATCCAGCATCTTCTTGAGTGCCTCAGCCTGTGGGATGGTACGGGGGAAGCCATCGAAAATCACTCCCTTATGACCACGACCGAAAGAGTCATAGACATTCGCTAAGATACTGACCATCAACTCATCGGGAATCAATTGTCCATTGTCAATGAAGCCCTGAGCCGTCTTACCCAGTTCTGTACCTTTCTTAATCTCGTTACGCAGCACATCACCCGTCGAGATATGTCCCAGTCCGTAGTGCTCTATCATCAAGTCACTCTGTGTTCCCTTTCCTGATCCGGGAGCACCAAAAATCACAATATTCTTCATAATAACTTTCTTTTCTATCTTGTCTTGCTTGATTTGTGTTTCTTTTCCTTTATCCCATTTCGTCCACAAGTCGGTAACGAGGTCTCCTTTACGTGCCTCGACATTACTCGGTAGATGTGGCAGTTTGATTTGTCGCATGGTTAATCCTCTTTTAACGAATAAATATCCTTCAAATGACGCCCCTGCTGGTCATAGTCTAATCCATAACCCACAATAAAGGCGTTAGGAATAGAAAAGGCGGCATACTCGATGTCCAGGTCTACCTCTAATTTCTCTGGTTTCACAAACAAGGTGCAGATATGTACTGAGGAAGGATTACGGGTACCCAGCGTCTCTGTCATTCGTTTCATGGTCTTTCCACTCTCCACGATATCCTCCACAATAACGACAGTACGCCCCGTCAAGTCCTCGTTGATACCAATCACCTCCTTGATTTTCCCCGTAGAGGTTGTCCCTTGGTAAGAGGCAAGTTTCACGAAAGAAATCTCACAAGGGATAGTCATCTCGCGCATCAGGTCGGCAGCGAAGATAAACGAGCCGTTCAAGACGGCAAGGAACAACGGATTCTTACCTTCCAGATCATTACTCAACCGTTGGGCAAGTTCTCTCACACGCTCTCTAATCTTCGTTTCAGAGATAGAAGTTTGAAACGTTTTGTCCTTGATTTTTATGATACTCATAGTGTCAGAATTGCAAATTTGGTACAAAATTACTAATTTTTCAGCAAAGAATAACAATCAATTGGTATATTTTTCTTAATTTTGCAGTTGTAATGAAAATATTCACGAGTGCTCAGATAAAAGAACTTGACCGATACACCATCGAGCATGAGCCGATACCAAGTATCGATTTGATGGAGCGTGCCGCCAAGACATTGACACGTGCCATTACCGACACGTGGAATAATTCGGTGCCTGTGGTTGTCTTTGCAGGGCCAGGAAACAATGGTGGTGATGCCCTTGCTATTGCCCGTCTTCTGGGAGACCAAGGATATCAAGTCAGTGCCTATCTCTTTAATATCAGTGGGCATCTCACTGAGGAATGTGCCGCCAACAAAAGACGGCTTACTGAGTCAAAGCATGTCAAGGGCTTTACAGAAGTCACACAGGAGTTTGACCCGCCTCGCTTGGAGAAGGGAATGCTGGTCGTTGACGGACTCTTCGGTTCCGGTCTTAACAAACCTTTGGCTGGCGGTTTCGCATCTTTGGTGAAATATATCAATGCCTCACAGGCGGAAGTTGTTTCTATTGATGTTCCCTCTGGATTGATGACAGAGGACAACACTTATAATGTACGTGCCAATGTCATCCGTGCCACCATCACTTTAACCCTTCAACAGCCAAAACTCTCTTTCCTTTTCCCAGAGAATCAACTTTTCATCGGACAGTTACGAGTGCTTGATATCCGTTTGAGTCAAGAGGGTATTGAGAGAATGGAGGCAAACTATCATATCGTGGAAGAAGCACAAGTTCGCTCCATGCTCATCGGACGTGATCCGTTTGCCCACAAAGGACAGATGGGGCACGCACTCCTCATTGCTGGCAGTTACGGTATGGCTGGTGCCGCTATCCTTGCCACCCGTGCTTGTTTACGCTCTGGAGTAGGCAAAGTCACCATCCATACACCCAAGAAAAACAGGGATATCTTACAGATTTCCGTTCCTGAGGCAGTATTGCAATTTGACCCAGAGGAGACAATTTTCTCTGAGGCTGTGGACACAGAAGATTTTGACGCTTTAGGCATCGGTCCCGGACTTGGGCAGAGTGAGACAACGGCAATTCCTCTAATTGCCCAATTACGTCGCACCACCTGTCCGATTGTGGCAGATGCTGACGCACTGAATATCCTTGCCAACCACCGTGCATGGCTCCAGCAACTCCCGAAAGGGGTTATTCTCACCCCCCACCCTAAAGAGTTTGACCGTATGGAAGGACATTCTTCCGACAGTTATGAACGATTGACGAAGGCACGCCATCTTGCCGAGCGAATACAAGGCTATGTGATCCTGAAAGGTCGTTATACGGCTATCTGTCTGCCAGATGGACATGTGCTTTTCAATCCCACTGGCAATGCAGGCATGGCAACAGCAGGCAGCGGTGATGTACTCACAGGTATTATCACAGCCTTATTAGCACGTGGCTATAAGGCACCTGAGGCTTGTACCGTTGGGGTTTATCTCCATGGTCTTGCTGGTGACCTTGCCGCTCGTGACTTAGGTGAGGAAAGTCTAATTGCAGAGGATATTATCCGATATATCTCCCGTGCTTTCAAGCGTTTGAAAGAATAATGTGATCCTTTTTAATCATTATGAAAATGAAATACCACTATAGAAAAGTCTCTGTTATTGCTGTTTTGCTTTTAATTTCAATCATTTCTTTCGCACAGCAAGAGATTACTAATATGACACCAGGAAGGACTCAAAAGGGAGTCGTATACTATCTTCCCAAAACCGCGATCCGTTTTAATCTTCTTGTCGAAAAGACCACTTACACACCTGGAGAGTTTTGCAAATACGCAGACAAATACCTTCATCAAACAACGATCACGCAAAATAAAGAGGTTACCTATGCCATTGTCAATTATGGTTTGACCCAAATAGGCATAAAAGATGAGTCAAAATGTTATTTTGTAAGTTTGAAAGGTAAAAGTATTGATGCGGAGATACACCTGACAGATGATGGCATCCTACAGTCTGTTAACGCAGAGCCTTTATTGCAAGAGCCCACGAAACCTTTTAAGCCTGCACCCCAAAAAGTCTTGGAGAATCCACGTGAGTATCTCAACGCTGAGGTCTTGGCTGCTGAGAGTATTGAGAAGATGGCAGAACTGACAGTAGATCAAATCATAGAGTTACAAGAACAGTATCGGAAGTTGCTTACTGGAGAAGCAGAGGACATGCCTGCAGACAAAGAAGAACTTGACAAGATGCTTCAGCAAAACAAGAAGGAACAGGACATTCTTATGACATTATTTACGGGTACTACTGTCCGTGACACGACAGAGCATTTTATTGTTGTATGCCCAGAAAAAGAAATTGAACGCCAGATTATCTTCCGCATTGACAAGGAGAAAGGACTCGTTGACAAAGACGACCCAAATGGTTCTCCCTACTATATGAAGATAGAAGACCTTCATCGAACACCTTTTGAGAAATATGATGTTCCTAAAAACAAGTTGGAGGGAGGATTCTACTCCAATGTTCCCGGAAAAATTAAGTTCTCATTATATCATGAGGATGATTTTATCTTCTCCTCTGACCTTTATGCCGCCCAATTCGGATTCGTACAAATTCGTAGTGGGTCATTATTCAAGCAATACGTAACACACATGATTCTCAATCCATTTACTGGATCTGTTGAGAAGATCAATTTTGACACTAATTAAAATGAGAGGGATTATATCTGCTACTTTACTGGTATGGGGAGTGACAACTGTCTTTTCACAGCCCATATCAATGAAGGCAGAGCCAGGCAAGATGCCCGAAGGAACTGTCTATTATCTTCCAAAGACCGCCATCCATTTCCACCTTCTTATTGAGAAGAGCACCTATACCCCGGGGATATTCAGCAAATATGCGGAGAGATACCTACAGCGTACGGGCATACCACAAGAGGAACAAGTTAGCCACAGACTCATCAACTTTCAACTAAGCCAGACTGGTGTGCGGGACACCTCTAAATGCTTCATCGCCAATATGAAAGGCAAGAGCACTACTTCTGAGATAAGACTCAGTGAAGACGGTGTATTACTTGCTGTCAACGATACACCTAAGCAGATGCGACAGCCATTGCCCTTCCACGCCGCCCCCAAAAAGACTGCCACAGACCCACTGAAGTTCCTAAGCACAGAAGCGATGACAGCAAGAAGTATGGCAAGAAAAGCGGAACTCACCGCCCTGCAAATCGCAGAACTGCAGGAGCATCGCCTGCAACTTATCACAGGAGAGGCAGAGGAGACGCCTACCGACAAGGCACAACTCCAAACAATGCTTGACGAGATAGACCGCACCCATGAGGGACTACTCTCCCTCTTTATCGGCACTACAGTTTGTGACACGACCGAACAAGTCATCACTCTCTGTCCCGATAAGGAGATGAACCGGGAAGTCATCTTCCGTATCAGCAAACAACTCGGACTGGTGGACAAGGACGACCTGTCTGGTATTCCCTTCTATATGACGTTGGAAGACCTGCACCAGCAGCATCAGCAAGACTATGAATATCCAGAGAACAAGAAAGATGGCGGATTCTATACCAATGTACCAGGTTTCGTCCGCCTTACTCTCTACCGGGAAGACCAACAATTAGCCTCCTACACTTATCCCTTCGCCCAATTCGGTTTCACGGAACTTCGTAGCGGCTCCCTCTTCAAGAAACACCCAGCCACCCAATTGGTGCTCAACCCCATCACGGGAGCCGTGGAACGACTCCATGCCGATATATCGGAAACGAGGTAAAAGTATGATTAGATAAAGAAATGCCCCGAACAACAGTCCGAGGCATTTCTTATATATAAATAATGTATAGTCGGATTATCCGAGTTTACCATCAGAGCCCAGCACGTCCACAATCTTGTGGATGTACATCTTCTTCATGTTCTCACGAGCAGGCTTCAGATACTGACGAGGATCGAAGTGGTCAGGATGCTCTGCGAGATACTGACGGATGGCGGCAGTCATAGCGAGACGGGAGTCTGAGTCGATATTGATCTTGCAGACAGCGCTCTTGGAAGCCTCACGGAGTTGCTCCTCGGGAATACCTACTGCATCAGGCAGTTTGCCACCGAACTTGTTGATGGTGTCAACCTCGTCCTGAGGAACAGAAGAAGAGCCATGGAGCACGATGGGGAATCCGGGAAGTTTCTTCTCAATCTCATGCAGCACGTCGAAAGCGAGTGGAGGAGGAACGAGTTTACCAGTCTTCGGGTCACGAGTACACTGCTCGGGCTTGAACTTATAAGCACCGTGAGAAGTACCGATAGAGATAGCAAGAGAGTCACATCCAGTGCGGGTAGCGAAGTCGATAACCTCCTCAGGCTTTGTGTAGTGGCTTACCTCAGAGGCAACCTCATCCTCAACACCAGCCAGCACACCAAGTTCACACTCTACAGTGACATCGTACTTATGAGCGTACTCTACCACCTGACGAGAGATCTTGATATTCTCCTCGTAAGGCAGTGAGGAACCGTCGTACATCACTGAAGAGAAGCCCATGTCGATACAATCCTTACAGAGTTCGAAACTATCACCATGGTCAAGGTGCAGCACGATCTCAGGCTTCTCGCAACCCAACTCTTTTGCGTAAGCGACAGCACCCTCAGCCATATAGCGGAGGATGGTGGCGTTAGCATAGTTACGGGCACCCTTAGACACCTGCATGATAACGGGTGACTTTGTCTCAACGGCTGCCTGCACGATAGCCTGCATCTGCTCCATTGTATTGAAATTGAAAGCGGGGATAGCATAGCCACCGGCTACTGCTTTCTTGAACATCTCACGGGTATTTACGAGACCCAAATCTTTGTAGTTTACCATAATTTTTGTTTATTAATGAATACTATTTTGAAATTTCTCCTGCAAAGTTACTAAAAAGTTCATAGTTCATAGTTCATAGTTCATAGTTTTTAAATTCGTTTGCGTGTTTTTTTTCATTGATTAACAAAAGGAGTAAACACAAAACGATAAAATGCCAACTACATTTTACATTTTCCTCCCTATCCAGGCATACCCAGTTCTTTAATCTGTCGCTCGAACGCCTCACGATTGCCTATTGCTCCATTCTTGATACGGGCACGGTAATTATAGACGGTATTGACACTATAATGTAAGAATTCCGCAATCTTAGAGGAATCCTCGATACCCAAACGGATCAAGGCAAAGATACGGAGATCTGTCGTCAGGCGGTTCTCTTCCTTCGGATGGATCTGTACCTCAGGCACCAATAGGGCATTGAAATCGTCGATAAAGTTGGGAAAGAGATGCAGGAACACCGAGTCAAAGTTCTGGTTCAGTTCCTCTATCTCCTCTTCTTTCAATTCTGTAGACTTGGTGATACGGAAGAGTTCGTCCAGTTCCTTGTTCTTCATCTTCTTATTCACCATCTTACGGTAGTTGTCGAGTTTATCCACATACTGGGCACAGAGGGAGAGGAAGCGTCCAATATACTCATCCTTCACACGATTCGCCTCCTTCAATTTAGTGTTCAGAACAGCAAACTGCTCATTCGTCTCCGACAATTGGCTATTTGCATTTTGCAACTCATCGTTCAAAGAGGCAAGTTGACTATTGGTATCGTGCAAGGCATTCCGTGCCAGGGCAAGTTGTCGGTTACGGCGGTGCAGGAAGAAAAGGACACCGACAAGCAGCAATGCAAGAATACTAACAATGATAACGCTACCAGTTAACACCCTTGCATTACGATTCATCTCGTTCAGGTAATTATTCTCTATAACTGTTAAAATGGGAGATATTTGCCATGATCTCATGCGGGTATTAAAGCGATTGCTGCAATCCCATGTGAAGCGAATGTAACGATAACTTCGGTCAAAATCTCCCTCACTATTCAAGAACTCTGCCAACGACAACAATGCCGCCTGATCCATAATCGCCTGTCTCACATCAGTGAGTCCTGACTTGGCAAGCCAGTATTTCGCCTCTGACGGCTGATTCATATTCAAAAAGATAAGATAGCGATAATAACAGACAATAGCATATTCACGAGTGTCCTCCTTTACCAGACGCATACGCTTGTCATTCATCTTCAGTGCCTCTGCGTAATTCTTCTCCTCTATCAACTTTGTCTCATAGCGCAACAAATAATCCTCACTCGCCGGATTTGCTGTCATAAACACAGAGTCACGGTATTCTCTACTCAAACGCCCATAATAATCATGCATGGAAGTCACACGGGTATAGTAACTCAGTTCACCACAAACATGCATACAAGCAATATAGTAGTCAGTCCGCACATCCTTATCCATCTTTGAGGCATCAAGAGGTTCAAGAATACCAATAGCCTCTGTATATAATCCCACCGTCGAACACTGGAATGCCATTTTCACCTTTCCACGATACACCGCTTGAGTAAGCCCCAACTCTCCGGCATAATCAATATAACGCTGAATATAGGCTAATGCGGAATCATTATTATACGCTTTATACAAATCATATAATTGTGAGAGTTGCTCCAACTTTTTTGTGCTTGACCACTCCCGAGCATAAGCGTCCTTGGCATCTTTAATCTTTTCCTCATACACAGCCATATACTCGGGAGAACGGCTGATTGCCTCATCAATTTGACTATACAACTCCTCCAAATTCCTTTCTTCTGCCGAGACTGTAATTCCAATTGTCAGCAAGAAGATAAAAATAACACATCGTGCCATATATAATCCTTTACATATAATTCTTCGGCTACAAAATTATAAAAAAAAAGAGAGCCAAACAAAAAGAATTCATTCTTTTTTGCCGAGAAAAGAAAAAAAGGATATCTGCTCCCGCAGACATCCTTTCCAGACTACTAACTAAAAATGATGTATTAAAAACTAATACTAACCTAACTACTAATACTAACCTAACTACTTAAGTATCTAAATCAAAATCTATTCTATTAACGATTAAAGTTTTACGTCTATTCCTTTTCGACGTTGACCTCTCTTCTTCTTTAATTCATTTTTTATCTCACTCATCTTATCTTCGGTCAGGTTGTAGCCAATCATCACAAAGATTGCAATGAATGCCGAGCCGGCAGGAACGATGATATCCGCCAGTCGTAGATTGGTGAGTGTCTCCGGTGTCTGGATAGCCGCATTCTGGTCGAAAGCCACCCATTTGAGAATCGCTCCGCTCAGCACCAAAGCCAGGGACTGTCCCATTTTCACCATCCACCAATAGATCGCTCCGAACTGACTTTCTTTTCTGGGCAGACCGTTGTTTAACTCATCCAAGTCACATACATCGGCGGTCATACTCATCATCAGAGTAAACAAACCGCCCATTCCGAAGGACATCAGGGGCAATGGCAGGAACATCAACCAAGGATTCTCAGGACTGAAGCCCCACCATTTCATGACATAGCCCACAATGGAGAGGACTGTAGAAATGATGAATGCCTGTTTCTTACCGTACCTCGCTGCCATCCAAGTGACAATAGGAATCACCAGAAAGGCGGTGATAAGAGCATTGACCGTTGCAAACCAAGCGGAAGCCGAGCGGAATAGCGTAGGCACCCACTCCCAAGTAAGCCAATTGTTGGCAAGAGAGTAATCACCGTTGAACATGTAATACACAATAATATAATTGCTAAAGGCTGCCACTATCTGAAATCCATTGTAAACCAAGAAAGTGGCAACGCATAACCGTAGGAAGGGCATGTTGCTAAACACCTCCCCTAAATTCTTGAAGATATCCTTCAAGACGTTCCACATCCCCGACATGGTGATACCCTGACGCTTTTTGGCATCCTCGGAGAGTGGTGGTTCCTTGCAGAAGATGGCAGGCATGATACCTGTGAGGATACACAGTGCGCCAACGGCGATAGACAATTTGCGGACCCCTTCCACCTGTGTGGCAAAGATATAGTCTGGATTAGAGATCAATGCCCAGAACCAGGGAACTATCATCCATGCCGTCTGACCGATGATATTGGTGATACCCATCAAGCGGGTACGTTCGTTATAGTCATCCGACATCTCATAACCCAGTCCGATAAATGGTGTACTGAAAATGGTGTTTCCAGTAATATACAAGAGCGACATCACTAAGAAGTACCAGAAATTGAATGTCTGCCCGTTTTCAGGGCTCATCTGCCATAGCAGGATAAAGAGAATACCAGTGACAATGGCACCAACGAAGATGTACGGACGACGACGTCCCCATCCCGTACGACTATTATCAGAGATATACCCCATGATGGGGTCCGTCAGTGCGTCAAAGAAACGCGGAATACCACCCAGCAAGCCTGCAAGGAACGGATCCATACCGAATCCTGTGACAAGGAAGTACATAAACACGCCAAGTGCGGCGGGCAGCAAATTATTAGTAAGACTTCCTGAGCCGTAGGCGAGTTTTTGCCCAAAACTTAATCTGCCATTAGATGCAAGAGTTGTCTGTCTCATAATAGTGTTATTGTTTGAATCGCCTCTTTAGCAATAGAAAGGGTATAGTGCTTGCCATCTACGGCAAGGTCGAGTCCTACGGGCTTTTCGCCTTGGTTAATCACCACAACAGCGATAGTTCCGTCAGGATTGCGGACAGCAGTCGCCATCACTGCTTTGCTCTTCTCCTCGATGGTAGTAGGCTCTTTATCACCTACCTTCACACCCAAGACTTTGGCATCAGGGCGTATAAAGCGACTGAAATGCACCATCGCATAATACATAGGAGTAAAGTACACCTCATCTGCATCAGCATCGGCAAGCACAGGAGCGCAACACCAATTCTTCGCCCATCCAGGACCGCCTTGATGGTCGAGTACCATATTCCAGTCCACCCAGCCATTTACCCAGTTATTCAGACATCCGATGATATCACGGGCATATCGGAACACGGGCACATACTTCGGATGCAAGTGCTTCTGGTCGTCAGGAGCCCAGTCCCAGCCCCAGTCAGTACCCTCTGCCTGCCAGTACCATGCATCGTCCTTCCAGTGGGGCACTTCAGCGTCTACACAGCCTTCGGTCTCAATTATCAACTTGTCTGGAGCCTTCTCGTGGGCAACCCTCAACATATCGGGTAACCAGTCCACAGTGCTCTCATACCAGTGGATTGCCACACCACCAAAATATTTGCCGGTAGCCTCATCGGCATACATCGCATCCGTCCACTGAGGAATACCGCTACGGTTCTGGTCGTAGCCCAGAATCTTCACACTGCCGAAACCTGCTTTCTCTAATGTTGGTCCCATGTAATCGCGCACAAAGGCAGCCTCATATTCAGGATCGAAATACATACTCTCCCAATTATTATTGTTGCCATAAGGCTCGTTAATAGGTGTCACTGCCCAAATATTCACTCCCTTTGCTTTATACGCCTCTAAATACTTGGCGAAATAGTTAGCAAATGCCTGCTGGTACTCGGGCAGCAGATGACCACCGATATCCGACTGGTTATCCTTCATCCAAGTAGGGGGGCTCCAAGGGGAGGATACAAGTTTGAACCCTTCCTTCGAAGCAGCCTGCGCGTCCTTGATAAGTGGTAACAACGTCTCCTCGTCCACGGCAATGGAAAAGTGCTCCATCAACGTATCATCCTTCTCGGGGGCATAACTGTAATGCCCACGGGAGAAATCGCACGAGCCTATATGGGTACGGGTGAGTGAGTAACGGGCACCGTCTTCTCCGAAATAGGCATCAATCACTTTCTGGCGGTTCTCTTTGCTCAGTCGGGCCAACAGTGAGGAGGTCGCCTCCGTGAAGGAGCCACCAATACCTATGAGTGTCTGACGTTCCTCTGCGCTGTTGATTTCAATCGAGACGGTCTTCTCCGCAGGGGCAAATTCGGTCTTCTCAACCAGTTGGTCACCCGCTGAGTTGGTTTCCCAGACCGTCATGTTCTCTTTCTGGGAACATGCTTGCAGTGCAAGTGCCATCATCAATAATGTTTTTGTTTTCATTCTATATCGTTATTTATTATACATTAATATCTAATTCGGGTAACTGACGGGCAAAAAGACGAGCACTGTCAGTTTCCGACAAGGTCATACCATTGCCTTTGGCTTTTGACTTGTGGTAAGTGATCTGAGCACCACAATACGAGAAAGAGAGGGTGCCGTCAGGTAAAAACTCATCATCCCTCAATAGTGTAGGATGAAAGGATACCTTACCGCTCTGTACCCGTACTCCCAGTTCACCGAAACGACAAAGGATGTCCTCTTTCACCTGTCCCGTCATGCCTGGCTGACGGACACCCTTACCCCATGGAGTGTGGGAATATGCGTCGGTCGAGAAAGCCCCATACTGTCTGGCACTCTTGTGGACACCTGTTCCCTCCAAGATAGCATGGTAGTGTTTGGCGAGGGCAGCCGTTTCCGGGGCATTAGTATCCAGCGCATGGAAGTAACACTCTTGTGTGGCTACCAGCAACTTGGACACCATATGCCAATAGATACTTCCTAATCCCTCGTAGGCGTAGAAGGTACCACTACGCCCTGTAAATGCCTTGTGGTTGAAAGTCTCTTCGAACAAATCTAAAAGGATTTCCTGCTCGGCATCTGCCACACCAATGGTCCTCATTGCAGCCGCAAGGTCGTCCGCATTGCGGAACGTGCCGTTGAAGTGCAGAACGCCACACACATCCTGACTGACCAGTCGTCTGTCACCCTCTTGAACCATCTTTCTCAACAAAGAAGAACGCTCCAAGGTATCTTTTGGCAGACAATTCTTCTCCAAGAAACCCGGCAACTCCTTATTGGGATAAAGCATGTAACTCTGCTGGTCTTCCCTATAAAGACGACTGACACGAAGCGCATCCAATACAGCGAGTGCTTCCTTGGAAGAAAGTACACCAGAACTGAGTACGGCAACTTGTCCTTCCAGCATCTCAGACAATGTCCGAATACCTGTGAAACAACCCTTTGACAATTCCATAATATTATAGGAATGATACAGACCATCACTCCTGCGATTGGCACGAATACTTTTCTCTACGGGAGGAAGGACAGCAGAAAAGAATTCCAAAATGTCATTACGCTTCACCAGCACTGTTCCCTCACTGAAAGAGTGAGTATATATCTTCTGCCTGTAGGCGGTCGAAGACTCACCAAGTGCATCCATGATACGCTGTGTTGACGTAAGGGCAAAAGCAGCCTTTGTCTCATTCATCCATGTACTGACTTCTTGCGAAAGGGTAAATTCCTCTGCCTGCGATTCTGCCACAATGTTGTGATAGAAAAGTAACGCACGGTGCAGATAACACAATGTCACTACCGACAAACCGCCACCCACCAGGGCATTATTGGCATCATTCCATTCCGGGCGTTGCGTATTCATCCAGATACCACCATCAGGAATAAAGTTGGAGAGTTTGGCAAGCAACGACACCAATAATTTCTCTAACAGTGATACTTTGATGGTATTTCCGTCAGATTCTTTCAGAAGTGCCGCATCCACACCTTTCACAACCATTTCCTTTTTTATCTGGTTATTTAGAATCGTATCAAAGCGGATGGTATCTTTAGGATTCTGCAGGATTTCCTTATATGGTTTAATACGATAGGGAACATTCGCAAAAGGATAGGCAGGAACATCGAGACACTCCGACAGTTTTCCTGGCTCATGGGCTTCCTCAGCCTCCATCAGACGTAGCAAATAAATAATCTGATGGTCACTCCAGTAACCAATATACGACCAAGGGTCAGACGGATCTACCGTCTCCCAGTCAAAGCCTGCCTTGGTGACACGATAGGGGTTATAGCCGTCGGCAGTCGAACAACTGAGGAATTTGTCTGTCATGGCCTTCAACAGCGTCGGGTACGACACAGCCAATGCTTCCCAGTTCTGAAAAATGTCACGCCAGTTGCCTTCATAGTCCAAAATGGGGTTTCCAGTAACTGGGTCTGTGGTATTGATATTGAATTTGTTCCAAGGACGTGTTGGGTCTCCATGACGACGGCTGAAACCTAATGGTAAGGGATTCTCCTGCGTTGGCTGTTCCAAAGGCACACCACCACGCATGATATTAAACATCGTATTAGAGAAGTGACGTGCCGTACGTGCCTCATCAGCAGTAGTCTGCACACCATCTGCTTGTGTGACCAACTGCACCAGTAATGCCGTTGCCTCTTTCAGATCTTGACGAAGAATCGACTTCACATCTTCAGTATTGCGTAAGAATTCCACGAGACCAACTACGTCCGTCTGGTCTTTCATCACATCAGCAACTACTGTCCATGACTTACTCTCACCTGCGTTAAGACGAACGGATGTTCCTAACAGATAAGCACCACGCTCACCCTTCACCAGTGTTTCCTCCTGCAAAGGCAGACCTTTTCGGAAAGCAGGTATTTGTGTGGAGGAGAGTAAGTGTATGGGATGATCCAGTCCCACCTGCCATACCACATTGCTACGCAGTGCCTCACTGGGCTCCGCCCTGTCAATGATAATAGCACTCAGACTGAATAAGCCCATACCAGTCTGTGGTTCCAATTGGGTTTGCTTATACGCGTTAACCAGATTACTGGATGCCTGCTGCAAACCGCTGGGTACACCACAAGGCATCACATTTTGTATGCCGTCCAGCACTTCCAGCGTGACAGTATCCGCTCCTTGGTTCTCCAATGTCACCTCCCGTTGAAAACCAAAACGGTCACCGGGTATCCATTGCCAACGGAAAGTAAGTTGCCAGTCATGATTGATTTCCTCAAAGATGACACTGTTGCCGATACGGTTCTTATACAGGTTTCGCTCTATATTGAACTGCGCCTCACTACGAACAGAGAATGGTTCCCAGCAACGGGTTTCTCCCTTTTGTCGGATGAGCGTCTTACTACCCGTGTTCTCCGCTGAGGCAGTCACTCTGTCATCAGTCTCATAGGGAAAGAGTGCCCAGTCCGCACTGCGACGACCAGCCGTAACACCACCGTTGCTCGACATAAAAGTCCATAGGTCAGTGCCACTCACAATATTCATGAAGAATGGCTCCATCTCGTCTACATTCTTAATCTGGAAGTAATCCTCTTTCGTTTTCATTTCGTAATTCATCATTTATCTAAAATTGTTTTTCCTAATTCGCTTTTTAATGGCACTAAAATGTTGCTCTATGAATGACGGTGAAGACTGATATGGGTCGATTTTTTGAACTTCACGTAATATCTTATATGCCATACGGGGATACAGTCTATAAAGTCCCCTTTCATTGGGCTGCCCTTTGGCACAGATACCAAACCACTCCTCGTTCATATTGTTCTCGCCAGCGACAAAGTCGAACCTATAGCCGCCATTCGCCCAAGAGGCATGGGTGTCGTGAACGTCTAAATTCTTTGTCTGACCAGACTTCCACCAACCATCACTGAACTGGAACGTGAAACCACCTAAGCAATTGTCACTCTGCCCCATTCCTGCGGCATTGAGGTATATCTCGTGCCAGTTGCTCAACAACACCTCTGCCTGTTCCTGCTGCGCCTCCTGCTTTATGACGGCATTATAGGCATCTGCGCCGAACTCAGTGAGCAGGACAGGTTTCCCGTATTTCTCCTTCACATCTTTGAATAATCTATCAAAAGAGTCACCACGATAACAGTTAATTCCCAACACATCAATATCCTTGCACACATCGGCAATGATATCCAAGAACTGCAAGTCACCATTACAAATGGCAACAGGGATGGAGGAGTCTGCTGCCTTGACCCGCAATGCCGCCTCATTCAACAGTTCATATAGACATCTCGCCCTTCTGTCATGCAAGTTCTCCCCTACAGGCAAATCCTCTGACTCAGCACCAGCCCAGAACAATCCATAGTTATTCTCGTTGCCAATCAGATACATTAAAACACCAGGAGTTCCATGATAGGTATTTACAAAATCATCCATCTCTTGCAGTAACAGTTTTCTCACATCCTCCCTGCAATAGTCGGTATTGCCATGCCACGTACCATTGATGGTCAATCCATAGCGACCGAAAGAATGGTTAATCATGGTGTAGATGCCATACTTCTCGTAAATATACTTGATCCAGCGAGGTGGGATGGTGTTATATTGCCTGGTGACATTCACGCCCATCTTTCTGAGAAGAGTCATTTCGCTATCCAATGCCGCTTGAATGACATCCTCGGGCTGTTCCCATATACTATATGTATAGTTGGTGCCAATAGGGAAATAGTCCCAATTCATCCCTTTCAGAAAGAAAGGCTTGCCATCCACCGTCAACAGGCATCCCCTGTCGTCGTTCACCACTTCTATCTCCGTCTTTGCCAGAACGGAAACAGCCATGGAAACGATAGTAAACAACAGAAATACTCTCCTCCTCATCGCTTAATCTTTCAGTTTAAAAGTGACTCGCTGCTGAATATCGCCAGCCGACATGCCAATAAGGGCATCGAAATCTCCAGCCTCAGCCTTCCACTGATGGGTGGTCTCATCATAGAACTTCAGGGCATCCTCATTGATAGTCAGCGTTACTAACCGCTGCTCACCAGGCTGCAAGAGGATTTTTTGGAAAACCTTCAGTTCCTTGATGGAACGTTCTACTGAGCACTGCTTGTCAGCGACATATAATTGTATAACCGCTGCACCAGCCTGGTCACCAGTATTCATCACAGGCACGAGAAACGACAGTGTTCCGCCACGCCCCATCTCCTTAGCAGTTTGTTTGACCTTGCCGAACTCGAAGGTGGTATAACTCAGTCCATGACCAAAAGCAAAGAGCGGTTTGATGTTCTGTTTGTCAGTCCAACGGTAACCCACAAAGATTCCCTCCTTGTACTCCTCGTCAATCACTTTCTCGTTTGTACGCCATGTTCCAGGGTAAGAGCCTGTGGCATGAGCGCCACAATCCTCCAATCTCTCATACCAAGTAAATGGCAAATGACCGCTGGGAGAAACATCGCCCACCAGCACAGATGCCAACGCCTCGCCAGCCTCCGACCCTATAAACCAGCCCTGCACGATGGCAGGCACCTTGTCCACCCACGGCAACTGTACGGCATTGCCCGAGATATTGACAAAAACCACACGGGAGTTGACTTTAACCAATGCCTCCACCAGTTCATTCTGTCCATAAGGCAACGCATAGTCTTTCCGGTCATGCCCCTCACAGTCTTGGTAATCTGCCTTATTCAGTCCCCCAAATATCACCACGTAATCAGCAGCCTTCGCCTTTTCAACAGCCTCAGCAATCAACTCCTCGGCTGTACGCGAATCATACAGACTACGACCTACCGTCACGCCATTGTAACTCTGAATGGTGTCACCCACATAGCCTCGGGCATAGTCGACATGCGCAAAGCGACTCATCATACCGTCAAGCGGTAAAATCTCATGCTGTACTTTTAACGAGGAAGAGCCACCACCCACCGTCATCATCTTGATAGCATTCTCACCCACCACCAGGATATGAGCGTCAGCAGGTATCGGCAGTAAATTGTGTTCGTTCTTTAATAGGACAATACCCTCCTGCGCCACCTTACGTGCCGTCTCATAATGCGACTCTGAGCACATCGCTCCATAAGGACGCTGACGGTTCATATTGGTTCGGAACATCAGACGTAGCACACGGCGCACCTTCTCGTCCAATTCACGAGTAGTATATTTCCCTTCCTGTATGAGCCGTTTGTAAGCATCGGCGAGATAATATTTATCATAAGCATTAGAGGCTCCCTCCGACAATCCGTTCGTCCAAGAGCCAAACTCCAAATCCAGTCCATTGACAATCGCCTCTTCCGTATTATGCGTTCCTCCCCAGTCGCTGATGACAACCCCATCGAAGCCCCATTCCTTTTTCAGAATCTTGTTCAGCAGGATATCATTATGGCAATTGTGTTGGTTCTTATATAGATTATAGGCACCCATGATAGCCCATGTCTTTCCTTCCTTGACGGCAGCCTCAAAGGCTGGCAGATAAATCTCTCGAAGGGCACGGTCGCTGACGATGACATTCACCTGATGACGATACTCCTCGTCGTTGTTCAACGCATAGTGCTTCACACAGGCAGCGACACCTTTCGACTGCAATCCCTGGATATAGGGAACGACCATCCGGGAAGCAAGCCACGGATCCTCACCCATATACTCGAAGTTACGACCGTTCAACGGCGTACGATTGATATTCACACCCGGACCCAACATCACGTTCTTGTTACGATACAGAGCCTCCTCCCCTAAACTCTCACCATAGAGACGGGCAAGAGAGGGATTCCATGTGGCTGCGAGACAAGTCAAGGCAGGAAAAGCAACACAGGAGTCATTGGTTTGACCTGCCTGTTCCCATTCATCCCATAACACATCAGGACGGACACCATGAGGGCCATCATCCGTCCACAGGTCAGGGAAGCCTAATCGCTTGACACCAGCCGAAGAGAACTTCGACTGCGCATGGATGACGGCAATCTTCTCGTCAAGAGTCATACGCTTCAAGGCATCCTCTACCCTTTCCTCTATCGACTTGTTCTCATCCAAATAGACGGATAATGACTGCGCCTTTAACACACTTGTCCAGCCAAGGGCTACCATCACAAATATAAATATCTTACGATTCTTCATCTTTATAGTTCTGGTTATCATATTATTGGTTTATCTCAATCCCATTGACTGAATATATTTCTCTTGTGGCTTGCAGTTCTCATAACGAGAATTCTCCGCAAAGCGCATCAGCAGTTCCTTCGCTTTCTGTTGGTTAGGACGTGCCTCACGCCATTCCTGATAAGTGTTACGGGATGTCTCACTATATCTCACGACAACACTGTCCCACCCCTCCGGGCGATCGAAGCCCATCATACAGGAAGTATCCACTTTCTTGTATGGCCAGAAAGTATAGCCTATATTGTTGTCTTTCATGACACGGACAAACTGTGCCTGCCATTCATCCGTATTATGACCTATCTCCCCCATATACATCGGTAGTCCCGTCTTGTCACGGAAATCGATATAGTCTTTGATAGCCTCTGCTGTGGCATCACCGCCATAACGATGACAGGTATACATGATCTTGTCATCAAAAGTCCAGTCGGTAAACATGAAGAAGTCGGAGTTCCAACGAGCACCCCCTAATAATATAATGTGATTCTTATCCACCTGCCGGATAGCATTGACAGCACGCTTATAGAGCGGTTCCAGCAACAGGTTCAGCGAATCTTTGTTTTCAAAGAAATGGGCAATGGGCTCATTCATCAACTCATAGCCAAGGATGGTTGTCTCATTCTGATAATGGAGGGCTATTTGTTTCCATATATCACAGAACAACTGCTGTGAACGCTCACTCTCAAAAAGCCACGGATAACCATATCCGTCATCGATATTATCACCCGTCTGACTACCAGGGCAGTCATGCATATCTAAAATCAGATAGAGTCCGCTCGCCTTACACCAACTGACGACACTGTCTATATGCTCAAAACCATCCTTTTGTCCCGTCTGTCCCATATAGTCCTCATCGGTGAAGAGTTTGTAGTTAAATGGCAAACGGATGGTATTGGCACCTTGACGGGCAATGAACTCAATATCCTTTCGGGTGATATAATTATCCTTGAATGCCTGCCAGAAATCCGCAGCGGCATCAGGTCCCACCATCTCCTTGATCATCAAATCAATCATCCATGCGGAGTTGGTACGACTAAATCCGAACATATATCCCTCGGGATTCAGCCAGTTACCTAAGTTTGTACCCTGAATAAACAATCTTTCCCCATTGGGCTTCACCAGATTTGGTCCGTCTACACGGACAAAGTCGCCCTTTGCTTGCAGTCCTGTGACTGCAAGCATAAAGGCAACAGATATAAGGATTCGGTTGATTCGCATCTTAGTCATCGAAATATTTCCTTTCAAATACACGGACATAGTCTACCTCCATCACAACGGGCAATGCCGACTCATCGACACCCGACATACCACCCCAGTCACCGCCCCAAGCGAGATTCAGAATGGGATAGAAGACATAGTGGAAGGGCCACTGGTTATGTCCACTACCCAATGTACTCTTCGTCACAGCCAACTGCACCTGACCATCAACATACGTCGTAATTGCATCAGGAGTCCACTCCAAGGCATATACATGGTATTCACCCTCAGCATTGCTGATGGTCATGGCATGGGTCTTCTGTGTATTCTTTGTATGATTATAGTCCTGTGTATGAATAGAAGAAGACACCTCGTTAGGAACACATCCCACTTCCTCCATGATGTCGATCTCACCACACATGGGCCACGGGTTCGTCCCCCAGTCATTACCCACTGGCATCATCCAGAAAGCAGGCCATGTTCCTTTCCCTTTCGGCAACTTGATTTTTGCCTCAAAGTAGCCATACTCCCAACCTGTATTCACGTTGGCATAGACACGGCCAGAGTAAATCTTTCCGTTTTCTTTCAGACAGCGAATATTCAATGCTCCGTCATGAACACGTGTTACCCAAGAGCCATCGGGAGTCTTGTGGTTTACATAGTTCTGCAACTCATGATTCACCCAACCAGCACCTTGCACCTCATGCGTCCAATGATTGGCATCCAGTTCCGTACCTGTGTCAAACTCATCGTTCCAGACCAGTTTATAACCAGCAATAGGACAGGTGATTGCATCTGGATCGGGTACGCCATCACCACCAGCCTGCGACACAGCGATATATGCACGAGCAGAACCAGCCATAAAGGTGATAGTTCCCTCACGACCAGCATACTCTCCATTTTTCTGTACAGTAACAGTGATGGTGGCATTCTGATTGGTAGAATTAGTAGGATTGATACTGATCCAGTCCTCACTTACATTTGCAGCCCACTCATGATTAGTAGTGATAGTGACCGTTTGAGAACTGGCATTACCGTCAAAGTTCAGCGAGGTAGCACTCAGTGTAATGGTATTGGATGAACCTGAGCCAGAACCGCCTCCATCCCCGGCATCATCTCCTCCACATGAGACAAGTAAGATAGAGAAAAGGAGTGCCGTCAATAATGTATGTTTTCTAATCATCTTTATAAATCCTGAATTTAACAAGAGAGACTGCCCACCTTACTTGGGCAGACAGTCTCTTTCCTGATTATCATTTTAGTTCTTTGAGAGGATGATATCGCTGATCTTAATATGAGTACCAGCAGGAGTTCCTCCGAAGTCAAACACCAACGACAATGCATGGGCGTCATTCTTTGGCAGGGTCTTACCCTTTTCCTTGTAGACGAAAGCCTTATCTGCCGTTATGTCATGACGACCGTCAAAGTAGAAGTTCTGATCGCGCTTACCTGCGTCTGTGTCATCAACATTGGTTTCTACCAACTTGATGGTTACACCAGGACAATCATTATCCGCCAAGATGGTGCAAGAGAAGTTATATTCATCTGCCATTGCTGCGGCAAGTGTTGTCTCAATGGCGAACTGTCCTTGCCACTGGCTACCACCAATTCCCTCAGGAATATCGAACTCATAGGCATTGCCATTATGAGTAATGGCAGGCTGATTAGGCAGTGTGCCCCAACCATTGTCAGCGAACCATGTGGTCCACTGGATGAAAGCAGAGCCATTATCAACAGCCTTCCATAAATTAGCATCACTGTCGTAGGTCACATCATTACTTTCCTCAAAGTATATCTTACTGATCTTAACATGTGTACCTGCTGGAGAACCACCAAAGTCGAATACCAGCGACAGGGCATGAGCATCATGCTGAGCGAGGCTTACACCTTCTGCCTTATAGACGAATGCTTTACTACCTGACACATCATGACGATCGGCAAAGTAGAAGTTCTGATCGCGCTTACCTGCATCTGTGTCATCAACATTGGTTTCTGTCAATTTGATAGTTACACCAGGACAGTCATTGTCTGTCTCTACCAAACAGTAGAAGTTGTAGAGTTTGGCAATCTCTGCGGTCAATGTAGTCTCGATGGCGAACTGACCTTGCCACTGGCTACCACCAATTCCCTCAGGAATATCGAACTCGTAAGCATCGCCATTGTGAGTGATAGTAGGTTGAGTAGGCAATGTGCCCCATCCGTTATCAGCAAACCATGTGGTCCACTGGATAAATGAAGAACCAGTATCTACACTCTTCCAAAGGTTACTGCTGGAATCGTAGTTCCAGTCGAAGGTTGCCTCAGGAGTCTCTGGCTCGTCAGGAATACCCGTATCCTCACGGCTGGTGAATACCAGACGCCATGAAATAGTACCAATATCATTGATAAGTACCAGACGAGTATTGGTCAGAGCCTCCACACGGAAATAGCAATCGTTATAAGCCTCATCATTGGGGATGTAAGGCAACAGCGTATGCGGAGCGAACTTGATGTAGAGACACTCATCATCATTGAACGTGCCGGGAATCAACTCAAAAGTAGAAGTCTGTGCAGATACTTGAGCCATGAAGTCCTGACCGTCGTTGGTATTGAACTCAGAGAATACAGAGCAACCAGTATTCACATACACAGTTCCACCCTCACCTGGATCATAACTGTAAGAGCCACCGTTAACTGGATCTGCATCAGAGTGAGCAAAACTAATGCGGTCATCATAGACACCCCAGTCAGCCTTCTCATTAACACCTGCAGACCACCAGTTAGAACCGTCTGTACCAGGCTCACCACAACCCATGTGGGCTTTCTCTGTGTAGTCAATACGCCACGTCTTACCTGTCAGTTTAGCAAAATATGGTGAATAGTCCACCTTTGTCTCATTGAATGTAAAACTACTGCTCAGTGAGCCTTGTGACTGACCGTTACGGTTCATGATACGGACAGTGAGGGTATGAGTGCCTTCGGACATGCTGCTATAACTTGCAGTTGGAAGGATAGAGTAAATAGCATCATCCAGATACCATACGGGATAACAGCCTTGGAAATCACCACTGACGGTGAAGGTTGCTGTATTGGTTTCCTGATCAGTATTCACAGAAATCGTTCTGCCTTCAACTGTAGGAAGCCCATTGGGATTCGCTCCCGAGAACTCTTCAGGTGAGCATGCCGTCATGGCAATGCCGCTGAAGAGAACACAACCGATATATTTAAATAATTTATTCATAAATAAATGATGTCTTTAATTAATGGGATTAATAGTCATTCTGCTTCAGTGTCGGGTCAGCATCCAACTCAGACTGTGCAAGAGGAATATGCTTCTTCTTTGGAGTCCATGAGTTAGTGCGATAGCCATAACTGTCTGGAACGAGAACCGTAGCGGCATTACCTGTACGGACAAGGTCGAAATAGCGCTTTCCCTCACCACAGAACTCCAAATGACGCTCATTCAGGATATTGTCGAGAGTAGCGGCATCATAGCCTGACAAGCCTGCACGATTACGTACCTGGTTCAGATAGTTCAGTGCCTCAGAGGAACTGCCACCTGTCTCTATCAGCAATTCGGCAGCATTCAACAGTGTCTCAGCATAACGATAGATACGTTTATTGTTATTATAGTTCAGATTCTTTGAAGAGGGGCAGTCTTTGGAATTCGCACTCTTCGGACGATACTTACCATGCCAGATATGAGTGTCTTGATAACGCTCAGTGTATTCAATGCCACGGACATCCCAACATGTTGCATCACGACGGCGGTCATTATCTGCATACATATTATAGGTTTCTATGCGCATCGGCAAGAATCCCCAACCATCCTGACCAGATTCCCATTCTGCACTTCCTGGCCAGCCGTTAGGTGAGCACAATGTCGGGAACACAGTACCTCCTGCAAACAATGGGGTACCCCAGTCACGCTGTCCATTGTCATCATCATAATTGATCTCGAAGATAGACTCCTCGCACCACTCGCCACTCTCTTCCCATAAGTCTGAGAAGTCTGCGTGCAGATTATAGTCAGGGGAATTGATAATCTCCTTCATATAAGAAAGTGCTTTCGAATAGCGAGCCTTGTCATTCTGGTACATCACCATCTCAGCATACAGCATATAGGCGAATGCCTTTGAGACACGACCAGACTCAGCATTACCCCAGCGCATCGGCAAAACATTTGAATCAATGATGTCCTCCAACTCCGGCAGCAACTGGTCGTAGATCTCGTCTGCTGTCAACTGAGGTGCGGTGTAGGGAATAGAAAGGTTCTCCAGATAGAAGGGAACATTTCCATAGTAGTGCCACAGGATATTATAATAGTACACGCGAAGCAAACGAGCCTCTGCCTCATACGATTTACGGTTTGCCTCTGTCCCATGACCATAGGAGCAGTACAGGATTATATCATTACAGCGCTTAATGCCACTGTAGAAGTCACCCCACAGGGTTCCTAACGTATTGTTGCCATCACCCTCAAAGTTGAAAAGTTTATGCCAGTGCTGGTTGTCAGTAATACTGGAGCCACCTACCCAGAAGTCATCGCCTAAGATCTCAGCGTCACAGGTCAGGTCATTGTATGCAGTACCGTCCCAGTCAGGCCAGTGCAGGGGTGAATAGGCTGACACCAACGACTCATACAATCGCTCGTCAGTCGTATAATATTCCTCCAAGGGATCACCATCTGGCTTCGATACCTCCAGGAAGTCCTTGCTACAAGACGCTAACGTCATTAATGCGGTAAATGCGCCTGCTATGATTGATATTTTCTTATTCATAATCTTCATTTTCAATACTTCAATTATTCAATTCTTCATTACTTCATTTCTTAGAGTGAGATATTGAAACCAACAGTCCATGTGCGAGCCTGTGGATATACACCGTAGTCAACACCCATTGACGTGCTGCTTGTACCGATTTCCGGATCGAAGCCCCAGTATTTTGTCCATGTGATGATATTCTCACCCCTTACAAAAACACGGAAGCGATCAACACCGACTTTCTGAGTGATATAACGTGGCAACGTATAACCCAACGAGATATTCTTCAGACGCAAATAAGAAGCATCCTGTACATAGAGATCGCTGATGACCCAGTTCTTTGAGTCACCCATCTTCAAGATAGGCACACGGTTAGAAGTGCCTTCACCTGTCCAACGGGAGAGCACCCAAGTGGGATAGTTGGCTGAGGCGATATCCTGACGGTAAGTAGCGTCGAACACATCTGCGCCACTGACACCCTGGAAGAAGGCATTGAAGTCAAAGCCCTTCCACTGAGCGCTGAAATTGAAACCAAAGGTCCAGTCAGGTGTCGGTTTACCTATATTGGTACGGTCGTCAGAGGTAATCTGACCATCTTTGTTAACATCCACAAACTTCAAGTCACCAGGCTGTGCTTCCGGCTGAATAAGTCCACCGTCAGCATTGGTATAGGCGTTCACCTCTGCCATATTCTGGAACACACCAGCAGTCTTGTAACCATAGAAGAAGGGGAAAGGCTGTCCGTTCTCAGCACGTGTACCACCATCACTGAACTGTGAGATACCATAGTTCAGAAAACCAGTATCATTACCCAGATTGTTCAGCGTATTTTTCAGATAAGAGGCATTTGCCTTTACTGCAAATTGGGCATCGGCAATATGCCACTTGTAACCTAACTCGAACTCAATACCTTTGTTCTTCATGTCGCCGGCATTACCCCAAGGCTTTGACTCACCCACGTAAGATGGGATAGGCAACTGAATAAGCATGTCCTTGGTAGTCTTGACGAAATAATCGACAGTAAAGGTCAATGCATTGTTGAAGAGTCCCAGATCGATACCGAAGTCAGTCTGCTCACTTGCCTCCCACTTCAGATCCTGATTACCAAGACCAGCAGCCTTAGAACCGTAGATCATGGTTGCCTGCTTACCGAAGTAGTAGTTACTGGTACCACCAGTCTCTGTCAATACGGTATATCGGAAGTCAGGTATATTCTCATTACCGTTCTGACCCCAACTGAAACGAACCTTTAAGTTTGTCAACCAGTTACGGGTCTTCTCCATGAACTTCTCGTTCATCACGTTCCAACCAAGTGAGAATGAGGGGAATGTACCGTATTTCTTATTAGAACCGAAACGACTTGAACCGTCACGACGAATAGTAGCCTGGAACATGTAACGCTCATCATAGTTATAACTGATACGAGCAAAGAGAGAAGACAGACGATGCTCTACATAAGGACCACCGCCAACACCAACCAGGCTCTTCACACCTGTAATATTTCCGTCTTCATCCAGCGTTGTCTCATAGTCACCACCCGTTGTATAATTGAGGTAAGGCTTTGACAGATTCACCAGATTCCAGTGTGAGCCTGACAAATCACTGCCCTTAAACTTCAAAGCAGACTGACCAAGCAGGACACCGATGGTATGCTTTCCAAAGGTCTTGTCATAGGTAATGGTATTCTCAATGTCCCATGAACTGTTATCACCTTTATAAGAAGATGCCCACGTGTGATCAGCATTATTGTTACCCGACAGATAATATTTCTGCAAGCCAGCAGATTCATTACCCCAGAAACTCAGTTCGGCATTCCAAGTGAAATGATATCTCAACTCGTCCCACAACTGCAAGTCAAGAGTAAACTTTGGCATGAACTTATGCGACCAGTTCTTGGTAGGATTGCCTTGCATCATGGCAATAGGATTGTTTTGCTCCTGATAAGAGCCTAAGAAATTAGGAATGGTATAGGGATTACCATTTCCATCCGTATACAGTTCATAAGCAGAGAAACGGTCTATCTGCTCTTGTGCTATGTCACCCGTGAGAACCACAGGCAATGTAGGAGCAAGATAAAGTGCAGAGCCCAAAGGAGAACCCCATGTAGAGTTAGCGTCAATACCCTTATTATGAACACGCATGTAAGAGACATTAGCCGTCAAGTCTAATTTATTCAAGAAGTTACGCTCTTTGGTAGCATCAATCAGGTTAATCTGATTATTAGAACGGATGGTCAGACGATCATAGTTTGACTGCCCGTAGTTACCACCCACGATACCATCCTGCGTGAAATAACCCAGTGAGAGATAGTAGTTCACCTTCTCGGTAGCACCGCTGACACTGACATCATGCTGAACAATTGGAGCGTTGTCGTTGAACAGCAAGTCCTGCCAGTTGGCTCCAAAGCCCTTGATGGCATTGCCATTGGCATCCACCAAGTTATAAGGATCAGCATACAAAGGAGTCTGACCACCATTGATGTATTTCTCGTTCATCAAGATAGCATAGTCGGTAGCGCCTGTAACATCACGCTTTTTCCATGCGCTCTGCCATCCGTATGAGAAGTTGTAGTTAATCTGTGGCTTGCCGATTTTACCTTTTTTGGTGGTAATCAGAATAACACCATTAGCGGCACGGGCACCATAGACAGCGCCAGAGGCAGCATCCTTCAGAACCTCGATAGACTCGATATCGTTAGGGTTCACAGACTCCATACCGTCCTGATCTGTAGGCATACCGTCAATGATATACAGGGGCTCTGTATTATTAATAGTACCTACACCACGAACACGAATCATAGACTTAGCACCTGGCTGACCAGAAGCAGAGGTTACGTTAACACCGGCTGCAAGACCTTTCAGGGCATCGTCAGCACGCAGACGTGTCTTTCCTTCCAAGTCTTCAGCACTCACCTTAGCGATAGAGGCAGTTACCACGCTCTTCTTCTGAACACCATAACCGATGACGACTACCTCATCCAGCAGTTTGTCATCTGTTTTCAGAACGATGCGCAGGTTATTGGCTGCCTTTACTTCCTGAGTGACATAACCAATGTAAGAGATTACCAAGGTAGAACCTTCGTCGACGGTTACAGAGTAGTTACCGTCGAAGTCAGTCACTGTACCGACAGAGGTACCTTTCTGAACGACAGAAGCACCGATCACGGGCTCGTTCTGGTCGTCAACGACCGTACCCGTATAGGTATGCTTCTGGGCAAGAGCAGTAGCCGACATCATGACGAATGACAGCAACAGGAATAAAAACTTGCTTTTTTTCATACGTTAATTATTAAATTGTTTATTTGGTTAGTGATATATCCAACAGCATGACGCCCTTTGGACGATTTCCGTTGCAAAGGTATCTAAAATAACAATGCGTATAACGCACAAGGCTGAAAAAGTGGACAAACTCGGCTATACCTTAAACGTAACACCCACATAATAAACTATTTACATTTTCATTACTTCCCAAAAAGAGTGGACATAATATAAAGGTGTAGATAAAACAATCATCCCGATAAACGGGGTGTTTATCGGGATAATCTGTCGCTTATTTGTATGGTCAGAGACCGCCCAGCAGGTCAAAGACACGGGAACTCACTTCCTCGTCAGAGCCAAAGGAGCCACCTACACCGTCGTAGTCAATCACATCGGTGCCTAATTGGGGGGCACCAGAGCCACTGGTCAGCAGCAATTCATGACCTACATGCAATTCGATCACTTCCGATAGGGGGGTACTATATTCTTTGCGTTTCATATTATTATTCATGATTTGATTCGTCATACCATTACTTCACTACAACAGTCTTACCCTGATAGATATAGATACCCTTTTGTGATGGACGATTGGTTCCTAACCGACGACCACGCAGGTCATAATAGCAACCATCCGTCCATGGGGCCTGGAGTTCCTGCCGCTCTACTGCAGTGACACCGTCAAACAACAGTCGAGCATCCTGCGGAGCATCAGCGAGCCATGCACGGAAACTACCCACGGTGGCACCCGCATTGTTTAGCCATGCAAGATGCCCATTGCTCTTAAAGGCGGCATACCCCTCAGTACCACTAACGGTGAACCGTTTGAAGTTACCGATAAAGCGCACACCATCCACCGTCTGTGTCAGGTCGGCGGCTTCACGTGCAAGTTCCACATTACCGTTCGTGCCATTGATGGAGAGTTCCACTGCGCTGCCAGTGGCGTTATGCAGCAAGTAAGGCGTATATGGCTGGATCTCACCTGTCACCTTCTTGAAGTTAATGGCATCCGTAGTCACCTCATCCAGTTCATAGACATCCAGACCTGCAGGTACAGTGACCTCCCGAGGCAGGCAACAGGTTCCATATTCCCCTGCCAAGAAGGTACGGCTGTAGGTCAGTGTGGTATTACGTCCAAAGTTCATCGGCAGCACCGCATAGCCATCCTCAAACTCCACCTTGAAACCAGTAGCCTCCAAAGGCAGTATCCAGCCTCCGGCATTATAGGCAAGGTTCTTATTATTGGTCAACTTCGCCTGTTGTGTCGATGCGGCATTGTCGTCATCGCCATCTCCATTCAGCAGGATGATGACGTTGGGGTTTGTCGTGGTAATGGTCATCGCAGTAGTATTACCCAATGTGACGTTGCTCAGGTCGATTGCCGTTGTCGTCTCTGGCAGGGCAGCGATATCGCTAAGGAACTGTGCCACATTAGCGTCTGTCACACCAGCCCCAAAGGTGGTGACCGTCGAGATACCCTTAGAGTCGGGATCCCCCACAAACACCTTATCACCCGTCTCTGTATAGAAATACACATTAGCAATCAGGGCAGCATTCGTTCCCGCCTGATAGTTACTGAACGAGAAGAACAACCAGTTTGCCGTCGTATTTGTTATCGGCAGGTCAATGCTGTTCCACTGTCCTCCCTTCAATGCCTTCGCATACTCCTTATTACCGGGAGCCCCCTCGATATGAATACTGAAATCAGGAGCATCCGTTAATGGGTAGACATCAGCATGCAACATGTTAGCACCCTCCAGGTCGATATTACCCAAGGCACCGAAGCCGCATGTTCCCAACTGCCTTACATAGATAGCACGACAGGTCGGGGTGAGGTCGAATGAGGAACCGGTGCGCTTAGAGCCTCCGTTATAGTCGAAGTTCATGGACGACTCCTCCTGTCCTACGAAGATCACTACCTTGTCACTGAGGGTAGCAGGAGCATCCACCGCATTGTTGATGACCGTCACCTCCGCCTCTTTCGCTACAGAGCCAGCCTTTGCCTTCACGGTATAAGTTCCTGCCGCCGCTGCTGTAATGGTCTTTGCATCCGCGTCAATCGTCAGCCCAGCACTTACCTCATAATCAGGAGTCATGGCAAAGGGAGCGCCAAACTGGTCTTTCCCCTCTATGGTGAATGCTGTCGGAACATTCTTTACAAGGATTCCCGGCACCTCAAAGGTCATTGAGGTGAGTTTCAGGCTCTCCTCCACGGGCAGGGTCTTAGTTGCCGTCATCCCCTCCACTGTTGCCGTCACACTGACGTTGCCGTATTTCGACGGGGTGAAGTTACTACCACTGAACGTACCGTCCGCACTACTCCATGTGGCAGTGACACTCTTGGTATTCTTCGCATAGTCATAGCCCTGAATAGACAACGCCGTGGCAACACCTTGTTTCAGCACCTCGTCGGCACTGGTGATCTCCACACCCATCAAGTCAGTATTGGTTGCAGAGGCTGGTCGTCCGTACACTTCCAACTCATAGAGAGAAGTGCCGTACTGAGTACCACGCTTCACACCAACCAGGCGGACGTAACGCCCGACATGGTCGCCCATAGCGAGTTCCGTCCAATCGTTAGGTTTTCCTGCACCTGTCATACTGTAAGTGACAGCACCATCCTCCATGTCACGCAGTTCGATGCGATACTCTGACGCATAACTTGCCTCCCATCTTACGCGTACCTTATATATATTAACATTCTCCCCGAGGTCTACCTGCAACCACTCTCCGTCTTTGAAATCACTGCCCCAACGGCTTTCTAAGTTGCCGTCGGTGGCACCCTCCTTCAATGTTCCATCATTCTCATGACTGCTCTCCGTACAGGTTTTATCCAGTGCGAGGTTCTTCATCACCAGTCGCTCACGCAAGTCTGGCTCTGAGTCGTCCACAGGATAGACATAGTTAAAGGCTGTAGAGGTGACACCCTCCACTTTCATCTGCCTGGCAGGCACCACGAGGTTTGTGCCATCGCTATAATGGACGGTGATCTCCGCATCCGTGGGATTATAGGCGATATGTGTCCTCACGCCACCTTTATCATATACACGAGCCGTAGGATAGTCTGCCGTCACGTCCCAGACAATATCCCCGTAGGTACGGTGCGAGTGAGTGACGAAATAGGTGATACCGTTGGTGGAACTGGTCGTCATAGTGCCCCAGCCTTTCGTCCAACCCTCATCGAAGATGGCGGCGGCATCGTCAGGGTCACTCCATTGGCGGTAACTCAGTACCACATTACCCCAGTCACTATTACCCAACCAATCAGCAGAGCCACTATAATCCTGCCATCCCACATGTTCCTTGATAGCCATCAGTCGCTCATAGTCCCATGCGGCAAATGCCTTATCCTCGCCTAAGTAATCGAGGGCGGGAGAGATAGGCATCCACTGGATACCCTGCATAAAGACAGGATCACCCCCGAACCACGTCCACCATCCTATACCATGACTGGTGAGGTTAGAACTCCATGGTTGGATATAGTCCACTACATTATTTTTTGTATGCTTGAACTTCGTATAGTCGATGTTATAGTCGGGATCGTTGGTGGTGTGGAAGTCATCGCCAACAGCCGCCCCATGACGGTCAAACCAGTACTCAGCGGTAGCACGACTCTCACTGACCCAGCCGAAGATACCGGCGTCACGGAGTTCGTTGTCACCCAGTGCGATACCCAACAGATACATACCACCCCATGCCTGCATCGACTCGGAGGTGGACTCCTGTCCGTTACCAGCACCGTCACCCATACCACCAGCATAGCAATGACCAGCCCATGGGTCCATCATACGCAGGAAACAAGCCCAGTCGTCACGCTTGTAGTTATTATAGTCACGAGCCACGAGTCTCACCATATCGCCATAGTTCTGTTTGAAGTCATCGTCCACCAGACAGAGCATGGCGGCGGCAAGGGTGTAGTAGCCATAATGGAAATGGTGGTCGTTATACGTATCGGAGTCATAACTGGTGTCATAGCCTATCAGTCCATGGAACCGTCTGTCGTAGGCAAAGAAGAAGTTATCCTCACCAGGGGTGTAGGTCATCCAGTCGACCAGTGCCTCCTTCAGTCGGTCATGACACTGACGGAAGAGTTCCTCCTCGCCCATCTCACGGGCAAACGACATATAGAGTGCCATCTGTGTCAGTCCTTTACCGCCCCAGTAGGTATCACCGCCGAAGATTCCCTTCTGGGCATACTCCTCCAGCATCTTCCTCATCTTGGCGGCATCATAGGCATGGTCGCCCGTCAGGTCGTTCGGCACTCCATACCAAGGCAGCATCCCCGAGAACTTATAACTGATGCTCAGGTCATTGCCGGCGGCGAGTTTCAGTTTACCACGAGGGGTGGCATAACTGTTACCTAAGAAAGTATGACTGAACGTAGCGTATGGACTGCGCCAGTGGTGGGGGATGAATCCCTGCAACACATCAGTGGTTGCAGAACCTGTACGCAAGTCCTCTGCCTCTACCTGCCAACGGGTGGTCAGTGTACCGCTTGCCTGGGCATAGTCCCATGACACCTTCGTGTCTGTCGGCTTGCTATAGGCATAAGTGCCATAGGTCGCCAGGTCACTGGTCTGTTGTAACAATGCCACCACCACAAACTGCTTGGCACCACTAAACGTGACGGTTGCTTTTCCACCGTCTATCGTCACCGTACTGCCCTCGGGCAGGTAGACACCATAGAGGTCTTGCGTGGATGCATTGCTGATACTCACCACGAACTGGGTATGGCTGCCGGAGGTGAGCGCTGCGCCTGTTCCGTCGATGACATCGACGGACACGGAACCCGTCAACAGATTGTCGGCACCATCGTTATCCGTCTTGACAGCAGTGATGACAGGACTGACATTCTGCATCTCTATCCAGGTGAAGGGCACACCATGCGCCAGGGTGGTCTGCATCTGCTGCGTACCACTCTGCTCTGAGAAAGTCACCGTCCAGTCGCTCCACTGCTCCGCCATCGGGGTAGTAGCATGGAAACTCTCTCCTCCTCGCACAGTCAGTTTCGACTGTGCCTTCATCTCTGTGCCATTGTCAATCCAGTATTTAGGATAGTGGATGTCTATACCGTACTTCATGCCCTGCACATACTGCGGATAGGACCACAGATGTCCTGTCACCTCCTTACCCGACCGCTCACGGTCGGCATTGATCAAGTCCGTCCACCAGTCATTAGTGGGAATCGGCTGTCCTTCCTGCTCACGGATATACAATTGGCGATATTGCATATACTGACTCTGGTCGCCACCATGCTCCGCAGTCTTCGACTTCGACAGAGGGGAATAAGTCGCATAACTGCCCTTGCCCACCGGCACGGATGATTGCGCACGGGTCACAGAAGGGACTATGAGCAGAGTCGCTAAGATAGTTAATAGATAGTTCCTCATTTATTATTTGTTTTATGAATCATCTAAAAAAGGCTGTGCCCGCCTATTGGCACGACACAGCCTCCAACTAAGTTATAATCATTATTATTGGAGCAACATCTTCATCAGGTCGTCATTGCCGGGTGTACCAAACAAATTCTCAAAATCCTGAATTTCTCGAACACCTGCGTCGCCACTAAACGGATCGTCAATGATGCTACCCGTTGCACTACCTGCAAGTAAAGTGCCTTGTGTCTCTAAATCCACCACGTCAAAAGCGGGTGTCATATATCTCTTTTTCATACTTTATCTCCTATTATTTAATAATCACCTTTTTGCCATTCACGATATAGATACCCTTGGTAGGATTCTTCACACGACGACCATTGAGGTCATATATCACGGTATTCTCCATATCGATAGTACCGTCAGCCTTGATGGTACCTATCTTCGTTGTCTCGCCATTGAGAACGATGGTCAATTCGTGAGAACCAGATGATGCAGGAGCGACACCAGTCAGATAAGCACGGCAAGAACCTATATTAGCACTGGCAGCCTTTTTGAAAGTAGCAGTTGTCGTACCAGTCGCCAATACATATACATCGCTCATGTCTTGCTTCTTGTAGTTTGCCTTAAAGGTAGCGCCATCCTTCTCCGTTGCTTTTGCGTTAGCCTCCACAATATTGAAATCATTTTTGGACTCAATCTCGATGGTGACATCAGCGTCTCCAACCTTCACGAGGAAAGGCTCGCCTGCTGCCATAGCACCCTCAATCTCATTGAAAGTCACTGTTCCATCAGCGTATGCGGACAGTTGGTAAGCAGTAGCGCCTTCTGGAACTGTAGTTCCTATAGGTACGACTACCGTATTATAAGTGTTTGCCTTCAAGGTGCGAGTGTACTTCCAACCAGCGGCATTTCCACTGATGAAGTAGCCTGTCCACAAACCGTTCTTGGGATCATCGACAAATTGCAGTTGCTCAACTGGGAAGTAGTATCCACCATCCTTCACAACACGGTTACCTGCGACAGCGGTCTGTGTAGTGGTGGCTACATTCTCCGCACCTACCTCACCAGCCACAACCAGCACGGCATTAGGATTACCAGTGACCTTCAACGAGGTAGCCGTGATGGCAGCACCGCTTAAGTCAACCATAGCATCGGTCAAAGCCTCTATTTCGCTCTTGTTCTCATTGGTAATAGTACCTTTCACAGTTACAATATCTTGTGCGTTCGGCGCACTGACAACACATTCGTCAGATGCCAGTTTCTTGAAATAGAAGTGATCAAGATAGAACTCTGTCTCACCAACCAGTTCGACTAATATATAATTGGTACTATAAATAGTGTTTGCAACCTTTACATAGTTCCACTGGTTAGGAACAAGATCCGTCACACTGATGGCATTGGCGTAGAGGTTATCACCAAATATTTTGCACGAAGTGGCAGTCTTAGGATAGAGGGCTACATAAACATAACTATAGGCATCCGACAATGCAACTTCGTCCTTTGTACGGTTGTTGAATCCAGTACCATTTACATGTACTACTTTATGACCATCGGCAATCTCTACTTCCTCAACAGAGGTATAGAGCGGATTGGGAGCACCACCTCCTATACCCCATCCGGGGTTATTGTTAACGAGGCCCTTATCATATTTAGCACTATAAACAGCCAGCACATCGTCAGCATCAAATGTCGGTTCTGTCGGGTTAGTCTCGGGAATAAACAAGTCTGCGGTAGTGAAGTTCACGTCCTTACCTGTTGCAGATATGTTACCAGCCTTATCGACAGCCTTCACGGTTAGAGTGTATTCTGTCTTTTTGGTCAGGCCCGTGACCTTTACGGTAGCATCCTCACCGGGAGTACCAGTGCCGCTGGCTACTTCCTCCTCACCGTTGAACACCTTATAGGTCAATGAGCGAGTCTCGTTGTCCGTAGCACTAACAGTCAACGTAACTTCTGTGGCATCGATAGAGGTAGCCTCTGCCTTGGTCATCACAGGAGCCTCTGTATCTTCAGTCGCATCTTCGGTAATGAGGTACACATTACCAACGATGAAGGAATCGCCCTCACCATCTGCGAAACCGTCAACAGCCCCTTTGGCTGCTTTGTTTGCAATACTACCTTCATATTTAATCTGATAGAATTCCTTCATGGATACACCGTCTTCGTCTATGATTTTATCTATGGCGATATCAAGCGAGTTCCATTCTCCAGCAGTCAGGGTAAACTCTGTACCCTTCTCCACCTCATTCGAGGTCTCTGAATTCCGACAAATAGGAACAATAGCCAGTTTACCTGCGTTCAGAGCATAGACGTCAAAATGCAGTTTGGTAGCACCAGAGGCATCAATCTTGTCAAATTGAGAACCATAATAGGTGAAATCTGACATCATGAAGGCTCCTTTGCCATTGACGGTGATACCCTCACCCTTGGTGGCAGCACCCCATGCCGCCCATTCGTATCCTGAAGCACTCTCCTCACCGGTATATATCTTGGTGATGTCACCTGTGGTAGCGAGTGCTGGAATATCATCAGGACCTGCAACGACTGTGATGTCAACGGTTGCTTCCTTTCCACCAGCAGCAGCGGTGATAGTGGTGGTTCCCGCTGCAATGGCAGTGAACACACCATCTGCCACTGTTCCGACAGAAGGAGCAGAACTTGTCCATGTCACCGTACCTGGCTCCATTGTGTTGTCTATCTGATCCTTAGCAGTCACTGTGAGGTTTGTGGTCTTGCCAACCAACAGTGTCTTACGATCTGCAGTGACATCCAGAGTTGTCAGCACTTTCTCGTATTTGTCATAGGCCACAAAGGTACGGATCTTTACGCCCCAAGTATAGTTGGTAGCCTCTGTAGGTACGAAGACGATGTAGCGACCGCTGTTGTCAACGGTGACTTCCGCATCCTTCGTTGCTTCCTGTGCATTGGTAAACGTGGCAATCAGTGTCTCACCAGTCAGTGAGCCGTCAGCAGCAGGCTCTGTATTGGTCACATAGATTTTAGCACCACAGTCAGCACCTTCCCATGTACTCTGGATGGCACCTATTGACTTTGCCTCGCCTAAGTCGATGTAGAAGCCTTGAATAGGAGTGTCAGCAGCACTTGGCTCTGGCAGTAAAAATACGTTTGCAGTGTTTCCGTCTGTTGTTATCAACTGTAGATTGTCCAAGGTGATACCAGTCTTCAGTCCTCCTAACGGAACAACCGTCTTCCCTGAAGTCAAGTTTGTCGCTGCAAACATCGAGAGCGATGTCAGCAAGACACTTAAAAGTAATAAAGTTTTTCTCATAATGTTACTATTTAGTTATTGTTAATAATGATATCTCACAACAGTATTTGCCATCATGACGATTCCGTTTGCAAAGATATTAATTATAATAAGGTGGAAAACGGAACATGGTTAAAGAAGTGGATAGAAACGACGGCTTTCAAATCGTAACTCTCACGAAACAAGACACTTACGTTTCCACTTGACCTACAAAAGAGTGGATGGGATATAGAGGTGTAAACTTAACAATTATCGCAAATTACACCTCTACTAACTGACAAAAAAACAATAATCCTGCTATCGTGCTACCAATGTGGCTCAAATGCCGATGTACAAAGGGCGCAGGATGGTAGCAGGATTTTAAAAATCCTGCTACCACCCTGCTACCATCGTGCTACCATGATAATCGAAAAGGCGATGAATGACCTTATATCATTTCCCGCCTAAACCATAATTCGAAGAGAGGATCCGCCAGATAAATGCCATTCTCATCTGTTTCGATAATCTCACGATGGGTAAGGGTGTCTTTCAGTTTGACGAGATTGGAACGGCTACCCAAATCGTAAGAACTGGTAACTTCCCGCTTCCCGAAGTCTTTATGATGCCCATTACAAATGGCTCGGATAAAGTTCAACTGATAAGATGTAAGCGAAGCCGTTTGCTCAATAAAGAGCGGGGAGACCTGGGCGATGGTAGCCTCTATTCCCTCCTTCAACGATAATGCTGTAACCTCATTCTCTGACACTGCAAACACATTCCAAGCGAGTTGCTGCACATAGGATGAGTAATTGTCAACGGTCTGACAAATCTCCTGAGCCAAATCTTCTGTGATGTGTTTTCCTGCTTTCAGAAAACGATCCACAATAAATGGGACCCATTTGTCTGAAGTTATCTTCTTGAGAAAGAACATATCTCCAAATTGGTAGAAAGGCATGTTCCTGCTATAGAACAGATTCGTCATTAAATGCTGCTTACTGCCAAACAGACAATAGGATGTATGACGATGATGTTGCCACGAACTCCGTATAGTCTTCTGAATCGTAAGAGAGTCTGCCATCTCCCCTATCTGCTGGAATTCGTCAATACAAACAACTATTTTAATATTACGCTTCTCCGCTATCCTCTCTGGCAGATTCAGGATCTCTTCTGGTGTGTTCGTCTTTGGCGATATGCCAAGAGAGAGTGCGAAGTCTGTATTGGGGATAGGGCTATAGATGATTTTGGGTGTTATGCTCATAATGAACTCTTTGGCTGTCTCTATCATCTTGTCTGTTTGAGTTGCTGTGGCTTGGATGATAGATGAGGCAAACTTCTCATAAAAGTCAAACTCTGTCCTGCAATTATAAATGTCCAAATAGACGGCTTTGACGTTTGGGTCATCTATTGAGGACATCACTTTCTTGACCAATGAGGTTTTACCTATACGACGTGGAGATATCAAAATGGAGTTAATTCCATTTTCAAAATTCAGTTTTAAACGCTTGGTCTCCAATTCTCTGTCAGTAAAGTTCTCACCCTCCACCGACATGCCATAGACGAATGCTTTTCCCATAGTTCCTATTGCTTTTCCAAAACAAAGATATGAAGATTAATTGATATTCACAAAACAGTTGTACACAAAGTGGTGAATATTATAAATATTTAACTAAATACCTAATTTAC
>FLNX01002728.1_pt1 | contig 39310 bp, 34 predicted proteins | sample 1140341 | NCBI WGS metagenome assembly FLNX01 (sample SAMEA3878208, study PRJEB12797) | bioreactor metagenome | biome: Moose rumen | place: Sweden | collected 2011-10 | reverse complement strand
CTCCTGATGAATCCGTGTTCAATTAGCATGTCGCAGCCGATATGAAGAAAATGTTACTTTCATGTGCATTGTTGCTGCTGTCATGCGAGGATGTGTTCCAGACACATCCCTACGACATCAACTTCAAGGGCGAAACGGGCATCAACAGCAGGCAGACAGCAGAGATAGAACGTCGCTGTGCCAATAAAGACACGCTGCGCGTGGCCTTCATCAGCGACACCCACCTATGGCTCTCTGACGCACGCGACGAGGTGGCCGACATCAACCACAGAGCAGACATAGATTTCGTCATCCACTGCGGCGACCTGACAGATACCGGCACAATAGTCGAGTTCGAGTGGAGCCACGACATACTCAGCGCCCTACGCTATCCGTACGTGGCACTCGTGGGCAACCACGACTTCCTGGGCACAGGCGACCAGGCTTACCGCGTATTGTACGGACAGATGAACTTCTCGTTCATCGCTTCGCACGTCAAGTTTGTCTGCCTGAACACCAATGCCACAGAATACGACTACATGGCAGCCGTGCCCGACTTTGATTTTATGGAAGAGGAGTTTACCCGTGACTCAACCCGCTTCGACCGTACCATCGTCGTGATGCACGCCCCACCCTACAGCGATCAGTTTAATAATAATGTATGCAAGGCCTTCCGCCGCTTCCTCGACTTCATGCCAGGCCTCATATGCTGCATCTACGGCCACAACCACAGCGACAAGGTGACTGACATCTACGGCGACGGCCTGCTGTTCTACGGTATCGACTGTGCCGAGCACTGCAACTATCGCATATTCACCATTACAAAAGACGGCTATGAAGTGGAGCAGATACGTTATTAGCATCGGGCTGCTTATGCTGATGAGAACTACTGTATCAGCACAGGATAGTACGGACGTGAAGGCGCTTGACAGTGAAGCGTATCGCCATCATGTTGAATGGCGTCAGCGCCACTGGGCCTCACTCATTCCCAATCAGTTCGTCGCACAAAATGCCGGCAACATGGGCATCCTGTCAGCGGGCGTCGGCTGGGGCTATGGTCATAGGCATTGGGAGACACATCTGCTTTGGGGCTACATACCAAAACATCAGAGCACGCGCGGCAAACTGACGATGACACTGAAGGAGAACTACATCCCCTGGAGTATTCGTCTGTCAGCGCCACAGGATGCATCGACCGATTTTCTGAAACGAGGTTGGACGCTGAGCCCTTTTACCGCCAGCCTCTACCTGAACAGTGTCTTTGGCCACGAGTTCTGGAAGTCACTGCCTGGCCGCTATCCCGACAAGTATTATGAGTTCATGTCCACCAAGTTCCGCCTGAATGCCGCCATCGGTCAGCGCATCACATGGGACATACCCCGCAACCGCCGTAAATACGCCAAGAGCATCAGCCTGTTCTATGAAGTCAGTTCATGCGACCTCTATATCCGCGCCAAGTTCCAGGACAGCAGTATTCCGCTGAAAGACATCGTCGGCCTATCGATAGGCTTAAAGCTCCAGACGATGTGATCACAACACAAAGAAACCGAAAATCGGTTGCCATAAAAACAGATTTAGGGATATACCTATTATCCAGGTTGACCTTTGCTTTCTTTACTTGGTAATTTTTTCCTTTTCTTTATCGAGGTAGTTTAAGAAAGTTAAAAACGTTAAATCTTAATCTTTTTCACTCTACTTGGAATTTATACCATCACTTTTCTACCGTTTAAAGTACAAATTACTGATACTAAACAACATACAAATACTCTGATTGCACCAGCCTCACCTCCGTCACCATTGGTAGTGGTATTGAGGAAATCAATGGTCAAGCTTTTGCTAATTGCCCCGACTTAGCAGACGTCTATTGTCATGCTGTCAATGTGCCATGGGCCGAATACAGTGTCTTTGACGATTCCTACCCCCAATACGCCACGCTGCATGTGCCTGATGAATCAGTGGAACAATATAAAAACTGTTATCCTTGGAGCAAGTTCGGCACCATCATCGGCCTGTCAGAAACTACCGACATCAGTCCCGCTGCCGAGCTGAAGGCTACGCCCGTGCTCATTCAGTCAGCAGGTGGCACGCTGACCATTCAGGGAGCTGCTGACGGCACCCCCATCAGCGTCTTCACCACAGCAGGCATGCAGGCAGGCTCCACCGTCAGCCGAGCAGGACAGGCAACCCTCAACACCACGCTGCAATCAGGCTCCATCGCCATCGTCAGGATTGGTGAGAAGAGCGTAAAGGTGGTGGTGGAATAAGAGAGACCTCAAAGCCCCCTCCAACCTCCCCCGACTGGGGGAGGCTTTTTGTTGCTCCCTGTCTATCTGCAATTTGTGACCTCCCCTAACCCCTCCTGTAGGAGGGGGACAATTACTACGCAAGGGCTTGTACACATACCGTTCTCCCCCTACAGGGGGAGTCAGAGGGGGTCAGGAGTTAGAGAAGGGCAGGGAGTTAGTGACCTCCCCTGACCCCTCCTGTAGGAGGGGGACGATTACCACGCAAGGGCTTGCAAAGTATCTGTCCTCCCCCTACAGGGGGAGTTAGAGGGGGTCATAAGTCAGAGGGGGTCATGAGTTTCGTTAAATCTCACAGAATCTCCCTTGCTATCCAGGCACAGGCTTCGGCATCGGCAAGGGCGTGGTGGTGGCGGGCTAACTGATAGCCACAGGCGGCTGCTACGGTTTGAAGCTGGTGGTTGGGCAGGTTGGGCAGGACTCGGCGTGAGGCACAAAGGGTGTCGTAAAACGCATAGTCGGGATAGTCCATCTGATAGACACGGAACACGGCCTTCAGGCAGCCTTCGTCGAAGGGCTTGTTGTGAGCCACAAGGGGCAGGCCCGCTATCAGGGGCTCTATCTGCGCCCACACGTAGGGGAACACGGGCGCATCGTCAGTATCTTCATGGCCGAGGCCGTGCACTTGTTGGCACCAGTAGTTGTAATAGTTCGGCTCTGGCTGAATGAGCGAGTAGAACGAGTCAACAATCTCTCCGTTGCGCACAATGACAACGCCGACGGAACAAACGCTGCTGCGCTCGTTGTTGGCCGTTTCGAAGTCAATTGCTGCAAAGTCTCTCATCCACTTGCTGTTACGTGTTCTCGCCGCAAAGTTACGATTATTATCTGGAACCGGCAAGTTTTTCGCCGTTTTTTTTACAGCCGACAGTACCCCTGCTTATCCCTTCATCAGTCCGGCCATGACCATGTCGCTGACGAAGAGGCCCTTGCGGGTGAGGATGAGGTGGTGGCCTTCGTGACGCAGGAGTCCGTCGGCGAGGAAGGGCTGGGCCTCGTGCAGACAGTAACGGCGCTGGGGTGAGGGCAGGGCAGAGAGGTCGAGCCCCTCACGGGTGCGCAGGGCTACGGTAATGCGGTCATCATAGCGTGTCCAGCCCTCTATGGGCTCACGGTCTTCAACAACGGAGAGCCCCTGGGCTGTGCGGCGTATGTAGGCCGAGAGGTCTGAGACGTTCCAGGAACGGTAGTGGCCGTCGTAGGAGTGGGCTGCTGCCCCCAGTCCGATGTAGGGCACGTCACGCCAGTAGTTGCTGTTATGAACAGCGCGGTAGCTCTTCAGCCCACTCTCTCCTTGGAGGGGGCGGGGGGTGAGGCTCCAGTTGCTGATTTCGTAGTGCTCGTAGCCTGCTGACGCCAGACGGTCGATGAGCAGCTCGTACATCTGGCGTTCCAGCTCGTCGGCCTCGTCATTATTCATTTCAGATTTCCCGTTCCTCATTTGCTCGTAGAGCGGCGTTCCTTCCTCTATCATGAGGCAGTAGGCTGAGAGGTGTTCCACGTTGAGGGCGAGGGCTGCGTTGATGTCCTGCTGCCAGTCGGCGAGTGTCTCGTGGGGGAAGCCGTACATCAGGTCGATGCTGATGTTGCGGAAGCCTGCCTGCCGGAGAAGGGTGACGGCCTGTGTGACCTGCCGGCTGGTGTGACGGCGGCGGAGGTAGCGCAGCCGCTGGTCGTCGAAGGTCTGTGCGCCCATGCTGATGCGGTTGACGGGCAGCTGTGCGAGTGCCTGGGCATAGTCAGCCGTAACGTCGTCGGGGTTACACTCTATGGTGACCTCAGCCCCTTCGACTACCTTATACCTATTATATATATAGGAGAAGAGCTGCTCCAGCTGTGCCGCCGACAGCTGACTGGGGGTGCCCCCGCCGAGGTAGATGGACAGCACGGGCTGGTCACCGGCCCTGAGCCCGGCTTCGCGGCAGAGGGCATCAACGTATTGCTGGCGCAGTTCCAGGTGTGTGGTAGAGTAGAAGGCACAATAGGAACAACGGCTCTTGCAGAAGGGTATGTGAAGGTAAATTCCCGTCATAGTGTGGGCAAAATTACTAATAAAGTTTAATATTTGAAAGAATTTGTAGGTTATTTGTTCGAAAATGACTAATTTTAGCCTCGCTTTTCGAAAACAACAACCTAAAATTATAATTTTTGTATGAAGATTTATCAAACTAACGAGATCAAAAACATTGCATTGCTTGGCAGTGCGGGTAGCGGCAAGACAACTCTTGCCGAGAGTATGCTTTTCGAAGCTGGTATTATTAAGCGTCGTGGTACGGTAGAGGCCAAGAACACCGTGAGTGACTATTTCCCCGTTGAGCAGGAGTACGGCTACAGCGTGTTCTCAACGGTATTCCATGTGGAGTGGAACAACAAGAAGCTGAACATCATTGACTGTCCGGGTTCTGACGACTTCGTAGGTGGTGCCATCACCGCCCTGAACGTTACTGACCAGGCCGTCATCCTGGTGAATGGCCAGTACGGTCCCGAGGTGGGCACGATGAATGCCTTCCGTAACACCGAGAAGCTGAAGAAGCCCGTTATCTTCTTAGTGAACCAGCTGGACCGCGACAACTGTGACTTTGACGCCATTCTGGGTCAGCTCAGGGAGGTCTATGGCCCGAACTGCGTGCCCGTGCAGTATCCTATTGCCACAGGTGCAGGCTTCAACAGCGTCATTGACGTGCTGCTCATGAAGAAGTATTCGTGGAAGCCCGAGGGTGGTGCCCCCATCATTGAGGATATTCCTGCCGACCAGCTTGACAAGGCCAAGGAGATGAAGGCTGCCCTCGTAGAGGCTGCTGCTGCCGGTGACGACTCGCTGATGGAGAAGTTCTTCGAGACTGAGGACCTGACCGAGGACGAGATGCGTGAGGGCATCCGCAAGGGTCTGATTACACGCAGCATCTTCCCCGTGTTCTGCGTCTGTGCAGGCCGTGACATGGGTGTGCGCCGCCTGATGGAGTTCTTAGGCAATGTGGTGCCTTTCGTCAGCGAGATGCCGAAGGTGAAGAACGTGGCAGGTCAGGAGATAGCCCCCGACGCTGCTGCCCCCACGTCGCTCTACTTCTTCAAGACCGGTGTGGAGCCCCACATTGGTGAGGTGAGCTACTTCAAGGTAATGAGCGGAACGGTGAAGAGTGGTGACGACCTGGCCAATGCAGACCGCGGCTCAAAGGAGCGCATCGGCACACTCTATGCCTGTGCAGGTGCCAACCGCATACAGGTGGACCAGCTCGTGGCAGGCGACATTGGCTGTACGGTGAAGCTGAAGGACGTGAAGACCGGCAACACCCTGAACGGCAAGGACTGCGACAACAGGTTCGACTTCATTAAGTATCCTAACTCCAAGTTCTCGCGTGCCATCAAGGCCGTCAACGAGGCAGAGACCGAGAAGATGATGGCTGCGCTGGCCAAGATGCGCCAGGAAGACCCCACATGGGTGGTTGAGCAGTCTAAGGAGCTGCGCCAGATTATTGTGCATGGACAGGGTGAGTTCCACCTGCGCACGCTGAAGTGGCGCATGGAGAACAACGAGAAGATTCAGATTGAGTATGTGGAGCCGAAGATTCCATACCGTGAGACCATTACCAAGATGGCGCGTGCTGACTACCGTCACAAGAAGCAGTCAGGCGGTGCCGGACAGTTTGGTGAGGTTCACCTCATTCTGGAGCCCTACACCGAGGGCATGCCCGACCCGACAAGCTTCAAGATTAACGGTCAGGAGTTCAAGATGAACATCAAGGGCAAGGAAGAGATTGACCTGGAGTGGGGCGGCAAGCTCGTCTTCATCAACTCTGTGGTAGGTGGTGCTATTGACCTGCGCTTCATGCCCGCTATTCTGAAGGGTGTGATGGAGCGCATGGAGCAGGGCCCGCTGACTGGCTCTTACGCCCGTGACGTCCGAGTCATTGTCTATGACGGTAAGATGCACCCCGTTGACTCTAACGAACTGTCGTTCATGCTGGCAGCACGTAATGCCTTCTCGGCAGCCTTCAAGGAGGCAGGCCCGAAGGTGTTGGAGCCCATCTACGACCTGGAGGTGCTGGTGCCCGCCGACTACATGGGTGACGTCATGAGTGACCTGCAGGGCCGCCGTGCCATCATCATGGGTATGGACTCAGAGGCCGGTTACCAGAAGCTGACCGCCAAGATTCCTCTGAAGGAGCTCTCCAGCTACTCTATTGCTCTGAGCTCGCTGACGGGTGGCCGTGCTTCGTTCACCACTAAGTTCTCAAGCTACGAACTCGTGCCGAACGACATACAGCAGGAGCTCATCAAGCAGCATGAGGCTGAAATGAAGGATGAAGATTAATAACATGGACTGATAATATTTAAATGGTTTTTTAAGACCGGCAGGGTGTTAGCGAACATCCCTGTCGGTTTTTTATGTTTTATGATAACACTAAAACTATGGATTTTTGTTAATAACGTTAAATTTAACGGAATTAATTAACAAAACCTGCACTCCGTTCCGATAATTAGGCTTATCTTTGCAACCAGTAAACAGAAAGAAGAAACAGCAATGAAGAAAAGTACGATTTGGACAATAGCCATTGTGATGGGACTCTCGTTCCTCGGCCTGCTCTATCTTCAGGTGTCCTACATCGAGGACATGGCGAAGATGAAGAAGGAGCAGTTTGACGAATCGGTCAACCGCGCACTCTATCAGGCTTCACGTAACCTGGAGATGAACGAGACGCTGCGCTACTTGGAGAAAGACGTGAACGAGACAGAGCGCAGGGCCTTCAAGCAAGACTCAGTCAGCATTGACGGACTGGACGGGACGGTGAAGCACTCACACCAGTTTGCCGTAGCTGCTGACGACGGAACGGTCTATTCATCGTTCGAGCTCAACACGTTCAAGCTGAAGCCATCAAGCAAGGCTATGATTCTGCGCAAGGACAAGAACACACTGGCCGAAGCCTCGAAGACCATGCAGGAAATAGTACGTAACCGCTACGTCTATCAGAAGGCACTCCTGGACGAGGTGGTCTATAACATTCTCTACACCGCCAGCGACAAGCCCCTGAAGGAGCGCGTCAACTTCAAGATGCTGGACTCGGAACTGAAGGAGCAGCTCATGAACAACGGCATCAACATTCCCTACCACTTCACCGTCTCAACAGCCGACGGACGTGAAGTTTACCGCTGTCCTGACTATAGTGAGGAAGGCGAGGAATACACCTACTCGCAGCCCCTGTTCCGTAATGACCCCTCGTCGAAGATGGGTGTGGTGAGGATTCACTTCCCCGAAATGAGCAGCTACATCTTCTCGGGTGTGCGCTTCATGATTCCCTCCATCGTCTTTACAGGCGTGCTGCTCATCACCTTCATCTTCACCATTGTCATCATCTTCCGCCAGAAACGCTACTCTGAGATGAAGAACGACTTTGTGAACAACATGACCCACGAGCTGAAGACCCCCATAGCCAGCATCTCGCTGGCAGCACAGATGCTCAACGACGACAGCGTCAGCAAGAGTGAACAGATGATGAAACACCTGGGAGGCGTCATTGCCGATGAGTCAAAACGACTGAGGTTCCTGGTGGAGAAGGTGCTCCAGATGTCGATGTTCGACAAGAAGGACGCCGTGTTCAAGAAGAAGGACATGGACCTGAACGAACTGCTGGAGAACATTGCCAACTCGTTTACGCTCAGAGTGGAGCACACGGGCGGAAAAATCATGATGGACATCGGAGCCATTGACTCGGCTATCTTTGTTGACGAGGTGCACTTCTCGAACATGATTCACAACCTGCTGGACAATGCGGTGAAATACCGTAACCCAGATAAGCCGCTGGAACTGATGATCAAGACGTGGAACGACGAGAAGCACCTGTACTTCTCCATTCAGGACAACGGCTTGGGCATCAAGAAGGAGAACCTGAAAAAGATATTCGACAAGTTCTACCGCGTACATACCGGCAACAAGCACGACGTGAAGGGCTTCGGTCTCGGACTGGCCTACGTCAAGAAGGTGGTCGATTTGCATCAGGGCGAAATCAAGGCCGAGAGTGAACTGGGCAAAGGCACCAAGTTTACCATCAGCCTGCCGGTGATGATACAATGAACATTGAACAATAAACATTAAATAAAATATTAACAATTAAAACTTTACGATTATGGAAGAGAATTTGAAGATTTTACTTTGTGAGGACGATGAGAACTTGGGTATGCTGTTGCGTGAATACCTGGCAGCAAAGGGTTACACCGCTGAACTTTGCCCCGACGGCGAAGCTGGTTACAAAGCATTCCTCAAGACGAAGTTTGACATCTGCGTGCTCGACGTGATGATGCCTAAGAAGGACGGCTTCGCTCTGGCACAGGAGATTCGTACTGCTAATGCAGAGATTCCCATTATCTTCCTGACTGCCAAGACGCTGAAGGAGGACATCCTGGAAGGTTTCAAGATAGGTGCCGACGACTACATCACCAAGCCGTTCTCTATGGAGGAACTGGTGTTGCGCATTGAGGCCATTCTGCGCCGTGTTCGTGGCAAGAAGAACAAGGAGAGCACCCAGTACCGCATTGGACGCTTCAACTTCGACACCCAGAAGCAGCTGCTCACCATCGGCGACAAGCAGACCAAGCTCACCACCAAGGAGAACGAGCTGCTGGCTCTGCTCTGCTCGCATGCCAACGAGATTCTGCAGCGTGACTTCGCCCTGAAGACCATCTGGATTGACGATAACTACTTCAATGCCCGCTCAATGGACGTCTATATCACCAAGCTGCGCAAGCACCTGAAGGACGACGAGCAGATTGAGATTATCAACATTCACGGTAAGGGCTACAAGCTCATCACCCCTGAAGACGACAAGGAAGCAAAATGAACAGGCTGAAACAGTATGGAGGGGTAGCGCTGATAGGCATCGGCGCTATCCTTTTCTTACTATATTACCTCAACTGGCTCAGCGGAAACTGGGTGCTACTGACTGGCCTGCTTTGCGTCATTGCAGGCGTTTGCGGCCACGTTTACGGCATAAAAAAGAGCGGAAAGTATTAAATATTATTAAATGTTGAGGTTACGCTACGCTCTCAACACTCCACTCTCAACTAAAAGTTGTACCTTTGCACCCGCAATTTTGCAAACATATTAAATTTTTTATCAATTAACAAGTATGAATCAATACGAAACCGTTTTCATTTTAACTCCCGTTTTGTCTGATGATCAGATGAAGGAAGCGGTCGCTAAATTCAAGAAAGTTCTCACCGACAAGGGTGCTGAGATTGTGAATGAAGAGACCTGGGGATTGAAGAAGATGGCTTATGCTATTCAGAAGAAATCGACAGGTTTCTACTGCCTGCTCGAGTTCAAGGCTGAGCCAGAAGTAATCGACGTTCTCGAAACTGCATTCCGCCGTGACGAGAAAGTTATCCGCTACATGACTGTGAAGCTCGACAAGTATGCTGCACAGTATGCTGAGAAGAGAAGAAACAAGTACGCTACTAAATCAGAGGAGGCTTAAACTATGGCAGAACAGAGTGAAATTCGTTATTTGACAGCTCCTTCTATCGACACCAAGAAGAAGAAGTATTGCCGTTTCAAGAAGAGCGGTATCAAGTATATCGACTACAAAGATCCCGAGTTCCTCAAGAAGTTCCTGAACGAGCAGGGTAAGATTCTTCCCCGCCGCATCACAGGCACCTCTCTGAAGTATCAGCGTCGTGTGGCTCAGGCCGTTAAGCGTGCCCGCCAGATTGCACTGCTGCCTTACGTAACCGATTTGATGAAATAATTTAAGGAGGACGCAAGCATGGAATTAATACTGAAAGAAGATATTATCGGTCTGGGATTCAAGAACGATATCGTGAATGTAAAGTCTGGTTATGGCCGTAACTACCTCATCCCCCAGGGAAAGGCTGTTATCGCTTCACCGTCAGCAAAGAAGATTCTCGCTGAGAACCTGAAGCAGCAGGCTCACAAGCTGGCTGCCATCAAGGCCGAGGCTGAGAAGAAGGGACAGGGTCTTGAGGGCGTTGCCCTGACCATTGCCGCCAAGGTTAGCACCACAGGTCAGCTCTACGGTTCTGTTAACGCAGCTCTCGTTGCTGAGGAACTCAAGAAGCTGGGTCACGAGGTTGACCGCAAGATCATCACTATGCGTGACATCAAGAAGGTGGGTAACTATGTTGCTACCGTTCACTTCCACAAGGAGGTGCTCGTTGAGATTCCTGTAACGGTTGTTGCTGAGAATACTGAGGAGCTCAAGGCTGCTCAGGAAGAGGCAAAGGCTGAGGCTGCTGTAGTTGAGGAAGCTCCCGTTGAGGAGGCTCCCGTAGCTGAAGAGCCCGCTGCTGAGGCAGAGGCTGAAACAGAAGCATAATCGCTGTAAAGCAACATTTTCATATTATGAGAAATCCCGATTGCCTAATGGCGGTCGGGATTTTTTTAGGGCTTATGGGCCTTATAGGGCTTATACGGCCTATAGGACAACAAAAAAACCGCCAGACTTGAAGTCCGGCGGTAAATTCTCTCAATTAGTTCGTAATGGACTAATTACTCAGCTACAACAGCTGTGGTGTCTGCAACAGCAGCGGTAGTGTCAGCAGCGGTTGTGTCAACAACTTCTACATTTGTAGAGTCAACATTCTCAGTAGCGGGCTTCTGAGCGTTGTTACAAGATGCGAAAGAGATAGCTGCCATAGCTACGAACATAAATACTAATTTCTTCATTTTTCTAATGCTTTTTAAATCTGTAAAACAATCATTTGTTTATTAAAACGATGCAAAGGTATAGATTTTTTCAATACGTTGTATCTTTTTTTTGCATTTTTTTTTGCCCTTTTTTGTAACTTTTTCGCAAAGTGTTAAAAATCAACGAATTGCGAAATGTTAAAAATTCATGTCAAAAATACAATTAACGAATATTCGGCTCTTTTTCGCTAATTTCTCAAAAATTATGTGTACCTTTGTGCGCGTACAAACGAAGCATCGCGCGTACCTTATTATATAATATATATAACTGATGATAGATACTTCCGCCTTTCAGGGCAAAACGGCAGCTTTCTTCACCTTGGGCTGTAAGCTGAACTTCTCTGAGACATCTACCTTTGCCAAGATGCTTCAGGAGATGGGCGTGCGTACGGCGCAAAAGGGGGAGAAGGCCGACATCTGCCTGATCAATACCTGCTCGGTGACTGATGTTGCTGACCATAAGTGCCGCCAGGCCATTCACCGCATGGTGCGTGAACATCCAGGAGCCTTCGTTGTGGTGACGGGTTGCTATGCGCAGTTGAAGCCGGCAGATATTTCCCAGATTGATGGTGTTGACCTGGTATTAGGGTCTGACGAGAAGGCCAGCCTTGTTCAGTTCCTGAGTGAGGGCTTTGTCAGCCGTGGCGGTGCCTCGGCGTACATGACCAGGATGACGAAGGACATTAAGAGCTTTGCGCCCAGCTGTTCACGTGGAAACCGCACGCGTTACTTCTTGAAGGTGCAGGACGGCTGTGACTACTTCTGTACTTATTGCACTATTCCTTATGCCCGGGGCTTCAGCCGTAATCCGACTATTGCCTCGCTGGTTGAGCAGGCAGAGCAGGCAGCCCGTGAAGGCGGTAAGGAGATTGTGTTGACAGGTGTCAACATTGGTGACTTCGGCAAGACGACGGGTGAAAGCTTCCTTGACTTGGTCAAGGCTTTAGATACCGTTGAGGGCATCAGCCGTTATCGTATCAGCAGCTTGGAGCCAGACCTGATGAGCGACGAGCTCGTCAGCTTTTGTGCCCGGAGCCGTGCCTTCATGCCCCACTTCCACGTTCCCCTGCAGAGCGGCAGTGACACGGTGCTGAAGCTGATGCACCGCCACTATGACCGCCAGCTGTTTGCTGATAAGATTCATCTTGTGAAGCAACTGATGCCCGATGCCTTTATTGGTGTCGACGTCATGGTGGGCTGCAGGGGTGAGACGCCCGAGTGTTTTGAGGAAACCTATGAGTTCCTTGACTCTTTAGACGTTACACAGCTGCACGTCTTCCCTTATTCAGAGCGTCCCGGCACTTCAGCACTGAAGATTCCCTACGTGGTCAGTGAGGCAGAGAAGAAGCTGCGCAGTAAGCGGTTGCTGGAACTCTCCGACCAGAAGACGCACGCCTTCTATGCCCGTCACATCGGACAGCAGGCAGAGGTGCTGTTTGAAAAAGCCCCTCGCGGCAAGGCCATGCACGGTTTCACCAAGAACTACATCCGTGTGGAGCTGCCTGCTGCCGATGCCCGTGAGGAGTACGACAACCAGATACTCCCTGTGCGGTTGGGTGATTTCAACCATGACCGTACGGCACTTCAATTGACAATCGACAATCAGTAAATAGAAAATAGTGAGATGGATAAACTTGCCATAGTCATACTCAACTGGAACGGTGCCAAGATGTTGCAGCAATACCTGCCAAACGTCTTGCAATATTCGCGTGATGAAGCAACGGTCTATGTGGCTGACAATGCCTCGACCGACATCTCGCTGGAACTGCTCTATACCCGTTTCCGTGAAGAGTGCCGGGTCATTGAGCTCGATAAGAACTGGGGTTTTGCTGAAGGCTACAACAAGGCCCTGCAGAAGATTGATGCTGAATACTACTTGTTGCTGAACAGCGATATAGAGGTGACCCACCACTGGCTGACTCCGCTCATTGAGCTGATGGACTCACACCCGGAGGTGGCAGCCTGCCAGCCCAAGCTGCTCTCCATCTTTGACCGCGACCGTTTTGAGTATGCCGGAGCGAGTGGGGGATACCTTGACCGTTACGGCTATCCCTTCTGCCGCGGGCGCATTTTTGATACCGTAGAACGTGATGAAGGCCAGTACGACAACCGGCAGGACGTGCTCTGGGCTACAGGCGCTGCACTCATGATACGTGCCAAGGACTACTGGGAAGCAGGCGGACTCGATGCCCGCTTCTTTGCCCACAATGAGGAGATAGACCTTTGCTGGCGGTTGCGCATTCGTGGCCGCAGAGTTTGTTGTGTGCCTGACAGCTACGTCTATCACGTCGGCGGAGGCACGCTGCCGAAGAGCAACCCCATGAAGACCTTCCTGAATTTCCGCAACAACCTGACCATGCTCTACAAGTGTCTGCCCGACGGCGAGCTGAAGCATGTCATGCGTGTACGTTGGTTCCTTGACTACCTGGCAGCATGGGAGATGCTGCTGCTGAAACGAAACTGGGGTGACTTCCGTGCTGTCTTCCGTGCCAGACGGGCCTTTAAGCGGTGGCGCAAGGACTTTGAGCAGGACCGCCGGCAGATACAGGCCAGCCGACGCGTTGACCACATTCCTGAGCAGCGCTCCTTCTCCCTGCTTTGGCAGTACTATGCCAAGGGACGCAAGCATTTCTCTGACTTACCTTAGCTTACTTCACCACAACCACGGCGGCCAGACGGCGCTTCCATTCCTTCAGACAGGCAAACCAGTCATCGGCAGAGTGGTAGCCGAAGTCCTCATTGTCGGAACAGAAGGTGATGGCATAGTGCAGCTCGTCATTCTGCGGTGTGACCACGAAGGGGTAGTTGCGCTTGTCCTTGGGCAGTTCTTCGACGATGTTCTGACGGGGTATGCAGATGCCGAGACCTACGGTTTCACGCTTGTGTCCGGCAGAGTCCTTGGCTGATACGGGCCAGTCGGTGCCCCAGCAGCCGCGCAGTCCCTCACGGTCGCTGAACTCAACCGAGTTCTTGACGTTGATAATGCCGGTGCAGAGCGTTGAGCGTTGAGCGTTGAGGGTTGAGGGTTGAGGGTTGAGCGGACGAAATGCGACATCGACCATGCAGTCACGACGGCCGGCATACAGCGTATATCGGGTTGTCATGGTGACGGGGGTGCTGAAGGTAGGGGCGTTCCAACCCTCGTCAATCACCTCAACCACGGTGCGCAGCGGCCCACGGGCAATGATGCGGAGTGTGCGGTGTGCCACGTCTTCGAGCATGACGGGTTCCTGTCCGTTCCAGCCGCGCAGCGTGCCCAGTCCGAGCGTGCTGCCCACCCATAGCACATCGTCGCCGAAGCCCGTAGCTTTCTGCAGGCTGTCGGGGTAGAACTGAGTCTGCCTGAGCTCCAGTCCCTGATGATATTTGCCATAGATGTCAACCGTCTGCCGGTGGTCAAAGTATATGCGGTAGGCCACAAGGTTGTTCTCGAAGGCCGGACCGTGGTGGTGCAGCTGCCAGTAGGGGTTGGTGCCTTTGTCCACGGTAAGGCTGCTGATGTAGAGGTCCTGCTTGTTCTCCTCCTTGATTTTCTTGTTCGACAGCAGCATCTCGGCATACACCTGCGGCTCATATTGACGGGGTTCTCCCACGCTGCTCAGCTCCACGCTGAACACTTGGCGTTGCTTCTTCTTCAGGTTAGTCAGGAAACACAGCTCATCTGCCGTTCCGTCACCGTCCAGGTCGTCCATCTGACAGGGAACTTCCTGACCGTTCAGCCTGACGAGTGCCGATTTCACGACACCCAAGGGCTTCAGGTCAACAACCACCGGCTGTGCCTTCAGCTCAAGTTCCGACGTGTTCTCAACTGTAACCGTTTTCTGCGTTTGTGCAGATGCTATGACGACACCCGTCAGCAACAGGGTCAGTGTAATGATTCTTTGCTTCATTTTTTTGTTTGCTTTAATCCTTAAATATGATTAGTTTTGCTTTGTTTGCATTACAAAACTAAAGATAATAAACAAAAATTAGGTAGTTTTTGAGGTTTTTTAGGTTAAAATTTGGAATTAATTAGATTTTTTAGTATATTTGCAGTCGTTTTTAACAAAGACTATCTTAATTTAATATAACATTGTGCGTAGGATTTACCTTGCCTTATTAGCGTGCATGCTCCTGTGTATAGCCTGTGAGTGGCACCTCAAGCCTAATGACAGACAGTCGTCGGGAGGCATTGAGGTGGAACGCTATGACCGTATTCAGGCACTTTACCTGACCACGGGCGACCGCTCGGCCCTGCAGCAGCTGAACACCCTTTATCCGCAGCAGACGCGCATGTTGATTGAGAATGTGCTGGAGATAGGCCAGGTGAACGACCCGCAGATCAACCATAAGTTCTACCGTTTCTATCAAGACTCTGTGCTACAGGCCATTGTGGCTGAGGTGGAAAGGCAGTACGACGACGTGAGCGACTTGGGCAAAGAGCTGACCGCGGCCTTCAGGGAAGTACAGAAACTGCTGCCCGACATGATGATTCCTATGGTCTATACGCAGATTGGTGCCCTCAATCAGAGCATCATCGTAGGCGACAGCACCCTGGGCATCAGTCTCGACAAGTATCTGGGTGCTGACTATGAGCTCTATTCCCACTTCTACTCGGAGAAGCAGCGCCAGCAGATGACGCGCTCCATGATAGTGCCCGACTGCATAGGCTTCTACATCCTGAGCCATTATCCGTTTGCAGAGGGCGACACTTTGCCCACGCTTCGTCATCAGCACATGGGCAAGATTCAGTGGGTAGTGAACAAGGTGACCCATAAGCGCACCTTCAACAATAACTATGTCAAGGTGGTTGACCAGTACATGTCAAAGTACCCCCGCACCACTGTTCCAGAGTTGTTGGAACGTCCCGATTCGCTCGGTTTTTAAATAATTTGCTGTTTGTCGGTTGGTAAGTCGCAAATTATTATTACCTTTGTGGCCAGAAACCAATGACAAATAAAATTATGAAACGTATTAACACCCTTTTAATGATGTGCATGTTAGCAGTAACTCCTCTGCTGGCAGCTGACGGACTGACGTTGAAAGACATTGCCAGTGGGGCATTCCGTGCTGAACGCATGACCGAGATGGAACCTGCCCAGGACGGCGAGACGTATTTGGCAATCAGCCGCGACGGCCAGCGCATAGAACAGTTTTCGTTTAAGACCGGGAAGAATGTCGGCACCCTTGTCGATCTGGCCACGGCCCGCGGTCCGAAGATCAACCGTCTGGAGGGCTTCATCATGAGCCCCGACGGCAAGCGCATCCTGCTTCAGACGGAGACGGAGTACATCTACCGCCGTTCGTTCACGGCCAAGTATTACATTTTCGATATACGTAACCAGAAGTACGAGGCCCTTTCGGCTGCAGGCCCACAGCGTGCACCGCTCTTTTCGCCTGACGGTCAGCAGATTGCCTTCGTGCGCGATAATAACATCTTCCTCGTGAAGTTGCTCTACAACAATGCAGAGAGCCAGCTGACCAAGGACGGCAAGCGCAACGAAATCATCAACGGCGTGCCCGACTGGGTGTATGAGGAGGAGTTCTCTACGGCGCAGAGCATGGCCTTCACGGCAGACTCCAAGCAGCTGTGCTGGATTCGCTACGACGAGTCGCAGGTCAGGGAGTTCTCCATTCCTTTCTATAAAGGCACGAACCCCGTCATGGAAGAGAATGCGGCTTACCCCAGCCTCTATACTTACAAGTACCCCATTGCCGGCGAACAGAACTCGAAGGTGAGCGTCATGAGCTACGACATCAAGAGTCACAAGATTCGTACGCTCGACGTTCCCTTGGATGCCGACGGCTACATCCCGCGCATAAAAACCTATCCTGTCGTGATGCCTGATAAGGAAGGGGAGGAAGAGGCTGTTGTTGAGGGTGCTTCGCAGGTCATTGTCATGACCATGAACCGCCATCAGGACTGCCTGCGCATCTATTCCGTGAATGCCCTCTCCACCATGAGCCAGCTGTTGTTGGAGGAGTCGGTCGATAAGTATGTGAAGGAAGAGGTCATGGAGAGCATCTGCTTCACGCCGCAGCACATTCTGCTGCCCAGCGACCGTAGCGGATTCATGCACCTGTACCTCTACACCATTGGCGGCCAGCTTGTCCGTCAGGTGGAGCAGGGTGACTACGATGTGACCGAGGTCTATGGCTACGACGAGAAGACGGGCGACACCTTCTTCGCCTCTCATGCCCTCAGTCCCATGGACCAGCAGGTGTTTGTTGCCCATAAGAACGGCAAAGTGGAGCGGCTGACCCAGCAGGAAGGCTGGAACAGCGCCATCTTCTCTGCCAACTTCAGTTACTTCGTCAATGCCTGGAGCGACGTGAACACACCCACCGTCTATACGCTGCACGAAGGCAAGAAGGTGACGGCCACGCTCATTGACAATACCCAGCTGCGCCAGAAGCTCGGCAGCTACCAGTTAGGCAAGCGCGAGTTCTTCAAGTTTGTCACTTCCGACGGTGTTGAGCTGAATGGCTGGATGGTGAAGCCCGCCGATTTCTCGGCAGCTAAGCAGTACCCCGTCATCATGTACCAGTATGGCGGTCCCGGCAGTCAGCAGGTCAAGAACTCGTGGAACATCGGCATGTGTGGCGCCGGAGCCATCATCGAGCAGTTCTTCTGCCAGCAGGGCTTCATCTGCGTCTGTGTTGATAACCGTGGTACGGGCGGACGCGGCGTCGATTTCGAGAAGTGCACCTATCTGAACTTGGGCAAGCTCGAAAGTCATGACCAGGTAGAGGCTGCCATGTGGCTCGGCCGGCAGTCGTATGTGGATAAGGTCCACATCGGCATCTGGGGGTGGTCGTACGGTGGTTTCAATACGCTCATGTCCATGTCCGACGGTCATAATGCGTTTGCTGCCGGTGTGGCCATTGCCCCGCCCACTGACTGGCGTTACTACGACACCATCTACACGGAGCGCTACATGCGCACGCCGAAGGAGAACCCCAGCGGCTACGACCTGAACCCCATCTTCCGTGCTCCCTTGCTCAGCGGTGCGCTGCTCATCTGTCATGGTCTGGCTGACGATAACGTACACTTCCGCAACACGGCAGAATACACCGAGGCACTGGTGCAGGAGGACAAGGACTTCAAGGAGAACTTCTACACCAACCGCAACCACAGCATCTATGGTGGCAACACGCGTCTGCACCTGTATCGTCAGGCGTTTAATCACTTCAATGAAAAACTAAAGAAATAAAACTATAGGATATGAAAAGAATGCGTTTCGCCTTATTATTTGCTGCCGTGTCTTTCTGCGGCATTGCTGCACAGGCACAGCAGGTCACCGTTTCCGTTAGTAACCCCACGGACTTTCAGCGTCAGGAACTGGTCGAAGTAGATGCCAAGGCTGTCCGTCAGAAACTCGGCATTGCCGACGGTCAGCCCTTCAAGGTCATCAATGCCCTCAGGCAGGAAGTGGCCTACCAGCTGACTTACGACGGTAAGCTGCTACTGGATGCCAGCGTGCGACCCAAAGGTGTGGCCCGCTTCACCGTTGTGCCGGGTCAGCCCCGCCCCATGAAGACTGTCGTCTGTGGCCGCCAGTACCCTGAGCGTGTCGATGACATTGCCTGGGAGAACGACCGCGGCGCCTACCGCCTCTATGGTCCTGCCTTGCAGCGAAACCAGGAGCGTGCCTTCGGTAACGACGTTTGGGTGAAGAATACGCCTGACCTTGTTGTAGAGCGGCGCTACAAGTTGGAACTGAGCAACCACGCCGCCGTCGAGGCGCTGCGCAAGGCAGGCAACACGGCTGCTGCCGACTCATTAGAGGAACTGACCACTTACCACTTCGACCACGGTTACGGACTCGACTGCTACAAGGTGGGCCCGTCGTTAGGTTGTGGTGCTCCGGCACTCATGGACGGCAACCAGATTGTCTTCCCTTATTGCTACACGCAGTATGAGATTCTTGACAACGGCCCGCTGCGCTTCACCGTCAGCCTGACTTACGAGACCAAGGAGTTTCGTGGTGACCGTGTGACGGAGCACCGACTGCTGTCGCTCGACAAGGGTTCCAACTTCAACCGCCAGACCGTCTGGTACGAAGGTGCCACGAAGCCCATTGACATGGCCTCGGGCGTAGTCATCCATAACGAGGATACCGCGTCAGTGTATATGCAGCGTAATTTCGTTGTCTATGCCGACCCAACCGACAATCCTGCCGGTCAGAACTTCCAGATTTACGTCGGCGTCATCTTCCCCGAAGGCCATGCAGAGCAGCTTCGCGTGCCCAACGAGGGAGGTGCCAACGGCATCAACGGTCATGCCCTTCTGGTTCGTCGCGGCGTCAAGCCCGGTGAGAAGGTCACTTACTACTGGGGTTCTGCCTGGTCCAAGTACGACTGCCGTAATTTCCCGGCATGGCTTTATCAAATGGCAAGTTTTGAAGGAAACCTGCATAACCCGCTGACGGTTACGATTGAATAGTCAAAAAATTGGTGCCAGCTGTCGGCAAAGCCTTTCCAGATACTCCTTGTCTGTTTCGTCGAACGTGCCGAGTTCCTTGGAGTCTATATCGAGTACGGCACGCACCTCGCCCTTAGCATCAAACAGCGGCACCACAATCTCGCTGCGAGACAGCGAGCTGCACGCTATGTGACCGGGGAACTGCTCCACGTCGGGTACCACCTGTGTGCGGCCCGTCTTCCACGCCGTGCCGCACACGCCTCGTCCGTAGGCAATGTGGAAGCAGGCCGTCGGTCCCTGAAACGGTCCTACCAGCAGTTCGTTGTTCACCACGCGGTAGAAGCCCGTCCAGAAGAAGCCCATCGCCTCGTGCAGGGCGGCTACCACATTACTCATCACCGCCACTTCGTCGTGTTCCCCCTCAATGAGTGCACACACCTGTGGCAACAGCTGTTCGTATTGTTCTTGTTTTGTCATCATGATGCATTCTTTCGCTTGCAATGGTTAGCGTAGTTACGGTTTAATTCCTCACTTTGTTTGTCGCCACAAAGATACAACATCTTCCGCAAAATTCAAAGTCCGCAGCAATATTTAACTTATTCATTTACCCTTGTTTGGGCCAAACTCCACCCTTGTTTGGTGCTCTCTCCACCCTTGTTAAGGCCAAAGTAGAACCTTGTTAAGGCCAAAGAAGAGTGGAGTTAAGCCCAAAGAAGGGTGGAGATAAGCCCAAAGTAGGGTGGAGTTAAGTCCAAAGAAGGGTGGAGTTAAGGCAGAAACGCTCCAGTGTCAACTGTTGAACACTGGAGCGTCTATCATTTGGGCAGGTAAGAACCTGACAATCTTAGTAGTTCTCTGCCTTTACCTGGAAGTAAGACTGCGGATGATCGCACACGGGGCAAACCTCGGGTGCCTTCTTGCCAATGACGATGTGGCCGCAGTTAGCGCACTGCCAGATAACGTCGCCGTCCTTTGAGAAGACGCGCTCCTTCTGCACATTGTCCAACAGCTTGCGGTAACGCTCCTCGTGAGCCTTCTCGATGGCAGCCACGCCCTCGAACTTCTCGGCAATCTCGGGGAATCCCTCTTCGCGAGCCTCGCGGGCCATACGGGCATACATGTCGGTCCACTCGAAGTTCTCGCCACCGGCAGCAGCCTCCAGGTTAGAGGCCGTGTCCTTGATGGCACCGCCCTCCAAGAGCTTGAACCACATCTTGGCGTGCTCCTTCTCGTTGGCAGCCGTCTCCTCGAAGATGGCAGCTATCTGCACGTAGCCGTCCTTCTTGGCCTTCGAAGCCCAGTAGCTGTACTTGTTACGGGCCATTGACTCACCTGCAAATGCTTCCTGCAGGTTCTTTTCGGTTTTTGTTCCTTTTAGTTCTTTCATATTTTTCTTATTTGTTTAGTGAATAAATGGGGTTTCTTATAGGGCTTATGGGCCTTATGGGCCGCCTTATGGGCAGGTGGTGATTTCACCGCGTATGCTTTGTGTCATTAACTGACGAATGGTGAGGGGGTCTTCGTAGTGCGACTGCAGGAACATGAGTTTGGTGACAGCACTCTCGACGGTGGAGTCGTAACCGCTGACGACGCCGGCCTCCTGCAGTTGATAGCCCGTGTCGTAGCGGCCCATCTGCACCTTGCCCTGCAGACACTGGCTGATGTTGATGACTATCTTGCCTCGCTGGGTAGCCTCACGCAGGGCCTGCATGACCCAAGGACGCTGTGGAGCATTGCCTGAACCGAATGTGCGCATGACGATAGAACGCAGGTTAGGCGTAGCAATAATGTGCCGCACTAAGTCTTCACGTATTCCTGGGAACAGACTGAAAATGATGACGTTATTGTCTAACTGGAAGTGTGGTTTCATGGGCTTCTTCCACTCAGGTTGCAGTATGCGTTCACGGTGGTAGAGAATCTCCACGCCGGCATCGGCCAGGTGCGGATAGTTGAACGATTCGAAGGCGTTGAACTCCTCTGCCGACTGCTTGGTGGTGCGGTTGCCGCGAAGCAGACGGCCGTTGAAATAGATGCCCACCTCGGGCACGCGTGCTTTGCCGTTCTCGTCCTTTGCAGCCGCCATTTCAATCGACGTGATGAGGTTCTCCTTGCCGTCCGTCCGCAGCATGCCTATGGGCAGTTGCGAGCCGGTGAAGATGACGGGCTTGGTGAGGTTCTCCAGCATGTAGGAGAGGGCAGAGGCGGTGTAGGCCATCGTGTCCGTCCCGTGCAGCACTACAAAGCCGTCGTAGTCATCGTAGTGGTCGGCTATGACGTGACTCAGCTCAGTCCATCGTGCGGGCGTCATGTCGCTTGAGTCGATGGGCGGATCAAACTGGTAAGTCTCAATCTGCACGTCGAACTGCTTGAGCTCGGGCACATTGTTGAGCAGGTGCTCAAAGTCGAACGGCTCAAGCGCACCGGTAAGCGGATTACGGTTCATGCCGATAGTGCCGCCGGTGTAGATAAGGAGTACTTTACTGTTGTACGTCATCGTTTACGTAAATTTATGGTGCAAAGATAACATATTTCTGATAATTAATCGCTAACTTTGCAAAAAATAACTTACAAACTTAAAAACTTAGTATAATTCATGAAGCAATTTAATGACAAGAACTTCGTGCTTGACAATGAGATAGCACAGGACCTGTATCACAACCATGCGGCTAAGATGCCCATCATTGACTATCACTGTCACCTGATTCCTGAGATGGTGGCCAACGACCACGTGTTTAAGAGCATTACCGAGCTGTGGTTAGGCGGCGACCATTATAAGTGGCGTGCCATGCGTACCAACGGCGTTGACGAGAAGTACTGCACCGGTAAGGACACTACCGACTGGGAGAAGTTTGAGAAGTGGGCTGAGACCGTTCCCTACACCCTGCGCAACCCGCTGTACCACTGGACTCACCTGGAGCTGAAGACCGCCTTCGGCATTGAGAAACTGCTGAGCCCCAAGACCGCCCGCGAAATCTTCGACGAGTGTAACGAGAAGCTGAAGCAGCCCGAGTTCTCGGCCCGCGGACTGATGCGCCACTACAACGTGGAGTGCGTCTGCACCACCGACGACCCCGTTGACGACCTGCACAACCACATTGAGTACGCCCGCAACAAGGCTGACAACGACCCGATGATGATTCCTGCATGGCGTCCCGACAAGGCCATGAACATTGAGAAGCCCGAGTTTGCCAAGTATGTGGAGCAGCTTGCACAGGTGAGCGACGTGAACATTACGAAGTTTGCTGACATGGTGGATGCCCTGAAGAAGCGTCACGACTTCTTCCAGGAGAACGGCTGTAAGCTCTCTGACCACGGCATTGAGGAGTTCTACGACGAGGAATACACCGACTCACAGATTGAGACCATCTTCGAGAAAGCCATGCGCGGCCAGCAACTCTCTAATCTGGAAATCCGCCAGTACAAGAACTGCTTCCTGACCGTTATGGCAGAGATGGACGCTGACGCTGACTGGACCCAGCAGTTCCACTACGGAGCCATTCGCGACAACAACACGAAGATGTATAACCAGCTGGGTCCCGACACGGGCTTCGACAGCATTGGCGAGTTCAACACGGCCAAGGCCATGTCGAAGTTCCTCAACAAGCTGAACATGGAAGGCAAGCTCACACGTACCATATTATATACATTGAACCCCTGCGCCAACGAGGTGATAGCCACCATGCTGGGCAACTTCCAGGGCGGTGAGCCGGGCAAGATTCAGTTTGGTTCTGGTTGGTGGTTCAACGACCAGAAGGACGGAATGGAGCGCCAAATGAACGCCCTCTCGGTGCTGGGCCTGCTGAGCCGCTTCGTAGGTATGCTGACCGACTCACGCTCGTTCCTGAGCTATCCGCGTCATGAATACTTCCGCCGCATACTCTGCAATCTGTTAGGCAACGACGTGGAGAAGGGCCTGCTGCCCGACGACCGCGAGCTGTTAGGCAAGATGGTTGAGGACATCAGCTACAACAACGCCCGCCGTTATTTCAAGTTCTATTAAGCATAAAGAAGAGTGGGAAAGTTAATTTTTCCCACTCTTTTCTTGTATATTTGAAAAAATAGGTGTAATTTTGCAGCCAGAATTAAACAAAATGTCGAAAAAGATGAAAATTAGAACATTAATTGTACCAATGGCCTTGATGGCTATGGTCTTAGTGCTTGGCAGTTGTGGCAGCACAAAGAACATCCCGTATTTCCAGAACAGTCAGTTCATTGACGAGACTCAGTCGAGCTTCCTCTATGATGCCCGCATCCTGCCGAAGGACCAGCTGACCATCACCGTCAGCACGACGAACCCCGAAGCTGCAGTGCCCTTCAACCTGACCATTCCCACCGTTACGAACATGAATACGCGAAGCACCTATTCGCAGCCCACGCTGCAGACCTACCTGGTCGATAACGCCGGCTACATTCAGTTCCCCATCGTAGGCTCGCTGAAGGTTGGCGGTCTGACGAAGTCGGAGGCCGAACAGCTCATTCAGACCAAGATCAAGCACTATATGAACGCAGAGGAGACCCCCATCGTGACGGTGCGCATGTCGAGCTACTCTATCTCTGTGCTCGGTGAAGTGGCACGTCCCGGAACGTTCATGGTGTCACGCGAGAAGATTTCCATCCTGGAAGCACTTGCACAGGCAGGCGACCTCACCATCTACGGTGTGCGCGACAAGGTGCAGCTCATTCGTGAGGATTCCAACGGCAAGAAGGAGTTCCACATGCTGAACCTGAACGATGCCAACATCATCAACTCGCCCTACTACTACCTGCAGCAGAACGACGTCGTGTATGTTGAGCCCAACAAGGTGAAGGCCAGAAACTCTACGGTCGGTACTACCACCAGTCTGTGGTTTACGTCAGTGTCTATTCTTATCTCACTGTCGTCATTACTCTACAACATCTTGAAGTAAACCGTGTAACAATATCAAGAGATTGGGAACCAGTGCGTTCCCAATCTCTTTTTTTATACAAACACAACACTAAAAATTCATTCTGATATGTGTGGAATAGTTGGTTATATCGGAAAGAAAGAAGCTTTCCCTATTTTAATTAAGGGCCTGCGTCGTCTGGAGTATCGTGGTTACGACTCGGCCGGAGTAGCACTCATTAATGATAGCAATGACCTGAACGTCTGCAAGACCAAGGGTAAGGTAGATAACCTTGTGGAGTATTGCAAGGACAAGGACACCACGGGCAACGTGGGCATCGCCCATACGCGCTGGGCCACGCACGGCGAGCCGTCGTCGGTGAATGCCCATCCGCATTACTCCGAGTCGAAGAACCTGGCCATTATTCATAACGGCATCATTGAGAACTATGCCGACCTGAAGGAGAAACTGCTGGCCAAGGGCCGCCATTTCCAGTCGGACACCGACACCGAGGTGCTCGTTCAGCTGGTAGAGTACATCATGGAGCGCAAGGACCTTGACCTGCTGACTGCCGTTCAGGTAGCCCTTTATCAGGTTATTGGTGCCTACGCCATTGCTATTCTCGACAAGCGGGAGCCCAACCAGATTATAGCCGCCCGCAAGCAGAGTCCGCTTGTAGTGGGCATAGGCGACGGAGAGTTCTTCCTCGGTTCCGATGCCAGTCCCATTGTGGAATATACCGACAAGGTGGTCTATCTGGAAGACGGCAACATTGCCGTGCTGCGTCCGGGCGAGGAGCTGAAGGTTGTTGACTTGCTCGACCGTAAACTGCATCTTGACGTGCAGACGGTCGATCTGAACCTGGGTCAGTTAGAGAAGGGCGGCTACCCGCATTTTATGTTGAAGGAAATCTTCGAACAGCCTGACTGTCTGACCAATTGCATGCGCGGACGTGTGAATCTCGATATGGACAATGTGGTGCTCAGTTCGGTCATCGACTACAAGCAGCAGCTGCTCAAGGCCAAGCGCTTTATCATTGTGGCCTGCGGTACGTCGTGGCATGCCGGACTCATTGGCAAGCAGATTATTGAGAACTACTGCCGCATACCCGTTGAAGTAGAGTATGCTTCGGAATTCCGATACCGTAATCCCGTCATCAACAGCGACGACGTCGTCATTGCCATTTCGCAGAGCGGTGAGACAGCCGACACGTTAGCCGCCGTCAAACTGGCCAAGGAGCACGGAGCCTTCATCTACGGTGTGTGCAACGCCATCGGTTCCAGCATTCCCCGTGCCACGCATACAGGCTGCTACATCCATGTAGGTCCTGAGATTGGCGTCGCATCAACGAAGGCCTTTACCGGACAGGTGACGGTGCTGACCATGCTGGCTCTCGCGTTAGCCAAGGAGAAGGGCACCATTGACCAGGAAGAGTATCTGCACATTGTGCGAGAGTTGTATGCCATTCCCGACAAGATGGGCCAGGTGCTGAAGCTGAACAGTCGCATAGCCGACCTGAGCCGCACGTTCACCTACGCGCGTAACTTCCTTTACTTAGGTCGCGGCTACAGCTATCCCGTAGCACTTGAGGGTGCGCTGAAGCTGAAGGAAATCTCCTACATCCATGCTGAGGGCTATCCTGCTGCCGAAATGAAGCACGGCCCCATTGCACTCATTGATTCCGACATGCCCGTTGTGGTCATTGCCACGCATAACGCCATGTACGAGAAAGTGCTCTCCAACATTCAGGAGGTGAAAGCCCGTAAGGGTAAGGTCATGGCCATTGTCAGCGAAGGCGACGAGACCATCAGCCGCATAGCCGACGAGGTGATTGAACTGCCTTCTACACTGGAATGTCTGGAACCGCTGCTTGCTACTATTCCGCTTCAGCTTCTGGCTTATCATGTCGCCGTGTGCAAAGGTTTAGACGTTGACCAACCCAGAAACTTGGCCAAATCAGTGACGGTAGAGTAGGTTTGTGGGCATTTCCGTAAATAAAAGGGTAAAAAATTTGGCTTTTTCATGCGAAATGCTTAATTTTGCAGAAATTATAACAAATATACTTTTTTGTCTATGGATAATGGAGCATTGTTAGAGTCCCAGCTTAACAGGAGCGACTACAAGATATTGATTGTGGATGATGTGGTCAGCAACGTGCTTTTGCTGAAAATTCTACTTACCAATGAGAAGTTTCAGGTCTGCACGGCTAACTGCGGTAACGCCTGCATTGAGCAGGCAAAGAAAGAGCATCCTGACCTGATTCTGCTTGACGTGATGATGCCAGACATCAGCGGCTTTGATACGGCGGTCATCCTGAAGAAAGACCCGGAGACGAAGGATATTCCCATCATCTTCCTGACGGCACTGAACACACCGGCCGACCTTGTGAAGGGATTCCAGGTAGGAGCCAACGACTTCCTTACCAAACCTTTCAACAAGGAGGAACTGGTCATGCGTGTCGTACAGCAGATTAGTCTGGTGGCTGCCAAGCGCATCATCATACAGCAGAACGAAGAACTGAAGCGCACCATTTCAAACCGTGATAAGATGTACTCCGTTATTGCCCACGACCTGCGTTCACCCATGGCCAGCATCCGTATGGTGCTGAACCTGGCCGTCAGCGTCGTGTCACCTGACACGGTAGGTGAGGAGATTTACGGTCTGCTTGACAAGGCCAACCGTGAGTCGGAAGAGACGCACGACCTGTTAGACAATCTGCTGAAGTGGACCAAGAGCCAGACCGGACGTCTGAACGTAGTCTATCAGGATATGGACCTCAACGAGGTTGTTCCTGGTGTGGTTGACATCTTCATCACCATAGCTGAAATGAAGAAGGTCAAGCTGCAGTTCATTCCCAATGACGACAAGTTTGAGGTGCATGCCGACAACGATATGATTAAGACCGTTATCCGTAACTTAATCTCCAACGCCATCAAGTTCTCCCGCGAGGACTCCAGCATTGAGGTGTTCATCACCCGTCAGGACGACTTTGCGAAAATTTCCATTCGCGACCACGGAGTAGGCATAGCTCCCGAACGTTTGGATACACTGTTCCACGGCGGCGAGACCACTTACGGCACAGGCGGAGAGGAAGGCTCGGGACTCGGTCTGCAGCTTTGTGCCGACTTCGCCCGTAAGAACGGCGGTGACGTCATGGTGGAGTCAACGCTCGGCGAGGGCTCTACGTTCAGCTGTCTCATCCCATTGAAGAAAGATTAGTGCCACTTCTGTCTGAGAGAAGTGGCACTTCTCTCATAGAGAAACGGTACTTCTCTCCAAGAGAAACGGTACTTCTCTCATAGAACAATTTTTTAATTAATAATAAAGAAAAAGAAGATGAAAGCATTTGTATTCCCTGGTCAGGGAGCCCAGTTCGTAGGAATGGGCAAAGACCTTTACGACAACAACGCAACAGCAAAAGAACTTTTTGAGAAGGCCAACGATATTCTCGGCTACCGCATTACGGACATCATGTTCGAAGGTACCGATGATGACCTGAAGCAGACCAAGGTAACGCAGCCCGCTGTGTTCCTGCATTCAGTCATTTCTGCCATCTGCATGGGCGACGCCTTCGACCCGAAGATGACGGCCGGTCACTCACTCGGTGAGTTCTCTGCTCTGGTAGCTGCCGGTGCCCTGTCGTTCGAGGACGGTCTTCGTCTGGTCTATGCCCGTGCTATGGCCATGCAGAAAGCCTGTGAGGCTCAGCCCTCCACAATGGCTGCCATCATCGGTCTGCCTGACGAGAAAGTAGAAGAAATCTGTGCAGCCATCAACCGTGAGGGAAATGTAGTGGTCTGCGCTAACTATAACAACCCGGGGCAGCTCGTTATCAGCGGAAACGTGGAGGCCATCAACGAGGCTTGCGAGCAGCTGAAGGCTGCCGGTGCCAAGCGTGCACTGCCGCTGAAGGTGGGCGGCGCGTTCCATTCACCGCTGATGCAGCCAGCCAAGGATGAACTGCAGGCCGCCATCGAGGCTACTGAGATCAAGACTCCTAAGTGCCCCGTCTATCAGAATGTTGACGGCAAGCCGCACACCGACCCTGCAGAAATCAAGCAGAACCTGATTGCCCAGCTGACCAGCTCAGTACGTTGGACGCAGTGCGTGCAGAACATGATAGCCGACGGAGCTGACGACTTCACGGAGTGCGGTCCCGGCAAGGCTCTGCAAGGCATGATTGCAAAGATTAACCGCGAAGTCAGTGCTCACGGTATTCAATAATTAATTGATAATTGATAATTTGATGGAGAAGGTCCTTATCTACCAAGTCTTACCCCGCCTTTTCGGCAATCGTAACACCACCCGCGAGGAGAATGGAACGATGGCCGAAAACGGCTGCGGTAAGCTGAATGACTTTACCAAGTCGGCATTGAAGCAGATTGCCGACTTGGGTATGACCCACGTGTGGTTTACGGGTGTCATACGCCATGCCACCATGACCAACTACGAACGCTTCGGTATTCCCCGTAACCATTCAGCCATTGTGAAGGGCAAGGCCGGTTCGCCTTACGCCATCACTGACTACTATGACGTTGACCCTGACTTGGCCGTCAATGTAGAGAAGCGCATGCAGGAGTTTGAAGCGCTCGTTACCCGTACGCACGAAGCCGGCATGAAGGTCATCATCGACTTTGTGCCTAACCACGTAGCCCGTCAGTACATGAGCATCTGCAAGCCTCGTGGCGTTAAGGACCTTGGACAGGGTGACGACCCGCAACAGGGCTTCTCTCCTCAGAACAACTTCTATTATTGCCCGGGTGAGCGTCTCTCGCCTAACTTCGACCTGTATCATGGTGAGGACGAGCCTTACATTGAGGAGCCTGCCAAGGCAACGGGTAACGACCTCTTTAACAATGCCCCGGGACGTAATGACTGGTACGAGACGGTGAAGCTGAACTACGGCGTTGACTATTATGCCGGCGTTACGCCGTCCTCCCTGCAGCTTCCGGCATCTTCCGAGATACCTTCCACATGGAAGAAGATGACCGACATCCTGCTCTTCTGGGCAGGCAAGGGCATTGATGCCTTCCGTTGTGACATGGCTGAAATGGTGCCGGCCGTCTTCTGGGTTTACGCCACGGAGAAGGTCCGCAAGAAGTTCCCCGCCATACAGTTCATCGGCGAGGTGTATAACCCTTATGAGTACCGTCACTACATAGCCAGCGGCTTCGACTACCTGTACGACAAGGTGGGCATGTACGACACCATGCGTGCCGTCATCTGCAACCACGCTCCGGCTTCTGCCATTACACATGCATGGCAGGCTACCGACGACATTCGTGACCACATGCTCTACTTCCTTGAGAACCACGACGAGCAGCGCGTAGCCAGCGACTTCTTTGCTGCCAGCGCGCAGAAGGGACTGCCCGGATTCGTTGCTTCCGTGCTCATGCAGCAGAACCCGTTTATGCTCTATTTCGGTGAGGAATATGGTGAACGTGGCATGGACAAGGAAGGCTTCAGCGGCAACGACGGCCGTACTACCATCTTCGACTACTGGTCAGTTGACACCTTGTGTCGTGCTGCATGGAAGACGCTGTCCGACGAGGAGCGTCACATCTACGACGTTCACAAGAAGGTGTTGACACTTGCCCGTAAGGAGAAGACGATAGGCGAGGGTCTCTTCTTCGACCTCATGTACGTGAACGGTCACTTGGACCGCCAGTATGTCTTCCTGCGGAAGGCAGACAACGAACTGCTGTTGGTAGCCGTCAACTTTGACGACCGTCCCGTCAGCATCGGTGTGAACACGCCGGCCCATGCCTTCGACTACCTCGGCATACCCGAGAAGAAGGTGTCGGCCACCGACTTGCTGAACGGCGGCAAACGCTCGTTGCAGCTGCAGAAGGACGGTTGTCTTGCCCTTCAGTTAGAGGCTCGCGGAGCTTGTGTCTTGAAAATGAAGTTTACGGTCAATAAAAAGAAATAGGACTAATGGACGAACTGTTGCTTAACGAGCATAACAAAGACGAGTTCCCCCCTGCGCATACGGCTGAGCATTTGTTGAACCAGACCATGATCAGACTCTTTGGTTGTGGCCGTTCAACAAATGCTCACATCGAGCGCAAGAAGAGTAAGATGACCTTCCAGCTTGACCATAAGCCCAGCCGCCAGGAGGAGAAGCAGATAGAGCGGGAGATGCAGCGACTCATTGACGAAGACCTGCCCGTGACGTTCGAGTTTGTTACGCAGGACTCTCTGCCTGAAGGCGTGTCGCTCGACCGTCTGCCCAGCGATGCCAGCGAGACCATCCGTCTTGTAAGAATTGGCGATTACGACGTCTGTCCCTGCATAGGCAAGCATGTGCGCTCCACGTCACAGATAGGCCGTTTCGAACTTCTCGGAACGAACTGGGACGAGCAGCAGCGTACGTTCAGGGTTCGCTTCAAGGTTGTTCAGTAGCAGCAGGAAGCGTCAGCTTCATGAACACCGGAAGGTGGTCGGAATAAGAAATGTCCTTTGTGTAGTAAGTCATGCCTTCCATGCTTTCATCGTGGAAGATATAGTCAATGCGTACAGGTTTCTTCGGTTCACGGAACGTATAGTTGAAACCGCTTCCGCACTCCTTGAATCCGTCAACCAGGTCACCCAGCATCGTGTTGTACGTGTAAGAGTAGGGCACGTCGTTGAAGTCGCCGCACACAATGACGGGCACCTTGCTTGCTGCTATCTCCTCGGCTACCATTCTCGACTGTCCGGCACGGACAATCATGCCTAATGTATAGTTGCCGTAGATGGCGCGTACCAGCCGGTTGTCCTCTACGCTCCGGCCAGTAGCCTGAATCTTGCTGGCCTGATGCATCGCCCGGTTGAAGCCCGTCGTCTCCAAGTGCACATTGAAGACGCGCACCACCTTTCCCTTGACGTTGATGTCAGCCCACATCGCACTGTTGTTGGTGGCTAATCCGTGCTCATCGTCGCTGAACAGAATAGTCTTCGACTCCTTAATGGGGTATTTGCTGCAGATAGCCATGTCCTGACGGCCTACGGCCATGTAGGGGAACACTTCCTTGTATCGCTCAGAGTTCTTTTTGTCGCCGCTTACCTCAGAGTACTCCTGCATGCACAGCACATCTACCTTCTGGCGATTCATCACTACCAGTATGTCCTCAGCCTTGAAGCCCGTTGTCTCGTGACCAAAGACCTGCACGTTATAGGTCGCCATCTTCAGTCCTTCCTCTTTGTCGGCCTGTGTGTTCTCCGACCTCAGCTGAACGAGCGTACCCATGTAGGGAATGCTGCACAAAATGGGCAGGACGGGCAGGGCAATCCATTTCCAGCGCCTTCTTGCGAGCCAATAGATGAGCAGCAGGAAATTAAGGATAATCAGCACGGGCAGAATATACACCAGCATGGCCATAGCCGTGTTGCCCACCGGGTCCACACTTCCGCCGAACAAGCCGGCAAAGGTAAAGAACATCACCACGACGGTGATGACCAGAAACATGAGTGAGAAATAACGATAAACGGCTAATTTTCCCATAGCTAAGTGTTAGTCAGCAACATATTTGTGAACCATCTCTATCAGGTCTTCCACACGGAAAGGCTTTGCCAGGAAGTCGTCGCAACCGGCATTCTTGGCTTCGCGCACGTTCTCGTCGAAGGCATAGGCACTCAGTGCAATAATGGGCACGTCGTGATTCACTTCCTTGATGATGCGCGTAGCGTCCAGTCCGTTCATGTCGGGCATGCGTATGTCCATCAGAATCAGGTCAGGATGTTCTTCCTCGCTCAGCGTGACGGCCTCAATACCGTTCTTGGCGCGTACCAGCCTGTAGCGTTTTGCCAGCACAATCTTCACCAGCTCGAAGTTGCTTTCCTCGTCTTCTGCCACCAGAATGAGTTTCATGTCAGCCTGACTGGTCTTCGTGCTTACCCGGATAGTGCGTGAGTTGGTTGTAGTGCGGCATCCCTTGTTCAGTCCACCGATAGTGCCTTCAAAGGGGAAGGTGAAGGTAAAGGTGCTGCCTTTGCCGAGTTCTGACGACACCTTGATTTGTCCTCCGAGTTTCTCCACGATGATCTTGCTCAGCGGCAGTCCCAGACCGTAGCCGTTCTGCATGGTCTCGGCATCTTTCGACATATAGGTATTAAAGATTTCGGGAAGATCCTCCGAAGCAATGCCCGTGCCGGTGTCGCTGACGTAGAATTCTATTTCCTGTCCGTCGTTGATGAGCCGGTAGCCATAGTTGATGCTGCCCATCGTGGTATGCTTGAGTGCATTGCTGATCAGGTTAGAGAACACCTGGGTCAGGCGGTTCTCGTCGGTGTTGAACATGACGTTCATGTTGGGCTTTGCCCACACCATGTTGACCGAGTCGGGACAGCGGAACTTAAACAGCTGTCTGAGGCTCTGACACATCTGGTTCAGGTCAGTCGGAGCGCGCTTGATGATGAGTTCGCCGGCTTCTACTCTTGACAGGTCAAGAATTTCGTTGATGAGTGCCAGGAGTCGCGTATTATTGCTTTCAATGATTTCCATGAACTTCATTCGCTCCGAAGCCGAGTCGGTTTCACACATAATGCGTGAGAAACCTTCAATGGCATTCAGCGGCGTACGAATTTCATGACTCATGTTAGCCAGGAAAAGCGATTTCATTCTGCTCGCCTTTTCTGCCTGCTGTGCTTTCTCTTCGTATTCCTTGAGCTTGGCTTCTACTTCTGCAGTGTGATTAGATAGAGTATGTATCTTTTGGCTGGCTTCAGCCAGTTTCTGCAAGAGTAACTCCCTTTCGTTTTTTTCCATCATTCAAATAAGCATGCATATAAATCGATGCAAAGATAATAAGAAAAAATGATATACCCTAATTTTTTTTGGTATATTTTTATCCTCTTTTTGCTTTTTCCCATGCCCCGCCTGTCTTGTGGGTTCTGAGATAGGCCATTCCGCGGAATACGTTGACGTTCATAAACAGGAAGTAATAGGGTATGTAGAGCAGTTTGTTCTTCTTGCCCTGACGTGCCAGGAGCCAGCCGCCGAGAGCAGCCAGATAGAACAGCAGCTGCAGCAGAAGCAGCACGTTGTAGATGATGCCTCCGCCGAGAATGACCAGCAGCAAGTTGAGCGGAATGAGGGCCAGCAGCGCAAAGGGCGTGACGGTCCATCGCAGTATGCGGTGTGAAACGAGCTGAAAGGCCACAATGGGTTTCCTGAACGGGTTGAACAGCTTGCGCAGTCGCCAGGTGCTCTGCAGTCCTCCGGCTGCTATGCGGCGCTTGCGTTTTGACTCTTCCCTCATGTCGGCCGACCCGTACTCCATAGCGAATGCATCGGGGGTATAGGCAATGCGGTAGCCTTCATCTACTATCAGCATGCTGAGAATGAAGTCGTCCAGCAGCGTGTCTTCAGGCATGTCGCGGTAGAGTGGGGTACGTATGGCGCAGAGCTCGCCGGCGGCACCCATAGCCGAGTAGAGTTCGCTGTCCAGCTTCTTCAGCGTGCTCTCGTACTTCCAGTAGAGGCCCTCGCCTTCGGCTACTGCCTCTCCCTTCTTGCGGGCAACCACCCGTTTCTCGCCGGCCACGCATCCCACCTTCGGGTCCATGAAGCAGTGCACCACTTCGCGTATGCAGTCGGGGTTCAGCATCGTGTTTGCGTCGGTCATGACGACGAGTCCGGTCTTCACGTGCCTGATGCCGTGATTCAGGGCGGCCGTCTTTCCCTTGCGCTCCGGGCTGAAGATGACGGTCACGTCGTCGTAGGCCTTCAGCCTTTCGTTGGTGTGGTCGGTCGTTCCGTCGGTCACCCACATCACCTTCAGCTTGCCTTTGGGGTACTTCAGCTGGTGGGTGTTCTCCATCTTCAGGGTGACGATGTCCTCTTCGTTGTAGGCGCAGATCATGAGTGTCACCTCGGGCAGGTCAATATCGCTGGGCAGCGGATATTTCAGTCTGCGTGAACTGAAGAGCCGCTTAGCGGCCACGAGTATTGCAAGCACTATGCCGTAGCCCAGGTAGGTGTAGAAGACGAGTGTGAGGCAAATCCAGAAGATGATTTTCAGTGTCAGCATAAGTATTTAAGTATTAATGTTTTTGCAAAAGTAGCAAAAAAAACTGAGAACACAAAAAAAATACGAAGGCATTTTCCTTTTGCCTTCGTATTTTTGTTAAGAGTTTTCCATCTCCTCCTGCATATCGATGAATTCGCCGTTCTTGTCGTAGAACTCATACTGCAGGAAAGCCAGTTTCTGCGAGGAGATAACGTTCACGCCGAATCCGTACTTCATCTGCCATTTACGTTTCAGGGAGAAGAGTCCCTGATTGATGTAGGCACCTACGTAGGGATGCACATGAAGCGTGAATCGCTTGATGCCTATCTTGTTGACGAGGCGGTCAATCTTGCTCTCCAGTTGGTCTGTGAAAAGTATGGACGACTTGATTTTTCCCTTGCCGAAACAGGTGGGACAGGTTTCTTCTACGTTGACATCCATGGCCGGGCGTACGCGCTGACGCGTAATCTGCATCAGCCCGAACTTGCTCAGTGGCAGGATGTTGTGTCGTGCACGGTCTTTCTGCATGTTCTTGCACATGCGCTCGTACAGCATTTGCCGGTCTTCCGCGAGGTTCATGTCAATGAAATCGACCACGATGATGCCTCCCATGTCGCGCAACCTGAGCTGCCGTGCCAGTTCGTCGGCGGCTCCCAGGTTAGTCTCCAGTGCATTGGCTTCCTGGCCGTTTTCCTTTTTGATGCGGGTTCCGCTGTTCACATCCACCACGTGCATGGCCTCGGTATGCTCAATAATGAGATAGGCTCCGCGCTTGTAGTTGACGGTCTTGCCGAACGACGACTTCAGCTGTTTCGTGACGTTGAAGTTGTCGAAGATGGGCACCGTGCCCGTGTAGCGCTTCACAATGTCGGCCTTCTCGGGTGCAATGAGTGTGACATAGTCCTTAATCTGGTGGAAAATGTCCTCATCGTTGACGTGAATACCGTCGTACGTGGGGTTGAACAGGTCGCGCAGCAGTGCCACGGCACGGCTCGTCTCCTCGAACACCAGTTGCGGTCGCTCGGTCGTCTTCTGTGTCTTTGTGATGGCGTCCTCCCAACGTTTCATCAGCACTTTCAGTTCCGCGTCGAGCTCGGCAGCGCGTTTTCCTTCTGCCGACGTGCGCACAATGATACCGAAGTTCTTGGGCCTGATGCTCTGCATGAGCTGCTTCAGACGTGCCCGTTCCTCGCTTTTCTTGATTTTAGAAGATACAGAAACCTTATCGTTGAAGGGAATCAGCACGATATACCGTCCGGCGAAGCTCAGCTCGCAGGTCAGTCGCGGACCCTTCGTGTTGATGGGTTCCTTGACCACCTGAACCATCACTTCCTGGCCAACTTTCAGAATGTTGGCAATGCTGCCCTCCTTGGGCAGGTCGGGCAGGTGTGTAGCCTTCGAGATGGGATAAAGTTTCTTCCTGTCGCTTTGTACCTGTTTCAGGTACTTTTCCAAAGAGCTGTATTGAAGCCCCAAGTCCAGATAGTGCAGGAACGCGTCACGTTCCGACCCTACATCGACGAAGCACGCGTTCAGTCCTGGCATCAGTTTCCTGACCTTTGCCACATAGATGTTGCCTACGGCATACGATGCAGAGCGCGGCTCCTTCTGGTATTCCACCAGGTCTTTGTCCTCGAGCAGTGCAATCGAAATGTCTTTAGGCTGGACGTCGATGATTACTTCGCTTGTCATCTGATAAATGGGTGTGTTTTAAAATAGTCAAAAGGGTGTGCCGCTCATCCCCTCTGCAGGGGTTTACGCGGCACACTCCTTTCATTTCTTTTAAGCTTCGAAGAACTTTCCAAGAGAGCTTACTTGCTCTTATGACGATTCTTTCTCAGTCTCTTCTTACGCTTGTGAGTAGCCATCTTGTGGCCCTTCTTTTTCTTTCCGTTTGGCATAGTTGTCTTAAAATTTTATGATTCTTAAATGTTCTTGATTTTTCTCTCTTCTTACTTCATTTTCTCAACGAAGCTCTTGGCGGGCTTGAAGGCCGGCATGTCGTGAGCGTCAATAACAATCGTCGTGTTCTTCGAGATGTTACGGGCGGTCTTTTGTGCACGATGCTTAACGATGAAGCTTCCGAAGCCGCGCAGATAGACGTTCTCTTTAGCAATGAGAGACTGGCGCAGCTCCTCCATAAAGGCTTCTACGGTGATGGTTACATCCCTCTTTGGGAGGCCTGTCTGAGCCGAAATGTTGTTGATGATATCAGCTTTTGTCATGTTCTTAACTTGTTATTTATTTATTAGTTTATCAAAAATGGAGTGCAAAGATACTGATTTTCAACGGAAAACAAAAATCTTTCGGCAACTTTTTTTGAAAAATAAACATTTTTCTGATTTTTACCCCCTTTTTCCCGCGTCTTTTTCTCCTTATTATATATATTCGAGGTACGAAAAAACACTTCGCAACTGCCAAATCGTCACACCTTGAGTTTGGCACAAAGTTTGTAAGGTAATACAGCAGAACGAAAAAAAACAGAAACAACAATAAAAACAACTCAACAACAATGCAAAAAGGTAATATCGGGGTTACTACTGAGAACATCTTCCCCGTCATCAAAAAGTTTCTCTACAGTGACCATGAGATTTTCCTGCGTGAAATGGTTTCCAATGCCGTCGATGCCACGCAGAAGCTGAAGACCCTCAAGCAGCAGGGTGAGTTCAAGGGCGAGGAGGGCGACCTCAGTGTCCGCATCAGCCTCGACAAGGACAAGGGCACCATCACCATCTCTGACCGCGGCATCGGCATGACCGAGGAGGAAATCGACAAGTACATCAACCAGATTGCCTTCTCGGGCGTCAACGACTTCTTAGAGAAGTATAAGGACAATGTCAACCAGATTATCGGCCACTTCGGACTGGGCTTCTACTCGTCGTTCATGGTGTCGAAGAAGGTGGAAATCATCACCAAGTCGTACAAGGACGGCGCACAGGCCGTGAAGTGGAGCTGCGACGGTTCGCCGGCCTTCGAAATCAGCGACGCTGAGCGCGAGGACCGCGGTTCCGACGTTATTCTCTACATTGACGACGACTGCAAGGAGTTCCTCGAGAAGGACAAGATTGAGCAGCTGCTCAACAAGTACTGCAAGTTCCTGGCTGTGCCCGTCGTCTTCGGCAAGAAGCAGGAGTGGAAGGACGGCAAGATGCAGGACACTGCCGACGACAACGTCATCAACGACACCGACCCGCTGTGGGCCAAGGCTCCGTCGTCACTCACCGACGATGACTACAAGAAGTTCTACCGCACGCTCTATCCCATGCAGGACGAGCCCATGTTCTGGATTCACCTGAACGTTGACTATCCGTTTAACCTGACTGGTATCTTATACTTCCCCCGCATCAAGTCGAACATCGACCTGCAGCGCAACAAGATTCAGCTCTACTGCAACCAGGTCTTCGTCACTGACCAGGTGGAGGGCATCGTGCCCGAGTTCCTCACGCTGCTGCACGGTGTCATCGACTCACCCGACATTCCCCTGAACGTCAGCCGCTCCTACCTGCAGAGCGACCGCGAGGTGAAGAAGATTTCCACCTACATCACCAAGAAGGTGGCCGACCGCCTGAACTCGCTCTTCAAGGACGACCGCAAGCAGTACGAGGAGAAGTGGGACGACCTGAAGCTCTTCATCAACTACGGCATGCTCTCCGACGAGTCGTTCTACGACCGCGCCAGGGACTTCATGCTGCTGAAGGACACCGAGGGCAAGTACTTCACGCTCGACGAATACAAAACGCTCATTGAGAGTGAGCAGAAGGACAAGGAGGGCACGCTCGTCTATCTCTACGCCACCGACAAGGAGGAGCAGTACTCCTACATCGAGGCCGCCAAGGCCAAGGGCTACAGTGTGCTGATGGCCGACGGCCAGCTCGACGTGCCCGCCATACAGATGCTCGAGCAGAAGCTGGAGAAGGTGCGCTTCACCCGTGTTGACAGCGACATCATCGACCGTCTCATCCTCAAGGAGGACGCCCCGCGCACCACGCTCGACCATGACATGGCTGACAATCTGTCAGAGGTGTTCCGTTCGCAGATTCCCGCCATCGAGAAGGCCGACTTCTACGTTGAGGTGCAGAACCTGGGCGAACAGCAGCAGCCCGTCATCATGACCCAGAGCGAGTACATGCGCCGCATGAAGGAGATGAGCCGTTACCAGAGCGGCATGAACTTCTACGCCCAGATGCCCGACTCCTACAGCCTTGTGCTCAACGCTGACCACCCGCTCGTGAAGAAGGTGCTCGACGACTGCAAGGCGCAGACCGCCGAGCCGCTCAAGCCCATCGAGGCCGAGCTGAAGGGTCAGGAGGCCCGACTTGCCGCCCTCCGTCAGGCTCAGGAGAAGAAGAAGGCCGACGAGCTCACCCAGGAGGAGAAGGACGACAAGCAGAACACCGAGAAGGCCGTGCAGGAGCAGAAGGACAAGCGCAAGCAGGTGCTTGCTGACTATGGTCGTCAGAACGACATCGTTCACCAGCTCATTGACCTTGCCCTGCTGCAGAACGGTCTGCTCCGCGGCGAAGCCCTCGCCAAGTTCCTCAGGCGCAGCATTGAGCTGATTAAGTAAACAATTGAAGTTTTGACCCCCTCTAACTCCCCCTGTAGGGGGAGGACAGATACTTTGCAAGCCCTTGCGTAGTAATTGTCCCCCTCCTATAGGAGGGGTTCTTGCTCTGGCAAGCGTCCCTGCGGGCCGAGCGAGGGGAGGTCATTAATTCCTTCTGACTCCTGACCCCCTCTAACTCCCCCTGTAGGGGGAGGACGGTATGTGTGCAAGCCCTTGCGTAGTAATTGTCCCCCTCCTGCAGGAGGGGTTCTTGCTCTGGCAAGCGTCCCTGCGGGCCGAGCGAGGGGAGGTCACTAATTCCTTCTAACTCTTGACCCCCTCTGGCTTCTGACCCCCTCTAACTCCCCCTGTAGGGGGAGGACAGATACTTTGCAAGCCCTTGCGTAGTAATTGTCCCCCTCCTACAGGAGGGGTTAGGGGAGGTCACTAATTCCTTCTAACTCTTGACCCCCTCTGGCTCCTGACCCCCTCTGACTCCCCCTGTAGGGGGAGGACAGATACT